>SL_5KL_010_SEDDRAFT_10000856_pt1 | contig 19167 bp, 34 predicted proteins | sample SodLakKL_010_SED_FD_9118 | JGI IMG/M metagenome (IMG submission 9118)
AGCGTGATGACCTGGCGGTTCTCCACCTCATGGTGGTCATTTCGCCTGCTGGGAGAGTATCGGTCGGGGGTACGACACCCTTTAGGGGTAAGCCGCCCCTGCCCCCTTCACGATCCACCGCTGGGGGCTACCCGAGCCGAGCCGGTCGGCGATTGGGGCGGTCGCATTTCGCGAGTCCACCAGGATTGGGCTGAGGCGGAAGATGCGCTCCAGGTCGAAGAGTTTATGGTCCGTGACCAGGACCACGCAGTCCGCCCCGGAGAGGGCGTCGTCGGTGAGCTCAACCCCGGTCCAGTGCCGGCCGTCTTCCTGGATCTCCGGGATGTAGGGGTCGTGGTAGGTGGCCCGGGCGCCCAGGCGCTCCAGTTCGGAAAGGATCTCGATGGCCGGGGATTCCCGAACGTCGTCGATATTCGGCTTGTACGCGGCCCCCAGCACCAATACCCGGGAGCCCTTCACCGGCTTCTCCGCGTCGTTCAGCGCCTCCTGGACCTTCCCCACCACGAACCGTGGCATCTCGGCGTTCACCTCGCTGGCCAACTCGATGAACCGGGTCCGGTAGTCCATGGTCCGCATCTTCCACGACAGGTAGTGGGGGTCGATTGGGATGCAGTGCCCACCCAGACCCGGGCCCGGCGTGAACTTCATGAACCCGAAGGGCTTGGTGGAGGCGGCCTCGATGACTTCCCACACGTCCACCCCGAGCCGATCGGCGATCTGTGCCGTCTCATTCACCAGGGCAATGTTCACGGCCCGGAAGGTGTTCTCAAGGAGTTTGGTCATCTCTGCCGCCTCCGGTGACGATACCGGTACCATTTCGTCGATGAATCGCTGGTACACGGCGACCCCAGCGTCCCGGCAAGCCTTCGTGATCCCACCGATCACCTTCGGCGTGTTCCGGGTGTGCCAGATGGCGTTGCCCGGATCCACCCGCTCCGGTGAAAAGCAGAGAAAGAAGTCCGTGCCCACCTCAAAGCCCCGCTCCTGGAAGAGCGGGAGGAGTACCTCCCGGGTGGTACCGGGATAGGTGGTGCTCTCCAGCACCACGAGCTGACCCGGTCGGAGGATCCGGGCGATCTCCTTCCCCGCCTCCAGCACGTAGGAGATGTCCGGATCCCGCGTCTTCCCCAGGGGAGTGGGTACGCAGATGGAGATCACATCGCACTCCGCCAGGCGAGCCGGGTCCGTTGTGGCCTCAAGCACTTCCGCCTCCCGGAGTGCCGCGACCTCAGCCGGAGGGACATCCTGGATGTGGCTGTCGCCCCGGTTGACCGTCTCTACCACCTGGGACTTCACATCAAGACCGATCACCCGCATCCCCGCCTTCCCTACCTCCACCGCCAGAGGGAGGCCCACGTAGCCCAGACCCACCACGCCAAAGGTGAGGTCTCCTGAATGGAAGCGGTCCTCATGAGTACTCATGGATCCATGTCCTCTGTCGAAGGGTGAGACGAGGCGAAGCGGGCCACTGCCTCGGCCAAGGCCTCAAGGGTGTATTCAGGGGGTGTGATGTGAACCGGAACGGCAGTCCCGTCGGTCGCGGCCGCCGTAACGGGTCCGATGACCGCCACGCTGACGGACGGGGGCCAAACGGCGCGGGCAGGCACTACCCGGGCCAGCGTCCTGACGGCCGAGCCGGAGGTGAAGGTAAGGGCGTCGAGCTCTTCCCGCCTCACCGCACTCCAGAGGCGAACGGCGCCCTCAGGATGCGGCACGATGCGGTAGGCGGTCACAAGCTCCACCTCCGCACCCCGGGCCCGCAAGCCATCCGGCAAGACCTCCCGGGCCCGCTCAGCCCGGGGGAAGAGGAAGCGCTCCCCCTCAAGGGATCCCCCTGCTCCACCACACGCCGCCACCAGGGTCCCCAGCAGGTCATCTCCGGTGTACCGGTCAGGAACCACCTCAGGTGGCAGCCCCCAGGCCTCCAGCGCCTCCGCCGTGGCACTGCCCACCGCAGCCACCCGGATGCCCCGGGCGCGGAGGTCCCTCGGGCCTGCCCCCAGTGCACTCAGGGCTTCCTCCAGAGGGGGTAGCGCCTGCCGAGAGGTCACAAGAAGCCACGGACGACGAGGCGCCGCATCACCGCCGACCCGGCCCTCCCTCTTCGGCCCGCTACGATCCTGAGCCCCTCCTTCGGCGCCCACCAACTCCTGCGCCAGTCGCACCAGAGGCCCTGGATCAGCCGGTGGCACGATGCGAAGGAGTGGGTGGTCTACAGGCGTAAGTCCCCGAGCCTCCAGCGCCTCTTGGAACCGGTCATCCCCTGTGTCCGGGCGCGTTACCGCTACCCGGAACGGCAAAGCCCCCGGGACCCGAACGGGGTCCCGGGGGCGTGCCTTTCCAGGGTCGGAGCTATCCTGCCCCTGCCGAACCGTCATCTCAGTCCCGAGGGCTCAGGCCCCCGCGGACTTCTTTATCGCCGGGGCCTTCCGGATCTTTCCGGCCTTGATGCACGATGTGCACACCCTGACCCGGCGCCGCTCGCCGTCAGCATCAATGATTCGCACCGTCTGCAGGTTTGGCAGCCAGCGGCGCTTGCTCTTGTTGTTGGCGTGGCTGACCCGGTTCCCGGTGGAGGGACGCTTGCCGCACACGTAGCAGACTCGTGCCATGATTCTCAGGTCCTGTTCTATGCTTGGGGAGGGAGGCCGGAACGGCTCACCCCTCCTCGGTTTCCGCTTCGTCGTCGCCGTCCGGATCGTCGACCTCGATCCCCTCAGCCTCTGAGGAGTGGATCTCGATGTGAACGGCGGAGATATACGTCTCGAGTTCGGCCACGAGTCCCCGCTGGCCCTCTTCGGTGAAGAAGCCCTGTCCCTCCCACTGCGTGATGACCTCTTCCGACATGGCCTCAACCCGCCCAGTGACCGTCATAATGTCGCCGGGTACGACCTGGAAGTCAGAGAGGAACTCGGGATTGAGACGAACCAGGTAGCTGGCCAACTCATCTTCCACCCCGGTCGGCACCAAGAACCAGAAGGCCTGTGGACCAAACAACGCGTCAGCCCGGATGTTGGACACCCGAACCAACTCACCCACGTAATCCTCGGCCTCGGCACCCAACACGGCCGGCGATACCGGACGCGAGTCAGCCCGGAGGCGGTCCGCTGACCCTTCCTCCGCGACCGCCAACTGGCTGGGCTCCGAGGAGATGTTCAGCCAGTAGAGAAACCCGCCCATAAGGAGAAAGGCGAGGATCATCAGGGGGAGGTTGAGGGCACCGCTCTGCTTCGAGGCCATGGGTGTTGGGTCCTTGGTGGATGGGGGAGTCAGCGTGACGTCGGGGGTCGGCCGAGACCGACCTCTCCCTTCTCAACCAGTTCGATCAACGCCATCTCCGCGGCATCCCCCTTCCGGAAGCCCGTCTTCAGGACCCGGGTGTAGCCACCCGGACGATCCTGGAACCGGGGCCCGATGTCGTCGAAGAGCTTTGCCAGGATCTCCCGATCCTGGATCTTCCGGCCGGCGAGCCTCCGTGCGTGCACGTCTCCCCTCCGGGCCAGCGTGATGAGACGCTCTGCGTAGGGCCTCAGCTCCTTCGCCTTGGCCGTGGTGGTCTCGATGCGCTCATGCCGGAACAGCGCCGTGGCCATGTTCCGCATGGTGGCCTTCTTGTGGGAGGCCGTCCTGGAGAGGTTCCGACCTTTCGTTCGATGCCGCATAGCTGTCGATCCTGAACTGAGCTACCGATATATCACGAGCGGACCGCGTTGTCTACCCGTGAACTAGGTCTACCCGTGAACTAGTCGTCTCCGGAGCCCGAGGGCTCGGTCACGCTGCCATCATCCAGGAAGAAGAGCCGTCCATCTTCGGCCTTCCGAATCCTCATCCCGAAGCGGAGATTGTGCTCCGCCAGGAAATCCTGGATCTCCTTCAGCGACTTCTTCCCGAAGTTCTCGATCTCCAGCATGTCGTCTTCGCTGCGCTGGATCAGGTCGCCGACTGTCCCAATGTTCTCCTTCTGGAGCGAGTTCCGGGATCGGACGCTGAGCTCCGCAAGGTCCTCGATGGGCCGATCGAAGAGTTCCTGGACCTCGACCGGCACCTGGACGGCCCCCTCTGGGGCCTCCTCAGGAAGGCCACCCTCGCCAATGTAGACCAGGTACTCCAGATGCCGCCGAACCAACTGGGCGGCCGTGGCCACCGCGTCTTCCGGCGTGAGCGAGCCGTCGGTCTCGATGTGAAGCGAGAGCTGGTCGAAGTCGGTGCGCTGACCGACCCGGGTCTCCCGAACTTCGAAGTTGGCCCTGCGGACCGGGTTGTACAGGGCATCGACACGCACCAGGTCCACCGGCGATCCCTTTGGGAGGGCGTGCTGGTCAGCCAACACGAAGCCCCGCCCCTTGTTCACCCGCAACTCCATGCGGAAGGGACGGTCCTCCTGGAGGGTGAGGATGTGGTGCTCCGGATGGAGCACACGGACCCCGGGCTTCGGCTGGACGTGAGCGGCAGTTACGCCACCCGCGCTCTCGACCTGAATGTCCAGGGTGGCCTCATCCACATCGTCATCCAGCACCACTACCAGCGCCTTGAGGTTCTGGATCACCTGATGGACGTCTTCCACCACACCCGGGATGGTCTGGTGCTCATGGACGACTCCCTCCACTCGGAAGGCCCATACCGCCGCCCCCTGCAGTGACGAGAGGAGCACCCGGCGAACGGAGTTACCCAACGTGTGGCCGAACCCGCGCTCCAGGGGCTCGACGACGAAACGCGCGAAGCGGCCGTCGTCCGACGTGTGGACCGCTTCCACCTTCTCGGGAAGGACGAGTCCTCTGAGATCGATCTCCAAATTTGCCTCCATGCCCTTGAACTCGGGTTCAACCTTACTTCGAGTACAACTCGACGATGAGCTGCTCCTGCACGTCCATGGGGATGTCGTCCCTGGTGGGGACGCGCACCACCCGTGCCACCCGGTTCTTCTCATCCAGGGTCAGCCATTCCACCAGCCGGGGCCGTGTGCGGGCTCCCAGAGAAGACTCGATGACCGCCAACTCCTTGGACTTGGCCCGGACGGTGATGTCGTCGCCGGCCTTGACCTGGTAGGAGGGGACGTCCACAAGCCGCCCATTCACCTGGACGTGCCGGTGCCGGACCAACTGGCGCGCCTGGTTCCGGCTCGAGGCCAGGCCGAGGCGGAAGATGACGTTGTCCAGCCGCGTCTCGAGGCCGATGAGGAGGTTCTCACCGGTGACGCCCGACTCCCGTGCCGCCCGCTCGAAGAGGTTGCGGAACTGGGTCTCCTGGAGACCGTACATCCGCTTCACCTTCTGCTTCTCGCGAAGCTGCATGGCGTAATCGGACTGCTTGCGGCGGCGCGCCTGGGCAGGACCGTGCTGGCCGGGCGGATACGCCCGTCGCTCCACGGGGCACTTCTCCGTGTAGCACTTCTGACCCTTCAGAAAGAGCTTCTGCCCTTCGCGCCGACAGAGCTTGCAGACAGGACCGGTGTGTCGAGCCATCGATACGACCTATGTGACCAGTGATTCGTGTCAAAAAAGGGCCGGAGGCGACCATGAGATCGCCTCCGGAGCCCCGGAGCTGTTCTCGTACGTGTTCCCAATGGTGATCCAGGAAGGCCCTGGCGCCTGTGCGCCCGACTCCCCAGCCGGGATCAGACCCGCCGCTTCTTTGGAGGCCGGCACCCGTTGTGGGGGAGCGGCGTCACATCCTGGATGGACTGCACCGCCAACCCTGCCGACGCAAGAGCCGAGATTGCCGACTCACGGCCGGACCCGGGACCCTGGACCCGAACGTGGACCCGTCGCATGCCGAGGGCGTACGCCTCGCGGCCAGCCGTCTCCGCCGCCAGGGTGGCTGCGAAGGGGGTGGACTTCTTCGAGCCCTTGAACCCTGCCTTGCCCGAACTGGCCCATGCCACCACGTCACCCTTGGTATCCGTCAGGGTGACGATGGTGTTGTTGAAGGAGGCCTTGATGTGGGCCACCCCATCGGACTCGACCGTCTTTTTGCCCCGCTTCGCCCGGGGCTGCTTCTTCTGCGACAAGCGTGCCTTCCTTCTCAGTCAGTGTACGGGCTCGATCAGACTACAAGCTGAAGCCTCCCTTCAGGAGCGCTCCACCGGGTCACCCCCGGTCAGGGCCTACTTCCGCGGCGGCGCCTTCTTACCGGCGATGGCCCGCCGCTTCCCCTTGTGGGTCCGCGCGTTCGTGCTGGTCCGCTGCCCCCGAACCGGGAGGCCCCGACGGTGCCGGAGGCCCCGGTAGCAACCGATGTCCATGAGCCGCTTGATGTTCATGGACTTCTCGGAGCGGAGGGCACCCTCCACCTTGTAGCTCGCCTCGATCTCGCGCCGAAGCCGACTCACCTCTTCCTCGGTGAGGGCGTGGGTGCGAGTGGAGGGATCTACGGACGCGGCGGCCAGGATCTTCTCGGCACGGGGCCGGCCGATCCCATAGATGTAGGTCAGGGCCACTACGATCCGCTTCTGTCTAGGGAGATCGACTCCCGCAATGCGTGCCATACCAGTTCCTCAGTTGGATCGAGGCGCAAACAGGTCCGTCACCCCTGCCGCTGCTTGTGGCGGGGGTTCCGCTTACAGATGATCCGGATGACTCCACGGCGGCGGACCACCTTGCAGTGTTCACAGATCGGCTTGACACTACTTCTGACCTTCATCGGATCCTCACGGTGCGTTCGTTGCAGAGCTTGGAAGTATAACCCTGATCCCGACCCTGTTCAAGGGAGGGGAGGGTGACGTTCCAGGGACGGGCTAGTGGCCCGCGTCAGGATGAGTGGGCCGTCCACTGTGACGCCCACCGTATGTTCAAAGTGGGCCGACGGACGCCTGTCCGTGGTGGACATTGTCCACCGGTCATCCAGGGTCCGGATTCGCCAGGTCCCGATGGCGATCATGGGCTCGATGGCCAGGACCATCCCCTCTTCCAGGAGGGGGCCTTCACCAGGCCGCCCCCGATTGGGGATCTGGGGCTGCTCATGGACCTTTCGGCCGATACCGTGCCCCACCAGATCCCTGATGATGGAGAAGCCGGTGCCCTTCACCGTCCGCTCCACCGCATGGCCAATATCACCCACATGCTTCCCAGGCACGGCCTGGGCCACGGCGGCGTCGAGGGCGGCCTCAGTCACCTCCAGGAGCCGCGCCGTCGCCGCCGGGACATCCCCTACTGCGAAGGTCCATGCAGAGTCGGAACACCAACCCTCCAGGCGCACCCCCGTATCCAGGGAGACGATGTCCCCCTCTTTGAGAATGCGGTCGTCGCTGGGGATGCCGTGGACCACCTCTTCATTGATGGAAGCGCACACACTCCCCGGGAAGCCGTAGAGCCCCTTGAAGGCGGGCTCCGCCCCCTCATGGGAGCGGATGAAGTCCTCGGCGAAGCGGTCGAGCTCACCAGTCGAGACACCGGGGGCAATGCGGTCCCGCACCGCCTCGTAGAGGTCGCCGATGATGGCGCCGCCCCGGGCGATGAGCTCCATCTCCTCCCGGGTCTTCAACTCGATCACGCGCCTTCGACCTCGATGCCCACCTCTCGGGCCAGGGCGGAACGGAGATCGCTCTGGACCTCCTGCATCTCCTGGTCACCGTCGATGCGCAGGAGCGGAGCAGACGCCTCCTCATAGTACTCCACCAGCGGCTCGGTCTGCTTCCGGTAGACCTCGAGGCGCCGGGCCACTGTCTCGGGCTGGTCGTCGTCCCGGTGGACGAGGGGTGTGCCCGCCTCGTCGCAGACCCCTTCCTCCTCGGGCGGATCGAAGTAGATGTTGTAGATCCGCCCGCTGTCCGGAGAGAAGCGGCGGCCGCTGATGCGCTGATGGAGCACATCGGCCGGCGCCTCGAAGAGGATCACCACATCCACCTTACGGTCCACCGACGGGAGCGCGGCATCCAGCGCCTCGGCCTGGGGCACGGTGCGGGGGAAGCCGTCGAAGAGCACGCCGGCGTCGGCCGGAAGGCCCGCCAGCTTCTCCTTCACCAGCTCCACGATGAGGTCATCGGGGACGAGGTCACCCGCGTCCATATAGCTCTGGGCCTTCCGGCCCAACTCCGACCCCTCCCGGCGGGCGGCGCGGAGAAGGTCGCCGGTGGCAACCTTCTGCCACCCCAACGCCTTCACCAGCCGGTCCCCCTGCGTACCCTTTCCGACCCCCGGGGGGCCCAGCAGAATCGCCACCATGTCAAATCACCTGTGAATGTCTGGGTCCTTACATGTACCGCTGACGACCGCGGACCTTCACCCGGCCCTTCTTCATGAAGCCGTCGTAGTGGCGGAGCAGGAGGTGCTGCTGTGCCCGCTGCACCGTGTCGAGTCCCACACCCACGCAGATCAGAAGGCCCGTCCCCCCGAAGAAGAACGTCTGGATGTTGAAGATGTCGAAGATCCAGAAGGGGAGAAGCGCCACCAGGGCCAGGTAGATGGATCCGGGGAGCGTGACCCGGGTCAAGATCCGGTCGATGTACTCGGCGGTCCGAGCCCCGGGCTTCACACCGGGCACGAAGGCACCCTGCTTCTTCAGGTTCTCCGCCAGATCCACGGGGTTGAAGATGATGGCGGTGTAGAAGTAGGTGAAGAAGATGGTCAGTACGCCGTAGGTGCCGTAGTAAAGCCAGTTCCCAGGCTGGAAGAGTTCAGCCAGCTCCGCAATGAGGCCGGCGCTGGTGAAGGCCGCCAGGGTCCCGGGGACGATGATGAAGGACTGGGCGAAGATGATGGGCATCACCCCGGCCGCGTTCACCCGGATGGGCACGAAGCTCTTCTGGCCCTCCTGGATACGCCCCCTCCCCACCACCTTTCGGGGGATCTGAACCGGGATCTGCCTGGCCCCCATGGTCATGGAGACCACGGCGGCCGTGACACCAATGATCACCGCCAGGAGGGCCACCATGGCGACCGCCCCGATCTCGCCCACCATGAGGGCCTCCCACGTGCGCACGACAGCCCCTGGGAACCCTTCGATGATGGAGAAGAAGATGAGCAGCGACATCCCGTTCCCCACCCCGTGTTCGGTGATCTGCTCACCGAGCCACATGATGAAGGTCCCGCCCACCGTCAACGCCAACACAGTGGTGAAGGTGAACAGGAAGCCGGGATTCATCACGGCGCCCTCGATGGATCCTACGAACACCGAATACCCGTAAGACTGGGCGATACAGAGGACGACGGTGGTGTACCGTGTCCACTGGGTGATCTTCTTCCGCCCTTCCTCCCCCTCCTTCTGGAGCTTCTCGATGGTGGGGGAAACGGCGGCCAGAAGCTGGAACAGAATGGCCGCCGAGATATACGGCATGATCCCCAGGGCGAAGATGGTAGCCCTGGAGAGCCCTCCGCCCACGAACATGTCGTACACCCCGAAGAGGGTGCCCTCCAACTGCCCGAACTGCGCCTGCAATGCGGGCAGGTTGATCCCGGGGGCGGTGATGTGCGCACCGACCCGGTAGATCAGGAGGATGAAGAGGGTAAAGAGGATCCGGTCCTTCAGTTCAGGGAACCGGAACAGATTCGGAATCGGGTTGGCCATGCCTCGTGTCCCGTGGGCTCAGACGTCTCGTGGGTGGGGCACGGTCACTCGCCGATGACGGCGGCGGTACCCCCGGCGCCCTCGATCTTCGAGCGGGCCGACCCGCTGAAGGCGTGGGCCCGGACGGTGAGGGAGCGGCTGAGCTCCCCATCGCCCAGGATCTTCACCGGCTTCTTGGCGGACCCGATGAGGCCCTGATCGCTCAGGATCTGCGGATCCACGGCGTCGCCACGCACCTCTTCCAGGGCACGGACGTTCACCACCTGGAACTCCACTCGGTTGATGGGAGTGAAGCCCCGCTTGGGAATCCGCCGCTGAAGCGGCATCTGCCCGCCTTCGAACCCAGCGGGGATGGATGCCCCGGAGCGCGCCTTCTGCCCCTTGTGTCCCCTCCCGCTGGTCTTGCCCAGGCCGGAGCCCGGCCCTCTGCCCCGCCGCTTCCGGTCCCGATGGGATCCGGGGGACGGTGAAAGGTCGTGAAGTTCGGACATGATCTTACTGCTCCTCCACGGTCCGGACCTCAATGAGGTGCGAGACCTGCTCAAGCATCCCACGGATCGCCGGTGTGTCGGTGTGAATCCGGGTCTGCTGGTTCTTCGTGAATCCGAGGGCCCGCATGGTCCTCCGGTGCTTCTCCGGGCGGCCACTCAGGCTGCGCACCTGGGTGACGGCCAGCTTCTTCGTGGAATCAGACACCGTACACCTCCAGCGACTCCACGGGGATGCCCCGCTCCCGGGCCACCTGCTGCGGCGTCACCAGGTGCTCGAGCCCCCACATGGTGGCACGAACCACATTGATGGGGTTGTTGGTGCCAAGGCTCTTGGTGAGGATGTCGGTGATTCCGGCAGCCTCTACAATGGCGCGCACCGGGCCTCCGGCGATCACACCGGTACCGGGAGCGGCGGGGCGCATAAGCACCCGGCCGGCACCCCACTCCCCCACGATCTCGTGGGGTATGGTCCCGTTGACCACCGGAATCTCTACCATGTTCCGCTTGGCGTGCTCCATGGCCTTGCGGATGGCCTCGGCCACCTCGTTTGCCTTGGAGTGGTAGATGCCCACCTTCCCCTTCTGGTCTCCGACGGCCACCAGCGCCGTGAAGGAGAAGCGACGCCCCCCCTTCACTACCTTGGCCACACGGTTGATGTGGACGACGGTCTCGACCAGATCGGACTGCTCCCGGCCCCGGCCCTTCTTGCGATCTCTGGACATCAGAACCTCAATCCTCCCTCGCGGGCGCCTTCAGCGAAGGCCTTCACCCGACCGTGGTACTTGTAGCCGCCGCGATCGAACACGACGGATTCGATGCCTGCCTCCCGGGCGCGCTCGGCCAGCATCCTTCCGGCTGCCTGGGCCCGAGCCACCTGGGGGTGATCGCCGTCCACCGCCATCTCCCGGATCTGCGGGGCCAGAGTGGAGATGCCGGCCAGGGTCACCCCGGCTACATCGTCCACCAGTTGCCCCTCCATGTTCCGCAGCGAGCGGAACACCACGAGACGCGGCCGCTCGGCGGTCCCCGTCACCTTGTTCCGGACCCGGCGATGGCGCCGTTCACGCTGGAGCCGACGGCTCTTGCGGATCCTCGAATACTTGAGCTTCTTCACCGATCTCTCCTTCGGACTTCCTTAGAGTTTCCGCGGTCGTCAGCTACCGGCGGTCTTACCGGCCTTACGACGGATCTGCTCGCCGGCGTAGCGAACGCCCTTGCCCTTGTACGGCTCCGGGGGACGGAACCCGCGGATCTCCGCGGCCACCTGCCCCACCTGCTGCTTGTCCGTGCCCTTCACCACGATCTTGGTCTGGGAGGGGGTCTCCAGCTCAATCCCCTCCGGGGCCGGGTATTCAATGGTGTGGGAGAATCCAAGGTGCAGGGTGAGCCCCGGCCCCTTCTTCTCAGCGCGATACCCCACACCCACGATCTCGAGCTCCCGGGTGAACCCCTGGCTCACCCCTTCCACCATGTTGGCGATGAGGGAGCGGGTGAGACCATGGAGCGCCTTGTGCTTCGGCGAATCCGACGGCCTGGTCACGACGATCTCCCCGTTCTCGATGGACACCACCATCTCCGGGTTCACGTCCAGGGTCAGCGATCCCTTGGGTCCCTTCACATGCAGGGTGGCCTCGTCCAGGCGCGCTTCAACCCCCTGGGTCAGGGGAACCGGCTTCTTTCCAATTCTCGACATGGTCTTCTTCTCGCTCCGCCGTTACCAGACCAGGGCCATGAGCTCGCCGCCCACGCCCTGCTTGCGGGCATCCCGGTCGGAGAGGATGCCGCTGGAGGTGGAGAGGATGGCCATCCCCAGCCCATTCCGGACCCGGGGGATGTCCGCTGCGCCCACGTAGCGACGCCGCCCGGGCTTGGAGACTCGCTCCAGATGCCGGATGATGGGCTGCCCCTCATGGTACTTGAGGTAGACCCGCAGGACTCCGTGGTGGCCGTCGTCCAGGACCTTGTAGTCAAAGACGAAGGCATTCTTCTTGAGCAGCTCGGCGAGCTGGATCTTCACCTTCGAGATCGGCATGTCGGCCCAGCGGTGCCCCGCCTGGCCGGCATTGCGGATCCGGGTGAGCATATCGGCGATGGGATCGGTCATCATGGCTGGTTCTGCTCCTTTTACCAGCTGGACTTGCGGACGCCCGGAATCTCGCCCCGGAGGGCCTTCTGCCGGAAACAGATCCTGCAGATGCCGAACTTACGGATGTATCCCCGGGAGCGGCCGCACCGCTGGCACCGGTTGTAGGCACGCACGCCGTACTTGGCCTTGCGGTTCGCCTTTTCGATGAGAGCCTTCCTAGCCATTCAATCCCCCGAAACCATGTGGTTCGTCAGCAAGTCAGTTGGGCCATCGGCCCGGGTCACCCGGCGGCGGCCCCCGCCGCCTCGCCGCCGATCTGCACCGGCGGTGTGTCGCCACGGAAGGGGAAGCCCATCTCCCTGAGGAGCGCGAAGGCCTCGTCATCCTTGTCCGTGGATGTGACGACGGTGATGTCCATCCCGTGGACCTTCTGTACGTCGTCGTAGTTGATCTCCGGGAAGATGATCTGCTCCCGGACGCCCAGCGTGTAATTCCCTCGCCCGTCGAAGGAGCGGCTGGGAATGCCCCGGAAGTCGCGCACCCGGGGGATCGCCACCCCGATGAGCCGATCCAGGAATTCATACATCCGGGAGCGGCGCAGCGTCACCGAGACCCCCACAGGCATCCCCTCTCGGAGGGAAAAGCCGGCGATGGACTTCCGGGCCCGGGTCACCACCGGCTTCTGTCCGGTGATGGTCTGGACCTCCTCGATGACCGAATCCAGGAGCTTCTGGTTCCGGCTCGCTTCGCCCACCCCCACGTTGACCACCACCTTGGTGATGCGGGGAATCTCGTGGACGTTCTCCAGGTTCAGCTCCGCCATCAGCGTGGGGCGGACGCGCTCCTGGTAGTGTCTCTGCAGTCTGGGTGCCATCTGTCTGATTCCGTCCGTTCCCGGCCGCGTCAGCGGGGCCGGGGAATGGGATTGCCGCTCTTCACCGAAATGCGTTCCTTCGTGCCGTCGGCGTCGATCTTGATCCGGACCCGAGTCGCCTCGTCGGTAGCCGGGTCGATGAGCATGACGTTGGAGATGTCCAGGGGAGCCTCGAAGGAGATGATCCCCCCCTCCGGCTGATCCTGGGTGGGGCGTTCATGCCGCTTGCGCATGTTCACACCCTCGACCACCACCTTCCCCTCCGCCGGGCTCACCCGCCGCACGGTGCCTTCCATGTCCCGGAAGTTGCCGCGAATGACCCGCACGCGGTCGCCCTTCACGATGTGGCTCTTCCGCTTGGCGCGGCGAGCCTGCTTCATCTCTTTCTTCGTGGCCATCACAGCACCTCGGGAGCCAGGGATACGATCTTCATGTACTTCTTCTCACGGAGCTCCCGACCCACCGGGCCGAAGATGCGGGTCCCCTTGGGCTCCCCGTTCGGGTTGATGAGAACGGCGGCGTTCTCGTCAAACCGGATGTAGGAGCCGTCACGGCGGCGCATCTCCTTGGCCGTCCGGACGATCACCGCCCGGACCACGTCACCCTTCTTCACCCCCGCGTTGGGGATGGCGTCCTTCACCGTGGCCACGATCACGTCTCCGACGCGACCGTAGCGACGCCGGGATCCGCCCAGAACGCGGATGCACAACGCCTTCTTGGCGCCGGTATTGTCCGCGATCTTCAGGACCGATTCCTGCTGGATCATCGATCTATCTCCTCGTCAGTCCCGGGGTGGGGAGCTGGATTCCGGGTCAAACGCGCTCGGGGCGCTCGATGAGCGCCTGCACGCGCCAGCGCTTCAGCTTCGACAGGGGCCGTGTCTCCTGGATGCGGACCACGTCCCCGACCCGATACTCGTTGTTCTCATCGTGGGCGTGGTACTTCTTGGAGCGGGTCATCGACTTCCCGTAGAGGGGATGCGCCAGTCGCCGCTCAACCAGGACCACCACCGTCTTGTCACCCCGGTCGCTCACCACCGTACCCTGGCGGACCTTCCGGGAATTCCGGGCGACCGGGGCCGCCGTCTGCGTCTCCTGCATATCGTTCTCGCTCACGCTTCACCTCCCGCAAGCTCGCGCTCCCGGAGAATAGTCTTCATCCGGGCGATCTCCCGCCGGATCTGCTTGGGCAACTGGGGGTTTTCCAGTTGCATCATGGAGCCGCGGAACCGGAGGCGGAAAAGCTCTTCCCGCAACTCCATCATGCGCTCCCCGATCTGTTCATCGGACATCTCGCGGATGTCCTCGGCCGTCATCGCCACGTCGTCACCCTCCCAGCTGCTGTTCGCGGATCACGAAGCGCGTCTTGATGGGAAGCTTGGCCGAGGCCAGCTCCATGGCCCGCTCCGCAACCTCCGGAGCGACCCCTTCCATCTCGAACATGATGCGCCCGGGCTTTACCACGGCCACCCACTTTTCCGGGTTCCCCTTCCCCTTCCCCATCCGGGTCTCGGCCGGCTTCTGGGTGATGGGCTTGTCCGGGAAGATCCGGATCCACACCTTCCCGCCACGCTTGATATGACGGGTCATGGCGATACGGGCCGCCTCGATCTGCCGATTCGTGATCCACGAGGGCTCGAGCGCCTGCAGGCCGTACTCCCCGAAGGAGACGCGGTTGCCCCGGTGGGCCTTGCCGCGCATCCGACCCTTGTGGGTCTTCCTGTGTTTGACTCGCTTGGGCGAGAGCATCTTCGTTCTTCCCTATTCTCAGGTGTCGGTGGAGTACGTCCGACCCCGGCGCTCGTCCACCACCTCGCCGAGGAAGATCCAGCACTTCACGCCGATGACGCCGAAGGTGGTGTGTGCTTCCACGTTGGCGTAGTCGATGTCGGCCCGGAGGGTGTGCAGGGGCACGCGGCCCTCGTTGTAGCCCTCGGTCCGGGCGATCTCGGCACCGCCCAGGCGACCGGCGCACTGGATGCGGATGCCCTCGGCACCGGCGCGCTGGGCGGCCTGGACGGCCCGCTTCATGGCCCGGCGGAAGGAGATCCGCTGCCGGAGCTGGTGGGCCACATTCTCGGCCACCAGCCGGGCGTCGATCTCCGGCCGCTTCACCTCTTCCACATTCACGGACACCTCGGACTGGGTCAGGACCCCCAGCTCATCGCGGAGCTTGTCCACCTCGGAACCCCGCTTCCCGATCACTACGCCGGGGCGGGCGGTGTGGATGGTGACCACGATCTTCGAGGGCTTCCGCTCGATCTCGATGGCGGAGATGGCCGCGTGGGCCAGGCGCCGCTCGAGATAGTTCCGGATCGTCTCGTCTTCCTTCAGCAGGCGGGGAAAATCCTTCTCCGCGTACCAACGGGACTTCCAGTCCTTGATGACGCCGATGCGGAACCCCGTGGGGTTGGTCTTCTGTCCCATCCGGATCTACTCCTTGGTGTCCACAACGATGGTGATATGGCTCATCCGCTTCCGGATGGGAGCCGCGCGGCCCATGGCCGCAGCGCGCCAACGCCTCAGCGTCGGGCCCTCGTTCACGTAGGCGGCGGATACGACCAGGTCATCCACGTCCACGAAGTCCCCCTGCTCCTCGGCCTGGTACTGGGCGTTGGCTACAGCCGAGCGGAGCGTCTTGGAGATGGGCTCTGCCGCGGCCTTCTTGGAGAACTGCAGGAGCGCGTAGGCGTCGTTCACCGTCGCTCCCCGGATCTGGTCCACCACGAGCCGCACCTTCCGGGGGCTCATCCTTATGTACTTGGCTTCAGCCTTCGCTTCCATGATTCCTCGTCTTGCCTTGCCGGGCCCCGGTGAGGGGCCGCTCGGGGGATCTCCAGAACCGTCTGTACTCAGCGGCCCCGGGAACGCTTGTCGGCCAGCTTACCGCCGTGGCCCCGGAAGAGGCGGGTCGGCGCGAACTCGCCGAGCTTGTGACCCACCATGTTCTCGGTGATGTAAACCGGGACGAACTTGTTCCCGTTGTGGACCGCGATGGTGTGTCCCACGAAATCCGGGGAGATGGTGGAGGCCCGCGACCAGGTGCGGATCACACGCTTCTCGCCCTTCTCATTCATGGCGTCCACCTTCCGGAGGAGGCTCTCCTCGATGAACGGGCCCTTGCTGACACTCCGAGGCATATTTCCCTTCCCGCTGGTTTGGACTCATCGGGCCGTGGGGCCCGTGGCGACTGGGTTACTTCGTCGCCTTGCCGCGACGCCGTCCCCGCACGATCAACTTGTTGGACTGCTTCTTCCGATCCCGGGTCTTCTTGCCCTCGGGCTTGCCCCATGGCGACACCGGGGGACGACCACCGGAGGTGCGGCCCTCACCACCACCCAGCGGGTGATCCACCGGATTCATGGCCACACCGCGGACCTTGGGGCGACGCCCCTTCCAGCGGGTGGCGCCCGCCTTCCCGGCGGAGCGGAGCTCGTGGTCCACATTCCCGACCTGACCCACGGTGGCCATGCACTCCTTGCGGATGCGGCGCACCTCAGTGGAGGGCATACGGAGCGAGACATAGTCCCCCTCACGGGCCACGATCTGGACCCCGGCGCCGGCGGAGCGAGCGATCTGCCCCCCCTTGCCGGGCTTCATCTCCACATTGTGGACCGTCGTACCCAGCGGCATCCGCGCCAACGTGGTGGCGTTGCCCGGCTTGATGTCGGCCTCGGGGCCGGAAACGATTTCGTCTCCCACCTGCAGGTTCCGCGGTTGGAGAATGTAACGCTTTTCTCCGTCGGCGTAGTGGATCAGCGCCAGGTGGGCCGAGCGGTTCGGATCATATTCGATCTCGGCCACGCGCCCGGGCACCCCGAACTTGTCGCGGCGGAAGTCGATGACCCGGTAACGACGCTTGTGGCCGCCGCCCCGCCGGCGCATGGTGATCCGGCCCTTGTGGTTCCGGCCACCGCTGCGCTTCTTGCCTTCCACCAGAGACTTCTCCGGCGTCCGGCGGGTGATCTCCGACGAATCGGTCACCGACCGGAAGCGGGTTCCAGGGGTGATCGCCTTGAATTTCTTGAGCGCCATGGTACTCAGCCCAGTTCGTAGAATTCGATGTGGTCGCCCTCAGCGAGGCGGACCATCGCCTTCTTGAAGGAGGGGCGCCGCCCCACCTTCCGCGTCCGATTGAAACGACCCATGAGGGACCGACGCGCCTTCCCTGCGTAGCGGGCGGTGCGGACGTCCTCCACCACCACGTCCCAGGCCGCCTCCACCGCCTCCTTGATCTGGGCCTTGTTGGCCCGGGGATGGCAGATGAAGGTGTAGAGATTCTGCTCTTCTTGCGCCCGGGTCGCCTTCTCGGTGATGACCGGCGCCCAGATCACGTCATACAGGTCACGCATTGCTCGTCTCCTCGTCCTGGGCGGCGGCGGGAGCCGCGGCCGCGTCGAGAGCAGAACTCTCGATGATCACGGTGTGCGCCAGGAGCACGTCATAGACCGACTCCTTCCCGAAGGGCAGCACCCGAATACCAGGTACGTTACGGGCCGATAGAACCAGGTTGCTCCGTACGCCGTCCGTCAGGATCAGGACCCGCCCCTCTATGCCCAACCCGTCCAGCGACTTGACCAGGCGGCGCGTAGCCGGCTCGGTCCACTGGTCCAGAAAGGCCGAGTCCACCAGGCGCACCCGATCGTCCATGGCGCGGGCGTTGAAGGCCGACCGCCGAGCCAGCGCCCGAACCTTGCGGGGTACCCGCTGGCGCCACCCGTGGGGCTGAGGAGGGAAGGCGAGACCGCCGCCCGTCCACTGGGGAGCCCTCGTAGTACCCTGCCGGGCCCGTCCGGTGCCCTTCTGCCTCCAGGGCTTCCGGCTCCCGCCGCGCACGGCGGAGCGGTTCTTCGCCGCAGCAGTGCCCTGCCGCTGGTTCGCCAGGTGGGCCTTGACCACCTGATGCATCACCGATTCGTTGACGACGCCGTCGAAGATGGTTTCCGGGAGATCCCGGGTCCCACTCTCGCTGCCGTCGCCCGTGTAGTAGCGCGCCTTGGCCATGACCGTCACTTCGAGATGAAGACGTAGCTGTGTCGCGATCCGGGCAATCCGCCCTTCACGAAAAGGAGGTTCCGCTCGGGATCCACCTTCATGATCTCCAGATTCCGGACCGTCACTCGGGTGTCACCCATCTGCCCGGGGAGCTTCTTGCCCTTGATGACCCGGGAGGGGTCCGTTCCCGGACCCACCGAGCCCGGGTTCCGGGACATGGGGTGTCCGTGGGAGGCAGGACGGCCTGCGAAGCCGTGCCGCTTGACCACCCCCTGAAAGCCGCGGCCCTTGGACTTCCCCGTCACCTTCACCTTGTCGCCTTGGGTGAAGGACTCGACGGTCACCTCGCTCCCCTCTTCCGGGGCTTCGTCCCCAGCGAGCTTGAACTCGCGGAGGATGGCCGGAGCCGACTCGAGGCCCACGCGCTTGGCGTGGCCGGCCTCTGGCCTGGGGGTGCGCTTTTCCTTCTTGCGACCGAAGCCGAGCTGCACGGCCGAGTAGCCGTCCCGCTCCTCGGTCTTGACCTGAACCACCGGGCACGGACCAGCCTCCACGACGGTCACGGGCACGGAAACCCCTTCGTCGTTGAAGATCCGGGTCATCCCGATCTTTTTTCCAATGATCCCTGGCATCGTACCAATTCCCTCTGCTCAAATCCCGGATGCGGTAGGCCGCCGTTCGCGACCACCAGTGCGGGGGTGTGGTTCAGTCGACCTTGATCTCCACGTCCACGCCGGCGGGCAGATCGAGCTTCGTGAGCGCATCGACCGTCGCCGGTCGGCTGTCCACGATGTCGATGAGCCGCTTGTGGGTCCGGAGCTCAAACTGCTCCCGACTCTTCTTGTCGATGTGAGGAGAACGGAGAACCGTCCAACGCTCACGGCGGGTGGGCAGTGGGATGGGGCCCTTCACCGTAGCGCCGGTCTTCTCGGCGGTGCGGCAGATATCGGACGCCGTCTGGTCAACCACCCAGTGATCGAACGCCTTCAGTCGAATACGGATCCTTCCGGCCATCTCATCCTCGTGGGTCCAGGGGCCGCAGCCGCCCCGTCATCTCAAAAAACTTGGGAGATCCTGCTCTTGTCCTTCTCTTCACTCTCCCGTTCCCGACCTCTGTGGTCGGCGGCGGGAGGGGTGGTCGCTCCGGCCGGGGCCCCGCGGCCCGTCGCAGGGACGGGCGGCGGAACCAGCGGCCGGAGCGATCCGGGAGGCCTCGTTACT
>SL_5KL_010_SEDDRAFT_10000858_pt1 | contig 19159 bp, 10 predicted proteins | sample SodLakKL_010_SED_FD_9118 | JGI IMG/M metagenome (IMG submission 9118)
GGAACGCCGGCTTCACCCCCGTCTTCTGCGACATCGATCCGGTCACCTTCAATGTGACGGCCGAAACCGTGGAGGCGGTGTGGAGCCCCCGAACCCGGGCCGTGATCCCGGTCCACCTCTTCGGGCAGATGGCGCCCATGGCCGAGATCATGGATCTGGCCCGGACCCGGGGCGCCGTCGTCATCGAAGACGCAGCCCAGGCCATCGGTGCCCGTCAGGCGGTTGTACCGGCCCCTGAACACGACAACGGGACCAGTTGGGTCATGGCCGGAGCCGCCGGCGACGCCGGGGCCTTCTCCTTCTTCCCCACCAAGAATCTGGGCGGGTTCGGCGACGGCGGTCTGGTCTCGAGCACCGATGACGTCATGGCCGACCGGGTGGGCAAGCTCCGGGTCCACGGGGGCCGTCAGATGTACCACCACGAGATGGTGGGGACGAACTCGCGCCTTGACGCGCTGCAGGCCGCCATCCTCCGGATCAAGCTCCGGCACCTGGCCGACTGGACCGCCGCCCGGGGGAAGAACGCCTGCGCCTACCACGGCGCCCTGGACGATGTGCCCGAGATCACCCTCCCCGACGCCCTCCCGGGCAACGTCCACGTCTACAACCAGTACACCATCCGCGCCGAGCGGCGCGACGAACTCCGGGAGCATCTGGGAGGGAAGGGAATCGGCTCCGGGGTGTACTACCCGGTTCCCCTCCACCTGCAGGAGTGCTTCCGGGAGCTCGGGGGGAAGGAAGGGCAACTCCCGGAGACGGAGCGGGCGTGCCGCGAGGTGCTTTCGCTTCCCATCTTCCCGGAGTTGGGGGAAGAGCGGCAGGCCAGGGTCATCGAGGAGCTCCGCGCCTTCTACGGTCGGAGCTAGGATCGGCTTGCGCCGCCGGCGCACATTGGCGAGCCTTCGGGGCTCTACCGGCTCCGAAGTGAACACGAACCGACATCCGCACACGCACGGGATGACCCCGCCGCCCGCCGGCGCCGGGATCCAGGGAGACAACGGGGATGAGGCAACGGCGGTCCGCCGCACAAACGCTCGTGGGCATGGTCCTGGGAGGACTCCTCCTGGTGGGGATCCTGGCCGGCTGCCGCACCACCTCTCCCTGGGCCGGGCTGGATGCCGAGGGGATCTTCGAGAAGGGGCTCGCTGCCTTCCAGGAAGAAGACTGGGGAGACGCAGTGGAGGCCTTCGAGATCTTCACGTCACGCTACCCCGGTCACGGTCGTATCGCCGAGGGTCGCATGTACCTGGCCCGGAGCTATTTCCGGCGTGGGGAGTTCATCTCCTCGGCGGCGGAGTTCGAGCGCTTCCTCCAGCTCCACCCCTCCCACGGGTTGGCCCCTGAGGCCTCCCTGGGGATCTGCCGGAGCTATGTGGAGCTTTCTCCCCACCCGCAGCGGGATCAGCAGTACACCGAGCGGGCCCGGGATGCGTGTCGCCAGACCCGGAACGAGTTCCAGGGGATGAATGTGGCCGACGAGGCCGAGGCCCTTCGGGTGCAGATGGTGGACCGGCTGGCGGAGCGGACCTTTATGGAGGCACGCTTCTACCAGCGCCGGAACGCCTTCGACTCGGCCATCCTCATCTTCCAGGACCTGGTGGACTTCTACCCGGAGACGGAGTGGGCCCCCCGGGGGTTCCTGGGGCTCTACGAGTCGTACCGGTCCATCGGGTGGGACGAGGAGGCGGAGCAGGTCCGGGACCGGCTCCTCTTCCTCTACCCCGAGTCCGAGGCGGCTCGGGAGGTGCGACAACGTCAGGCGGAGCAGGATGACGGCGTCTGACGTCGCCGACGGCGCGGAGCGGGTGGGGGTGCTGGGCGGCACCTTTGACCCTCCCCATCTGGGGCACCTGGCGGTGGCCCAGGACATCCTTGAAGCGCTCTCCCTGGACCGGGTGATCCTGGTCCCGGCCGCACGTCCGCCCCACAAGGGGGAAGAGGGACTGACCCCGGCGCCCCTCCGGGCCCGCATGGTCCGGGCCGCGGTGGAAGACGATCCCCGTTTCGAAGTTTCGGACCTGGAATTGCGCCGGGAGGGTCCGTCTTACATGGTGGATACACTGGAGGCGCTCCGGGACCATCACCCGGACACCCGGTTCTACCTCATCCTGGGCGCCGACCAGTGGGCCGCCTTCGCCACCTGGAACAAGCCCCGCCGTATCGCCCAACTCGCCCGCATCGTGGTCATGACCCGCAACGGCGAGTCGCCGGCCGGGATTGACCCGGGGTTCACCGATGGGCCGCCCCCTGAGATCATCGAGGTCCCGGTCACGCGCCTGGACGTTTCCTCGACCCAGCTCCGGGAGCGACTGGCCGGAGGTCGCTCTATTCGCTACCTGGTTCCCGCCGAGGTCCACCGGATCATCGAGGCGGGCAAGCTGTATTCCTGAGAGCCATGAAAAACTTCTTCAAGAAGCTGTTCGGAGACCGCCACGACCGTGAGGTCAAGAAGCTCGATCCCCTGGTGGACGAGATCAACGAGATCTATGAGGGTCTCAAGGATCTCTCCGAGGAGGAGCTCAAGGGGAAGACCCAGGAGTTCCGCGACTACCTGAAGGAGCGCACCGCGCCCATCGAGGAGGAGATCGCCGAGCTCCGGAAGACCCGGGCCCAGGAGGTGGACGCCGGGGAGCGGGAGCGGATGAGCGCCCGCCTGGCGGACCTGGACGAGGAGCTCTACCAGGAGATCTCCGACACCCTGGATGAGCTTCTCCCCGAAGCGTACGCCGTGGTGAAGGAGGCGTGCCGGCGCCTGGTGGGGACGATGGCGCGGGTGAGCGGGCAGGAGCAGGAGTGGCAGATGATTCCCTACGACGTGCAGCTCGTGGGGGCCATCGCGCTGCACCGAGGCTCCGCCGCCGAGATGCGGACCGGTGAGGGGAAGACGCTGGCGGCAACCATGCCCCTCTACCTGAACGCCCTGGCGGGGCGGGGCTCCCACCTGGTCACGGTGAACACCTACCTGGCGTCCCGGGACGCCGAGTGGATGAGCCACGTCTACAGCTACCTGGGCCTCACGGTGGGGGTCATCGACAAGTACCAGCCTGGGACGGAGGAGCGCCGCAACGCCTACGCCGCCGACATCACCTACGGCACCAACAACGAGTACGGCTTCGACTACCTCCGGGACAATATGGTCCACACCCTGGAGCGGAGGGTGCAGCGGGGCCACTTCTTCGCCATCATCGACGAGGTGGACTCCATCCTCATCGACGAGGCCCGGACCCCCCTCATCATCAGCGGGCCCGTCTCCCGGGACACCCAGACGGCGTACAAGAAGTTCAACCCCCTGGTGGGCTCCCTCTACCGGAAGCAGCTCAAAGCCGCCACCGAACTCATCGCCGAAGCCGACGAGCTACTCCAGACAGGCGATGACGACGACGCCTGGCAGGCCGCCCACAAGCTCATGGCGGTGAAGCGGGGGACGCCCAAGAACCGCCGTCTCCTCAAGATGTTCGCCGACGACCCGTCGCTGCAGAAGCTGGTGCAGAAGGTGGAGGCGGATCTCATGCGCCAGAAGCGCCTCCACGAGTTGGACGAGTTCCTCTTCTTCGCCATGGACGAGAAGGGGCACAACGTGCACCTCTCGGACCGGGGCATCGACGAGCTCTCCCCTGAAGATCCGGATGCCTTCCTCATCCCGGACCTTTCGGAGGTGGTGGGCGAGATCCAGGAAGACGAGTCCCTCTCCGATGAGGAAAAGCAGGAAGAGGTGGAGCGGCTCGAGGCCGAGTACGCCGCCAAGAGCGAGCGGATGCACGTGATCCACCAGCTCCTGAAGGCCTACGCCCTCTTCCAGCGGGATGAGCAGTACATCATCGGCGAGGACGGCGGCGTCGTTATCGTGGACGAGTTCACCGGCCGCCAGATGGCCGGTCGGCGGTGGAGCGACGGGCTCCACCAGGCCGTGGAGGCCAAGGAGGGGGTGGAGGTGAAGGGCGAGACCCAGACCCTGGCCACCGTCACCATCCAGAACTACTTCCGCATGTACCGGAAGCTGGCGGGGATGACCGGGACCGCCGAGACGGAGGAGAACGAGTTCCACCAGATCTACAACCTGGACGTGCTCGTCATCCCCACCAATCGCCCCGTCATCCGGGAAGACCGGAACGATCTCATCTTCAAGACGAAGCGCGAGAAGTACAACGCCCTCATGGACGAGGTGGAGCGCCTCCACAAGATGGAGCTCCCCGTCCTGCTGGGGACCACCAATGTGGACGTCTCCGAGACCCTCTCCCGCATGCTCAAGCGGAAGGGGATCCGCCACGAGGTCCTGAACGCCAAGCAGCACGCCAGGGAGGCGGATATCGTTGCCGCCGCCGGTCGTCCCGGTGCCGTGACCATCGCCACCAACATGGCCGGGCGCGGAACCGACATCAAACTCGGCGAAGGCGTGCTGGAAGACCGGACCGTGGGGTGGGCCAGGGCCAAGGGGCTGGAGGTGGAAGAGCTTTCCCCGGTGGACCCGGGCCTCTGGACCGATCTCACCACCAAAGGTGACGACTTCGTCATTGAATGCGGCGGCCTCCACATCCTGGGCTCGGAGCGCCACGAGTCGCGGCGTATCGACCGCCAGCTCCGGGGGCGTGCCGGCCGCCAGGGCGATCCCGGCGCCAGCCAGTTCTTCCTTTCCCTGGAAGACGACCTCATGCGCCTCTTCGGCTCGGAGCGTATCGCCAACGCCATGGAGAAGTGGGGTGCCGAGGACGGGGAGGTCATCACCCACGGGCTCGTGACCAAGTCCATCGAGCGGGCCCAGAAGCGGGTGGAAGGCAACAACTTCGAGGCCAGAAAGAAGCTGCTGGACTACGACGACGTCATGAACCAGCAGCGGGAGGTGATCTATGACCTCCGCCTCTTCGCCCTGGAGGGCGGAGAAGAGCTGAAGGGCGAGATCTGGGAGATGGTGCAGACCGCCGTGCGCGAGTTGGTGGAGGAGCACACCCCCGAAGACGTCCACTTTGACCTCTGGGAGCTCCACAACCTGCGGCGCCGCCTCCTCATGGACCTCTTCGTCCTGGTGGACCAGCTCCCCGAGTCGGTGGATGACGAGTCCGATTTCGTGGACCGGGAAGAGGTGCTGGATGCCGTCATGCCCGCCGCCCGCTCCCAGTTCGAGCGGAAGGTGGAGAGCTTCGGGGAGCACGCCGAGAAGCTCGAGAGCTGGCTCATGCTGTCGGTCATCGACGACAAGTGGAAGGACCACCTCTACGACCTGGACTCCCTCAAGTCGTCCATTGCCTTCCGGGGTTGGGGGCAGAAAGACCCCCTCATCGAGTACAAGCGTGAGGCCTACGACATGTTCGTGGACCTCATGAAGGACATCCGGAAGACGGTGACGAGCCTCTTCTTCCGGGCCCAGATCGGGCATCCGGACCAGCGGCGAGTGGCGGCCCAGACCCAGCAGCGTCTCTCCTACTCCGGCCCCACCGATGGGGGCGACACTGGAGCCGGGGCCGCTGCCGCACGGCAGGCGGCCGGACGGGTGGGACGGGGCGGGTCGCGCCTTGACCCGGTGGGAGTGGCGGCGTCGGCCCGTGCGCCGGTGGGCGACACTGGCCCGGACCCGTCGCAGCTCCAGACGAACCGGGGGCAGACCGAGGCGGCGCCCAAGGAGCCGGTGACGGTGGAGGCCGAACCCGGCCGGAACGACCCCTGCCCCTGCGGCAGCGGGAAGAAGTACAAGAAGTGCTGCGGGCGGGTGGCGTAGGGCCGGCACACTCCCGCACCCAACCCCCCGCGCCCGGTTCTCGTTGCCCTCCCGCTCCTACCTGGTACATCAGCCCATGCGGTTCGTGGTCCTGATCGCCGCCGCCCTGCTCTTGGGCGGCGGCGCTCCTGCTTCAATTCAGCCTGAGGGTGTCGGGTCTGAGGGTGCCGGGTCTCCCGCGGAAGTACGCTTCGATCCCGACCTCCCCTTCCTCCTCATCCACATCGACGGGGTCTCCTCCGACCTCTTCCAGGAGGAGTGGGATGCCGGACGCCTCCCGGCCCTCCGGGCGTTTTTCGGGGACCGCGGCTACATCCCCCACGGCGTCTCCATGTATCCGCCCTTCACCTCGGCCCTCATCCTCCGGGTGCGCGACGGGCTCGCCATGGACGAGGGGGCGGTCATCGACTGGGGGGTGTGGGATGCAGACGAGGAGAGCTTCCTTGGGCGCTTCGGGGTGTTCCAGAAGTACCTCCGCTCCATGCCCCGCCGCTCCCGCTCCAACATCCTCACCGGGTTTCCCTACGCCCACCACCTGGCGGGGGCCGCCCTGTGGAACCTCCCGGAGAAGGTGGAGCGCTACGGCCAGGTGGAGTTCTACTGGTTCAACACGGATACGGTGGGTCACCTGTGGGGGGAGGAAGCGCAGCGGGAGAACCTCCGCCTCTTCGACCGCTACTTCCGGGGGCTGGCGCGGAATCTGGACCCTGAGGTGCAGGTGNTGATCTACGCCGACCACGGGATGACCTTNGGCGAGGTGCTGGANTACGACCGCGAGGTGGCCTCCTACTTGGAGGACCGGGCCGTCTTCTACGCCTACCCAAACGTCTATCTGGCGCCGGGCGAGGACCCGGGTCAGGTGGCGCAGGATCTGGTCCGGGACACCTGGCAGGGCTTCGCCTTCCATCGAGTGGGAGCCGACGCCGTGGAGGGTTTCGACCCGGCGGGCCGGCGGCTTCGTTTCGAATGGGTGTCGCCGTCCCCGGTGGCTGGACCCGCCCCCACCTCCCATCCCCCGGAGCACCCGGTTTTGGAAGGGGAGGAGGGGAGGTCGTCCCGATCGGATGAGGCCTCCGGAGGCGCTGTGGATCGGGCCGGTGCCCGGGCCGGGGCTCGGATCCGCTACATCCTCCCTGCCGACGGAGTCGATCCACTGGGCTACTGGGAGCTGGGCTACCGGGGCGAGGCCCTCACCCCCCAGGAGTGGCTGGCGCTGACCCACGACCAGGAATTCCCCTACGCACCGGTCCGGATCCTCCAGCTGTTCGACAATCCCCGGGTCGGGGACGTGGTCACCGTCCTGAACGCCGGGCCCAAATCGGGCCCATGGGTGCGGCACGGGAACCACCACGGGCTCCTTCGGAGCGATATGGCGGTGCCTGTCCTGGTGAGGGGCGAGCGCCTGGAGTCCCTCAAGGGGCGGACTCATCTCCCCCTGGAGGAGTTGGGGCGCTATCTGCCGGAGGGCGGCTTCAATGGGCTCGAGCCCGCGCGCGAGGATCATCGGGCCGCAGCCTGGACCTCCTCCGCCAACCTGGCGCTCTCGCCCCGTTACCGGGTCAGGCTCGGTGCCGAGGTGCTGGGGGCCTGGGATGACGGGGAGCCCCGACGCGGGCGGGGTTGGGCGGCCTGGGACGTGTGGAGCGGCTACCTGACCCGAGCCTGGATCGGGGCCGGTGTGGCGCGGGATCAGGATGGAGGGCGGGCACTGCTCCGGGGCGATGTGGAGATGCGGGTTCGCCAGGTGGGTGCTCGGGTGGGAGTGGCCAGCGATGAGTCTACCCGGCTGGACCTCTTCGTCAGAGCCGGTCGCCATCTGGACATCCAGCTCCGGAACTTCCAGGAGGTGGGGGTGGGGGTGCGCTACTGAGGGGAGAGGGGCACCGGTGCCTTCCGGGGGGAGGGGAGCGCCAATGCTGCCTCCCGGGGGGAGCGCCCATGTTGCCTCCCGGCAACCGACCTACCGAAGATCCGGCACCACCTCCGTCTCGTGGTTCCCGTCCTCGGACCCTCCCTCTACCGGATACCGGGGTTCGTCCCAGAGGGTGAAGTTCCGGATCAGCGCCTCCGTCTCCCAGGACGAGCCGTACAGGGCCACCCTCCATTCGGTGTCGGCGGTGTTCCGGAGACGGAGCGGCGAGGTGGCCACCGGCGTCCGGTTCACCAGGACGGTGAGGGTCCCGTCGGCCCGCATCTGGAGTGCCGCGTGGGTCCAGTCGTCGGTGGGGAGGTGGTCAGAGAGGTCGACTACCATCTGGGGGAAGCCCGCCGCCACCGTGAAGGTCCCCCGCGTCGGATCGAAGGAGCTGAGGAGGCCCCGAGGGTAGCGGAGGCAGGCTTCCTGGGGTGTCGGGAGTTCGCGACGCTCGAACGTCCCCTGGGTCGGTAGCTGAACCTCCACCAGGCAGAGGAAGAAGAACTGCTTGTCCCGTCGGGTCAGGGGGAGCCGGAACTCCACCTCCGCCGTCAGACCCCGGGGAAAGGCCCAGTCTTCGGCCGTGATGATCCCGTCCAAGTAGAGTGCGTCTCCGGCCAGGAGAACCACCGACTCCCCGTCCCGCTCTACCGAGCGGGCCGGTGGGTATCCCACCTGACGCCAGACGGCTGGGTTCAGCTCTGCCAGCGGGTCCTGGAGAAGGGTGCCGCGCCCTTCCTCGCCCCGCACCTCCACCTCCACCGAGGTCTCGAGCCACCCATCCCACACGGCGGTGATCCGCGCCGAGCCGAGGCCGTTTCCGAAGACGAGGCCGGACTCGGCTACGGACACCACCGAAGGGTTGGATGAACGCCAGGCTACATTCGTCGCCGGAGCATCCCGGCCGTCGCTGAGATGGAGTCTGGGGCGGAGGGACCGGGCTTCGCCCCAGGTCAGGGGAAGTTGGCCTCCTTCCAATTCCAGCCGGTCCGGAACAACCGCCTCCTCTTCCGGGAGCCAGATGATCTCGCTGGCGGAGCGGGCTGGTATGGGGAGGGCAGACCAGGAGTGGTCTTCCAGGGAGTGGATGATGGGGACCAACTCGCCCTGCACCGCGGCGGCGTACACCAGGTGGGCACCGTCCGGGGAGCAGTCCAGGGCCCGGCCTGCAGGGCCAGGGGTGGGGATGCGCTCCAGTCTGGCGCCGGTGAGGGGCAGGAGTTGCTGCTCCTGATCCCCGAAGCGGAGACGGTAGAGGTCGCCCGGGGTCTCCCGTCCCACCACCAGGAAGATGTCGTTGGACCCGTCGCACCACACCTTGTTGTGGATCTCGGGAAGTGTGTAGGTCAGGCGACGCTCGCCGCTGGGGGTTGTAACCACCAGAGTATCGGCAGACCCTTTCTTGGAAAAGGCGATCCGGCGCCCATCCCGGGACATGCGAGGATCCTGGATGATGCTGGTTCCTTCGGCGACAAGGAGGCGATTCGCTTCCGGACCGCCGGCGCCGGCGGATGCGGGCCCGGCGGGTGCGGGCTCATTGAGGATGGCGTCCAACTCCACGGGCGTAAGGTAGAGGTCGAGTTGGTAGCCCTCCACCTCCATGGGTTGGGAGCGGACCAGGAGCCGACGCCCATCCGGGGTCACTGAGTCAGGAAAGTCATCTCCTTCGGTTCGGTAGAGATCCTGGACCCCGGCCGGTGAGATCAATGAGATCCAGGGCTTTTCATCTCCCGGCTGGGACCGGGCGATCCACCGGATCTCCCCGTTGCGGGCCCGTACCGGGAGGGCGCGCAGGTGGTGCCCCCCCACGCGGAGTCCGAACCGCCGCGTCTCCCACTCCGTCGGTGGCCCGTGATCCGGCCTCACCTCCACCACCTCGTCAAGCCCCATGAGGAAGAGGGTGCCCCCGCCAAAGGGCGCACCCTGAGTGGATTCGGCCTGTCCCATGGGCAGGAGCACGGCCAGGAGGAGGACTAGGGCAGCCACCGCCACGGCCCCGGTGGTCAGGCGCCGAAGAGTGATGGGATCGTCCCCGGGCCCATGGGCTGCAACGGTTCTCCCGGACTTCCGGATCGCCTTCTCCTCCTCATCCCAGCGAGGCCCGATCAATGCGGCCAGCTCCCGGTGGACCGGTGCCACACGCAACCCCGGAACGAGTCGAAGCAACCCTTCGGCCAGGAGTCGGTCCACGGAGGCGTGGAGCCGGGCGCGGGTTTCCGGATCCGGATCTTGGGTCAGGATCGCTTCCACCGGCACCGGTGACCGGGAGCGAGCTACCTGCCCCAGGATCCGTCTTGCGCCCATGTCGAGACGTTCCCAGCGGCCGAGCCAGCGGTCACGGATGTGGGGTGGCAGGACCGGAGGGGCGCCTCCGGCCTCCAGGGGTGCGCCTCCAACTCCTCCCCCAGCCTCGAGACGGCTCCTGAGCGCCGCCATGGTGAGGCCCGGGTGTCCCTCGCCTACCTTGAGGATCTCCTCTGCCGTGACCCTGCCGCCCATGGCCTCGGCGAGAAGGGCCGCCTCGGAAGGCCCCCACCGCTCGAGCACCACGAGGCGCTCCTGACCATCTCCCACCAGTTGGTCCAGGGCCCGGCCCACTGCCGCGGCAGGAAGCGACGGGGTAGCCGTGAGCATCGCCATGATGGGCTGACGCGCCATTTCCCGAAGTGCGATGGTGACGATATCCCGGCTCGCCTCGTCCATCCGCTGAAACTCCTCCACCACAAGGAGGAGGGGGTTCTCGTCGGCCACCGCTCCCAACAGGTCGACCAAGGCGTCGGCGATGGCCACCGGGGTGAGCCCGGGGATGCCGGAGATCTTCCTGGTCCGCTGTTCGTAGGACTCCGAGGTGTCGGCGGTGGGGGTGAGGTCACCGAAGATACTGGGGTTGTTGGTCCGGGAAGGGAGGAGTCGCCGGAGGATCTGCTCGCTGGCAATGCTGGTTCCCGCTGCCCCCGGGCACTCGATGAGCCGACTCGCCAGCCGGCCCAGGGAGGTAAGCGGAGGCTCACCGCCACCTCGCACCCCCCGGAGCCGGACAACCGTCGCTCGCTGGATCCGAGCGGCCCGCTCCACCTCTGCCACCATGCGGCGCTTCCCGATGCCGGGCTCACCGACAATTGCCATGACCTGAGTATTGCCGGCATGGGCCTGGGTCCACCGGGCGATGAGGCGGTCCCGAAGCTCCTGGTCCCGAAGGAGGGGGATGTCCTCCATGACGGATGCCGGGCCGTCGGTGATCCGGCGGCGCGGGTGGGGATTGTCCGAGGATGTGCGGCGGGTGCCGCCGACCGGGTCGGTTGGCGCGTCGGCGCTCCCGGCGGAAGGGGTGACAGAGCCCCCAGGCTCCCGGGGGGAAGCATCGGTGTCCCCAGTCCGCTGGGAGGGAGGGGCGGTATCCCCAGGCTCCCGGAGGGAAGCATCGACATCCTCGGTTCGCTGGGAGGGAGGGGCGGTGTCTTCAGCCCCCTGCGAAGGGCCCGCCGAATCGCCCCCCCTTTGGTCGGGGGCGGAGTCGCCGGTGGGGCCTGCTGCATCGCCTCTCCTCTGGCCGGTGGTGGAGTCTCCGGTGGGGCCTGCTGCATCCCCTCTCCTGCCGCCGGTGGCGGAGTCATGGGCGGGGCCGGGACGTCGGGAAGAGGAAGAGGAGCGACCGTCGTTGGCTTCCGGGTCCAGTGAGGCCGCCGCCCGATCCTCTCCCTGGCCCCCCGGACGGCGCCCTCCTTCTTCACCGAGGCTTCCCGGGCCACCATGGACCCCAAAGTGGTCCGAGCCACCCATATCCCAGGGGTTCTCCCCCCCTTCCCGGGGGAGCTCTTCCCGGCGAGGACGAGAGGCACGGAGCTGGCGCCGGAGCTCGCCGAGTTCCGGCCAGGTGGGTGCGTCTTCACCACGGTCCTGCTTGGTGCCTGGATCATCGCCGGCCTCCGCGTCGGCCCCACCGTCCCTGCCTGCCTGCACCAAAGCAGCCTCAGCCTCATCTGTACGATTCAGGAGGAGGAGCGCCTGGATCCGGGCCTCGTGAGCGCTGCGCCGGTGGGGCTCCACCTTCAGTGCAGCCTCAAACCAGGGGAGGGCGGCGCCCGGCCCATCCCTGCCCATGGCTCGGCGGCCCTCATCCAGGAGCGCCCGTCCGAACCGGCGCTCCGTTACGTACCGGAGCTCTTCCGCCCAGCGCCGCCAGGCCCGGGACCCCGGATCGGGGAAAAAATGGAAGGGCGCTGCCGACCAGAGTTCCACCGCCTCGGCGAGGCGCCCATCCTCGATGAGGACCTGCAACTCCTGAACATCCGTGATGACGCGGCCCGGAGCCAGTTGAACCGGATCCTGGACCGTGAAGATATCGTCTCCCAGGTGCTTGCGTATGGTCCAGAGGGCCTGCCGCAGGGAGCCACGGGCTCGCCGGGCAGGGCGATCCGGCCAGAGGAGCAAGGCCAGTTCATCCCGGGGAACGCCGTGGGGGTGATGGACCAGGTAGACCAGGAGTGCCAGGGGCTTACCACCTGGCAGGGAAGGAGCCTCCTCATTCGCTCCCTCGTCGTCAGGAGCTGCCAGGAGGTTGATCCTGATTGGTTGGTCTGAACGCAAGGAAAGAACGATTGCGAGTGGGAAGACTGGCGATCGGTGCTTGGAAACGGCCTGACCGGAATTCCTTCAAACGCGTAATACTTGCTCCTATGCGCTCGCTCTGTCAATTGGGGGCGGAATGCGATGGGTTCCCGTAGCCATGTCTGGTGAATTAGACGGGGCTCGGGACGTGGATGGAATGATGTAGTGAGGAGGGAGCCGAGGGGGGCATCTCCGCTGCGGGGCGGCCCGCAGTCCTGAAGTTCGACCCTTCACTCCAGCTGACAGAAAAACCGAATCTAGATTCGGTTTTTCAATTGGCCAGATAACCTTCGTGACGGGCGCGATTCCCTATCAGGGCTAGCGCAGATCCCGGCTTCCGCCGCTACAGATTTCCAATTCCCAGCAGCGCAGGTCCCGGCCACCCCCAGCGTCGACCGAGTCCTTCTTGGCCCCCTACCCTCTTGTTCTTGGGCGCTGTTGGTGGAGATTCAGCGCTCTCAGAGGTACCGCCCCAGGATCACCCTCCACCAACAGCGGGCCGGAACAAGCGCCTAGGGCCCCGTTCAGGGCATGGGCGGGGCGGGTGGTCGCTGGAGATCCGTTGGGGATTTGGGACCGGAATCGATCGGTGGGAAAACCGAATCCAGATTCGGTTTTGGGGCCAGGCTCAGAGCAAGGAGGATCGCTGCGGCGGCTGTCTACGATGGCTTCCGGTCCCCGTCCGTCGACCGGCACCCTTTGCTCAGGGGAGTGTGACGGAGGTCCGGGTCACTTGGACTCCGTCGGAGAACTCGATCTCCATCCTTCCGAGGCCCTGATCCCGGAGGAGAACGTCACCGCCCCTGACCCGGCCGATCACCCGTCCGGTTGCTGGATCCCGGAGCGTGAGGAGGGGATACGCACCCTCATTCCACCGGATGCGCAGGGCGCCGCCGGCTGGGGCTGAGTTCTCAGCTCCTGGCTCTTCCATTCGGGACCTGGGATCCCCTCTTCCGTCCCCTGCCCGCTCCACTCGGAGCTCCGGATCTGGGGCTGGGGCGGCCCCGGCGAGGCCTTCTCTGATGGGCGCTAGGGCGGCGTCTACCGCTCCTGCGGGACCGAGCACGCCGTGGGGTCCTCGCTCGATTCGGCCCTGGGGTGAGTCCAGCGTTACCCGGGCCAGACTCTCCCGCTCCACCTCCGTCAGGGGGATGAAGGTGAGGAAGCTACGGAGTTCCGTGTCCTGGGCATGGTCATACTCCACGCCCGTCACGCCGCGCTGGAAGAGGAGGGTGCCGGCAGCGTCGTAGCCCCTCACCACGGCGTCTCCGCGAACGGTAGGGAGGGGGCGGGCGCGAAGCTCCAGCACCGGCTCCAGGTGCGGACCCCGGGAGGGGCTCCATTCGCCCCACACCAGGATCCCGTCGGTGAGGGAGCCGGAAGCCGAAGCGGCCGCCAGGGGGGGCGCGCCGATGGGTCGAGCCTCCCGCATGGCGAGAACAGCATCGAAGGTGTAATCGCTGGACCAGACGCCCTGGAAGCAGTATCCCATGATGTCCCGGGCGCTCCCCGAGCGGAGAACCAGGCTGTCCCCGGCCACCGAGTATCCGGTGCTCCCCAGTTGTCCGCCAAAGTGAGGGAAGTTCAGGTCCAGCCCGCCCGGCGAGTTGGGCGGAGGCGGGCAGGGTGAATGACGTCGCCCGAAATTGTGCCCGAATTCATGGGCCACCACCTGGGCACGGGTGGCCGGGGAGTCGTGGGAAACGGCGGCCAGGAAGTCCAGCGATCCGGTGGGGCTCGAGGCGATGTACGCGATCCCCGCAATCCCCGGTCCCGGAGCCCGCTTGAGGATGCCGTGGTAGTAGCGGTCCCGTACCGAGGGATCGAGCTGGGCGTCCTCAAGGCGGAGCGCTCGGATCTCCTGGACGAGCTGGACCCACCCCCGGTCCTGCTCACCCAGGGTGCCTGAGAGGGGCCCAGCCGAGGACACATAGGTTTCGGGACGGATCAGGAAGTCGTGGCGGGCGATGGGGAAGAGGTCGACGGTGAGATCCGTGTAGTCCGATAGATTCGCCTGATCCAGATCCGCCACCGTTTGAAGGTCCGTGCTCTCAATGCGCACGAAGGTGGCGCGGAAGGGTGCAGTGGAGACAACCAGAGGCCGGTGGATGGCGCCGTCGCCGGGCCAATCCAGAAGCGACCGGTCCTGAATATCGAGTATCTCCTCCGGATCTGCAGTCACCCGGATCCCCAGCCCCGGCGCCACCTCATCGCCGGTGAGTCGGAGGTTCCAAGAATCGCTGCGCCGGTCCGGGTCCGGTGCTGTGGGGATCCCCGATACCGGACGCTGGAGGATCTGGGTCCGCACCAACGTCTCGCCCCGGAAGATCTCCACCCGAACCGGGGGCGCTGCGTCATTGGCCCTTCTGGCCTGGAGGAAGACCCGGAGAAGCCCGGCCCGCCCTTCCAGGAGTGCCAAGTCCCCGGCGTACGTCTGGCTCCCCTGGTTCACATGGACTGCGTCCACATGTACCTGAACGATCCCCGGATCCAGCCCTTCCGCCTCGAAGACCACCGGGTCCAGGTCCCGGAGAGCGGCCTCAACCCGCTGGAGGCCCACCTCCGGTCCGAGGGTCCAGGCCGTGAGACGGGCCACGCCATCGGGACCCGTCACCACAGTGTCCGGGGCTACCGTCCCCCCGCCATCCAGCACACGGAAGGCGACCCGCTCGCCGGCTACCCCCTGGCCGAAGCGGTCCACGACCCGGACGCCTGGTGGGTCGTCCACCGGCGCGTCCACGTCGCCGACCTGGGTCAGATTGGAGATGGGGATGAGTTCAGTGGCGGGGCTTGGGATCGCTTCCACCGACACCGTCAGCGTCGGGACTCCGTCGGTTCGAAACTCCGCCGACTGCTCCCCGGGGCCAGAGCCCAGGGTCCAGGCGAAGGCGGCCCGCCCCTCGGCGTTGGTCAGCGCTTCGGCCGGGGACATGGAGCCGGCACCGACGGTGACCTGCGCCTGAATGGAGGCGTTCGGCGTGGGGTTCCCGAAGCGGTCGCGTACCTCCAACTCAATCGGCGGCAGCGGGTTGCCTGCGACCGGGTCCGAGGGGGGTTCGCTCACGGCCTCCATGGACGCCGGTGGGCCGGGGGCAGCCGTGACCGTGAAGGATGCGGAAGCCCCTTCCTCCACCACCGCCTCCAGCGTTTGGGGACCCACGGTGGGCCCAAGGGTCCAGCTGGCGGGTGCCGCCAGCCCGGCCGCATCGGTGCGGGCCTCCGCTCCGCCAACCTCCCCTGCGCCTGCCGTGACCTGGAAGAGAACGGGGACATCAGGGGTGAGGTTCCCAAAGCGGTCCCGCACCTGCACGCGGGGGAGGCGGCCGACCGGCTCACCCACCTGTCCCTCGGCCTCAGGGGCGGCGATGGGCTCAACGGATGCAGGTGCGCCTGGGATGGCCTGGATCCGAAAGGTGAAGGAGGGCCTGGTGCCAGCCTCATCAGGTGCGCCCGGGCTGGGGCCCAGCGTCGCCGTCAGCCGCTGCTCGCCGGCCCGGCGGCCCAGGAGCCAGCTTCCCGGCTCGGCTCTCCCCCGTGCATCGGTCCGGACGCCGGATCGCTCCCACACGGCTCCTTCTTCCGTTAGGAGTTGCCACGAGACCTCAACCCCCGGCACCGGGTTGCCGCGAGGGTCGACCACCCGTACCGCCACCGCCTCGGAGGGAGCCTCGCCCACGATGCCGGCAAAGACCTCGGCCGTAACGGGTTCGATCCCGTCGGGGGCGGGGAAGAGGACCGGATCGCTGTCTGAACACCCGGTCGGGAGGAAGAGAAGAATGGCCAGGAGGGTGCCGATGGCAGAGAGGCGGCTCACCATCCGAACCCCACCGTGAACCGCGTCGTAGAGACCCACGGAGTGCGGACGAAGTCCGGGCCGTCACTCTGCCCGGCCAGGAAGAGGACCTGGGCCGTGAGGGCTCCCACCCGGAGAGGGCGACGGGCCGAGAGGGTGACCATGGCCCCGGTGATGGATCGGCTCGCCGCGTCCATACCTCCCGGTGCTCGCTCGTCGAGGAGCCGTTCGCTCAGGTACCCAACTCCGATCCACGAACTAAGGTCCATGCCGGCGACGGACTCGATACGCCATGATGGCCCCAGCCCGGTGAGGATGGAGCGGTAGTCGTTTCCCCCGCCGATGTGGAAGGTGGCACCGCCGCCGAGGTCACCCCGATGGGCGCCGAGGGTGAGCCCGCCGAAGAGGTGCGCGTCGCTTCCGAATCCCCGGGTTCCCAACACCACCGCCGGATGCCACTGGATGCCGTCGGGGTCATCGGGGGCCTGGTTGGAGCAGGCCTCTGGTGACCAGGCCTCCGCCCGGAGCCCATCCCCTCCTATTGGGGCGGCAGGCAGGGGTGCCAGATAAGGAAGAACCAAGAGGAGAAGAACGGTCACGTGGGGACCAGGCCCGGCGCAGGAGGAGCTGAATGCTGATCAAGCCCGCAATCTCTCCTGGGCGGGACGGTGAGGTCAAGGCGAAGTGGACGCTCTGGATGGGAGGAAGGGGAAGGCGGTGTGGCAGGCTCCAGACGTTCTCGAGGAATGGTCCCATCCAACCATCCCAGCGCCCCTGGGATCGGAGCACCTTGGGGTGCCCTGGTGGGAGGTCCCGCCGCTCGGTGGCCCGGCCACGGCGTCCAAGGCTCGGTGATCGGCGGCGCGGACCTGGCGCTGGACGGCCCGCCCCGACGGTGGACGGCCCGGCCTGACGGTGGACGGCCCGCCCCAGGCCCCAGTGGTGCCGTCTCACCCTCAAGCCCTGTTTCCTCATGATCAACGTCAGCCTCCCGGACGCGCCCGGCAGCTCTCAAGCAAGTGGCTCCGCCTCTGTGGCCCGGGACCCAGTCTCGCTCGATCCTGCCGTCGTGCCAGGTGACCCGTCGGTAAGCGGCGGCCCGCCAGGTCCGGGGGACGCTGCTTTGGGCAAGACGCCCGGGCAGCCCGGCACCTCCGGAAGCCTGAGCGTCAAGGAACTCCCCGTGCGCCAGCGTCCCCGGGAGAGGCTACGGACCGATGGTGCGGCAGCCCTCTCGGTGCGGGAGCTCATGGCGATCCTGGTGGGATCCGGCGGCGTGTCGGCTTCCGTCATGGAGGTGGCGGATCGGATCCTCGCGGCGGGGTCCGGACGGCTCCGCTCCCTGGCGCGGGCCGAGCCCGGTGAGCTGGAGCGCATTCCCGGCGTGGGAAGGGCCACGGCGGCCCGGGTGGTGGCTGCGCTGGAGTTGGGGATGCGGGCGTTGGAGGAGGCGGAACCGGAGCGCCCCGCCATCCGGGGGCCTGCGGATGTCCACGCCCTCATGGCTCCTCGGCTCCGGGACCTGACCCACGAAGAGTTCCACGTCCTTCTGCTGAATACTCAGAATCGAGTGCTTCGGGATGTGACCGTGACCCGTGGCATCCTGGACGCGGCCCTCATCCATCCCAGGGAGGTCTTCAGGCCCGCCATCCTGGCCAGCGCCGCAGCGGTGGTCCTGGTCCACAACCATCCATCCGGTGATCCCACCCCCTCCCCGGAAGATCGCATGGTGAGCCGCCAGATTCGGGAGGCGGGCCAGGCCGTGGGGATTCGTGTCCTGGACCATGTGGTGGTGGGCCACGGCGGGTTTGCCTCAGCCATGGACCGGTAGGGTGATATGGGCAGCCAATCAGGCAGGCTCGAACTGAGCTGACAGGCAGGTTGGATCTGAGCTGACCACGAGGCCCGATTTCATCTGACAGCCAGGCCCGATTTCAACTGACAGCCGGGCCCGATCTCGGCTGATCTTCCGGATCCAAGTTCCGGGCCGGGGGTTCCAGATGGGAGGAGGCTGGCCCCTGCCTTTCTCACCCGCGCCACCCCTCGCCCTCCCACCTCAGTCGGGTTTATGCATCGCCTGTCACGCAACCTCACTCTCCCTGCCTTCCTGGCGCTTGTGCTGGGGCTCCTCCTGATCCCAGGGTGCGCCACACTCCAGTCCCTGGCGGCACTCTCCCAGGTCCGCTTCGATCTGGACGGAGTGAGTGGCGTTCGCCTCGCTGGTGTCGAACTCGAGCGTATCCGCAGCTACGAGGATCTATCCCTGGCGGATGCCGGACGGATCGGGGCGGCGGTTGTAAGCCGCCGGCTTCCCCTGGAGGCCACGCTTCAGGTGGGTGCCCGGAATCCTCAGGAGAATCCCGAGGCGCGGCTGCTTGCCCTGGATTGGACCCTCTTCCTCCGGGATCGGGAGACGGTGTCCGGAGGGGTGGATCAGGAGCTCCTGCTGCCCTCCAGCATTCGCACGGAAGTACCGGTCCGCGTCTCCCTGGACCTGATGGAATTCTTCGAGGGGAGCACAAGGGATCTGGTGGATCTGGCGCTCTCCCTGGTGGGTGCCGGAGAGGAACCGGTGGAAGTTCGTCTGGACGCCGTCCCGACTGTCGAGACGGCTCTCGGACCCATCCGCTATCCCAGGCCGTTGAGCTTGTCGGTGACCCCCTGAGCCGGCGTATTGCCCAACAGGGTGGGACACTGCCCCTTCGTCCCCGCCCCGACCGGACAGTGCTGCCTGACGCTACCTGAACCAGCCCCTCAAAGCACCACACCGTTCACAGGAAGGGCCGCCCCGGGCCGGCGAATGCCCGGAGTCCCAGCTACCTGACCCAGCCCCGGCGGTCTCTTGCCTCCGGCCCCTCCGGGGCGAGGACGCCGATCTGGGCGAGGCGCCAGGCCAGAGAGGTGGCGCGCTGCCGGAGGGTCCGCCGGCGGGCGGCGGTGGTGGTGGTGCGGCCTCGGGTTTGGAAGGCCCAGATGGCGGGCAGGGCTACGGCCCGGTCGCCGCCCTGGTAGAGTTCGGCGAAGAGGGCCAGATACCCCCGGAGCCAGCGGGTGGACACCCCCCCGTAGCGGCGGAACCACCCTTTCAGCGTGCTCGCCAGGACCCGGGCGCGCTCGGCGACGTCGGCCAGGG
>SL_5KL_010_SEDDRAFT_10000860_pt1 | contig 19156 bp, 14 predicted proteins | sample SodLakKL_010_SED_FD_9118 | JGI IMG/M metagenome (IMG submission 9118)
CCGGGGACCCCCGTCTCCTAGCCGTGGACGCCGGGCTCCGGGCGGGGCTGGCCCGTTACGGGGGGGACGGCCGCCTCGTAGCCTACCGTTCCACCAATTTCGGGTCGACCAAGCGCCTCCGCCGTGGGGTCTACGGAGTACTCCGGGATCTGCCGACGCTGGAGTGGCTGCTGGTGGAAGGGGGGGGTGAGGTGGCGGAGCCCTGGCTCCGAGAGGGGGAGCGGCGAGGGCTACGGGTCCGGCAGATCCAGGCCGGTGCCTGGCGCCCATCGCTCCTCCTTCCCAGGGAGCGGCGGCGGGGCTCCGACGCCAAGGCCCAGGCAGACGTCCTGGCGCGGCGGGTCATCGAGTGGTCGGGCGTACCCCGCCCAACCTCGCTCCGCCACGACGCTGCCGAAGCCATCCTCATCGGGCTCTGGGGCGTACTGGAGCTGGGCTGGCTCCCGGACCTGCCTCAGGAGATTCTCCAGGGGTAGGGGATCGTGCCCCTCCCCCCACCGCCCTGGACGGCGGAGAGGGCGGGTCCAAGACCCGGGCCTCAACCCGGCTTACGCCAGACAGAGATGGTGGTGAGCCCGCCAGGCGACCGCCACGCCCCGGTCCGCCGCCAACTGGCGCCGGTGAAGGGCTGGTCCAGACAGGGCAACCTCCGGGCCTGGATGGGTGTCGTCCAGCGAAAGGCCTGATAGAGGAGGGCCAGAAGTGTGCCCTGGCGGAGCCGCCGCCACCCCTCGAGGGACAGCGGGTGGGTGAAGTCGGCCACGATCCAGAGGCCGCCGGGCTCCAGCCCGGTCGCTAGCCGCCGCCAGACCCGGGCCAACTCCTCCTGGTTGAAGCAGTCGAGAAAGAAGGTGGTGACAATCCCGGCCACCGGTCCGAACTCGGGGAGGCCCTGGGGGAGTCGGGCCTGGACCCACCGGGTCCGGTCCCGCTCTTCCCGGGTGATCCGCCGGCGCGCCCTCTGGAGCATGGCGCCACTCACGTCCACCGAGATCAGGGGACTCCCGGGCAGGGCACCCAGGAGTCGGGCGATTCCGCGCCCATCCCCGTCGCCCACCACCAGCCAAGGCGCCGACGCTGAGCCACTGCCCCTCTCCCCGGCCGCCAGCGCCGCCACCTGGGTCCGGGTGCGCTCGAGGGTTCGACCGAGGAGGAACCGCTCCAACGGGAGGTAGACCGGTGCCCATCGGTCCCAGGCATCTCTCGCCGAGGCCGTCACGGTGCCAATCCCCCGAGAATCAGGAGCGCAGCCAGAAGCGCCCCATCGGCCTGAAGCGCTGCCCTCTCGGCGGGAGGAAGGGTACCCCAACCTCGACCATCTGGGGTGGTCCCCCCACGAGACCGGCCAAGCCACGCCAGATTGAGTGCAGCGCCAACCGCGAAGACGGTCCCGGCCGCCCAGACCCCGGGGCTGCCCGCCAACCCCGTAGACAGGGGCCACCAGAGCACGGCACCGGTAAGGAGGACCACGGTGCCCCCCCGCTTCCACCCGGTGTGCCCGCGTCCATGGGCGAGGATGACGTAGAGGGCTGCGCCCCCGGCGAGGCAGGCGCCCAGCGCCACCGCAGGGCTCGGGAGGAGGATGCCGGCCGCCGGCCACGACACCACGAAAAGGATGCCCCAGAAGACTCCCAGGGCACGGGCATGGCGCCCATGGAAGGCATGTCGGGCGGTGTGACGCGCCAACTCCGGCATCCGACGGAGATCTGCCAGGCGGTCGGCGCTGTACCCGAGCCAGATCCCCACGGCCAGGAACAGCCCGGCCTCCCAGGGGAGCGGTACACCCGCCCAACGAAGCACTGCCCACTGCCCGGCCAAGACCACCGCCACCGCGTCCAGCGAGGCACCCCGGATCACCGTGGGAATCCGCAGCAAAAGCGTCGGCCCCGGACGGGACGGCGTGGCCGCCCTCCACATCTTGCTCTCGGGCCCCAGACGCCTCCCCAATGTTACTGCGGTCCCGGCGCCAGGGGGGCACCGGAGACCAGATGCCGAGCCAGCGCCGCGACGGAGAGGGGCGACGACCCCTCCGCCTTGTTGTTGACGATGACCATGGCCTCCCCTCCGCCCTTGAGCCCCGTGAGGACCAGTTGGGCCACAGCCTGTCGGGTGGTGGGATCGGGGGCCCGGAGCGCGTTGAAGGGCGCCCAGGCTTCCCGGGCCGCCTCGTAGCTAGCCCCTGGCGCCAGCATCCATCGCACCAGGAGAAGGGTGCCGGGTCGGGGTGGCAAGAACTCGGCCTGACGGGAAAGCGGGAGCATCCGCGGATGGGCCACGTACCCGTGGACTCCGCCCCCATGCAGGAGCGCCTCAGCGTAGTCCCGGGTCAGGAGGTCCGGAGTCCTGAGCTCCACCGCCACCGGGACCGGACTCGCCAGATCCCGCAGGAAGCGGTAGAGCCTTTCTGCAAACGAACGAGCCCCCCCTACCAGCCCTGACGGGATCGGAGAAAACTGGAGCAGAACCGCGCCCAGGGTGTCTCCGAGCCCCTCCCAGGCAGGCCCCACCACCCGGTCCCCGGCCCAGATGGGATCCAGGAAGAAGGGGTCGTCGGGGGTGGTGAGGCGCCGATCAGCCTTCACCATGAAGCGGAAGTCGTCCGGCACCTGCCGCCGGTATGCCTCGAACACGGTCCGGGATGGGGCCTCGTAGTAGCTCCGGTCCACCCCCACGGCCCGGAGAAGGGGATGCCGGCCGTAGGCGGAGAGTCCATGCCGAGCGAGCACCCCGCTGGGGGCGGGGCGGTCGTACACCAACCCCTCCCATCCCGGAAACGACCACGAGGAGGTACCCAGACGAAGGCCCCGAGGTAGTCCGGCAGCGAGCCGGGTCGCATCTCCCAGGTCGGGAGCCCGGTCCACCGGTGCCGCCGGCCCTGACGAGAAGAGTTCGGGCTGGAGGGGAGGATCACCCATGGAATCTGAGATCAGCCCGAGACGGTGGCTCCGGCGCTGTGGAGCCGGAAGATGCGCTCCAGATCATCCACCCCCACCCCGCTCAAGGTAGGCAGATGGTGGTGGGCCGCGTCGGCGGGAACGGCCACCACATTGGGAATGGCCGTCACCACACACCCGGCCGCCTGCGCCGAGCGGGCCCCGGTGGGTGAGTCTTCCAGGGCGAGGCAGTGGGAGGGTGCCACCTGGAGGTGGCGGGCACCCTCGAGGTACGGTTCAGGATGGGGCTTCCCACGGCGCACGTCGTCCCCTGAGACCACGGCCTGGAAGGATCCGTCCGGAAGCGAGGGGAGGATGGCGTCCACAAAGCGGCGCCACGACATGGTCACCAGGGCGCAGGGCACGCGCCGCTGCCCAAGCTCGGCCAGGAGTTCCCTGGCCCCGGGTCGCCATGGAATGCGCTGCTGCACCCGGGCCACCACCCCGTCCAGGAGGGCGTTCACGATCTCCTCGACGGAGAGGGTCACATCCCCATGCTGCTGCATGTACCGGGCGGCGTCGCGCAGGTCCATCCCCACAAGGGCGTGGGCGTGGACGTCGCTCCACCCCCCGTTCCCGAAGCGATCCACCACCTCGAATTCGCTCTCGATCCAGTAGGGCTCAGTATCGACGAGCGTCCCGTCCATGTCCCAGAGTACGGCTGAAAGAGTCATGGCGAACGATAAGCCGGTCCTGGGATGTTGTCGAGGATTTGCCATTCCCGTTCGAATGGTCGGCTTCTCCGGGACCCCCCGATGTGCCGGAAGCCACCGGTGTGCCGGCGTCTTCGGAGGTAGCCGCGTCCTCGGAGGTGGCCGCATCCCTCTCCATCTCCCGCACAAGGGCCTGTAGGTCCGCCGCCTGTACCGCCAGTTCTCCCAGGGCAGCCGCAGCCTGCACCATGACCTCCGCCGTCTCGCCCGCCACCCGGTTGATCCCCTCCACAGAGGCATTGATGGCGTCGCTGGCCGACGTCTGCTCACCTGCCGCGAGAGCGATGGCCCGCACCTGCTCCGAGGCTTTGTGCGCGAGCTTGACGATCTCTTCCAATTGCCCTCCCGACTCGTGGGAAAGCCGGGATGCCGCCTTCACCGATTCCACCGTTGCGGCGACGCTTGCCGCATTGCTCTTCACCTCGGCCTGGATCACCTCCACCGCCCCGCGGACTTCCTGGGTAGCCTTCATGGTGCTCTCTGCCAGACCGCGCACCTCATCGGCCACGACCGCGAAGCCCCGCCCCGCCTCACCGGCCCGTGCCGCCTCGATACTCGCGTTCAGCGCCAGGAGGTTGGTCTGGTTGGCGATGGCTTCGATCACCTCGATGATCCGGCTGATTCCCTCCGCCCGGTCCCCCAGATCGGAGATCTTCCGGCGAAGCTCCTCCGTCGATGACTCCACCTTCCCGATGGCACCCACCGCTTCCTGCACCGAGCGAAAGCCGATGTTCGCGTTCCTCCGCGCTTCCTCCGAGTGCTCGGCCGCGTGCCCGGCATTCCGGGCCACCTCCCGGACCGTGGCATTCATCTCTTCCATGGCGGCGGCGGTTTCCTGGGTCCTACCCTGCTGTTCCTCCGCCCCGAGGCTGGCCTGATCCACCTGCCCGGCCAGTTCCCCGGAGGCCTCCGAGATGCTCTGGATCACCCCATGAATCCGGCGGGCCGCGTTGAGCATTCCCCCACGCCGCGCCGACTCCGCCTCCTTCATGGCACCCTCGGCCCGGGCCCTGTAGCGCTCGGCCCGCTCCATCTCCTGCCTGGCCTCGGCGGTGCGGCGCTCTGCCTCGCCAATCTTCTCCCGAAGTCGGGTCACCATAGCCTGGAGGCTGGTCCCTAGCTCCTCCATCTCATCTCCGGTTTCGATCCGGATCTCCTGATCCAGATCTCCCCCGGCCACCTTCCCACTGAACTCCACCAGCCGCCTCAGGGGCTTGAGCACGGCCACATTGGTGGAAGCAAGCCCCACACCCATAAGAAGAACCAGGAGTGCCGTGACCACCATCATGAGGGCCGTCATCAGGGAGGCCATGGCCGCCTGCTGCTCTGTGGCGTCCAGCACGTAGGCCATCACTCCGACCTGATCGCCGGCAAAGTCCACCACCGGGAACGCGGCCAGCGAATATCGTCCCACCGTCTCCACCGTAAGTCCGCTCCGCCCCTGCCTGAGCAGATCCAGCGAGATGAGGTCATTCAGCTCTGCATCGCCCGCCCCCGAGACCCGGATGAATTCATTCCCGATGAGGGGGTGAGCCTGGGGATCCGTCAGCTCCTGNGCGATGGTCAGCAGGGTCTGGTTCATGTAAAGCAGCAGGTGCTGCCCCTCATGAGAGGCAGCCGCCTCCACGATGGGTTCGAATTCAATGAGCATCTCCACCGACCCCAGGTGATCGCCGTTGGCACCCCTCACCGGTAGCACGCTCCGGAGCGTGAAGCCCCCTCGGCCCACCTCCAGCCCCTGTGCCGGTCGTCCCGTCCGGTTCACCTGCATGACCGTCTGGCGGAATCTGGAGATATCGTCGGACAGATCGACCCACTCGCCGTCCCGGATGAAGTTCCGGTCGCGCCACAGACGCACNAGGCTCCGGCCATTCGGCAGGTGGAAGTGGAGCATGAGCGCTTCGCCCCGGATCTGGCGGAAGCTCGTCTGGGATTCCGCCAGTTCCCGGCGCAGGAGTTCCCGGGCCGCCTGGGACTCGGCCGACCACTCGTCGTCAATGTCACCGGAGAGAGCCAGGCGATACGCGCGTTCCACCGCCGGAAGTTGGACGAAGAGGGAGGTGACCGACTCCGCTTCCCGATACGAGAGTTCCATGGCGGACCGGATCTCGTCCATCTTGCTCTGGCCGACTTCGGCCATGAAGTCATGACTCAACCGGTTCAGCTGGTGCTGCAGGACAACGAAGATCACCCCGACCAGGATCGCCAGGGACGCCAGGACGGGAAGGAAGATCTTCCCTCGGATGCGGATACGCATGGATCTCGTCCTTCAAAAGGGGTGGGGCCGGTGGCCTCGGGCCCGGGCCGGGGCGGTTGGGGATCAGGGAGGCACTTCTTCCCAGCACCCCCCCCGAGGGCCTACCTGGACGTCGACATCAGAGAATCAGGGAGAGTTGCAGTCGGAACTCCCGACGAATCTGATCCAGATCCCGATCACGGATCTGCCTCACATCGCTCTGCACCTTCAATCGGTGTCCCTCCAGATAACGACTGTAGGCGAGGCCCACCTCGTCCCGTCCCTGGAGGTCGCCGAAGGATGGCCGCACGAGCGAGTATCGGGAGGCCACTTCCTGTCGCCCGTCTCCCAGGAGGATCCCCGCCTGCACGTAGCCGGCATTGGTGTGGAGCACCTCCCCCCCAAGCGGTTCGGCCCACTCACGGAAGAGCTCCGACACCACATTGAAGGGGGAGTGATTGAGGGCGAATTCAAGGTTGGCTCGGGAGATCACAACCTGATCGGCGCCCCACCCTTCGGTATTGCGCAGGCCGGCCACGCCGAGGGAGGCGCGAGTGCCGGTGAAGCGAGGTGGGATGGGGCCCTCCATGAGGGGTAGGGGGCCCCAAGGGCTCAGTACCACACGCCCCACAGTCATGAGACGGCGGTTGTCATTGCCCGGCGCGTTCATCCCGTTGCCCGTGAAGACCCCGACGCCGTACTCGAACCGGCCGTCGGCGAATACCCCCGCCGCTCCCACCCCCTGCTGCCTGGGCGATGCGAATCGGCGATCGGCAATCCCCCGGTCCACGAAGTGGAGGAGGAAGCCCTGGGTAAGCTGTTGGCGACCAAACGGGACCTTCCCCTGGCCCACCCAGACGATCATCCGGCTGTGCACGGGGATCCGTACGTTCAGATCCAGGAGCCGCATCTCGCCGTTGTCCAGGGCCATCTGGGCGAAGTAACCCACCCGGTCATAGGCGTCACCTGAGGCGATGATCCGGGCCCGGTGAACGGTCATGTGGTGGGCGTCCCCTTCGTCTTCGAAGGTGTGCCGGAGCTGAAGCCGCCCCACCAGACTGAAGGTGACCGGAAGGGCCTCCGCGTCTGCAGTCCTTGAGGTCGAGGTGGCATGTCCTGGGTCACCGCCCTCGCCCTCACCCTTGACCGAAACAGAATCGGCCCCGAGCCCTGCCCGAAGCCCCAGGGGATCGGCGTCCTGGAGGATGCTGGGAAGGGGGATGCCTGCGCGCTCACCAATCCCTTGAGCCTCAACGGCTCCCGGGAGGATGAGGCCCATGAGGATTCCGGCGAAGATACCCAGTGGGTTGAAAGTGCGGGATCGTTGAGTATACGCGCTCCCTGATCCTCTCCCCATAACCCACCTCCTCTGTCATTTCCGGCCTCTTACTGAGGTGCCCTTGGGAGGTGCACCTCACCCGTTGCGGTGAGTATCGGACCAATGGGCAGGGTTCTGTAACGGCGCCGTAGGGAGGATGTCGGGCGCAATGAAGGAGAGTGCGGGGGGCCGCAGAGTCACGGACAGCCGGAAATGCTCTGACGAAACCTGTTCAGGTCGGGTGTCGGCCTCCCCGTCACCGAAGCAGTTACCGTTTGGTGACAACACCGTCCCCGAAGCGTGACCTCACGAACATAGACTCCTTGGAACAGGATTCGAGGGCTAACCCCTCCAGTCCCATGCCGCTCCATAGGCGAGGGATCACCGGTCTTCACCGGAGACCCTCTTCCAGGCGTTCTCCCCGTCCTCCAAGGAATCACTTCAATGAAAGCCACCCACCCCTTGGGCGTGGTGATGGGCAAGGCGCTGGCCCTTGTGCTCGCTCTCGTCCTCCTCGTACTCCCTCAAGCAGTTGCCGCGCAGGCCCAGGAAGGCACCATCACCGGTCGGGTGATCAATGCCCAGACCGGCACGTTCCTGGAAGGAGCCGACGTCCGGCTGGTGGAGCTGAACCGCCAGACCATGGCGAACCGGGAAGGGACCTTCACCTTCCCCCGGGTGGCGCCGGGACGCTACACGCTACGAGTGGCCTACCTGGGCATCGACACCCGAGAGCTGGAGGTGGAGGTGGCTGCGGGGGAGCGCCAATTCGTGGAGGTTGAGCTTCGTTCGGCTACCTTCCGCCTGGACGAGATGGTCATCACCGGTCGGATCGAGGGGCAGGCCCAGGCCCTTAACCTGCAGCGGAGTTCGGACAACCTGCGGACGGTGATCTCCCAGGATGCATTGGGGCAGGTCCAGGAAGGGAACATTGGTGACGCCCTGAATCGGCTGCCCGGGATCACCGTGGAGACGCGGGCGGGTGTTCAGCGTACCGCTACCATCCGAGGGCTGGCTCCCCAGTACAACTCCGTCACGGTAGACGGGTTCACCATGACCAACGTGGACGGAAACCGGGACATCGCCCTGGACTCCTACCCCATGAACACCCTGGAGCGGGTGGAGGTGGTGCGGGCCGTCACCCCCGATATGCCCGGTGACGCTATCGGCGGTACGGTGAATCTGGTGACCCGCACGGCCTTTGACCGGGCCGGTCGAACCTTCTTCGGCAATGTGGGATCCACCAACAATGCCAAGCGGGGCACCTTCAACCGGCAGGCCGAGATCACGGTGGGAGATACCTTCGGGCCGGAGGGGCGGCTCGGGGGCCTGTTCACTGCGTCCTACTTCGAGGACGTGCGGGGCTACGATGTATCCAATATCTCCTACCAGGTAAGCCCCGACGACGTCTTCACCCTCTCCAACAACCTGGTCTTCGACCGGGATGAACGGAAACGGAAGTTCGGGCTGGGCGCCAATCTGGACTACCGCCTGAGCGATGATGCCCGCCTCTTCGTGAAGGGAATGTACAACTACGACTACCGTTGGCTCCACCGCCGAGGGACCAACTGGCTCCCCCTGGCCAACCGGGTCGACGCCATCACCTTCTACAGGGAGCCCAAGAACGTTTTCCAGATGTACATGGCCGGCGCGAGTGGTACGCTGGCAGGGTGGGAGTTGGATGCCCGGACCGCCTACTCCAGGGCCGACAAGAGCTACCCCGAGACCTTCCAGGTCACAACCGGGTTCAATGGGGTGGAGTTGGCGGTTGACCGAGCCGATGCAGGCTTCCCCCGATTCACCGTCACCAACGGCTTCGATCTGGACTCTCCCTCCGGGATCGGGCTCCGAAACATGCAGATCACCCAGGCTCCCCGGGGCGAGGACGAGATTGCCGCCGAGATGAATGCGCGGCGGGAGTTCCGGGTAGCCGACCTGCCGGCCTCATTCAAGACCGGGATCAGGGGCTCGTTCAAGGATGCGTCACAGGCCCAGCCGGACTATGCCCGCTATACCGCATCAGGGCTGGATGTGGCCAGCCTCTCCGAAGCCTACACCAACGGCCGCTTCTTCCGGGAATCCAACGGCCGCGCGCGCCTCCTCCCGTTCTTTCCCGGCAAAGACCTCTGGCTGAACGCCTTCCGGACCCAACCATCCGCATTCACCGCGGTGGAGCCCTTCTCCACCCAGGGGCGAGCCAACACCGACTGGTCCATCAGCGAGGACATTCTCTCCACCTACGCCATGGGGACGGTGGATGTGGGAGGGCTCCGGATCCTGGGCGGCGTGCGGGTCGAGCGGACCAGTAACGCGTCCCGGGCCAACGAAGTCATCATCGAGCGGGTGGAAGGCGCGGACCGGGTCACCGCCATCAACCCCCGGACCTCCAGTTCCAGCTACACCAACGTCCTTCCCGGCCTGCACCTGCGCTGGAACGCCGGAGACAACCTGGTGATGCGGGCCTCGGCGAACCGGACCATGTCGCGGCCGCCGCCCGGAGACCTGATCCCGTCGCTGCAGGTGAACGCCCAGCTCACCCAGCCGGCAGTGATCATCGGGAACCCGGACCTCACTCCCGCCACCTCCGACAACCTGGATCTGAGTGCCGAATATTACCTGGACGGACTCGGCTTCGTCTCTGCCGGCATCTTCCACAAGTCCATTGACAACTTCGTTTTCAGCGAGCGGACCCGTCTCGATTCCGGCCCCTTCGCAGGCTTCGACGAGGTGCGCCGGGTGAACGGGGAGGGCGGCTCGGTGACGGGGCTCGAAATGGCGTGGAGCCGTCAGTTCTCGTCGCTTCCCGGCGCGCTCTCCGGACTGGGGCTCGACTCGAACTTCACCCTACTCCGGTCCGAGGGAACCTACCCCGGTCGGGAGGGAGAATCCCTTCCCCTGACCAGGTCGCCTGACTGGCTCACCAATGTGATCCTCTCGTGGACCGGTGGAGCCCTCCAGACCCGTGCCTCCTTCATGGCCCGGAGTGACCGGCTCACCGGAGTGGGTGGTCGTGCGGCACTGGACCGCTACAACAAGGCTGACCGTACCCTGGACTTCTCGGCCGAGTATGCCATGCCCCGATGGGGCGGCCGCGCCTTCTTCCATACCCGCAACCTCCTGAACGTCCCCACCATCGAGTATCAGGGCTCCACTGCGACCCCCGTCTCGACCACCTACTACGGAAGGCAGTTCAACTTCGGACTGAGCTATGACCTGCGGTGACGAAGCCCTGGGGAGGAGGGGTCTGAACCGGAGCGTTCGGGGGGTTGGATGGCTGGTGGCCTTCCTCTTCCTTGTTGCCTGCCAACCGCGCCCGGAGGCAGGACCGACTCCGGGCGCGGGACCGGTGCCGGTCGCTCCCGAACGGGACCGCATCGTCCTTCTCCACGACAGCGACACCCACTTCCACGACAACCATCGGGCGCAGGTGCAGGCCTTCGTGGAGTCGGTTCGGGCTGCGGGAGTTCCCGTCTTCCTCCTGTCGGCAGGTGACTTCCTGGTTCGCCACGAAGCCGGATGGCCCGAGGGAGAGGGCATCGACGGGTATCGGCGGATGGGTCGCACCATGCTGGAACGGATGGGTGAGATGGGATACGATGTGGCCACTCCCGGCAACCACGACATCTATCCCCTGGGACCTGTGACCCGGGAGCTTCTGGAGTCCGCGCCCTTCCCTCTCATCGCCGCAAACCTCCGGGTGGAGACGGATCTTCTTCCCCCCTTCCCTCCCTACCACCTCCTGGAGACGGACGGAGGGCGCACCGTTGCCGTCCTGGGCCTCACCACGGTGAACTTCGAGCCGCCCGAGGGCCTGGAGATGCTGGAGGCCGAAGGGGTCGTAGCCTCCCATCTGGCCCTGGCGGAAGGCCACGATGCGCTCATCCTCCTCTCCCATCTGGGAATCCGCCCTGACCTAGACCTGGCCGTCCGGTTCCCCGAGGTGGACGTCATCCTCGGGGGGCATACCCATACGCTCCTTCCCGAAGCGGTTCAGGTGAATGGGGTGTTGGTGGCCCACCCCGGTGGGCAAGACCACCGGGCCCCGGATCCGCAGGCCGCCGCCCTCATGGGCGTGATGGTGCTGGAGTTCGAGGGAAATGACCTGGTGGAGCGGTGTGGATGGGTCCTGGCCATCGGACCGGAGGGGCCGCGACCGGCAGGGCGGTTCACCGGCTCCGGACGGGGGTGGGAGGCCCCGGTGCCCGCCTGCTGAGAGTACTGAGCGGCGCCGAGCGCCATCCCATTCCTGCAGCGCCAATCACCACACCGAACGCCGCCTGGAGAAGCCCCCCCCAACCGCCGAACTCAAGTCCCACCGCCCGGGACGGAGCGCCGTATCACAACCGTTCCTGCCTGGTCCGGGGGGGGCCCCTTACTCCCGGGGATAGACCTTCACCGTCTCATGGCTCCTGAGTCGGACCTGCCCCGACGGCGCCCCCCGGGGCTTGGACACCTCCGAAGCCCGGCAGAGGTGAACCGACACCTTGCCCCTGGCGTTTCGGGCTTTGGAGTGCCAGGCCGCAAGCTCCGCCGCCCGCTGGATCACTGTCTTCGGGACCTCCCCGGTGACCGGCCGATCCTCCGGATCGAGCCCGCCGGAGGGAAGAGCGGCCCGGATCACCACATGGCTCCCAGCGAAGCCGTGGGCGTGGAGCCAGAGGTCCCGAGGGCGCGCCACCTTGAGGGAAAGCCGGTCGTTGTCCCGGGCGCTCCGCCCCACCACGATCTCGAAGCCGTCTTCCTCGTGGATGCGAAATCCCGGATCGGGAGAAGCTCCTGACGTCATGGGAATACCTTGCACTCCGTTGCTGGGCGAGGATCGTCCTTTGGAACCCTCACCGCATCACCAACCCGCCATCCACCACGAGGTCCTGCCCGGTGATGGCTCGGGCCCAGGGTGAGGCCAGGAGGAGTACCGCGTCGGCGAAATCCTCGGGGCGCACCACCGACCGAAGGGGCGTGCTCTGACGAATCAGGTCGAATACCTCGTCGGAGGTGACGGCGCTGGCATCGGTGCGGTCCAGGAGTCCGCCGGAGACCATATTTACGGTGATCCCCTCCGGACCCAGCTCCGCCGCCATGTTCCGGACGAAGCCCAGAAGGGCCGCCTTCCCCGTGGTGTAGTCGTGGTAGGGCACCACCGGGTTGTGGACCAGGTTCGTCCCAATGGCCACGAACCGCCCGCCGCCGGCCTCCCGCATCCCGGGTCGGGTGGCCTGCACCAGCGCCAGGGCCGCACGGACGCTCCCCTCCAGTTGGGCGTGGTAGTCCTCCCAGGTAATGGTGTCGGCGGTGGCCCGCGCAACCGGATCGAATCGGTAGTCCACGAGGGCGTTGCTCACCACCGTGGTGATCGGAGCTCCGAAGTGGGCCCTAGCCGCCTCCACCATCCGCGTCACCGCCTCGGCGTCCCGGACGTCGGCCTGCACCGGGAGCGCCTTCTCGCCCAGTTGCGCCGCCAGTGCCCTGACCGCATCCTCGCTCCGGTACCAGTTGAGGACCACGCGGGCTCCTTCCCGCACGAAGGCCTTCGCGAGGGCGGCACCCACGCCCCGGCTCGCGCCGGACACGAGCACCACCTGCTCTTCCAGGGGAAGGGAGAAGAAGGGAGAGGAAGGGGGAGAAGACGACATCACAAGCCTCCAAGGCGGAAGGGGCGGGAACTCCGACATCGGTCGGATCCCGGAGATGGGCACACGCCTGACGCGAAGCCGGGGCGCACCCTGCCTGGGGCGAGTCTCCCGAAGCGCTCCCTTCGCCGGTCCGAACCGGATCAGGTTCCAAGGGTTTGATCTCAGCCCTGCGGCGGAGCGGCCGTCGCGGCGCGTCCCCCGCCGGGCACCCCCGGCTTCGTCGCGAAGAGTCTACCCTGCCAAGGAGCCGGGTTCAAGCCCCGGCCGGCCCAGATCGCCCTGAGCCACCCACCCTCGAAATCGCCCCATGACGAGACCCGAACCCCTCACCCAGACCGCGGCGCCCGTCCGCGAAAAGGAGCGGATCGCGATCCTGGACATTCTCCGGGGGTTCGCCATCCTGGGGATCCTGGTGGTGAACATGCGGTGGTTCAACACCCCGGTGGGGATCCTCACGTCGGAACTCTCCCTCTGGGACCGTTCGGTGGACCAGGCCGTCAAGTTCCTGGTCTACGCGGTATTCGACGCCAAATTCTACGTGCTCTTCTCCATGCTCTTCGGGTACGGGTTCTGGCTCTTCATGAACAAGAGCCTTCCCGCAGGACAGTCCGTGGTGCGCCTCTTCTCGGTGCGGCTCTTCTTCCTCCTCCTCATCGGGGCCGCCCACGTGGTCCTCCTCTGGCCCGGGGACATCCTCGTCTTCTACGCGCTGGTGGGGTTCATCCTGATCCTCTTCCGGAACGTTCGGGACCGGACGCTGATCCGGTGGGCCGTCGCCGTCGTGCTCGCACCGGTCTTGATCATCTTGCTTCCTTTCCTTGGGAGCTTCGACCCCACCTTCGCCGCAGAGATGCAGCAGACGTTGGACGAGCGCTCGGAGAGGATGCGCGAGCTGGCGGAGCGGGCGTTGGTGGTCTACACCTCCGGCTCGTTTGGGGAGATCGTGGCCCTTCGGTTGGAGGAGTACCGGGCCATCCTGGAGGGTGTGCTCTTCTTCCAGATCAACATCCTGGCGTACTTCCTGGTGGGACAGTGGGCGGCCCGAAAGGGGATCCTGGCCAATGTGGAGGCGCATCTCCCGCTGCTCCGCCGCCTCTGCGTCTGGGGATTCGTCATCGGGATCCCGGTGAACCTCTTCTACGGGTACGTGGCCGTCTTCGGAAACCTGTATGACCTTGGTGGGACCTCCGTGACCGTGGCGGCGCTAACCGCGCTCGGATCGCCGCTCCTCACCCTGGCCTACGTCTCCGGCTTCATCCTCCTCGTGCGGGCCGGTCACCTGGAACGGCTCTCCCGGGGATTCGCCGCCGTGGGCCGGATGGCGCTGACCAACTACCTGGTCCACAGCGTCATCGCGGCGCTCCTCTTCCACAGCTATGGGCTCGGCCTCTACGGCGCCATGTCGCCGGGCGTCGGGCTCCTGGTGGTGGCCGTCATCTTCGGCCTTCAGATCCCCTTCAGCCTCTGGTGGCTTGAGCGCTACCGGTTCGGCCCCGCCGAGTGGCTCTGGCGAACCCTCACGTACCGGAAGCTCCAGCCGCTACTGCGGGGGTGAGGAAGTCTCATCAAGCTGAGCCACGCCGTGCCTCCCGGTGGGGTCAGGCCGCACCAACGCCGACAGGAGGAGGACGGCCCCGAACGTACCGGTCGCCGCGCCCAACCATCCCACCTGCCCGGGGAGGATGGAGAAGAGGAAGAGGTAGTCCTGAACGGCGGCCCATCCCACCCCGGCGAGAAGGATCACTCCGGCGCCGCCCGCCGCCACCCGATGCCCCAGGGCCGGGCGGACCGGTTGACGGATCAACCGCAGGGCCTGCGCCCCGGTCACCAGACCGAGAAGAAGGGTCACAGCCCAGGCCAGCGTGGAGGCTCGGGTGATGACCGACATCCCCACCGGCTCCACCCCCAGACTCTCCGACCAGGCTCGTAGAATGTGGCCGAAGAGAGGCCAAGCCCGCTGACTGTTGGCCAGAATCACTACGCCGTCACCGGACTCGGGGACGAGGTGGATGTGGGTCATCCACCCATTGCCCTGCCCGCCGTGCCAGACGGCCCTCCGTCCGTCGGAGAGGGTTTCGGTGAAGTACCCGAGAGCGTACCCATCGGCGACGAACCGGAAGATGCCCTCCGCCGCCACTTGGGGACGGTGGAGCTCGGCTCGGGTCTCAGGCGTCAGAGGCAGCGGCCCCGGGCCGAGGGGGAGCTCCAAGCCGGGGGAGGGCTCCAGGCCGAAGGGTGGGTCCATGCTCGCCGCAGCGAAGCGCGCCAGATCATCGACCGAGGCCAGGAGGCCGCCGGAGGCCCGCCCCGGGTAGACGTGGGGCTCCACCGCCTGCCCGTTCAGTCATGGCCTACCGGCATCCGAGGCTCCAACTCCGGGGCCCACTCGAAGGTCGCCGTATCCATCCCCAGGGGCCGGAGCACCGCGTCCGCCATCCAGCGGCTGAAGGGCTGAGCGGTAGCGTCCTCCACCAGCACCTCCAGGAGGTTGAACCCCACGTTGGAGTAGTGGAACCGCTCCCCCGGCGCGGCTACCATCTCCAGATCCCGGGAAATGGACTCGCGAAGGGGCCGAACCGGACCGTCGGGGGGAAAGCGGTCGGTGAAGTCTCCAATGGCGAGCCCGCCGGTTTGGCTGAGGAGATGCCGGACCGTCACCTCCCCCCAATCCGGAGGGGGCGACCAGGAGTGAAGGTGATCTGCCACCAGGTCGTCCAGCCCGACCCTCCCTTCCTCCACCAAACTCATGACGCCCCAGGCCGTCACCGGCTTGGAGATGGACTCGACGCGAAAGACCGCCTCCCGGCTCATGGCCAGGCCCTGGGCAGGGTCGGAAAAGCCGAATGAGGCGGCCCAGACCTCTCTTCCTTCCCGAAGCACCACGATGTTCACTCCCTCCACCCCGTGACGTGCCATCACCCTTGGGATGCGTTCGTCCAGTTCAGAGGCGAGCGGGTCAGACAGTTCGGGGGTAAGCGGATCAGACAGCTCGGAGGTGAGTGGGTGAGGCAGCTCAAGAGCGGGCGGGTCCGGGGGCTGAGTTGACACGGGCAGGTGCGAAGTCGCCCCGTCCCATGGAGTCACCCCCAGGAAGACGAAGCCCAGGATGGCGAGGAAGAGAGGACGGGTACGGAAATCGCGAGCGGCGGCTGGAACCGAAGTCATGGGACGGTGGACGGGTGCGGATGTGCCAGGATACCGCCATTCAAGGTGGGGACTCGAATACGGTGGACCAGTTGTCCACGAACCAGCGGCCGAGGGGGAGTGAGTCGAGGGGCACAGAGCCTTCCCGCCGCGACCCACTCCCCAGGGGGCCTGGTCCTATTCCCGGTAGTATCGCTTCTTGGCCCGGCTCCGGGCCCGGCTCTCGTCCCAGGCCGACTGCTTCATGTACTTGAGGTCGGCCGCGTCGAAGCCTCCCGCCTCCCCCAGGTGGGTCGCCACCTGCTCCAGATCGCGGGCCTCTATGAGGGCGTCCTCGTCATGCGGCGCGGCTTGAACCAGGAGTCCGGCGGCCTCCCGAAGGATGCGCTGGGCGCCTGGTACGTCGCCCCGCTCTTCTCGCGCCATGGCATCGCGGCGGGCCCTGGCCGTCCGCAGGAGAGCCCGGACCCGCTCCACCTCCGGGTCGGCGCGACCTTCGCGGGCCAGGGTGAATCGCATCGGAAGCTCCACCACCTCCCGCCGAACCCCAGCCCCATCCGGGCCACCGGTCCGGTACCCGCTCACCTCCAGGGTGCCGAGGGAGAGTTCCTCACCCGGACTCCACCCTCTCCAGCCACCGTCCACGACCCGCTCACCGGGCCTCGGTGGCGCGGGTGGGGCCAGTTCCAGTCGGAATAGGGCGGGTCTGGGCTCCAGGGCGTAGAGATCGCCCAGGTCCACTTCAACCCCGTCTGGAGTGTGGTGGAGCGGATGGTCGTGATGGAGTTCCACGAAGCGGCACCCAGGAGCCAGACGGAAGCGGAGCCTAACGTGCTGGGCCGCCAGGGAGAGGAGTCCCTCGATCTCCTCCTCGAAGATCCCCGGGGCCTGGTCCGGCGTCTCCACGTACCAGGTCGCTCCGCCTCCCGCCTCAGCCATGTCCCGGAGCAGATCCTCGTCGTAATCGGCCCCGAAGCCGATGGTCGTGGTCACGATCCCCTCGTCCGCCACCGCCCGGCAGAGCTCGGTCAGGGCGCCCCGGTGAGTGACTCCCTGGTTCGCCAATCCGTCCGTCATGAGGAGGATGCGGTTCACGCCCCCCTGCACCCGGTGCCCCGTCGCCAGATGCCGCCCCTGGAACCACCCGCCGCTCAGATTCGTCATCCCGCGGGCGTGAAGCCGCTCCAGGGCGGCCAGGACTCCCTCATGTCCTTCCCCCCCTGTGGCACCCCTGGCCAGCGTCATGACCTCGTGGTCGTAGCCCACCGCTGACACCACGTCGTCGGGGCGCAGTCGTCGCATGAGGAGGCGCACCGCCTCCTTCAGGTTCCGGAGTTTCTCCCCCTGCATGGATCCGCTCCGGTCCAGGACAAGGGCCAGGTTGAGGGGAAGGCGTTCCTCCCCGGGAGGCGCGTCGCCCGTGACCCGAGTGAGACCGGTGAGGGTCAAGGGCCGACCGGGAATGGGCCGGGAATGCTGGATCCTGAATTCCACCTTCATGGGGTTTCTCCTGGAGCGAAGGGAGGAGTAGACGAGCGGGCAGATCAGTTGACACCGTCAACCTAGCCTTGGAAGTTGACGGCGTCAACCACAGGGGCGATCCTTCATCCATGAACTCAAAGGAGAGGCACGCAGGCGGGGACCTTCGCGATCTATTTGTCGGGGCGGCGCGGGACATCCTCGATCGAACCGAGATCAGCCTGGATCTCCGGAAGGTGGCGGAACGGGCCGGGAAGAGCCGGACGGCCCCCTACCTGGCCTTCGGGAAGTCGGAGGAGGGCGGAGGACTCCCCGCCCTTCAAATGGCCGTTGCCGCCGACGGGTTCACCTCCCTCGTGGAGGGTCTCCGTCGGGCCCACGCCCAGACCCCCAATACCGAGGAAGCCCTGGAGGCGGTGGCCGGGGCTTACCTGGCCTTCGCCCGGGCCCATCCACGCCTCTTCCGCCACATGTTCGACCCGGAGTTGGGTCGGCTCCTCCTGGTCGAAGCCCACTGCGAGCCGGCGGTCCGGGAACAGGTGGGACTGGGCCGCGCCCGTGCCCGCCTGGAGGACTCCTTCACCCGACTCGCTCGGATGCAGCGCTCGTGGTACCTGAAGGGGGCGGAAGAGCTGGATCCGGCTACCGTGGGCGCGGCGCTATGGGCCATGATCCACGGCGTAGCCGTCCTCACCATCGACCGGCAGTGGGAGCTTGGCGCACTGGGACGAGGAAGCGCGCAGGTGCAAGCGGAACGGGTGCTCCGCTTCCTCACAACCGCATCCTACCGGAGTATTCGGGAGGTGGCCCGGGAATTGGACCTGGCGAGGCAGGTGCGGGGGGCCTACTCGAGCGAAGAATCCCTGGACGAAGAGCTTCTCGACCGAGAGGCGCTCACGGAGGACCGGCGGGCGAAGAGTCAGCCCCCGGGGAGTAACCGCCGGGCGAAGAGTCGGCGCTTGGAGGGTAGCCACCAGGCGAAGAGTGGGCCCCTGGAGACGAGCCGTCGCGAGGCGCCTGGCTCCAGAAAGCCGCCGTCAGCGCCCTACGGTAGAGACGCCGAGGGAGAGGTGATCTTCACCCTCCGCGAAGGCGATGACGCACTGGAGTATCGGGCCCAGGAGGTGGTCGAGGATATCCCGTCTCCTCGACGCCGAGAAGCCGAGACGAGACCTGCCGAAGCGTCGAAGGCGGCACCTCGGGGGGGGGCCTCCGCAAGTTCATCCTCCTCCCGTGTTGCCGCATCGGGCCCGCCGCCGCCCGCGGCGCAACCCCCGGCAACGCCTGCGGGCCCAGCAACGCCCAAGAGGGCGTCAGAGGGCGACCTCCCATCCCCCGCCCTCCGCCGAGCCGTCACCCTGGGATCCCGACTCCGCGGGCGCCGGGTCCTCTGGATCGAGGACCGTCCGCACCGGGTGCGCCATGAGCGACTCGTCCTGGAGAAGCTCGGGATGGACATCCGGATGGTGGCCACCTCCCAGGCGGCCTTCGAGGCGCTGGATCGAGGCCAGCCGGACCTCATCGTCTCCAACGTCCGGCGGGAGGGAACGGACGACGAGGGGATCCGGGTGCTCCCGGCCCTCCTGGCCCTGACGGCTCCGGCGCCGGTCATCTACTACGAGCCGCCCTCCAGACTTGGCCCAGCGGCGGGAGCCCCGCCTTCCCCCCACAGCCCAGCCCCAGAGCCTCGGACCAGCTCA
>SL_5KL_010_SEDDRAFT_10000861_pt1 | contig 19118 bp, 11 predicted proteins | sample SodLakKL_010_SED_FD_9118 | JGI IMG/M metagenome (IMG submission 9118)
CTATGCCGCGTCGTGTCACCTTGCCTCCTTTCGGTAACACCAATTCTGACGCATCGATACCCTTTTCGGTAACACTTATTATGACGCAATTCGAGGGCTTGACAGAATCTCTGGTGATACTGGTACAATTTTAAGAGGAGGGAGATGGTACAGGGCTGTGTTTGGGTGGATGGATACGGTGGCTTTTGTGCTGCTCACTCAAGCAAGTCGCAGCACCTGATCTCGTCCGTTCGTTTCTGCCGCGGCAGGCCCGACTCGCTGTCCCGGGTCTTGGCCCTCTTCAGGCAACATTGGCCCCGTTCACGGGGCTCTTCTTTTTTACCTGCACTCCCTATCTGCCATTCCGAGGCACGCTTTTCCTTCGTCAGCCTTGCGGTGACGAAGCTGATAGTCCTGTAGGAAAAGGCACCTTAACAATGACATAGGGCCGGTGGTCGAGTTGGGATGTGGAGGGGACTGCCTTAGTCAGGGCAGGAAACCGCGCAGCCACAACTAGATCGAAGCGACTATGGAGAACTGAAGGACATAGAAATGGAGGGACGAGGTCTTCAAGACTGCACCTGTGCCTCTGTGGAGGCTACGCCCGGTGGCGGCTCCACGGCACCGCGGTAAAGGAGGTGCCATACGAAGAACACAAGTTTTTTCTGAGAAACCAGACTATGACGAAGGAGGTTGGACGTGAGAACGACACGTGATATGGAGCAAAACCGTTACCTGAGAAGAGTCGGTATGCTTTTGCTTGCCGCAGCCTTAGTCGCAGGGTCCGTAGGGTGTGTACCTGACCGCGACCCTGACCCTACTCCTCCCCCGTATAATCCCGAAATACGGGATTGGTACGATCTGGACGCCATCAGGTATCACCTGGACCAGAGTTACACTCTGATGAACGATCTCGACTCCACTACTCCGGGTTATGCTGAACTGGCGGGCCCGGCGGCCAATGATGGGAAGGGCTGGGAGCCGATTGGATTTTGGGAGTTTCTCGACATCAACCCATTTACCGGGACCTTCGACGGTCAGGGATACGAGATAAGAGACCTGTTTATCAACCGCCCCGAGGAGAATAATGTGGGGCTCTTCGGCTTCGTTGCCCGTGAGGAAGCAATGGTTGAAAACGTCGGCGTGGTGAGCGCCGACGTGACCGGCGATGGGTTTGTTGGCGGTCTGGTGGGACGCAGCCGGGGAGATGTCAGCAACTCCTATGTTACTGGCACCGTGACCGGCGACATATGGGTCGGCGGGCTGGTGGGATCCAGCGAGAGGTATGTCAGCAACTCGTACTCCAACGGCACCGTGACCGGCCAGCGGTATGTTGGCGGTCTGGCGGGAGAACACATGGGAGATGTCATCAACTCCTATGCCACCGGCACCGTGACCGGCCAGGATCACGTTGGTGGACTGGTGGGATCAAGTCGGGGAGATGTCAGGAACTCGTACTTCAGCGGCAGCGTCACCGGCGATAACAGCTTTGGCGGTCTGATTGGGATTGGTCGACATGTCAGCAACTCACACTATAACTACGACGAAGTGCTCATTAACGGACAGAACACAATCACCGTCGGAGCCTTGTTCGCTGAAGACTTCGACGAGTGGCTGGCTAACGACATGTTCCTGGATGTTGACCAAAGGCTTGTTGAAGAAGATGGCTGTTACCTGATAACCGATGTGGATGATTTCAAGCAGCTGCTCGCCTTTGGTCAGGACGATTCCCTTAAGTTCAGGTTGCAGAACGACCTGGACTTAGCCGATGACCCCAACTTCTTCATCCCTTATCTGGCCGGCGAGTTTGACGGAAACGGTCACACAATCACGAACCTGAGCTTCGGATTTGACTCCGTTTCGCAGGTCGGACTGTTCGGATACCTCCATTCTGGCGGGAGCGTCAGTGATCTGGGTGTCGAGAACGTGAACGTAACCGGGGGTTCATATGTTGGCGGTCTGGTGGGACGCAGTGCAGGAGATGTCAGCAATTCGGTCTCCAGCGGCACCGTGACCGGCACTGATTCCGTTGGCGGTCTGGTGGGATCGAGTTTGCGCGCTATCAGCAACTCGTACTCCACCGGCACCGTGACCGGCGAGGAAAGGGTTGGCGGGCTGGTGGGAACTAACCTCCGGGGCGATGTGCGCAACTCCTATGCCACCGGAACTGTGACCGGCCAGGATCACGTTGGTGGACTGGTGGGATCAAGTCGGGGAGATGTCAGCAACTCGTACTTCAGCGGCAGCGTCACCGGCGAGAACAACGTTGGCGGTCTGGTGGGAGATAACCGCTGGGGCGATGTGATCAACTCCCACTATAACTACGACGAGGTGCTCATTAACGGACAGAACATCATCACTATCGGAGCTTTGTTCGGTGAAGACTTCGACGAGTGGCTGGCCAACGACATGTTCTTGGATGTCAACGACAGGCTCGTTGAGGAAGATGGCTATCGCCTGATACGCAATGTGGATGATTTCAAGCAGTTGCTCGCCTTTGGGCGGGATGATTCACTGAAGTTCAGGTTGCAGAACGACCTGGACTTAGCCGATGACCCCAACTTCTTCATCCCTTATCTGGCCGGCGATTTTGACGGAAACGGTCGCGCGATCACGAACCTGAGCTTCGGATTTGACTCCGTTTCGCAGGTCGGACTGTTCGGATACCTCCGTTCTGGCGGAAACGTCACTCAACTGGGTGTCGAGGGTGTAGACATCACCGGCGGTTCGCATGTAGGCGGTCTGGTGGGATACAGTAGTGGAGATGTCAGCAACTCGTACTCCAGCGGCACCGTGACTGGCGAGAACAACGTTGGCGGTCTGGTGGGATACAGTAGTGGAGATGTCAACAGCTCGTATTCCAGCGGCACCGTGACCGGCGAAGAAAGGGTTGGCGGTCTGGTAGGAGACAGTAGTGGAGATGTTAGCAAGTCGCACTCCAGCGGCACCGTGACTGGCGAGAACAACGTTGGCGGTCTGGTGGGATACAGTAGTGGAGATGTCAGCAACTCGCACTCCAGCGGCACCGTGACCGGCGAGGAAAGGGTTGGCGGCCTGGTGGGATACAGTAGTGGAGATGTCAGCAACTCGCACTCCAGCGGCACCGTGACCGGCGAGGAAAGGGTTGGCGGCCTGGTGGGATATAACCTCCGGGGCGATGTGCGCAACTCCTTCTGGGATGTGGAAACTTCTGGTATGGATGTGAGTGACGGGGGGACGGGCAAGACGACAGCTGAGATGATGAACATCGCCACCTTCACAGGTGTGGGATGGAGCATAACCGCAGTCGACCCCGGCGAGACCGACGACTCATACATCTGGAATATTGTTGACGGCCAGACCTACCCCTTCCTGAGCTGGGAGCCTGTGTCATAGCTCACGCGGAGCTCAGGGATTCAGACGAAGGCTGCGACAGGGACGATGGTGAGTCACACAATAGGGTGGATCGTTGCTCTTCATGACAACGTGGCGTGTCATCATGGATTGAGCAACCTGCTGACAATCAAGTCGGAGTTGATAGAATGAGAGTAGGAGGTGAGAAATGAGGAAGATGATTGAGTCAGCGAGACCTTTTCACGCGAAGGCGCTTGCGATCCTGATTGTCGCGGCGCTGATTGCAGCGGTGGTGGGATGCGGGCCAGAGGCTGTTACTTTTGCCGACCCGAACCTCGAGGGGGTGATAAGGGAGGCGATAGACAAGCCGACGGGCGATATCTACCCTGAAGATCTGGAGGGGCTGACCGAGCTTCATGCTGTTGGCCGGATTATCTCCGACCTCACCGGGCTGGAGTACGCCACCAACCTGAGAAGCCTCGGCCTTGCGGGTAACCAGATAAGCGACATCTCTCCGCTGGCCAATCTCACTGAACTGACTTTCCTTGACATTATGGCGAATCAAATCAGCGACATCTCTCCGCTGGCCGGCCTGAGCAATCTGGAACGGCTCGACCTTAGTGGAAACGAGATCAGCGATATTGCGCCGCTGGAGCGACTCACCGGACTGCAGGAATTGGATCTTGTCGTCAACCAGATAGTCGACATCTCGCCGCTGGAGGGCCTCACCAACCTGACTCATGTCCACCTTGGAGAAAACCAGATTGGCGACATCTACCCACTTAGGGGCTTCACCAACCTGGAGTGGCTCATCCTTCAGCATAATGAGATAAGTGATATATCACCCTTGGTGGATAACCCTGGGCTGGGAGAGGGAGACGAAGTGTGGCTGATCGATAACCCGCTGAGTGAGCAGTCGATCAACGAGTTTATACCCGAGCTTGAGGCGAGGGGAGTGGACGTTCGTTACTAGAACCGGACTGGTTGTGAGTAAGTGAGATTGCCGCGGCGCTTCGCGCTTCGCAATGACGATGGAGTCCGGGGCCCCTGGCCGTGGGGTGGTCTTATCCACCAGGCTGACTTGGTGGGTCACCTTGTTGGTGAACCTGGCTGGCACGGGTGACTCTGCCGACTCGTTTGACGGCGGGGGGTGGCATGATATGGATTACAGGCTAGAATTGTCTAGAAAGACCAAACTCTTACTCATAAGCAGTATCTGGCAGATTTTCGAGGTGACCGGATGAAGAACATCAGGAAATGGGCACGGAAGAAGGATTTTCTCTGGCTTCTCTTATATCCTGTGTACCAGACCATCGGGGCCCTCAGGCATGAGGGGAGCCATGCCCTGGCAGCGATGGCAGAGGGAGCGAGGATAAGGGAGTTTGAGTTCTGGCCCAGCATCAGGAACGGGCGATTCTTCTGGGGCTATGTAAGAGTTACGGGTCGCACGACCTGGTTTTTCTCAGCGGCCCCGTTCTTCTGTGATCTGATCACCTTCTTCGTTGCTCTGTCCATAATTCTCATAGCTAAGCCCCAGCGCAGGTGGCTGTGGCTCAATGTCATCATAATCGGGATGCTGTCACCTATCATGAACAGTGCCTGGGCCTACTTCAGGGGGCTGACGATACTGAATGATGTTGGCAACTTGCTGCGCATTCTCGATTCCACTGCAGTGCACCTGTACTTCGCTCTCACACTCCTGCTCTACATTTGCGGGATACTGTATTGCCTTCACAGGAGGGCGTCGGATGATATGCAGGAGTCAGAACCGGCCGCGGGTGTATGACAACGTAGTACGAGGCTCTAGCCTCGTGCCGCGCAGAGACGAGACCCCTATTCACGGCATGAGTACGGAGCTACGTAGATGTTAGAGGAAGTTTATCATGTCCGATAAGCCGGTACCCGAATCCGGAGATGCGCCGGATGACCGAGGCCCGTTTGATCCTTCACACTTCAATGACCCGGTTGCCATGCAGACCGACTGGACCCAGGTAGTCGCCTCAGGAAGCTTCCCAAAAGAACTGGTTGCGGTCAACCCTTCCCGGCTAGAAATCAGAGCAACCCTCCGGGACCGTATGTTCGGTCTCACCTCGGTTCTCATCGGCGTGGCGGTCCCGGCCGGGGTGTTCCCCGCCTGGCTCTCCCAGGGCGAGCGATCCCTAGGGGATTTCCTGTTCCTGGGTGTGTGGAGTGGTCTCTTTCTGCTCCTGGGCATCGTCATGCTGTACCGTGGCAGAAAACCAATAGTCTTCGACAAGCGGAAGGGGTTCTTCTGGAAGGGTCGACGGTCGCCAGGCGAGATCGTCGGCAGTCTTGAACAGGCGCGCAGACCCGGCGCCTATCTGCCTCCCGACGTGTCCCGGCTGGAAGACATACACGCACTGCAACTTATTTGCACGCGGTTGCCGGGGCGACGGGGCCGACATGGCGCCCGCCACGGTAGCGGCGCAGACACGTATCAACTGAATCTTGTTCTGAAGAACGGCTCGCGTGTACACGTAGTTGATGACTCCAACGGGAATAGGCTGAGAGATAACGCTCAAGTCCTGTCCAGATTCCTTGAAAGGCCCGTCTGGGACGCGACTCGTGCATCTCAAGCCCGATCTTGACGTAGCTCTCCCGGCCAGCTACGCTTCTGCCCATGCAGGAGGAGATCTCCTTCAGACGACGACTGAGCTATGTGGGAACAGATAAGGTCTAATCGAAGGCGCTCGGTAGTGCTGACCACAGGCATGGCGGCGGTGCTGCTGGCGATCGGGTATCTCCTGGGCCGGTACGTCTTCGGCAGCAGCACTGCCGGCATCGCAGTCGCCATCTCGTTATGGGCGGGCTTAACCCTAACTGCCTACTATAAGGGTGATAGTTTGCTGCTCAGACTCTCCAGGGCACAGAAGGTCGCTCCCGATGCCTATCCCCGTCTGTACAATCTGGTCGAGGAGATGAGGATCGCCTCCGGCCTGGAGAGAATGCCCGACACATACGTGATCGATGACCCATCGCTGAACTCCTTCGCCATCGGTCGTGACCCAAGCCGGGCAGGGATAGTCGTCACGGTGGGACTCCTCGTGGAGTTGAGCCGGGATGAACTACAGGGGGTCATCGCCCACGAGATAGCCCACATCAAGAACCGTGACGTGCTACTCATGACGATATCTATCATGCTCCTGGGTATCGTGATCATAGTGTTCTCGTCGGTCTTTCTCTTGTTTTTTGGCGGCGCGATCCTGTCCCGCAGAGACTCCTCACAGAAGGGCTGTGTCCGGTTTCTCGCCTGTCTTCCGCTCGGGATTCTCTTTGTCTTTCCCAAGCTTCTGATCTTTTTGTTCGGGTCTCTTCTACTGGTGCCGATCTCCACGCGGCTCATCTACCTTACCATCTCACGAAAACGGGAGTACCTGGCAGACGCCTACTCAGCCCTCTACACCAGGTATCCCGAGGGACTGGCCTCAGCCCTGGAGAAGATCGGAAACTCAACCCAGGACCTTCGATCGGCCAACTCAGCCACGGCCTCCATGTTCATCGTCAACCCCGACCGCGAGAAGGGGATGAGGGCCCGCGACCGCACCAGCACCCACCCCCCTCTTTCGGAGCGGATTCGCATACTGCGTAACATGGCGGGCGCTTCCCTTGGTGACTACAACCGGGCCTATTGCCGGATCCACGGGGGCAACGAGGTGATAGCTGCTGCCAGCGCTGCCGCAGGAGCACCCCCGCTGGCAGCGGCAGCAGCCGCGGCAGGGGCGGGGGAGCCGGACCTGGTGCAGCGTGCCCGCGAGACCTCGGATGTGATGTGGAAGATGAGCAACTACAAGACCCTTACATGCGGCTGCAGCACGAGGCTACGCGTGCCGCCGGAGTTCAAAGACCCCACAGTCCACTGCCCCCACTGCGGCAAGGCACACACGGTCTGAGCATCCGCACAGGTCGTACGTGTTGGCACGTCTCCCTGCCCGGTTACCTGCTCCCGCTGCTGTCCACACCCTCCCGGTGGCCGCCTAGATCACGAGTATCATCCAAAATACAGGCCTCACCAGCAGGAGAAGTACGAAGAACACAATGCCGAAGAATCCCACACCCTGACCCGCTGTCACGTAATCGCCGAACCTCTCGTGGATGCATAGTGACACAATTGACAAGTCTCTTGATGATGGTGGTACAATACTAGTAGGCGGTTGATGCGGTGGGAGGCCGATGCGGAAGTGGTTGAACTGGATGGTTTTGGTAGCGTCCTTTATGCTCGGTCGAGCGCAGATGCGCACGTAAACTCACTTCTTCATTCCTGCCGCGGCAGCCTCAACTCGCTGTCCCGGGTCTTGGCTCTCTTCAGGCGACATAGGCCCCGTTCACGGGGCTCTTTTTTCTCGCTGCACTCACTATCTGCCGTTCCGAGGCACGCCTTTCCTTCGTCGCCACAAGACTGCCGAACCTAATAGTCCTGCCATAGCTGCACCTTAACAATAGAATAAGGCCGGTGGTCGGGTTGGGGTGTCGGGAGATTGTCTTGGTCCTCATCACGTTGATTCCAGCCGACATGGACATGTGGACTGGGATTCCTTCTGCCGTGGCAGCATAGTCAACAACGCCCTTCTGAACGCATGCCCGTTCAAGTGTGGCTGCCCGGCCTCTCAACCATGCCTTCTGTGACACACCATGCCCTCTGTCGTCCCGACGGACCTATCATCCCGCGATTACGACAATCCCCCTTACGTGATTGCAGGAAGTCCCTTTCGGTCATGGCGCGGATCCCCTATCGTCATCGCGAGGAGTCCCGATGAAATCGGGACGACGAAGCGATCCCTCTGCGAGTCGGAGCAGGAAATCGCCCGACCACGGCCGGACCATAGCGACTACGGACATATGGACAAGCTGCAAGCGGAGGAGTTATATGCTCAGGACTAAGCCCGAACCTGGGCTGGCGGGGCCGTTTGTGGTCACGCCTCTGCAGCACCCCGGGAAAGGAAATGACGTACGAATAATAGCAGTCTATCCCAAGCAGTCAGACTATGTGAAAAAGGAGGTCAAAGATGAGAACAACACTTGACGTGAGTAGATTCCAACACCTGAAAAGAGCAGGTGTCCTGTTGATTGCCCTAGCATTAGTTGCCGGAATTTCCGGCTGTGCGCCTGCCGACCCTGACCCGGACCCTGATCCTGCTGCTGAGTACGACCTGACCGTTTCCAGCACCACTGGAGGATCGGTGACCACTCCCGGCGAGGGCACTTTGACCTATTACGAAGACACTGTGGTTGAACTGGTGGCCACTCCGGATTCCGACTACGAGTTTATCAACTGGACTGGCGATGTGGGCACCGTCGACGACGTCAATGATGCCTCTACCACCATCACCATGGAGGGCAACTACTCTATTACCGCCAACTTTGCTGTGATTCAAGAGATATGGGATTGGCACGATTTGGCTGCCATCAGAGACGCTCTGGGCAGCTATTGTCTCTTGATGACCGACCTCGACTCCACCACTGCGGGCTATGAGGACCTGGCGGGCCCTGATGCCAATGATGGAAAGGGCTGGGAGCCCATCGGCCGTGTTGTCGTCATTAGTTTCATGTATGGAGCAAGTGGCCTGTTTATCTACGCCGACAGTCCTTTTGAGGGCATTTTCGATGGTCAGGGATATGAGATAAGGGACCTGTACGTCAACCGCCCTGGTGAAGCTGGTGTGGGTCTTTTCGGCTGGATGGAGGGGGTTATCCAGACCGTTGGCGTGGTCGACGCCAACGTGACCGGAGGCACAGGTGTTGGCAGTCTGGTGGGATATAGTGGCTATGGCAGTGTGAGCAACTCCTACGCCACCGGCGGCGTGACTGGTCGTTCCGTTGTCGGCGGTCTATTAGGGCTTCATAGGGCCGCTGCCAGCAACTCCCTGTTCACGGGCAGCGTAATTGGGGACGAACTCGTTGGAGGGCTGGTCGCTGTGAATTATGGTGGCACTGTGAGTGAGTCCCATTCCAGCGGCAACGTGACCGGCAAGAAATGGGTTGGCGGTCTGGTGGGACATACCGGTCCTGGGTTTGGGTTGATATTTGACCCAGACGATGGCGTTGTAAGCGCCTCCTCCTCAACTAGCACCGTAACCGGCGAGCAGTACGTTGGCGGTCTGGTGGGTGAAAGCCGCGGCAGTATCGAGAACTCCTGTTCCATCGGCAGCGTGACTGGCATGTCTGAGGTTGGCGGCCTGGTGGGATATAATCTGCGCCCTATCAACAACTCCTACTCCAGCGGCAGTGTGACTGGCGATGAGGATGTTGGCGGTCTGGTAGGATGGAATAAGGGCACTGTAGGCAACTCCTTCTGGGATATGGAGACTTCTGGTATAGATGTGAGCGACGGCGGCACAGGCAAGACCACCGCGGAGATGATGGACATCGCCACCTTCACAGACACTGACACGGAGGGCCTGGACGAGCCCTGGGACATGTCTGCAATTGCTGACCCCGACCAGCGCAATCCCGGCTACATCTGGAACATCGTCGACGGCCAGACCTATCCCTTCCTTGGTTGGGAGCCCCAGTCCTCCCCCGCCACCGGGGCTGCCAGCACCGTCTGGAGCCTCGATGACTCCTGTGCCAAGGAGGCACCCGACCTCATATGTCCTGCTGACGGCTTCGTTATTCCTGCCAACCCCTCCCCCGACCTGTGCGAGAACCTGCCGTTTACCATCAGGTGGGACCACGATTGCGATGAGTGCAAATACGACATCCAGATCGCACTGGACGAGGACTTCACCGAGCTAACCGAAGCTTCACATTCGCTCTATGAGCCACCCGAGGAGGGCGACAAGAGTTACCTCGTAGAGGGTGGTGAACTCTTGTGCAACACTACCTATTACTGGAGAATCAGGTCTGTAGAGATCGAGAATGGTGAAGAATCCAGGAGTTGCTGGTCTGAGTCGTGGATGTTCGTGGTTGGTCCTGCTCCGGGCACCGGTGTCTACTTGATCACTCCTGAAGCCGGCGCCACCGATGTGGCCATCACCGATATCGTCTTTAGCTGGAGCGTCGGAACGGACGTTGATACCTATAACTGGGTGCTGTCACCCAACGCCGACCTATCCGCCCCCGTTGATTCCAGGACCGGGCTGACCGCCACCGCACTGAACGTCACCAACCACCTGTACGTAGGCGAGCTGAACTACGACACTGTCTACTACTGGCGAGTGACCGCGATCAAGGACGGCGTCCTCATAGACCATGCCTTAGGCACCTTCCGCACGGTGGCTGGTATCGACTTAATAGCCCCTGAAGCCGACGCCACCGACGTGCCCACAACCAATATCGACTTCACCTGGAGCATGGCAGCAGTTGCCGACGAGTTCGTCTGGGAGCTGTCGCGCGACGCCGCCTTCACAATGACCATCGCAACGGCAACTGGGCTGACTGACACAGGCTACAGCTACACCGGCACCCTGGAGTACGACACCGCTTACTACTGGATGGTGACGGCCATCAAGGATGGCGTCCCCATAGACCATGCCGTAAGCTCGTTCACGACAGAAACTGAGGAGATAACTCCACCTCCAGGCCGCTGCTTCATCGCCACCGCCGCCTACGGTACCCCCATGGCCGAAGAAATAGAGATTCTGCGTGAATTCAGAGGTGGATATCTGCTTGCCAATCGTCCGGGACAGGCCCTCGTGGATTTCTACCACAGGGCCAGCCCGCCAATAGCCGAGTTTATAGAAGACCATCCGGTCCTGAAGCCAATCGTGAGGGCCGCCTTAATGCCCGCTGTGGCTATGAGCACCGTAGTTGTCGACACTACTCCGGCGGAGAAGATGGCCGTAGTAGGCCTGTTGTTGCTGGTTTCCGTGGCAATGGCTCTTTGGGCGACCAGGCGGCGAGGAAGGGGTGCAGAGCATGCCAGAGGGTGAAATCGCATGATCGCCTGTGGTGGTCGGAGCGGCGCCTGGTGGCGCCTTCACGACGGCACAGGATAAGGATGATATAGCATGGACTAGGGTGTCGGAGACGTAAGCTCATATTGAGTTTGAATAACATGTCAGGAGGTGAAATATGAACAGGTCGAAATGTCTGATAGCTGTGGGCGTTGTCGTTTGCCTGCTGTCGTCCCTTACCCCTCTTATCCCCCCCGGCACCGCCCGGGCCCAGCCTGCCGATAGCCCCTGGCCTATGTTCGGCCAGAACCCGCAGCGCACCGGGCAAAGCCCTTACACCGGTCCTGAGGTACCGTACCTGAAATGGCGCTTCACCCACTATGGGGGACCGGTCCGCTCCTCCCCCGCCATCGGGGCTGACGGCACCATCTATGTCGGCTCCAATGATCATAACCTCTATGCCCTGAACCCCGACGGCAGCGAGAAGTGGAGCTTCACGACTGAAAGGTCGGTCAGCTCCTCCCCCGCCATAGGGAATAACGGCACCGTCTACGTCGGCTCCTGGGATAATAACCTCTATGCCCTGAACCCCGACGGCAGCGAGAAGTGGCGCTTCACCACCGGGGGTTCGGTCTACTACTCCTCGCCCGCCATAGGGGCCGACGGCACCATCTATGTCGGCTCCCGTGATAACAGTCTCTATGCCGTAAACCCAGATGGCAGCGAGAAGTGGAGCTTCACCACCGGAGATTCGGTCGACTCCTCGCCCGCCATGGGGACCGACGGCACCATCTATGTCGGCTCCTGGGATAATAACCTCTATGCCCTGAACCCCGACGGCAGCGAGAAGTGGCGCTTCACCACCGGGGAAGTGGTCAGATCCTCGCCCGCCATAGGGACCGACGGCACCATCTGCGTCGGCTCGGGTGATGGCAACCTCTATGCCCTGAACCCCGACGGCAGCGAGAAGTGGTGCTTCGCCACCGGAGCAGGGGTCTACTCCTCCCCCGCCATAGGGGCTGACGGCACCATCTACATCGGCTCGGGTGATGGCAACCTCTATGCCCTGAACCCCGACGGCAGCGAGAAGTGGAGCTTCACCACCGGGGGATACGTCAGCTCCTGCCCCGCCATAGGGGCGGATGGCACGATCTATGTCGGCTCCGCTGATTGGAATGTCTATGCCGTAAACCCCGACGGCAGCGAGAAGTGGCGCTTCTCGACCGGGTGGTTGGTCCGGTCCTCCCCCGCCATAGGGGCCAACGGCACTGTCTATGTGGGCTCCCGTGATGGCTACCTCTATGCCATTACGGAAGCGCCGGACTATGACCTCACCATCTCCAGCACCGCTGGTGGCTCGGCAACCGAACCCGGCGAGGGGGATTTTCTATATATCGGCGGTATCGTGGTCGACTTGGTGGCAGTTCCCGATGAGGGCTACCGGTTTCTCAACTGGACCGGCGATGTGGACACGATCGCCGATGTCAACGCCGCCACAACCACCATCACCATGCACGGCGACTACTCCCTGAGCGCCAACTTCGAGGAGATACAGGACCATTGCGACCTCACCATCGATAGCACCGCCGGTGGCTCGGTGACCGAACCCGGCGAGGGGACCTTTAGCTATGATGGAGGAACAACGGTGGAGCTTGTCGCCCAGCCCGATGAGGGCTACTGGTTTGTGAACTGGACCGGCGATGTGTATGCCGTTGACAATGTGCATGCCACGGCAACCACCATCACCATGTACAGTGACTTCTCCATAACGGCTAACTTTGCTGAGATGATACCGGGCCCTTGGCCTATGTTCGGCCAGAACCCGCAGCGCACTGGGCAAAGCCACTACAGCGGTCCTGAGTGGCCAGGCCTGAAGTGGCGTTTCACGACTGAAAGCGCGGTCTACTCCTCCCCGGCCATAGGGGCTGATGGCACCATCTATGTCGGCTCCGATAACCTCTATGCCGTGAACCCCGATGGCAGCGAGAAGTGGCACTTCACGACTGAAAGGTCGGTCAGCTCCTCCCCCGCCATAGGGACTGCCGGCACCATCTATTTTGGCTCCGGCTTTGACCTCTATGCCCTGAACCCCGACGGCAGCGAGAAGTGGAGCTTCACCACCGGTTGGCGCATCTACTCCTCCCCCGCCATCGGGGCTGACGGTACCATCTATGTCGGCTCTAATGATCATAACCTCTATGCCGTGACCCCCGACGGCAGCGAGAAGTGGCGCTTCACGACTGAAAGGTTTATCTCCTCCCCCGCCATAGGGGCTGACGGCACCATCTATTTTGGCTCCGGCTATGACCTCTATGCCCTGAACCCCGGTGGCAGCCAGAAGTGGCGCTTCACGACTGAAAGGTCGGTCAGCTCCTCCCCCGCCATAGGGACTGACGGCACCATCTATTTTGGCTCCGGCTATGACCTCTATGCCCTGAACCCCGATGGCAGCCAGAAGTGGCGCTTCACCATTGGTGGTTTGATCGACTCCTCCCCCGCCATCGGGGCCGACGGCACCATTTATGTCGGCTCCGGGGATAATAACCTCTATGCCATAAACCCCGACGGCAGCCAGAAGTGGCGCTTCACCACCGGACATTGGATTTGGTCCTCCCCGGCCATAGGGGCTGATGGCACCATCTATGTCGGCTCCGGGGATGATAACCTCTATGCCGTGAACCCCGATGGCAGCGAGAAGTGGCACTTCACCACCGGAGGTTCGGTCTTCTCCTCCCCCGCCATAGGGGCTGACGGCACCATCTATGTCGGCTCTTATGATTATAACCTCTATGCCATTACCGAAGGGCCACGCCCAGGCCTCTGTTTCATCGCCACCGCGGCTTATGGCACACCTATGGCAGAGGAGATACAGGTCCTGCGTGACTTCAGGGATGGATATCTGCTCACGAATCGGTTGGGACAGGGCTTCGTAGAGTTCTACTATCGGGTCAGCCCGCCTCTAGCCGGGTTCATAAGCGAGCATCCTGCCCTGAAGCCGGTAGTGAGGGCTGCTTTGTTGCCCGCTGTGACCCTCAGCACCGTAGTCGTCGACACTACTCCGGCCGAGAAGACGGCCGTAGTGGGCTTGTTAGCACTGGTTTTGGTGGCACTGGCCGTCTGTGCAACCAGACGGAGACGAAGAGGTATACAGTGTGCCTGAACGTGAATGTGCATAGAGGCCTGTGCTGGTCGGAGGGCTAACTCCTCGACCAGCGTGAGGAGGGAGGTGAGGTAACATGAACTCAAAATTCTACTAAGAACCGGATTCTTAAAAGGAGGCTAAAGATGAAGGCACTACTTAGGGTGACCAGACACCATTACCTGAGAATATGCGGCACCGTAGTCGTCGCGGCAGCCCTAGTCGCCGGGATGGCAGGCTGCGATCCTGCGCCTGCTCCTGACGATCCGGATGAGTACGACCTCTCTATATCCAGCACGGCTGGAGGGTCGGTAACTGAGCCCGGAGAGGGGAGTTTCACCTACGATGAGGACACAGTGGTTAACCTCGTCGCCGAAGCTGAGGATGGCTACCAGTTTGTCAACTGGACCGGCCACGTGGACACGATTGCCGATGTAGAGGCGGCCGAGACTACCGTCACCATGGACGGCAACTATTCCATCACCGCTGTCTTTCGAACACCTATGGTCGCTGCAGGCGTCCGTCACACGGTGGGGCTTAAGGCCGACGGCACCGTAGTCGCCGTGGGCGACAACGAGTACGGGAAGTGCGATGTCGATGACTGGGAGGACATCGTCCAGGTCGCCGCCGGCAGTTTTCATACAGTGGGGCTTAAGGCCGACGGCACCGTGGTCGCCGTGGGACCCGGCGATGGTGATGGCTGGGCGCACTCGGGCCAGTGCGATGTGGGCGACTGGACCGACATCGTCCAGGTCGCCGCTGGTTGGAGTCACACCGTGGGGCTCAAGTCGGACGGTAGCGTGGTGGCCGTGGGAAGCGACCGCTACGGGCAATGCGATGTCGGCGACTGGACGGACATTGTACAGGTCACCGCAGGCTCTGACCACACGGTGGGGGTTAAGTCCGACGGCACCGTGGTCGCCGTGGGATGGAACTTCTATGGCCAATGCAATGTGGGCGACTGGACGGACATTGTCCAGGTCGCCGCTGGTTGGTTTCACACGGTGGGACTTAAGGCCGACGGCACGGCGGTTGCAAACGATCCATGGCACGTCGGCTACCAGGGGCAGTGCGATGTCGATGACTGGGAGGACATAGCCCAGGTCGCCGCTGGCGGCTACCACACGGTGGGGCTGAAGCCCGACGGCACCGTGGTCGCCGCGGGATGGAACCGCTACGGGGAGTGCAATGTGGACAATTGGGAGGACATCGTCCAGATCGCCGCTGGTGGAGGCCACACGTTGGCGCTAAGGGCCGACGGCACAGTGGTCGCAGTGGGAGAGCACTACAACGGCCAGAGCGATGTAGGAGAGTGGGAGGACATGGTCCAGGTCGCCGCAGGCCGGGATCACACGGTGGGGTTCGATTCCTCCGGTACCACTCTCGCCGCGGGATGGAACCGCTACGGGCAGTGCAATGTGGACAATTGGGAGGACATCGTCCAGATCGCCGCTATTGGGCATTACACGGTAGGTCTTAGGGATAACGGCACCGTGGTCGCTGCGGGATGGAACCGCTACGGGCAGTGCGACGTGCGTGGCTGGGTCGACATCGTGCACGTAGCCGCAGGCGGGGCTCACACGGTGGGGCTTAAGTCCGACGGCACCGTGGTCGCCGTGGGATGGAACCCCTACGGGCAGTGCGATGCCGATGAGTGGAAGGACATCGTCCAGATAGCTGCAGGCGGCCGCCACACGTTGGGGGTCAAGTCCAACGGCACAGTGGTCGCCGTGGGAGACAACGACGAGGGGCAGCGCGATGTCGATTACTGGGAGGACATCGTCCAGGTCGCCGCCGGGGGCTCTCATACGGTAGGTCTTAAGCATGACGGCACCGTGGTCGCCGTGGGAGACAACGACGAGGGGCAGCGCGATGTCGATTACTGGGAGGGCATCGTCCAGGTCGCCGCCGGGGGCTCTCATACGGTAGGTCTCAAGCATGACGGCACCGTGGTCGCCGTGGGACACAACGACGAGGGGCAGTGCGATGTCGATTACTGGGAGGGCATCGTCCAGGTCGCCGCCGGGGGCTCTCATACGGTAGGTCTCAAGCATGACGGCACCGTGGTAGCTGTGGGACTAAACACCTCCGGGCAGTGCGATGTCGATGACTGGACGGACATCGTCCAGGTCGCCGCTGGGGGCTCTCATACGGTAGGTCTCAAGCATGACGGCACCGTGGTCGCTGTGGGATCGAACAGGTTCGGACAGTGCGACGTGAGCGACTGGACGGACATCGTCCAGGTCGCGGCAGGTGACGAGCATACTGTAGGGCTGAAGGCCGACGGCACCGTGGTAGCAGCCGGCGGAGTGCAAGTGTACATAGACCGAGGTCAGTGCGATGTCGATGACTGGGAGGACATCATCCAGGTCGCCGCAGGACACTGGCACACGGTGGGGCTTAAGTCGGACGGTAGCGTGGTGGCCGTCGGCGACAACGACGAGGGGCAGTGCGATGTCGGCAATTGGACGGACATCATCCAGGTGGCCGCGGGACACTGGCACACGGTGGGGCTCAAGTCCGACGGCACCGTGGTCGCCGTGGGAGGCGACGACGAGTACGGGCAGTGCGATGTCGATGAGTGGAAGGACATAGTCCAGGTCGCCGCTGGATATGTGCACACTGTGGGACTCAAGGCCGACGGCACGGCGGTAGCCGTAGGGTACAATGAGTACGGGCAGTGCGATGTCGAAGGCTGGACAGACATCGTCCAGGTCGCCGCTGGTGGAGGCCGGGAGGACCGAGGGTATACGGTCGGACTTAGGTCCGACGGCACCGTGGTCGCTGTGGGACACGACGGATTCGGAGAGTGCGATGTCGGCGACTGGAGCGACATTGCTCAGGTCACCGCAGGTGACTCGCATACGGTGGGTCTTAAGGGTGACGGGAGTGTGGTCGTCGCCAGCCCCGAGGTCGAGCTCGCCAGATGGAATCTGCTGGAGGCAGCACCGTAGCCGTCAACAGTACCCCCCGCCGCGAAGACAGCAACAATCGGCTCGCTGGTGCTGGTTTGCGTGGGACTGGCTATCTGGGCAATTAGGCGGCGAGGAAGAGGTACAGAGTATGCCTGAATACAGATGTGCACAGAGGCCCGTGCTGGTTGGGGCTGCGCATAGTGGCGCCGCCTGGACAGGACGGGGAGGAGGTGATGTGCCATGGACTGAGCTTTTGGAGCAACCTAATTGCTACATTTGAGGAGGACATCATGAAAAGGATGAGAAGAATATTGCTGCTTGTCCCAATCGTTGCTCTAGCTGTGCTGCCGCTGGGCTGCATACCGGATGTCGAGGGCCTCATCCAGGGCAGGATCGAGGACGCACTCGAGGACGTCACAGCAACTTTCACCATCAGGGTCAAGGGCGATGCCGGATTGGCCTTTTCAGGTCAGTACATGGTCTATCACGCAGACTATGATCCAGACACCTGGGTGAGTTTCAGTTCAGATTCTCACACTGCCGAGGGACAGGTGCCCCGGGAGTACACAGTTGAGGGTGTAGCGGCCGGGGCAGTGTTCCAGAAACGGACCGACGATGATAGTCTGCTTGAAGTTGAAATCTGGCAGGACGGGGAATTACTGGAATCATTCGAGACAACAGACCCGTGGGGGGTTGCATTCGTAACGGCGTTCCCTTAGAGGCAATATCCTGGATTCGGCTGCCCGGTTATCTGACCACGGGTCTTGCAACATCTGTGTCGGCTCCTGCGATCCGGCTCTCTATGCTGTTACGGAAGCTCCACGCCCAGGCCCCAGCTTCATCGCCAGCGCAGCGTACGACACTCCCATGGCCGGGGACATACAGGTCCTGCGTGACCTCAGAGATGGGCACCTGATAACCAACGGATCGGGACGGGCCTTCGTAGACTTCCACTACAGGGGCAGTCCGCCAATAGCCGGATTCATAAGTGAGAATCCAGTCCTAAAGCCGGTAGTAAGGGCAGGGTTGTCGCCGGCTGTAGTAATGGGCACCGTAGTCGTGAACACTACTCCGGCGGCTAGGACGGCCATAGTCGGCTTGTTGGTGCTGGTTTCTGCGCCACTGGCGGTCCGGGCAACAAAGCGCCGACGAACAGATCCCGGATATGCCCGACGCTGACATCACAAATTTACCTGTTATGTGTGATTGGCCAAAAAGGGCTGGATATCCGGAAGCCAGGCATATCCAACCCTGCTGAGTCCCGTCGGGCCATGGCGGAGTCCCCTAACTCTTACCGGTTCTGAATGCCTTCGTGCCGCAGGCGGGGTTGACTCGAGGATTTGACACGATCTAAGGTTCATACTACCTTATGGCAGGCGGGCCAGCCGAAAACGCCTGGAACCCGCAGGCAGTCGGACTACAGGCCGCCGAGGCGGAAGGAGTTGTAAAGATGAAGACAGCATTATGTATGGTTCTGTTGACGTTGCTGCTGGTGGGTACGTCCGCCTCCGCCTTCAACGCTCAACCTGCTCTGGCAGGCGGCACCACCCACACGGGAACCGACTGCTTAGCGGCCATGTTGGGGGCGCCTATCCCGGCAGCTAATGAGGCAGCCGCCGGCGAGAGCGCCGGGTATCTGCCGATGGAGCGGTCAACCGATCTTATCGAGGAATCCGATGTCTATCGTGCCTTCCCTCTTAACGTCGTTTTCGTTGGCTTCGACGAAGAGGTGATGGATACCGCCATGATCGATCCAAACATCGGAACAGATTACAGATTTCGATACGGCGAGTACGACATCGGTTACGGTTTCGACGTGAGCTACCATTTTGCGGACTCCTCGTATTACGACGCGCTGGAGCAGTTTGTCCTGGCGAACTCCGAGGCAGACACCACCTC
>SL_5KL_010_SEDDRAFT_10000863_pt1 | contig 19085 bp, 17 predicted proteins | sample SodLakKL_010_SED_FD_9118 | JGI IMG/M metagenome (IMG submission 9118)
CAGCCAATTGAGGGCACCAGCCGTGAACTGGAATGCGATACCATCCTTTTTTCGCGGGGGTTAATCCCTGAAAACGAACTTTCTGAGGGCGCCGGAGTTTCTTTACACCCCGCTACCGGCGGACCGGTAGTTAATGAAGCGATGGAAACTGAGGTCGAAGGTATTTTTGCCTGCGGCAACGTAGTCCATGTTCATGATTTGGTGGACTGGGTTACAGAGGAAAGTTTCAAGGCCGGCAAAGGGGCTGCAGATTATATTAAGCGCCAGGGGAAAGACCCTTCAGACGGTTTTAGTTTTGAAACCAAACCGGGCTTCGGGATCAATTACATCGTCCCGCAAAAAATCAGGACGGCTTTAATGGGCGATCAGAACGAACTGTATATGAGAGCCGACGGGAACTATGAAGGGGTTAACCTGCAGGTTAGAGCAGATAATAAAATAATCAAATCGTTGAAAAAAAAGGTGCTCACCCCCGGTGAGATGATTGTTGTAAAAATCAGGAAGACAGATCTGCCCGGAGAAAGTTTTAAGGAACTTTCTATCGGCCTGGAGAAAGGGGAAGCATAACAATGGAAATAAAAGAGATGATCTGTATTCTTTGTCCGCTTGGCTGTAAGATGCAGGTTCAGGAAAAACCGGATAAGCCCGGAGAACTATCGGTGCGCGGACAGCAGTGCAAGCTGGGCAATGAATATGCCTATGATGAGTATACTCATCCAACGCGGACAGTAACTTCAACGGTGGTCATTCACAATGCTACCCTGCCCAGGCTCCCTGTAAAAACAGACAAACCGATCCCCAAAGAGCTGGTTTTCCCGGCCATAGACGAAATCAGCAAAGTGGAAGTTAGCGGGCCGGTGCAAATTGGTACAGTGATCATTAAAAACCTGCTCGGAACAAAATCAAATGTAGTTGCCACCAGAAGTCTATAGCCTTTGCAATATACACCGTAAAAGAATAATGAGTCAAAATCTATAATCTCCGCGGACTTTCACCGCCAGGCCAATACCCATGCCGGGCCTTTAAATTAATGCCCATGCAATGCGGATAATAAAAGAAACACGGCCTTCAATCCGTGCTTCTTTCCTTTGAATACTGCTGGTGTCGGGAGGGGGACTTGAACCCCCATGGTATAAACCACACGGCCCTCAACCGTGCGCGTCTGCCAATTCCGCCACCCCGACATGTTTTCTTTACCTGCTCAACTAAGATTATAAGGTTTTCTATAAGGCCCGTCAAGAATCAGATTTGCTTTAAAGGGTTTTTTGTATTTAAAGCGAAAATATAACAGGTAATTACTTTATGGATAATAAAGATTATGAAATTCCCGGCTCAGCCGTTTGATTATTAAATATGACAATAGTTATTCAAGCTAAAAAGTGTCAAGAACCCCTGTCCCACTGACTCTTTGGAGGAAAGATTATGGCCCTTTTAACTGTTCCGGAGGAAATAACCGAGCCGGAAAAAATTTACCTTACCGGTAATGAATATGTGTCGCTGCCGCAGATTGATCCTGCAGGCGGAATAAAATCTGTTAATGTCCTGAGACTGGATCACCGCGGTTTGCTGGAATTTACCGGCAGCGACAAGGAACCTCTGCTGAAACCATTGATTGAGATTGACGGAAAGGTACTGGATCCGGGCACTGATATGACCTGGGAATATAAGCTGGACTGGCTGCCTGCTTTTACCATGACCAACCAGGACAAGCTAACCGTGGAAGGTGAAATTTTTGCCCCGCCTGGTTTTAAAGGTTTTTGTTTCCGCTTATCATGCACTAATGGCAGTGACAAGCCGCTTTCTGTCCGCCTGGGCTGGCAGGGCTGCTGGGACAGCTTCAACTATATTGTTTTTAGCCGCCGGCCTTTTAAGGACAGGGGCGATATTTACTACGATCAGTGGACGGGCAGCTTGATTCTGGAAGGATCAACCGGGTTGCCATTGGCAGCCCTCGCCCTGGCAGTAGAGCCACAGGCAAAGTGGGATTATGATCAGGATAGCGGCCGGTTTAGTGCCTACCAGGAGTTAAATTTAGAACCCGGCAAGCATTGTGAAATTCGGATTTATGCGGCAGTGAACATGGATGCTGATGGGGCAGGAACAACAGCTATTGATCTTCGCCGTCGCGGCATAGATGTGCTTAAAGAAACTGCCTGCCAGTGGCTGGAAAAAAGATTGGTGACCACAGAAGAAAGCAGTTTATCTGCTTTGATGAACCAAAACCTATTTTTCTGTTATTTCTTTTCTCTGGCCAGGTCGCTGGACAGTGAAGACCTGGTGCCGGTTACATCACGCAGCCCCCGTTATTATGTTAGCTCGGCTTTTTGGAGCCGGGACACTTTGCTGTGGAGCTTTCCTGCAATAATGATCGCCGATCAGGGCACTGCCAGGGAACTTCTCCTTACTGTTTTTAAGCGCCATATCAAAAATGCCGGTGATCACGCTCACTATATAAACGGCACGGTTCTTTACCCCGGTTTCGAACTAGACCAGCTGGCTGCCTACTTTTTAGCCCTGGAACATNATGTCCGCCACANCGGTGATTGCTCGATAATCAAAGAAAAAGTTATCAGGGAAGGTTTAAGCATATTGATCGAAAAAGCATTCGATCATTTTGATCCTGATTCTGGTTTGTACAGCACATTTCTCAGTCCTTCTGATGATCCTGTCTCTTATTCCTTTCTTACCTACAATAATGTTTTACTGCAGATTTCATTTGATTTCTTAGCCAGGCTGCAGGCAGAAGAAAGGTGGGCCCATAAAAGCGATTTTGCAATTTTAGCCCGCGAACTTCAGCAGGCTATTTATGATCACTGCATGGTTCAGGGACCTTTTGGAATGATGTTTGCCTGGTCGGTCGACGGTAAGGGCAAATTTTTACTTTACGATAATCCGCCGGGCAGCCTGCAGTTACTAGCTCATTACGGCTTTTGTTCAGTTGACAATACGGTATTTAAAAATACTGTCCACTGGATTCGCTCCTCAAATAACAAGTATTTTCATCAAAACAGCAATTTTGAAGAAGCTGGTTCTTTGCATGCCCCAAATCCATGGCCAATGGGTGCCTGCAACGATTTACTGGCCTGTAACGACGGAGCCGATAATTTTTTGAATCGGGTAAAAATGGACAGCGGGTTTTTCTGTGAAAGTGTCCACCCGGATACAGGCGAGGTTATAACCGGCGCTGCATTTGCCTCGGGCGCCGGGTTTTTAGCTTATGCCATAAAAGAAAAGATGTCGGCAGACAGGTGCCCTGAACCGCATACAAAAGGAGATGACCTAGTTGAAGGAGATTAAACAGCTGCCACTGTGGGGTAAAATTATTTACGGGACCGGATCGGGTGGTTTTAGCCTAATTGATCGGGTACTGATAACCTGGCTCTTTTATTATTATATTACCAGCCCCATCGAAGGGGTGGAAGCGCTGATGCCGCCTTTCGCTTTTGGGATAATTATGTTTTTAGGACGGGCAGTCGATGCGGTAGCTGACCCGGTAATTGCCCGCTGGTCGGATAATTATAAGAGCCGCCTGGGCCGAAGGATGCCTTTTATGCTCTTTAGCGGAGTAGCATATGCCGCAGTTTTCGTGGCACTTTTTTATCCTCCTGTGGCTGAAACCTCAGCCGTAAATACCGTTTACCTGGCTGTGCTGCTGGGAGTCTATTTTACCCTTTTTACCGCTTATGTCTGTCCTTACCTGGCCCTGCTGCCGGAATTGGCCCGCAGCACGAAAGACCGGGTTGACCTGGCCACCTTCAGGGCTGTTTTTATGCTTCTCGGTGTGGGTGTTGCCCTGATTGGTTCGGGTATATTGATCGGGATGATCGGCTTTCATGGCATGGTCTGGATTATGGCTGTACTGGGCATGGTCCTGCTCTACCTGCCCCTGATCATTAAAGAAAAGGACTATGCCGAAGCAGAACCGGCTACGCTCGGTTTGATCGAAGCAATAAGCACTACCTTCAAAAACCATGCCTTCGTTATTTACCTGATCGGTAATGTTACTTTCTGGCTCGGGTTTAATATCATCACTTTAAATCTTCCTCTTTATGTTACCGTTCTTCTCGGCGGAACCGAAGATGAAGTCTCTATCTTTTTCGGACTGGCTTTTGTAGTAGCCCTGCTCTTTTTCCCGGTTGTTAATATTATGTCCAAAAAAGTAGGCCTGAAAGCGGTGATGATGTTTGCCCTGGTCGCATTTATGGTCCTTTTGCCCCTATTTTTTGTCCTTGGACAGCCGGTTCTTGGTCTAACTCCGGAAATTTTCGGTTATATTCTTATGACCCTGGTTGGACTGCCGCTGGCAGTAATATTTATTATTCCAGATGCCATAGTGGCTGAAGTCTCTGATTTGGAAGAAAAACTGTCAGGTCAAAAGCGTGAAGCAATGTATTTCGGAGCACAGGGCTTTATATTAAAGCTGGCCCTGGGGTTATCGACCATAATTACGGGAGCCCTGCTGCAGCTCTTTGGCAGTACGGCAGCAGAACCACTCGGCATCCAGCTGACCGGCCCGGTTTCAGCCCTCTTTATCCTGATCGGGGTTCTGGTGTTTAGCCGTTACCCGGAAAAAGAGGTCCGGTCTTTCAGGAGAGAGCGCTAACAGGGTCAGTCGTTCCGGTAAACCAACCCATTTCTATTCACAGGATCCCGCTCGATTCTTTTAGCAGATGAGGTGAATACAGTGTCTGAAACCCCCGCCCTGGAAAGGGTGAGAAAATATCTGCAGGAGCACGATCCAAAGCTGGCCCCTGTAGAGCATAAAGAAACAACAAAGACATCGGTTGAAGCTGCCAGAACCCTGAATGTAGAACTGGGCCAGATTGCCAAATCGATTTTGTTCCGCTGTGGAGAAAAGTACGGTCTGTTTGTGGCTGCCGGAGACATGAAAATCAGCGATAAAAAAGTAAAGGCCCTGCTTGGCGGCGGCAAAGTAAAGATGGCCAAACCCGATGAGGTTGAAAAGGTTACCGGTTACCAGGTAGGCGGAGTCTGTCCTTTTGATATCGAGGATCACATTCCCATTTACCTGGACCAATCGATGCAGCGCTTTGCTGTTATCTATACCTCGGCCGGTACTCCTAATTCCCTGCTGCCAATTTCACCTGAACAGCTTCAGAAGATTACCGGCGCTATTTTTACAGATATGGCAGCAGTGTAAGCCCGGTTATCGAATGCTTTCTCCATACCCAAGTCTTTTAATAATCTGTTAAGATTGCAGATCCTTTAAAACCGTAGGGTCGAAATTTTCCACCGGCCCCCTGTAGGGTTCGCCGCGCCCAGGCAGGTGCGCTCGCCCCATATGGGTGACCGCTGCAACCGGGCAAAAGTTATAGCAGCGAAGGCAGATGATGCAGTTTCCTTTGGTTTTTATTACTTCGTCTTCATAATATAAATTATCGACCGGGCACATTCGTACACACTCTCCGCAATCAATACAGCTGTTATGATCAATACCGATATCATCCTGGAATTTATGAAAAACCCGGCGAAACGGCAGACGCTGTATAGAACCAAGGCAGAATGAAACCCGGTTAAAGCCTCGTAACGAAACCCTGCCGGAATCGATCTTTTTAGCAAAAATAGCTGCCTGTTTTGCTGCCCTGCCTAAGACTTTAGAGAGGCGCTTATGGTTGTTTGTGTACGGCAGCCTTATAAGGCTTATTGATACATTATTGGGCATCAGAAAATGTTCTCCCCACTGCACACAGAAACCTTTGTCTTTCAGATAATTACCCCCTACAGCTGCTCCATCACCGGACCATAACCACTGGGTACAAAATACAAAAGCCCTTTTCCCGGGCAAAACAGGCAATTGTAAAATAAATTCTTTCATCGTCAGAGGCAAATCAGAGCCGTGAACGGGGTAAGCGAAGCCTGCTATTTCTGAGTCTTGAATTAGCTCCAGGGCCTGATTTATTGAGATGTTTTCTATAGAATAGGCCCGGGCCCTGTAGCCAAGCTTTACAAACTGGCGGATGAGTTCTTCAGAAACCCACCAGGTATTACCCGTTCCGGAAAAATAGAATATAACTATCTGGCTATGATCACTTTCATTTATAACCACGCTCAATCCTCCATTTAGGGCTGTTCAACGTCTATAAGATTAGATACCATCATTAATTTTAGCATAGATCTATTTAATTTTTAATAGACATAGTTTAATTTAAGCCCCTTGTATTGTGGGCAAAAATTACTTTTAAAGCTTTTTTACCACCTTTATAACCGGTATATCTGCGGGAAATACTTGCGGTAAAGGGCGGAGTTGCAGTCACGCCAGGGGTGATCGGCCCGCAGCCGGGCCAGGGCTTCCAGATCAAGATCGGCAACAGCAATTGCTTCTGAGTCAAATGGTTCAACTTCAGCCAAAACCCCATCACTGTTCGGGGTTATTTCAAGGGGAGCAAAAATACCGGCCCGGCCGGTAAATGTAAAGCCGGCAACACTGCCGACAAGTGCGCTTTTTACGCCAAAAAGAGCGCTTTCCTGCACCCGCGGCCAGATGCCGCGCAGGGCGAGCCAGTAGTTGTATTCCTGCTGGTCGGCAATGGGTAAAAGAACAATGTCTGCACCGGCCAGCTCGATCAGGCGAAAGGTTTCATAGTAGGTGGCATCCATGCAGACCGGCAGGGCCAGCTTGCCCAGTGCAGTTTCTATCACAGAAAAGGAAGAGCCTCTTTTTAAGCTCCAACCTGATTCTACCGGTAAAAGATGGACTTTATCCTGGCTGCCTATCAGTTCACCATTAGGTCCGTAAAGAAATGAGCGGTTAACAATTTCGCCGTTATCAGCCAGAATGTAGCTGCCGGCCATGATATAAAGTCCGTAAGCAGCAGAGAGGCTGGAAAAAACAGTATGCACCAGCGGCCTGACAACCGGACTCATGAAACGGTACAGATCAGTCAGGTTGACCTCCTCTTCTCCGCCTCCTCCTGCCTCCTTGTTGGCACTGTCTTTGTCCCGGTAATTCTCTTCAATTTTCTCAATACCCGGCAGCATTCCCATCAGCTGTAAATTGTTGTATTCGGGAAAGACAATTAGCTGCGCTCCCCGGTCAACCGCTTCCCGGGTTCGGCGGTGCATTTCATCGGCATAATCAAACGGGCTTTTATGCAGATTTAGTTCCAGCTGGAGGGCGGCAGCCCTGATCCGGCAGCGGTCAACAGGAACAGGTTTCCGATCAGAAGGCAGCCTGGCACGCAGGTGTTTTTTGATCCGGGCCGGTCGGCAAAGCCAGATCAGGTAACGTTGAAATAGTTTTTCTTTAAAACTCCCTGCTGCCATTAAAACCACTCCGTATATTATTAATTATCGTTCATAAATTGAACTTACTTATAAACTCAGTAACCCCGTGTATGCTTCCCGGTTGAGCATTTTAAGAAGTGGATAGCTGCTTTTTATATTTTGACGATCTGATTCATTCAGAACGGCGGTAACAGCAGGGGTATCAGGATAACCGCGGGCCAGGTAACCGCTCAGGCCGGGGGTGATCTCGCAGGGACCGATAACAGCGGATGCAGCCCCATACTTTTGGCCGGCAATAGTGGCACTGAGCTGTGCTTCTACGGCCCAAAACTGGTTTTGCTGGACCTGGGCCCACATTCCTGCTGCCTGCGGCCAGCAGTTAATGCCTGCTTCAAGAGCCCCGCTGCAGAGAACCAGGTCGGCCCCAAGTAAAGCAAAGATCCTGCTGACTTCAGGATGGCGGGCATCATTACCGACAACCAGGCCGGCCTTGAGGCTGCCGCCGTTTAACCTTTCCAGGTTAAAAAGTTCAAGCACTTCTCCCCTGGTGAAGTCAAGTTCGCGTTCAACCTGCGTCAGGTGGGTTTGTTTTTGCCGGCAGCATATCTCCCCCGCGGGGTTAAAGCAGTAAGCGCTGTGATAATAACCTCCTGCTTCTGTTTCCACCGTGGTACCGGCAGCCAGGAATATTTTATTTTTGCGGGCGAGGGTACTGTGGAGTTCAAAAAACAAGCTGTTCCAACCTTCGCTGTCGGCAGAAAACATGTAGAGGGTACCGGCAAAATCAGGGCCGGACATAAAAGCACCGCAGCCCAAACCGAGCACCAGGGAACTGTAGGCCGGCAAAACAACAATACCGGCACCGCAACCTTTGATTAAACCTGAAAGATCCCTACTGTAGTGATCAACACTGTTTAATCGTATACCGGCCAGTGATATAGCGGCAACCTTAAATATGATCAAACCCTCCCAACTACCAGCCGCCGGCCGGACCAGGCAGTAATCATAAACCTTAACAGGCGGCGGTGTAACTTTAGATAATTACTGCCAGGACCCTCTATTCCTGTTTGATCAGTTCGGCCAGGGCTTCAGCCATCTCCCTTGTTCCAGTCTTACCGCCGAGATCGGCGGTAACCTTTTTACCTTCCCTGATTAAATTTGCCAGGGCCCTTTCAATTTTTCCGGCCGCATCTTTTTCACCAATATAGCCGAGCATCAGCACAGCAGCCATGATCATCGCCGCTGGATTGGCCCGGTTTTGTCCGGCATATTTTGGAGCGCTGCCGTGAACCGGTTCGAAGAGGGCGGCATGATCCCCGATATTGGCACCGGGAACAAGGCCAAGCCCCCCGACCAGACCGGCACAAAGATCCGACAAAATATCACCGTAGAGGTTGGGCATGACCATCACATCATACTGCCAGGGCTTTTGAACCAGCTGCATGGCCATGTTATCGACGATACGATCTTCAAATTCAACCTGCGGGTATTCTTCAGCAACCTTTCTGGCCGTCTCCAAAAAAAGACCGTCTGATAGCTTCATAATATTGGCCTTGTGCACTGCAGTTACTTTTTTCCTTTTGGCGCTGAGGGTGTAATCAAAAGCAAAGCGAACGATCCGTTCGGAGGCCCTGCGGGTAATAATCTTGATACTTTCTGCCGCGTCCTCGCCGACCATGTGCTCGATCCCGGCATATAAATCTTCGGTATTTTCACGGACCACGACCAGATCAATGTCGGTGAAAAGCGAGCGAATTCCTGGAAAAGTCTTGGATGGACGCAGGTTGGCATATAAATCAAGTTCTTTACGCAAGGCAACGTTAATACTGCGAAATCCAGACCCAATCGGAGTGGTCAGCGGACCCTTCAGAGCCACGCCGGTTTTATTGATCGATTCTATAACTTCAGATGGAAGCGGTGTGCCTAATTCCTCAAGGGCTCCTTCACCGGCCCTGACTTCTTCCCAGTTGATTTTAACCCCGGCTGCTTCGATCGCCATTAATGCTGCTTCGGTAATTTCCGGCCCGATGCCGTCGCCCCTGATCAAAGTTGCCTTATGCATAAGTTGGCCTCCTTTATTGGTTTGGCTTAACAAGCTCTTTTAAAATCCTAACTTTAACATGCCTGTTTTTTTAGTCTGTAGTTTTTTGAATATGCTTTAAACCTTATTGATAATTTTTCAATCCACTCCAAAACCGATCGACCTGCCGGGCAGTCTCAGCAAGATTTTCGCTGTTATCGATTATAACATCGGCATCCTTTTTTTTATCCTCCAGCGGTTTCTGAGTGCCGAGCCTTTTTTCAGCCTCAAGGCGGCTGAGCTTATCCCTCTGCCGGAGGCGGAGTATTTGGGTATCGCGGGGCACATAAACAAGCAGGACCAGGTCAACCAGCTTTTGCATCCCGGCTTCGATCAAGAGGGGAATATCGTAAACCACCACGGCATCAGGATCATCTTTTTTAATCTTCTCAGAAAGCTCAAGCAAACGGGAGCCAACCCTGGGATGAACAATTGTATTTAGTTTTTTCAGCTCCTGCTGATTATTGAAAACAATATCAGCCAGCCTGGCCCTGTCAATATTGCGGTCGGGCAAAAGTACTGACTTGCCCAGCCAGTCAACAATCTCCTGCCAGGCCGGTTGACCCGGTTCTACAGCTTCCCGGGCCAGCTGATCTGCATCAATCAGATAGGCCCCCTTTTCGACCAGCATGGCGGCGACTGTACTTTTACCTGAAGCTATCCCCCCCGTTAAACCGATAATGAACATGTAATGATCAATCCTTTATTAAAGTTAAAATGTATCTTTTACTTTTGACAGCGGGGACAATAATAAGTTCCCCGACCGGCAATTTTCGTCTTTTCAATCGCTGCTCCACAGCGGCATTGTTCATTTTTCCGGCCGTATACTGCCAGTCTCGACTGAAAATCTCCGAGAGCCCCGCTTGCATTACGGTAATCACGAAAAGTGGTCCCGCCATATTTTATCCCATCAGATAAAACTTCCCGGATTGACTGGAAGAGTTTTTCCATATCATCCCGGCTCAAGCTTTTTACCTGCCGGTCAGGATGAATGCCGCAGCGAAAAAGACACTCATCGGTGTAAATATTGCCCATCCCGGCAGCAAAACCCTGGTCAAGGAGCAGGGCTTTAAGCCGGCTTTTTTCTTTCCTGGCTAAAAGCTGCATAAAATCTTCACAGCAGAGATCGTTTAAAATATCGGGACCAACCCGCTTTAAAACAATCGACTGCAGCTGGTAGTAATCGTCGACCAGCCAGAGACGGCCAAAACGCCGCATATCTGAAAAATGAAGGGCCGAACCATCATTAAAGGGAAGTGATAGGCGCAGGAAACGGTCTTCTACGGGCATCCCATCTTTGGCATAAAACAAATTACCGGTCATGCGCAGATGCACTGCAAGGATGCCGCGATCAAGGTTAATCAGCAGGTATTTTCCCCTGCGCATAATGTTTTTCACCGCCCGTCCGGCCAAATTGGCAGCAAAGAGCTCTGGTGTAGGATGGGCAATTGTCCGGGGAATATGTAAAACCGGGGCATCAAATATCTTATTTATCAGCAGCGGTTCAAGTTCGCGGCGTATAACTTCTACTTCAGGCAGCTCTGGCATGTTTGGCTCCTTCTATTATTATCCCGGTAATTGCTGCATTCTTTTTTTGCCAGGGATATTTAAAGTTGTTTTAATTCCTCCCAGCTGCCGCCCCACTTCAAGTCTACCTGCAGGGGAACAGATAGAGAAAAGGCCCCCTCCATTTCACGCCGGACCATGGGGGCAAAAAAGTTCAGCTCATCTTCTTCTATTTCAAAAAGCAGTTCATCATGGATCTGCAATAACATGCAGGCCTTAAATCCACCATCTTTTATAATCTGATCAATCTTCAACATGGCCATCTTGATAATATCAGCAGCCGAACCCTGGATGGGAGTGTTCAAAGCCATGCGTTCAGCAAAGCTGCGCAGATTGTGATTGGAAGAATGGATTTCGGGCAAATAGCGGCGGCGGTTAAAAAGGCTTGTAACATAGCCTTTTTCTCGAGCCTGTTCGATTGTTGTTTCCATGTATTGTTTAACCCCGCTGTAGCGTTCGAAATAACTGTCTATATAAGCCCTGGCTTCAGCACGGGGAATTTTCAAACCCTGGGCCAGGCCATAATCACTGGAACCGTAAATGATCCCGAAATTGACTGCTTTTGCTTTTTCACGCATGGTGGGAGTCACATCTTCCAGTGCAGTTTTGTTCACCTCCGAGGCAGTGCGGCGATGGATATCCTGGCCCGTATTAAAGGCCTCGATTAGGATCGGGTCCCGGGATAGATGGGCCAGAATCCGCAGTTCAACCTGGGAATAGTCCGCAGCGAAGAAGATTTTCCCTTTGGCCGACGGGATAAAAGCCCTTCTGATTCGCCGGCCTTCTTCAAGGCGGACAGGAATATTTTGCAGGTTGGGGTCACTACTGCTCAACCGTCCGGTTGCCGTGGCAGTCTGGTTAAAATTCGTGTAGAGCTTCTGTTCTTTTTGATCCACCAGCTCGATCAAACCGGACAGGTATGTTCCTTCCAACTTGGTTAACTGGCGGTAGTGTAGTATCAGGGCGGCAATTTCATGGTGGAAGGCCAGTTCTTCAAGGACCCTTGCGTCAGTCGACCGTCCGGTTTTAGTTTTGCGAATTTCGGGCAGCTGGAGTTTGTCAAAAAGTATTTCTGAAAGCTGTCTGGGTGAATTCAAATTAAATTCTTCTCCGGCCAGGAAAAATATTTTGCTTTCCAGTTCATTAAGGCGATTGACAATTTCTGCAGACAGGTTGCGCAGGTAACCGGTATCGATTGTAATTCCCTGCCGCTCCATCCGGGACAGTACCCCGGCCAGAGGCATTTCGAGATCGTAAAGAAGGGCTTCGAGTTCCTGTTCTTTTAGCTCTTCCTGCAGGCACTGCCGCAGGTCAAACATCGTGGCAGCCTGTTCAGCCAACTGCTGCCCCTGTCTGCTGAAATCAGGATGTTCGCCTTTTTTACTACTATTTTGTTCCACTTCCACACCAAGGTAGAGCTGTAGTAAATCGGGCAGATCATAACTGCCCCGGGCCGGATCAGCAAGATAAGAAGCTAATTTTGTATCGTAAGCAAAACCGGGTGGATCCAAACCTATCTCTCTAAAAAGGTGAAACCACTCTTTTACATTGTGAACCAGTAAGCTGATTCCCCGTTCCCGCCCGGCGGCTAACTGCTGCCAGATATCAGTTTCCTGCCCGCCAAAAGCTGCCGGCTGAAGATAATAGCTTTTATCTCCTTTAACAGCAAGGGCCAGAAGATAAACCGGCTGCTTCCAGTATGGGCGGCCCTTTTCATGTTCAAAAAGCAGGGCGAGATTGTCTCCCGCCTTAAGCTTGTCCAGCAGGCTGGTAAAGCGATCAAGGCTTTCCAGCTGTTCGCTTTCATAACTGTGTACGGAATCTGCCCGGCTGGCGTTATTCGAAACACCCGCTTTAAGTTTGTTAACCAGGCTTTTAAATTCAAGTTTGTTAAATAACAAAAGCAGTTGTTCGTAATCGGGTTCACCGTAGCGGCATTGCTCCCAATCAATATCAAGAGGCACATCGCGACGCAAACTTACCAGTTCGCGTCCGGTAAAAAGTTGATCGCGGTATTCCTGAAGGTTGTCAGCTGTCCGCTTTTTTAGCCGGTCAATATTTTTATAAATGTTTTCCAGGTTATCATAATCTTCAATAAGCCGGCGGGCAGTTTTTTCGCCTATTCCCGGCACGCCCGGTATATTATCCGATGAGTCGCCTTTCAGGGCCTTGTAATCAATTACCTGGTTGGGTTCAAGACCGTATTCATCCTTCAGCCGAATATGATCGTAGCGTTCCATGCGGCTAATACCCTTCCTGGTCATCATCACGGTGATGTGGTCGCTGATCATCTGGAGCAGATCGGCATCTCCGGTAACTACAGTAACCGCTTGTCCTTTTTTAGCAAAACGGTCGGCAAGAGTTCCGATCACATCGTCTGCTTCATAATCTTCTACTTCAAAGACAGGAATCCGCATCGCTTCAAGAATCTGGCGGGTCCGCAGAATTTGTTCACTCAGTTCTGGAGGAGCCTTTTCACGCTGTGCTTTGTAGGACTGATCGATACGGATTCGAAAAGAGGGCTTCGGGGGATCAAAGGCAACGGCTGCATAATCAGGTTTTTCTTCTTCTAAAAGCTTAATAAGCATACTGGTAAAACCGTAAACCGCATTGGTATATTCACCGCGTCGGTTTTGTAAAAGGGGCAGAGCGTAGAAAGCCCTGTAAAGTAAGCTGTTTCCATCAATAACCACAAGCTTTTCTGCTGAAGAAGAGGTCAATTAACCGGCTCCTTTGTTTGCTTTTTATGTTAGCATGGCTGCGTACCGGTAACAGTACTTCTGGCATTTTCAACTATAAAATTATTCAGGTATCAACTTAATTATTTTTCAACGCTAAAATTAAGCTGGCTGCTTAAGTCGGCCATTTCGATTGCTGATACTGCTGCCTGCCAGCCTTTGTTGCCGGCTTTGCTGCCCGCCCTTTCTATGGCCTGTTCCAGGGTATCGCTGGTAATTACCCCAAAGATCACCGGGACGGCGGTTTCAAGGCCTATACTGGCCACACCTTTAGCCACTTCGGAGGCCACATAATCAAAATGCGGGGTGGATCCGCGAATTACTGCTCCAAGACAAATAACAGCGTCGTACCTTTTGCTCCTGGCTGCTTTTAAAGCACCCAGGGGTATTTCGAATGAACCGGGCACCCAGATTATATCGACCTTTTCTTCGTCGGCTTCATGGCGTTTTAAACAATCCAGGGCGCCGCTTAAAAGATGTCCGGAAATAAATTCATTAAAACGGCTGACAACAATGGCAAAACGGTAATCACGGGCAATTAGTTTTCCTTCAAATGTTTTCAAAGTGTTCCCTCCCAGAGATTCTTTTTCTTTTAAAATAAATCCGGAGCCGGTAATTAGTTTCACTTACCCGGGGTCCTTTGGTTTGCTTTTAAGCTTCCCCGGTCATGTTCAAAAAGTGGCCCAGCTTGGTTTTTTTGGTTGACAGGTAGGTGCAGTTATACTGACAGGGTTCAATTTCCAGGGGTACTCTTTCCACAATATCCAGGCCGTAACCTTCTAAACCCTTGATTTTGCGNGGATTGTTGGTCAGAAGCTGTATATTTTTCATGCCCAGGTCAACCATGATCTGGGCCCCGACTCCATAATCGCGCAGGTCGGCGGCAAATCCGAGTTCTTCATTGGCTTCCACTGTATCTTTGCCCCTGTCCTGTAATTCATAGGCCCGAATTTTATTTAAGAGCCCGATGCCTCTTCCTTCCTGGCGCATGTAAATCAACACCCCGGAACCATTTTCTGAGATCTTCTTCATAGCCTGGTAGATCTGGTTGCCACAATCGCAGCGCAGTGAAGAAAACACATCACCGGTAAGACATTCCGAGTGGACCCGGACCAGGGTCGGTTGATTTTGATCAATATCTCCCATGACCAGGGCCAGATGGGTTAAATAATCGACACTGTTTTCATAGGCAATCAGCTTGAAAGTGCCATAAATTGTCGGCAGTTCGGCAGTTGCCGAACGCCAGACCAGTTTTTCTTTTTTAATGCGGTAATTGATCAGATCGGCAATACTGATCAACTTCAGGTTGTGTTCTTTGCAGTATTCTCTTAATCGGGGCAAACGGGCCATACTGCCGTCTTCATTTATTATTTCACAGATCACCCCGGCCGGCTCCAACCCGGCTAAAACCGATAAATCAATCGCTGCTTCAGTATGTCCCGCCCGGCGAAGCACTCCCCCGTCTTTGGCCTCCAGGGGAAAAACATGGCCTGGACGCTTCAAATCTGCAGGTTTGGTATCCGGATCAATCAGGGCTTCAATTGTTTTTGACCGTTCGTAAGCAGAGATACCGGTGGTGCATGAACCGGCGTCAACTGAGACTGTAAAAGCAGTACAGTGCGGGTCGGTATTACGGGTTACCATTTGGGGAAGATCGAGTTCTTTTACCCGCTGGGCGTTCAGCGGCACACAAACAAGCCCCCGCCCGTAACGAATCATAAAATTAACAGCCTCCGGGGTAACCATTGAAGCGGACATAACCAGGTCTCCTTCATTTTCCCGGTCTTCATCATCAACGACGACAATCATGCGCCCCTCTTTTAAATCCTCAATAGCTTCATCAATGGTATTAAAAATGCTTTTATCAGTCATTGTGATTCACTCCTATTCCCGGCTATAAATATCCTTTTTCCTGCAAAAGGGACATGGTTATTGTTTCTTTTGCATTATCATTGCTATTATAGTGAGGTTTCAACATTTTTTCTACATATTTGCCGATTATATCGACTTCAAGGTTAATCACCGACCCGACTTCTCTTTGACCAAGGGTGGTAACGGAAGCGGTAAGGGGAATTAAACCGACTGAAAAAGTGTTCTTTCCCACCTCAACTACTGTTAAGCTGATTCCATCAAGAGCCACTGAACCCTTGGGAACAATAAATCGAAGCAAATCAGGGTTTGACTCAAAGGTTAGAAGAAAAGCTCCTCCCTGTTTTTTACGGCCGATCAAGATTACCACATCATCAATATGTCCACTGACCAGGTGACCGCCTAAACGATCGTTTAAGGTTATTGCCCGTTCCAGGTTGACCCTGTGCCCGGCTGCCAGGGTATTCAGGTTTGTTTTTTTCAATGTTTCGGGCATGGCCCAGGCAGTAAAGGTACTTTTTCCCAGGGCGGTAACGGTGAGACAGGGGCCGCTGACAGCAATGCTGTCACCTGTTTTTAAATCAGAAAGCACTTTGTCGGCGCCTATAACCAGTGCTGTACCGTCACCTGAAGAGCTGATATCGCGGATTAAACCGGTTTCTTCAATTAAACCTGTAAACAAATGGTGTCACCATCCGAAAATTTATTTTTAACTCCTGCTCTGGCCGGGGTCTGCCGGGTAACCGATCAGCAGCAAATCACGGTCAAACTGCTTCATTTCAATATCTTCTACCGACCAGGCCTTTTCCAAAGATTCGATCCCGGTTCCGGAAAAGGCAGTAGGGCTTTTTGCTCCCCCGATAATCAGGGGGGCAATAAAAATAAATAACTTATCGATTAGCGATTGTTCAAGCATGCTGTAGTTAAGGGTGCCTCCTCCCTCAACCAGGACAGTGGAAATTTCACGCTCGGCCAGCTTTTTCATCAGGGCTTTTAAATCAACCCGTCCCTTTATAGCCGGCATGGTCAATACTTCCACTCCTTTAGTTTCCAGCATCCGGCACTTTTCCGGGGATGCCTGGTCAGTGACGGCAAGAACAGTGCCGGCCGATGAACTGCTTTCTATCAAGCGGGCATCAATCGGAAGCCGGGCGGTACTGTCAACAATTATACGCAGTGGATCTTTACCTCCACCGCTGTCCACCCTGGCTGTAAGTCGGGGGTCATCTTTTAAAACCGTTTCAATGCCGACCATAATTGAATCGCTTTGATCCCGGAGGCGATGCACATACTGTCGGGCTTTTTCACCGGTAATCCAGTGTGATTCTCCTCTCATTGTTCCAATTTTACCATCAAGGCTCATGGCTACTTTCAGTCCGACGAAAGGCAGCCCTGTTGTTATGTACTTTATAAATACTTCGTTTAACCGCCGGGCTTTATGTTCCAGCACCCCTTCTTTTACCTTGATGCCGGCTTCTCTTAACCTGGCAAAACCACTACCTAAAACCAGGGGGTTCGGATCCTGCATTGAAGCGACCACTCTGCTGATGCCGGCTTTGATAATCGCTTCGGTACACGGCCCGGTCCGACCGTGATGCGAACATGGTTCAATGTTCACATACAGGGTGGCCCCACGGGCTTTTTCTCCTGCTTTTTTGAGGGCAATTATTTCAGCATGAGGCAACCCGGCAGCCTGGTGATAAGCACTTCCCACAACTTCTGATTCCTGGACAACAACTGCGCCGACCAATGGATTAGGGCTGGTTCGGCCGCGCCCCTGACGAGCCAGGTCAAGGGCCATCCACATAAATCGATCGTCAACATCCAACTAAGCTCACCTCGTTAATCATAATAATAAGTAACCCTGAGCATAACAGGCATGCTTCAGGGTCATTTTTCGCAAGTAAGGTTCATTATGCGCCGTTTCTTCTTCCCTCCAGACTGTACTGTCGGCCCCGGATTTTCACCGGATCAACCTTGCAGGCTCGCGGGCTTGGCTCCTTTTTACAGGTAGCATCACCGCCGGTTCGGAATTGAAGGCTAAAACCCTCTCACCAGACCCTGAAGACAACGGGTAACTGGATTATAACACATTTTGAATTATTTTCAAGCTGACTGAAAAGGGGCATCTCCCGGACCGGACTTAAATATTCGATAAAAGAACTAACGGTAGATTAAGCTTCCCTTAAGATTAGCTGCCCTGCCAGCCTTTATTTTTTTACTTCCCTGATCAAATCCATCCCGTTTTCAGCTTTAAAAATGGCCGAACCGGCAACCAGGACGGTAGCACCGGCTTCGATTATAACCCGGGCATTATCACGGTTAACCCCTCCATCAACCTGCAGTTCGGTTGAGAGGTTACGGGAGCGGATTTGTTCGGCAACAGTTCTGATCTTGGGCAGCACGGCAGGAATAAATTCCTGACCACCTGCGCCCGGGTTGACGCTCATGACCAAAACCAGGTCTAAAAGAGGCCAGACATATTCCAGAACCTGGGGAGGTGTTGCCGGATTCAGGGCCACACCTGCTTTAACTCCCTGTTCTCTGATTTTTCTCAGGGCCCGGTCAAGATGAGCTGTCGTTTCTAACTGGACAGTAAGCCGGTCTACCCCGGCCTCGGTAAAAGCTTTGATATGATTTTCCGGCTCGCTGATCATAAGATGAGCGTCCATTATGAGCTTTGTATGCGGCCGCAGGGCCTTAACCACTACGGGACCGATGGTTATTGAGGGCACAAAATGACCATCCATAACATCAAGATGAACCCAGTCGGCGCCATTTTCTTCAATACGCCCAACTTCATCACGCAGCCGGCTAAAATCGGCAGATAAAAGCGATGGGGCCACTTTCACGGTCATACCTAGTAAGCCTCCCTCTTGTCGAGTTCATTAAAAAAGTACTGGTAATGATCATAGCGCATCGGATTCACTGTTTTCCCAAGCTCCTGCTTAACCACACATTTGGGTTCGCTTATATGCCGGCAGTCACGGAAACCGCAGTAACCGCGTAAAGACTCAATTTCAGGAAAATAATCTGCCAGCTGCCCGGGTGCAATATCAGGAAAATCAAGGCGGCTAAAACCGGGGGTATCGACAACCGATCCGCCTCCTTCAAGAGGCAGAAGCGAGACCTGGCGGGTGGTATGTTTACCTCTCCCGATTTTTTCGCTAACTTCACCGGTCTGCAAAGCAAGGCCCGGCTGGATGCAGTTGAGCAAAGTAGACTTTCCGACCCCGGAAGGACCGGCTAAAACAGAACACTGTCCGCTAAGATGTTCTTTCAAATAATTAACTCCTTCATAACTGAGCGCACTGGTAAAAATAACCGGGTAGGGGTAAGGTTTGATCAGGTCTGTAAGCTCATTATATTCATCTTTAGAGATTAGATCGGTTTTATTGAGACAGATTATTACAGTTAAATTTTCTTTTTCAGCGAGAACCGTCATGCGGCTGATCAACTGCCAGTCGCAGTCGGGGCTTTTTAGGGACATGATTATAACCAGCAGATCAACATTTGCTACCGGTGGACGGGGCATACAGCTGCTGCGGGGCAGTACTTTTTCAACCACTCCTTCACTGTTTGAATGA
>SL_5KL_010_SEDDRAFT_10000864_pt1 | contig 19083 bp, 18 predicted proteins | sample SodLakKL_010_SED_FD_9118 | JGI IMG/M metagenome (IMG submission 9118)
CCCCGAGTGTCTATCACCCTTGCCTCCTGCCCACCGCAATAGGGACAGTTCATGGATCACTCCTACGGATTGTGGTAATAGAACATTCTACCACTATATGTAGTAGAATGCAATACCTCCCGTGGGGAGAGGGGCAGTTCCAGCCACCCCTCTCCCCTAATGAGGCTTAGGTTTACTGTCGCGATAATCTGGCCGGTTCTGGAGTGACCGGCGCTGCATGTCCGGAGTGGTGATCCACGTTAGATGCGGGCATACGCTGACCTCGACGCAGGAACGATGGCATATCAAGCGCATCGCTGCCGCCCTTTATCAGGCGTCGAAGTTCCTCAGCGGTGTACACTCCCGTGCTCTCTGCCTTGGCGAATCCGGTGGCGATGACGGTTATCCGGATTTCGCTGTCCATCTTGGGATCGAATACCACACCGAAGACTATGTTGGCATTGGGATCGACGGCCTGGCTGATCACCTGAGCAGCCTCATTACACTCGAACAAAGTGAGGCTGGGTCCGCCGGTAATGTTGAACAGCACTCCGGTCGCGCCGTTGACAGACACGTCAAGGAGGGGGCTGGCAAGGGCGGCCTTCGCCGCCTCGGAAGCCCGGCTCTGACCGCTGGCCTTGCCGACCGACATCCAGGCGGGTCCTGAGTCCTTCATGACCGACTTTATGTCGGCGAAGTCGAGGTTGATCAACCCGGGAATGGTCACCACCTCAGAGATGGCCTGCACTCCCAACAGGAGAGCATCGTCTGCCAACCTGAAGGCGCTGTCCACCGTCGTCTTCGCATCACAGAGCTGAAGAAGGCGGTCATTGGGTATGATGATGAGAGTATCGACCTTGCTCGAGAGGTTGACCAGACCCTCCTCTGCTACCTGAGATCTATGCGCCCCCTCAAAGATGAAGGGCTTGGTCACTACTCCAATGGTGAGGGCACCCGTCTGCTTGGCCACCTCGGCCACCACGGGAATGCCGCCGGTTCCTGTACCGCCGCCCATGCCAGCGGCGATAAAGACCATATCGGCACCCTGTACGATATCCTCGACGATGTCACGGCTTTCTTCGGCTGCCTTGGTTCCGACCTTGTTGTCACCGCCGGCGCCCAAGCCTCTGGTCAGCTTCTCCCCCAGTTGAATTCTGGTAGGAGCTTCAGCCAGCGCGAGCGCCTGACCGTCGGTGTTCATGACTATGAAGTCAACTCCCTTGATTCCCTCCCGCACCATGCGGGTGATGGCATTGCTACCGGCGCCGCCGATACCAATAGCCTTGATTCTTGCTGGAGTCGGAGTATAAATCTGTTTTGCCACTGTAACCTCCTTTCACAGATCAGGCACGAAGCAGCTTTCTTAGCACGCGCACGAAGCTACTCCAGCTACCATTTCTCTTTTGCTGAAAAGCGGACCCTTCTTTGCCTCGCACCTGCCAGAGGGCAAGCCCGAGAGTAGTTGCATAAGACGGGTCGTTCAGGATGTCGGAGATGCCGTAGATTCCCGCACTCAGAGGTCGGCCTCTACGCACAGGAATGCGCAGCATCTGCTGTCCTAACTCGTCCAGCCCGGACAGGTTAGATGCACCGCCTGTGAGCACAACCCCGCAGGGTGCCAGGCTGGCGTAATCGCTGGTGGGCATCTCCAGCAGTATGAGTTGCAGCAGTTCCTCCATCCTGGCCCGGATGATGCTGCATAGCTCGTTGTACGAGGCGCTATGCCCATTCTCCACACCCACCTGGACGGCCTGTTCCGCCTCTTGAGCGGGCATAACGTTGCCATATCTCTTCTTCATCTTCTCGGCTATGCTGAAGGGCAGACCCAGGCCAATAGATATATCACTGGTCACCTGATAACCGGCTACCGGGATAATCGACGTGTGGTAGATACTGCCATTCTTGAACACCGCTATGTCCGTGGTGCCTCCACCCATGTCTGCCATGATGACGCCTGTATCTCTCTCTTCCGGAGTCAGCACCGCTTCCCCAGCAGCCAGAGGCTCCAGGATGAGATCCTCGACGTCAACGCCGATGCTACGGACGCACTTGGCCAGGTTCTGTACGGAAGTCACTGACGCGGTTATGATGTGGGTCTCCACGTCCAGCCTGGAGCCGTGCATTCCGACCGGCTGCCTCACGCCCTCCTGTCCGTCCAGCGCGTAGAACCGAGGAATAGCGTGCAGTACCTTCTTTCCCTCGGCTACGGGGATGTTTCGAGCCGCAGATAGTACCCTCTTGAGGTCATCAGTGCGCACCAGCCTATCATCCCGGGGAATAGCTACTACTCCCCGATTGTTCAGACTGCTGATGTGCCTGCCGGTAACCCCAACATAAGCAGAATCTACTCGTATGCCGCTGATTCTTTGAGCTTCTCTCACCGATGCGGCGATGGACTGTTTGGCTTCATCCAGATTGACTACTATGCCTTTGTGAAGACCGCGACTAGGAACGACTCCCACTCCGAGAATCTCTATGTCGTCTTTCGCTTTTACGCTAGCTACGATGGTGGCTATCTTGGTCGTGCCCACATCGATAGCCGAAATGATCTTCCTTGCCATTTTCACCTCCTTGATTGCTGGGATGCTGCCTAGTTGAGTCGCTCGGCTATCCTCAATTTTGCGCTACGGCTGCGTGGGTTGGATTCTATCTCCAATGAGGTAGGCTTGATGACCTTCCGTGATATGAGCTTTAGTGTGGGGGCATGCCCACAGCGACACATCACTGTTCCCGGGGGACACAAGCAACTGCTGGCTGCGCGTCGCATGAACTGCTTGGCTATGCGATCCTCTAACGAATGATAGCTGATCACTGCCAGTCTTCCCCCAGGAGAGAGAAGTTCACTAGCCTGTTTGAGAGCCGGCTCCAGGTTCTGAAGCTCACTGTTGGTCGCTATGCGTAGTGCCATGAAGGTCCTTGTCGCAGGATGGATTCTGGCACGTCTGCTACGCACGGCTTGCTCAACCAGTTGTGCAAGCTCCAGAGTGGTGGCGACGGGGCGGTTCTGAACGATGTGTCGCGCTATCCGCCGGCTGTGACGCTCTTCGCCGTATTGTGCTATGAGCCGAGCCAACTCCTGCTCTGAGAAGGTGTTCACGATATCAGAGGCAGTTAGCTCTTGCCTGGGATCGAACCTCATATCCAGGCGAGCGTCGAGGTGAAAACTGAAGCCTCGTTCGGCTGTATCCAGTTGCATAGAAGAAACACCGAGGTCGAAGAGAATACCATCAACTGGATGAAACTGGTATCTCCTGCATACATCTTCCAGATTCAGGAAGTTGTCGTTGACCAGGGTGATCGCTGCGCCATACTCATCGAGTTCATCTTGGCAAATCCTGATGGCTTCAGGATCAGCATCAATGCCCAGGAGTCTGCCCGAGGGCATAATCCTCTCGAGTATGGCTGAGGCATGTCCTCCCAGGCCCACCGTGCAGTCGATGATATTCGCGCCCGGCCGGGCCTGCAGGCCTGCCACGACTTCATCAAGCAGAACAGGTGTGTGCACTGGCAATGACATGGTCAAATTCATAGGCTACTCTTCAAGACTCTCAATTATCTTCGCCGCCTGCTCGTCAGCCGATGACTTCTCTACCTTCCAATCCTCCTCAGCCCAGAGCTCGACGAAGTTGTTGACACCGACAACGACGACCGCATCCCCTATTCCGGCGTACTCCCGTAAGGAGTATGGCAGGACTATCCTGCCCTGCCCGTCAAAGGAAGCACTGAAAGCAGATCCGAAGAGGGCACGGGTCAGCTTTCTCGAACTTGCCGGACTAACTGCCTTGGCCGCCAATTTCTCGGAAACCCTCTTCCACTCTTCCGGCGAGTAGACAGTGATGCACTTCTCCAGTCCTTTCGTAAGTATCATGCCCGCCTTCAGTTCCCGCCTGAATTTCGGGGGTAGAGGCACCCTGCCTTTGTCATCAACCTTATATGGATACTCGCCGTAGAACATGATCATTCACCTCAGCTGTTGATAGTGTGCCAACAGGGAGGCCCGGTCCCGGCCGATACGGTCAGGACACGATGCGATGCAATCTCGAGTACACCCGGCCTTCCCACATTCACACCATTCATCACTGCCTGGCCTAAGCTTCCCTTTTTCCCCACAATTCCCCACAACTCTATTATATAGGTTATTCGCGTTTTGTCAATACCTTCCGGCCGGTATCGGCAATTTTCTTCGATTTCCGCTTGAGACCGGGTTACGGGCACCCACTCCACCGTACGTGCGCCGCCTCCACATCGCCGTCATCTAGCGACCCACCTGCAGCCGCGGTTTTCTTTTGCGTCGTGCGCATGTTAAGATATGCAGCCCAAAGGTCTCAGTTGAGGAAACCCATGCGCATTGATATCCTGTGCCTCTTCCCCGAGGTGTTCGACTCTCCGCTCAACCAGAGCATTATCAAGCGTGCCAGTGAGCGGGGACTGGTGGACATCGTAACTCATAACATACGCGACTACGCACATGATAAGCACCGTACCGTGGATGACTATCCGTACGGGGGAGGACCCGGCATGGTGCTCAAACCAGAGCCGATCTTCGAGGCGGTGGAAGCCATAAAGGAGCAGTTCGGCACAGGTGAAACTCCCGTAATACTGCTCAGCCCCCAGGGCAGGCTTTTCTCTCAATCCGTTGCTGAGGAACTGGCGACCCACCCTCACATGATATTGATCTGTGGACACTACGAAGGCATAGATGAGAGGGTATGCGAACACCTGGCCACCGATGAGATCAGTATCGGTGACTATGTGCTCAGCGGCGGGGAGTTGGCCGCCCTTGTGGTAGTGGACGCTGTAGTCAGGTTGATGCCCGGAGCATTGGGGTCTGAGTGTTCGGCGGACAGCGATTCTCACAGCAACGGGCTTTTGGAGTACCCGCAGTACACCAGGCCGCATAGGTATCGGGACTGGTCGGTACCGTCCATTCTCGTATCGGGTAATCACGGTGAGATTGCTCAGTGGCGGCGCCATCAGGCTATTGCACGAACTGCGAAGCGCCGTCCTGATCTTTTGGACAGAGTCAGTCTTTGCGATGAGGAAAGGAAATGGATGTTAGAGAATTCGTAAAACCAGAGATGAACCCCAATATCCCCCAACTCTCCCCCGGCGACACGGTCAGGCTCAGCCTGAAGACGGTTGAAGGCAACAGGGAGAGGATACAGCACTTCCAGGGCGTGGTAATCGGCATGAGGAAGGGCGTAGATGGTGGCAGCTTCACGGTCAGGCGGGTGTCCTACGGCATCGGAGTGGAGCGTACTTTTCCATTCCAGTCTCCTTCGGTGCATAACGTCGATGTGCTGAGGCATGGGAAGGTGCGCCGCGCCAAGCTCTACTACATGCGCAGGCTGAGCGCCAAGCGGGCTCGACTCAAGGAGAGAAGAGAGAAGGCAACCCGGCAGGCCGTGCCTCAAGAAGAAGCACAGCCCTCTGAATGAACTACGCCGAGGTGGCAGTCAACTCGCCCCGCTTGCAGCGTGGGCAGACGTTCAGCTACGCAATCCCGGCACGGCTCAGAGTTGATATCGGCCACGCGGTATGGGTACCCTTCGGTCCGAGAACGGCTCAGGGTATCGTCGTCGAGCTAACCGACCGATCCCCGGTCGACACAACCAGGGAGATAGCCGGTCTCGTTACCGACACCCCGGTGCTGTCTCCTCTACAGATACAGCTTGCGAGGTGGATAAGCGAACGATATCTCGCTCCTCTCTTCGATTCGCTTGCCCTGATGCTGCCTCCGGGATTTGAGAGAAGACCCATCACCTACATCGAACCGGCGGCCCGGGAGACAGACACGTCAACTCTCACCCCGGAGCAGAGGCAGATCCTGAAGATCCTGCGGGAAAAGGGCAGGACAAGCCTGTCAGGATTGGAGAGAACGCTCGGCAAGGCTAAGGCCAGACATATCACAGACCAACTAGTGGATGCGGGACTGGTCACCAGGTCTGCGGAACTGCAGAAGCCGAGGATCGGCCCCAAGACTGTGCCTTATGTCAGGCTGACTGACCGGGCGAGGTGTGAGGAATGCCTTGCCGCCGAGAGGACCCGGCTGCATAAGGCAAGAGCCCACAAACAGGTTGAGGTTCTCGACTTCCTCGCCGAGCAGACTCACCCCGTTCCGCTCGATGACCTGAGGAGAAATCTGGCCTGCTCCCTTACCACGATCAGGGCGCTGGAGAAGCGCGATCTGATAAGTATCGAAAGGATCAGAACAAGGCGCGATCCCCTGTCCCGGCTGCGCCTGCCACCACCCACCGCCCCCCCTCTGACCCCATCTCAGGAGGTTGCCTACAGCTCGATCGTTGACGCCATTGTCACTGACAGTAGACAGGCAGCCAGGGCACCGGTCTTCCTGCTTTTCGGTGTAACCGGCAGCGGCAAGACCGAGGTCTACCTGAGGGTTCTGGCTCAGGTCATGGCGAGCGGCAGACGCGGCATATGTCTTGTCCCCGAGATCGCCCTGACGGGGCAGACCGTCGAAAGGTTCGCCGGCCGCTTCCCCGGGCGGGTAGGAATCCTTCACAGCGGCCTTTCGCCGGGAGAGCAGTTCGACGAATGGCAATGGATAATGGAGGGAAACTGCGACGTGGTCATTGGAGCGAGGAGCGCACTTTTCGCTCCCCTGCCCGACCCGGGTCTGATCATCATCGATGAAGAACACGAGTGGACATACAAACAAGAGGACAGGTCGCCCCGCTATCACGCTCGGGATGTCGCCATCAGGCTGGCGCAACTCACGGGTGCTGCCGTCATCCTGGGCAGCGCCACTCCGGACATCGGTAGTTTCCACAGGGCGCAGACAGGCGAATATCGCCTTGTGGAACTGAAGGAGCGGATCACCCCCGGCGGTCATTCGGTACTTCCCGAAGTCAGCATAGTCGACCTCCGTGCCGAACTCAGAGCGGGACACACGAGCCCTCTGAGCCGCCCGCTGATATCTGCAATGGAGCAGACCCTGGGTAATGGCGAGCAGGCGATTCTGTTTCTCAACCGTCGCGGCACAGCCACCTTCGTCCGGTGCCGCGGCTGCGGGTTCATCTTTCGCTGCCCCCGCTGTTCCATCGCCCTCACCCATCATTCGGTGCAGAGAAAGCTGATCTGCCATCGCTGTCGCTATTCTGTAGCGGTCGCCCAGACGTGCCCCCGCTGTTATCGACGCCATCTCACATTCCTGGGCATCGGCACGCAGCGGGTGGCGGAGGAAGTGGCGAGGTTGTTCCCCGAGGCCAGACTGCTCCGCTGGGATAGAGACGCTGTAACCGGGAGATATGCTCACGAAGAACTGCTGGCCGACTTCCGCGACCATAAAGCGGATGTGCTCATCGGCACCCAGATGATAGCCAAGGGGCTTGATCTGCCCCAGGTGACCCTTGCGGGGATCGTAAGTGCGGATACGGGCCTCAACTTCCCCGATTTCCGCAGCGGTGAGCACACGTTTCAACTCCTGTGCCAGGTAGCGGGCAGGGCAGGACGCGGGATCAAAGCAGGAAGGGTGATCATCCAGACGTACTCCCCCGACAACTACACAATCCAGGCCGCTGCCCGGCATGACTATCCCGGCTTCTACCGCAAGGAGACTGAATACAGGCAGCGCTACGGCTATCCTCCGTTCAGCCGGCTGGTCCGCCTGGTCTACAGCCACATCAACGAGGATGCGTGCCGTCGCGAGGCAGAGAGGGTGCACCGACTGCTTGTCGACGAAGCAGCCAGAGACAATGCGGTTGACTTCAGCGTGATCGGCCCTGTTCCCGCCTTTGCCCTGCGTACCCGGGGCCGGTACCGCTGGCAGCTGTTCCTCCGTGGCCCCGACCCAACCCCGTTGTTATCCGGGATTGCGCTACCCCGCGGCTGGATCGTAGACGTCGACCCCGTAGGAATGGTCTGACTCCGAACTGCCGTGCTCACCGAGCATCGGGCACATCATGCGGCGTCGCCGACGTTGAGCGCGCACATCCCTTCGATGCTTCACCGGATCGGCTGTGCCCTCACATTCGTAAGGCAGACAGCGGTGATCCTCAGACAGGCCGTCGGGACTTGGCAACGACGCTGCCAAAGTTGTACCATATTGACGGACACATTCAGCGTGGCCATCATCAAGTGCGAAGGGAGGACAAACGATGTCCGATAGAGTGAGTCAGATCACGCAAACGGTAGGGATCATCATCCTGGGAGTTGCCCTAACCCTGATGGGGCATTTCAGCCGAACACCGGGGTTCATGGATGACATCTGGTGGATACCTTTTGCCCTCGGAATACTCCTGATAGTGGTGGGGCTGGCCGGCATCGGTTTCTATGCCAGTCAGCCGAAGGTGCTGCCCTGTCCCCATTGTGGCGGTGAGATAGTGCCGAAACGGCAGGGCTTCAGAGACCATCTCCATCTCACGGTGCCGGACGCGGAAGAGGCCGAGGAACAGATTGCTGAGGATCAGGCTGAGGATCGCGCCGAAGAGTCGGCCGAGGAACAGACAGAAGAGAAGGCCGACGAATAGGACTACAGACAGAGATTGCGGTGCACTGGCTCAAAACTCAGGGGCGGGAGGGTCAACCCTCCCACCCCTGAGGCCGTGGACCAACGCTTACTTACTTCTTGGGAGCGGGCTTGCTCTGGCCCGGCTTCTGCTGGCCCGGCTTCTGCTCGCCGGGTTTCTGCGGACCTACTGGTCTGTTCTGCATCCTGGTTCACCTCCTTCTTTCAATACATCAAGGGTATCCCTGTCAATCTTTGGTCGACCGTCCAAACATGAGACCCCTGAAATACTGCGCACCATGTGTAATTCATGCTCTCTCAATGCTGAACTCTATATCATGTCTATAATCATTATACTACAGTGCATGAGTTTGTCAATGCCTTTTGGGGCGGGATTCCGAGAAAATTTCGCCGGACAGGCGAACTATGCTCGGCCGGGCGCTGGCAACCGATCACAGCTTTGCTCTCAGGTCGCGCCGGCAGCCTCCGCATATCCGGGCCTGAAGCCTTCGGCGGACCCGGATGCAGGAGACCGGCCTTCAGCTTTCGAACCGGCCGGTGAACGATAATCTGACATCTTTGTCTCTAGTGTTGCTGGAAAGGAGCAGGTAAGTGTAATCACCCCAGCCCTGTATATTCTGCAGCAGCGCATCACGGTTCCCCGATGGCAAGCCAGCCACATATACTGCTCGGCAGTTCTCCGAGTAGGGCAGCTCCATTAGCCTGGTAGTCCCATACCATTCCTCCACATGAATGACCAGCATCGAATCCCTGTCATCGTCGCTTCTTCCTATCTCGTGGATCTCGTCTATCAGGCCGCTTAGCTTCAACTCTTCGATGTTGTGCTCCCTGACGTTTGAGGTATGAATCAGCACCACTGCCTTCCCGGGCTTGACTGCGAGATGGTACTCCTCTCCATCGCACTTCACTTCGCTCAAAGCGCTGAACCGGGTCGGCGGTTCCTCATCCGACTCACACCCCCCAACCATGACCGCCATAATCATGAGAACAACAACTAGAGTAGTGGACCATGCTTTCATCTTTTCACCTCGTCTGAGCGCTGCCGGGCTCCTTTGCTTCTGGGTTAATCAATGCGCTGAGCAGATATCTTCCATTATTCCAAAAGGCGTGCTATCATGAGACACCGTGAAATATCGCACACCATGTGTGATGCATGCTCGCTGCATGATGAACTTTCCTTCATGTATAACATCATTATACTCCCTGGAAGGAGTTTGTCAATACTCTTTTGGGCAGGATCCTGAGAAGATTTCGCGAGAAGGAGGTGAACTATGTCCGAGTGGAAATTCCTGACCAACCACGGCCTGGTGCTGAGCCATCTGGCCGGCCATCCGCGGATAACCGCCCGAGACCTGGCGGATACTGTCGGCATCACAGAGAGGGCAACGCGGAAGATAATCGCTGATCTCCTGGAGGCCGGGTACATAACCAAGAAGCGCGAAGGTCGGCGCAGTCGCTACCGGATCAACCCCGACCTCGCGATGAGGCATCCCATCCATAGCGAGACCGCCATAGGAGACTTTCTCCAGGCACTGGGCTGGAAGAGGCGAAAGAGGACTGGCCAGCCGGGCTGAGCTGGCAGCCGGCCGAACAGCGTCTTCACCAGCCCGGGTGACCCGTTACAGCAGCCGGGGCGCCCTGCCCGGTCCCGGGCGACGGTTATCCCCGGTGTGCTCTCGTCGGTGAAGCGAGTTCACGTCTTCCACTCTGAGAAGTCAAGCGGCAGCGCATCCTCGGGCAGCGAGGCTTCCACGTTGGCCAGAGCCTCGGCCCCCATGGCAGCAGCAGCGTCCAGAGCGCCCTGGGCAACATACACGGCAGCCTGTTCCTCGTTCAGCCCGGCCCGCTCCGCTACCTTGCGGGCTGCCTCCACTCCCCTTGCAGCCGCTTCAGCATAATCGATCCCGGTCTCGTTCGCTCCCTGCACTATGCCATAACCGGCACCCCTGAGAGCATCACGGGCGCTTATCCCGGCCTTCCCAAAGGTTCGTGCGATGCCCAGCATAGCCGAGTGAGTCAGCCGCCCCACATCAAGATCGGTTTCTTTCCCGGCATGCATGGCTCCTCTGGCCGTCTGTCTTGCCACTTCGCTGCTGTACTTCTCAATGTCCTCTGTGGTTCCTGAGACGCCGGTCAGCGCCTTCTCCAGGGCCCGGCCGATCCTGGCTACTCGCCTCTGGGTCTGTACCGCGGCCACCGTGGTTGCTCTGGCCATATCGGCAAGCTGGTAAGCCGTGACCCCCAGCGCCACATCCAGCCCGGGAATTGGCACCCGTCTTAGAATGCCGTAGGGGAACTGACCCAGGAAGCTCAGACCGGGAACAGAGCTCACGGGCCGCACGGCATCCCGCATCGGCGCGAGCAGTGCGTCCATCACGATCTCGCGGCTGACCTCGCCCTCCTCGCGGAGCGAGCCCAGCAGACTCACAGTGAGGATACCGATTATGAATGTGATGCAGAAGATGAACTCAAAGCCCACGATGTTAAAGGTAGGCAGCTCGATTGATCGAAACGGATCTATCCAGGACAATTCGAGACTGAGCTGGCGATTGGCGAAGAAATCTCCGAGCCGACCACCGAGCAGGGGACCTAACCCGCCGCCGAGGCTGGTAGCCAGTGCGGCGGCTGCCAGATATGCAGTGGCTTTGCCCTTCGGGGCCAGCTTCAGACCTATTGTTCCCGTGGTGAAGCCCGCCCCTCCGGCCGCGATTCCCGCAAACACATGGAGGCCCGCAAGCAGGGGAATGGTCAGGTAATGACGATCCGGCATAGCCGTAAAGGTCCAGCCCAGCACCACCAGCAGATATAGAGAAGCCGACACGGATAGAATAGCTTTTATGCCCAGGCGATCGGAGAGCGGGCCCCAGAGGCGCAGAAACAGTATGTTGGCGGCCTGGCTCAAGATGCTGAAGCCGATCACCAGGGGAAGTGCCAATTCCAGACGCTGCAGCATGTAGACTGCGAAGAATGGGATGGACATATTCAGCGCCAATCCCCACAGAAACAGGAATAGCAGGAGCCGCCTGTAGTTGGGGTCGCGGAAGGGAGGAGCTATGGTGGAAAGCAGCGATGGCTTGACCCCGGGGGCGGGCTGCATCAGCGGCTCCGGCACCTTGCTGATGAACAGCGGGCCGGGCAGTCCCAGGAAGATGGCGCCGAACGCCAGAAGGATGGTGTAACCCAGGGCCTCGTTGCCGGGGGCATGACCTTCCCAATAGCTGATGAAGAACGCGGCAAGCAGGCCGAATGTCATAGCCGCCAGGTTGGCCCACATCTGGCGGCGGGCGAAGAACCCGCCCAGTATCTGCTGCGGCACCAGGTCCCTGATCCAGCCGTTCCAGGCGCAGTTCGTGATGGCAACGAAGATTCCGCGAGCAGCCATGGTTATCAACAGCATCATGGCAGCGCCGCTGCTGGGGACATCGAAAAACACGGGGATCAGGGCAATGACCAGCCATGCAAGCTGTGCCGGTATCCAGGAGAGTACGGCGATGAGCTTGCGGCGCCGGATCCGCTCGACCAGGGGTATGACAAGTATCTGGACGGGCTGGGTCAAGAAGGGAGCAGCGGCCAGAATCCCGATCTGCAGGTTACTCAACCCCAGCACAAGGGCGTAGGCAGCGAGAACGCCACTGGTGGTTACGCTGAACAACCCCATGGCCACCACCGCCTCCCAGGTGATCCAGCGCAGTCCCTTCGCTACATCCTCGTCGGATATGGTGGGCTTGGGGGCCAGTCTTTCTCTAAGTCCCATTTCTAGCTAATGCGATCTCGAAAGCGACCATAGCTCCACGCAAACCTTTGGGCCAGTGACACGATGGTAAACACTGTGATGAGCCCTCCGCTCAACTGAGAATCATAGCAAGTCAGGCGGAATTTGGCACTATGCCTGAGACAGGGTTGGCGACATCAGCTTGACTTAGCGGCAGCGAGCTTCCCAGATCGACTACCGGATCTGTTCCACCTTGAGCAGATTGGTGGAGCCGGTCACCCCGATGGGAATTCCGCCGGTGATCACTATCAGGTCGCCGGGTCCGGCCAATCCCAGTTCTCCGGCCAGCCTGGCACCGGTGGCAAAGAGCTCTTCCACTGAAGAGGGCTCCTCTGTCCGGAAAGGGTAGACGCCCCAGCGCAGCATCATCCTCTCCAGCACAACAGGATCAGGGGTCAGGGCGAGGATCGGCACTCCGGGACGGTACTTGGACACCCGGCCGGTGGTGCTCCCGGACTCGGTGAAGGCCACCAGGGCAACCGCCCGGAGAGCCCGGGCGGTATAACAGGCACTGTAGGCTATCAACTCGTCGGTCTTCTGCTCCAGCCACCCTCCCCTCTCTGCGAGCATCTGTTCGTAGGGCAGCGTCGCCTCCGTCTCCCGCGCGATCTTTGCCATCATCTTGACGGCCTGCACCGGGTACTTACCGATCGATGTCTCCGCGGACAGCATGACGGCGTCCGTGCCGTCGAAGATGGCATTTGCCACGTCGGTGACCTCGGCCCGGGTGGGCCGGGCGGCACCGACCATCGATTCCAGCATCTGGGTGGCCGTGATCACCGGCTTGCCCACCTTGTTGCACTTCCTGATGATATTCTTCTGCACCAGCGGCACCTTTTCCAGAGGAATGTCAACGCCCAGGTCTCCCCGGGCCACCATGATGCCGTCGCTGACCTCCAGAATGCCGTCGAAGCCGCCGACGGCCACGCCCCTCTCGATCTTGGCGATGATGGGGATGTCCGCACCATGGTCGCGCAATACGTCCTTGACGCCGGTCACGTCGTCGGCGTTCCTGACGAACGACAGCGCCAGGAAGTCGGTCTTCTGCTGGACGGCAAAGAGGATGCTCTCACGCAGAGCATCGGTGATGAATGGACCCGAGGTGCGCATCCCGGGCACGACCACCCCACGACCCTCAGTGAGCACCCCGCCCACGACGACCCGGCACGATACCTCGGTGTCCCCCTTCTCAAGCACCTTGAGCTGCATCAGCCCGTCGTCCAGCAAGACGGTGTCGCCAACCTTCACGTCCCGGGGCAGGTCGGGAAGGTTGACCGGTATCACCCCGGCGTCTCCCTCGGCCTGGCTCGTGCTGAGGACGACGCGGGCGCCTTTCCTGAGCTTAGCCTGGCCATCTTTCAGCTTGCCGGTACGATACTTCGGCCCCGGCAGGTCCATGAGTATGGCAACGGGGACATTCAGGCTGGCGAACAGCCTCCGCACGGTCTGCATATGCCGCGCGTGTTCCTTGTGGGTACCGTGCGACAGGTTAAGCCGGGCGACGTTCATCCCCGCCCCGATCAGTTGCCTGATCACGGCGGTCGAGGCGGTGGCCGGGCCGATGGTACACACTATCCTGGTGTGTCTCTCAAATCGCCTCGGCCGTCTCATATCGTCACCCTGTCCTGTCCAGGCGCCGCCTGTCAATAGCTCCGATACCAGTCCTCGGGCACCGGGGCGAACCTGCCGTCCTCAACCCCCAGTGCGGAATACCAGGGCCTGCCGTATTTGCCGGCTAACTCAGCCAGTTCCCTGAGCCTCGGACCAGCCGTGTTCTTGAAGAAAGCCAGTCTCTCCTCCCGGGAACCGATTCGTGAGCCCTCCTGCCACAGCGCACGTCCGGCCAGGAAGCCGGACGCCCCCGCCTGGCAGGCCATCTCGACCTGCTTCCTGAACGAGTCGAAGTCGACGCCGGCACTGAGCAGTACCCAGGGCTGCCGGGATGCACCGTCCAGTTCACGGCACCAGCGCATCATCTTCTCAACGTCCTGCTCGAACTTCATGTCGGCCGGGAACTCCGCCTTCAGGACATCGACGGGCAGCGCAGTGATCTGCCTGGCGGTCTCGATCACGAGGTCGGGCCTCATCTCCGCAAACCTCTGCGGGGACTCCCCGTTCTTCTCGACGCGATAGCTTACCGGCTCGACCAGGAGAGCGATATCTTCATCGATGCACTGTTCGGCCAGCCCGGCGACCAGGTCGAGCTGTCTCGACGCGTTATCCTTCAGGTCGGGCCTGAAGTATATCAGGAGCTTGACCGCCGAGGCTCCCATTTTCTTCGCCTTCTCGACACTCCATCCGGGCAGAAGCGTGGTCACCCTACCCGAGCCGTCTGCCGAATAGCCGCTCTTCTCCATGCTGACGAGAAGCCCCTTTGAGCCGGGAAGCAGACCTGCGGCTATGGCCTGGCCCGCCCCGTACTCCGGGTCGAGCAGGATTGCGCTGGCAAAGGGGGCCACCGCCTGACACAGGTCCAGCTTGAAATCGACCATGTCCCGGTAACTCACGGCTTCGGGATTCTTCTCGTTCAACGAGCGCTTCAGAGCCCCCCTGTGGTCGATGGCGCACATCGTCATCATGCTCTTCGGGTCGGCCAGTTGCTGAAGTCCCCTCAGTTTTCCGGTGGATATGTTCATGTCTTCACCTCCATCGACGACCGGTCCGTCGCTTCACTCGCAGAGAAGCTCTCTCATCTCCACAAGTTCGGCGTTCAGGTCCTTCTTCCTGTTCCATGTATCGCGAAGCGGAGTACAGGCCGCCCGCCAGTTCACCTCGCCGACCATGCATCCGCTCTTTCCTTCGACCAGCGCCCCGACCGCCGCCACTCCGAGCTTGCCGGCCAGGACCCGGTCACGGGCGGTGGGCGAGCCCCCGCGCTGGAGGTGCCCGAGGATGCACACCCGGGAGTCGAACCCGGTCCTTTCCCTCACTTCCCGGGCTATGCGAAAGCTATCGCCGGGCTTTCCGCTCTCGGCCACCACCACGATGGCGCTCCGCTTCTGTCCCTGGAAAGACCTTTCCAGGTGCGAACACAGTTCATCAACACCGAAGGGAAGCTCGGGGATAAGCAGTTCCTCGGCCCCGCCGGCCATCCCGCTCTCCAGCGCGATGAAACCGGTGTGACGCCCCATCACCTCCACGAAGAAGAGCCGCTCATGCGAGAGGGCGGTATCGCGAATACGGTCGATAGCATGAAGAGCGCAGTTCACCGCGGAGTCGAATCCGATGGTATAGTCGGTGCCGTAGATATCGTTATCGATCGTTCCGGGCACGCCGATGATACCGGCATTGCACTCCTGCGACAGGTCGCAACCGCCCCGGAATGTGCCGTCTCCCCCGATGAGGATCAGTCCCTCTATGCCTTCCTTCTCGAGGTTCTTAACGGCCTGCGTCCTGCCTCCGGGGGTCGTGAACTCCGACGAGCGGGCGGTGCCCAGGATGGTGCCGCCCTGGTGGATGATGTTGGCGACGGCCTTCCTGTCCAGAGGCTCCATCTCACCCTGGATGAGTCCTGCGTAACCGCGCCTGATGCCGAAGATATCGATGTCCTGAGCCCGGGCCGCGCGTACCGCCGCCCGGATACAGGCATTCATGCCCGGGGCATCGCCGCCGCTGGTCAGTATAGCGATCCTTTTCATATGTTCCTCCGTAGTCTTTCTCTACCTCCCTACTCCCTGCGACTCCATAGCCCGGCAGCGACTGCCGGAACATCACGGGTCTTCCCGCCTGATCTCCTGGAGGGCAAAGGCAGCGGCGCCGAGCACTCCCGAGTTGCCACCAAGTTCGGCACGAACGAACTGCACGGCCTCCAGGGCCTCGGGATAGGCCCTCTTTCGCGCCTCTTCGAAGGCCGGCTCCAGCAACATGTCGCCCATATTCGATAGGCCGCCGCCGATGACGATCAACTCGGGGTTGAACATGTTGACCAGGTTGGCCAGCCCCACACCCAGGTAGTAGCCGGTCCGCGCGATGAGTTGCCTGGCCAGTTCGTCGCCCCGCCCGGCAGCAGCCTCAACAGTACGCGGAGTCACCTTATCCACGCTTCCCTCCGCAAGCTCGAGCATCGTCGTTCTTGCTCCCTCGGCGATCCGGTGTCTTGCCTCTCTTCTGAGGGCCGTCCCTGATGCCAGTGTCTCCCAGCAACCCCTGTTCCCGCAGTTGCAGGCCGGACCGTCGTCGTCGATGGTCATGTGCCCGACCTCGCCGGCAGTCCCTGTGGCTCCGCTATATATCTCGCCGTCGATCACTACCCCTCCGCCGATGCCGGTGCTCACGGTGATGTAGACGAAACTGCGCACACCGCGGGCAGCCCCGAAACGGAGTTCCCCGAGGGCGGCGGCGTTGGCGTCATTGATCAGAAAGGTCTCCTTGCCCAGTCCGTCCTGTATCATGTCCCGCAGCGGAACGTCCCGCCACCCCGGCAGATGAGGCGAGGTGGCAACGATACCGGTCCAGGGATTCACAAGGCCGGGCGCCCCGGCTCCCACGGCGAGGAGTTCGGAGGCGCTCACCTCTGCCTGCTCCAGGGCACGATGTGCCGATTCCAGGATAGCGTCGATAACGGCCTCGTGTCCCTCTACTGCCGGGGTATGACTGCGGTCGGACGACAGCATTCTGCCCTGAGCGCCGACCACAGCGGTAAGGATCTTGCTCCCGCCCAGGTCGATGCCCAAAACCAGGTCGTCTGCCTGCTCGCACCACTCCAGTCTCCTGGCCAGAGTCTCGACGACGGACTGTTTCCCACGTCCGGTCAGTGTTTCTCTCGAATGCAACGGCCTGCTCCTGCCTCCTCGACAGAGGCATTGTTGAGATTCGCCATCATTCTATATCACTGCGGACTACAAAGAAAAGACACGACAACAGCAGGCATCGCGCAGACAGCAGCGGCATCTTGACACCGCACGGCGCGATGTCATAGTCTAAACGCCAGCAAAGACAGCAGTACGGGACAACCGTATCAATCATCTTGAGGAGGAACAGATATGATAGAAGGCAAGATAGTCTACTTCCCGAGTCCGGGCACGGCCAACACCGACCATGTCCTGCGCATAGCCAGGGAAAGAGCCGATGAACTGGGCATCGGCACCATCCTCGTGGCCTCCACGGAGGGAACGACGGCGCTGAAGGCTGTCGAGGTTTTCCGCGGCAAGAAGGTGGTCGCCATCAGTCACCACGTGGGCTACAAGGAACCCAACGCCTTCGAGTGGAGCGCGGAGAACGTCAAGAAGTTCGAAGACATGGGAGGAATCCTGCTCACGACCAGTCACGCTTTCTTCGGTCTGAGCAGGGCGGTGAAGCAGAAGTGGAACACATATATCTTCGAGGAGATGGTCACCAACACGTTGAGGCTGTTCGGAGAGGGGATGAAGGTGGTATGCGAGATAGCCATGATGGCGGCCGACGCCGGACTGGCGCGTACCGACGAGGAGGTCATATCCATCGGCGGGACGGGCAGGGGAGCCGACACGGCCGTGGTATTGCGACCGGTGAACCTCCGCGACTTCTTCGACCTGAAGGTCAGGGAGATCCTCTGCAAGCCGCACTTCTAGTCTCAGCACTCCCTGGGATATCAACCCGGCGGACCGGGCTCCGCAGGCACCCTGACCCGGCGATCGCTACCCTTGTGTCCTTCTCCTGTCGGCTATTATGTCAAGCCGGGTCATTGATTCTTGAGGCCGCTGATAGTATACTTTCACAACAATCAAGGTGGGAGGTGTTTCATGAAACTGTCGTGTCTACAGGAGAACCTGAACAAGGGGCTGAGCATTGTGGGACGGGCGGTAGCGGTCAGGTCCACGTTGCCCATAACACAGAACATACTGATATCCGCCGAGGACTCGCGCCTCAAGCTGGCGGCCACCAACCTGGAAATGGCGACCACCAGCTGGGTGGGCGCCAAGGTGAAGAAAGGGGGCAGCATCACCGTGCCTGCCCGCCTGCTGATAGACTTCGTTAGCTCGCTGCCCAACGACCTGATCGAGATCAACCTGCCCTCGGGCAGCCGTATACTGGAACTCAAGTGCGGGCACTTCCAGGCCCGCATCAACGGCGTCGACGCCTCCGACTTCCCACCGATCCCCCAGGTAAGCGACGGCCTGACCACGACCATTGAAGCAACGAGCCTGCGCGAGGGGATTGCGCACGTCGCCTTCGCCGCCGCCACCGAGGAGTCACGCCCTGTTTTAACCGGCATCAATACCGAGTTCGACGGCGAGCAGCTCAACCTGGTGGCCGCCGATGGCTTTAGACTGGCCGTGCACAAGACGACAGTGAGTTCGCCGGTCGCCGTCAAGACCGCGGTGATCATCCCGGCCAGGGTGCTCAGCGAGGTGAACCGGGTACTTGCCGACCAGGAGGAACCGGTAGAGATTGTGGTCAACGAACAGAAGAGCCAGGTGCTCTTCCGGCTCAAGGATGCCGAGATCGTCTCCCAGCTGCTCCAGGGCTCGTTCCCCAACTACTCGCAGGTCATTCCCCAGAACTACACCACGCGGGCCGTGGTTGACATAGCCGAGTTCATGCGCGTTGCCAAGATATCTTCCGTGTTCGCCCGCGACGCCAGCGGCATCGTGCGCCTGGTCATCACCCCCGGTGCCGAGCTAACCCCGGGGAAGATCACCGTCTCGGCCCAGGCCGAGGAGATCGGCGACAACGTCGGCGAGATCGACGCACTCATCGACGGAGAAGAGGCCAAGATCGCCTTCAACGTCAAATACCTGTCCGATGTGCTCTCCGTCCTGCACCAGTCCCAGGTAGCCCTGGAGGTCACCACCCCCTCGAGCCCGGGCACCATCCGCCCGATCGGCGTGGACAACTATGTACACGTGATCATGCCGATGTTTGT
>SL_5KL_010_SEDDRAFT_10000865_pt1 | contig 19079 bp, 12 predicted proteins | sample SodLakKL_010_SED_FD_9118 | JGI IMG/M metagenome (IMG submission 9118)
ACGTGCCAGCCACATGCGTGAATATTGCCATATAAGCTCAGCAGGAGCCCTCCTGCTGAAAACCGCCATGGAAAAACTGGAACTATCTGCAAGGGCGTACGACAGGATCCTGAAGGTGGCACGCACCATTGCCGATATCGATAACACCGACGACATTCAGGTAGAACACCTGGCAGAGGCCATCCACTACCGGAGCCTTGACCGGAGCAACTGGGCGCAGGTGTAGGGAAGGACGAAAAGACAAAAGGACGAAAGGACGAAAGGACAAAAAGACAAAAAGACAAAAAGACAAAAAGACAAAAGGACAAAAAGACAAAAGGACAAAGTAAGGGGGAACAGGTCGAAATGTCAAAATGTCGAAAAGTCGAAAGGTCGGGGTGTATGGAACGTTTAATGGTGGTTGTAGTCACTGATAAGTTTTCCCGGAAGATCTGCGTAATTTATTATTTTTGTTTAGTCGTTTGGTCAATAGCGTTGCGTTGTTTGGATTTCTGTCATTCTAAAGGCCACGATGCATCTGTGGATTAGAGATTTGCCATAAAGAATGGTTTGAAAATGATTTTTAATATTTATTGTGTTAACCTGTTGATTATGTGATCCTGTTTGTAGAAAACCAGATGCAACGCAAGACCAGTGTCGTTTGGAGTTTTTATCATTTCGTCCTTTTGTCTTTTTGTCTTTTTGTCAATTTGTCATTTCATTGTACCATAAAAAAGATACAGCCATGAGCAAAGTATTGATCATCGGAGCCGGAGGTGTTGGGAATGTGGTTGCCCGCAAATGTGCGCGCATACCGGAGGTGTTTTCTGACATCATGCTGGCCAGCCGCACCCTGGAAAAATGTGAACAGATCGCCCGTGCCGTGGGAGGCGATCGCATCAAGACCGCACGCGTGGATGCAGACAACGTGCCGGAGCTGGTGCATCTCATCAACAAGTTTAAACCCGACATGGTGATAAACGTGGCCCTGCCTTACCAGGATCTCACCATCATGGACGCCTGCCTGGAAACCAGGACACACTACCTGGACACCGCCAACTACGAGCCCCGTGATGTGGCCAAGTTCGAATACAGCTGGCAGTGGGCGTACCATGACAGGTACAAGGAAGCCGGCATCATGGCGGTGCTGGGTTGCGGCTTTGACCCCGGTGTAACCGGCGTGTTTACCGCTTATGCGGCCAAACATTATTTCGATGAGATCCATACCCTGGATATCGTCGACTGCAACGCCGGCGATCATGGCAAGGCCTTCGCCACCAATTTCAACCCGGAGATCAACATCCGCGAAATTACCCAGGACGGACGCTACTGGGAAAACGGCAAATGGATAGAGACCAAACCCCTTGAGATACACAGGCCCATCGAATATCCGGAAATCGGGGAGCGTGAATCCTACCTGCTCTATCACGAAGAACTGGAATCCCTGGTGAAAAACTTCCCTTCCCTGAGGCGCGCACGCTTCTGGATGACTTTCGGCGATCAGTACATCAACTTCCTCAACGTATTGCAGGAAGTAGGAATGACAAGCATCAAACCCATCACGTTCAAAGGCGTGGACATCGTGCCGCTGGAGTTCCTGAAAGCCGTCCTGCCCGAACCCTCGTCGCTGGGTGAAGGCTATAAGGGCATGACCAGCATCGGCTGCCAGATAAAAGGCATCAAAGACGGCAAAGAGCGCACGTATTACATATGGAACAATTGTGATCACGCCGCTGCCTACCGGGATGTGGAAGCCCAGGCAGTGAGCTTTACCACCGGCGTGCCAGCCATGATCGGTGCCATGATGGCCCTCACCGGGAAATGGTCGGGCAAGGGAGTATTCAACGTGGAAGAATTCGACCCGGATCCCTTTATGGAAAAATTGCCGGAGTACGGCCTGCCATGGCATGAAAAGGTGGATATACCGCTGCCGGTGGAGAAATACAGATGATTTTAATGTGCTAATGTGCCAATGTGCTAATGAAGGGTTTTGGATATAAGACGAGATTTCCCTTTGTTTGCTGATGGGTGGTATTGGTGCGTGCCACGATCGGGAGTTGCTTTGAAGAGACTCCTTCGCTTTGCATTCGAAATGATGCAACCGCAAAAACAAAGATGAAGGAAACAGCACTCAACACGCCCAAAGGACCCTTCATTAGCACATTAGCACATTAACACATTAACACATTAGCACATTAACATTAGCACATTAGCACATTAACACATTAGCACATTAACATTGGCACATTAGCATATTAATTTAGAAAACTAAACAAATTTATGAACCCTGATCAGATCCCTTCCCCCTGTTTCGTGCTGAAGGAGGAGTTGCTCGACATCAACCTGCAGATACTGGACCTGGTGCAGCAGGAGGCTGGTGTGGATATCATCTGTGCACTGAAGGGCTATGCCATGTGGAGCACCTTCCCGCATATCAAAAAATACCTGAAGGGCGCCACGGCGAGCTCGCTGCACGAAGCCCGCCTGATCTATGAAGAGATGGGATGCAAGGCACACACCTACGCGCCCGTGTTCTTTGCCGATGAGATGGACGAGATCCTCCGGTACAGCAGCCACATCTCCTTTAATTCGCTTTCCCAGTATAACCGCTTTATTGAAAAGGTAAAGGCCTGGCCGGAGGAAGTGTCGGTGGGGTTGCGCATCAACCCGGAATATTCGGAAGTGGAGACAGATCTCTACAACCCGGCCACGCCCGGTTCGCGGCTGGGGATTACGCGCGACAAATTCGGTGACACGCTTCCCGAAGAAGTCGACGGCCTGCACTTTCACGTGCTTTGCGAAAACGACAGCTTCGTGCTCGAACGCACCCTGCAGCGTGTGGAAGAGTCTTTCGGGACATTGATAAAGCAATGCAAGTGGTTCAACATGGGCGGCGGGCACCACATCACCCGCAAGGATTACGATGTAAAACACCTGGTGCAGCTTCTCAAAGACTTCAAAAAAAGATACCCGAACCTGGAAAGGGTCATCCTGGAACCCGGTGAAGCCGTAGGGTGGCAAACCGGATACCTGGTGTCTGCCGTTCAGGATATCGTGGAAAACAAAGGCGTGAAGATCGCCATGCTGGATGTGAGCTTTTCAGCCCATATGCCCGACTGCCTTGAAATGCCCTACAAACCCCGGATCCTCGATGCCGCCGATGCACAACCGGGAAAACATGTATACCGGATGGGCGGCGGAACCTGCCTCGCAGGAGATTATATGGGCATGGGCGATTATTCCTTCGAAAAACCATTGCAACCAGGGGATAAGGTCGTGTTTGATGATATGATCCACTATACCATGGTCAAAACAACCTTCTTTAACGGCGTAAAACACCCGTCAATAGGCATAATAAGGCACGACGGACGGTTCGAATTGCTCAGGGAGTTTGGCTACGAAGACTACAAAGGCAAGCTTTCATAAGGCCCGTCATGAAAAACCACATCAAAAACCTCTATTCTTCCAGCTGATAGGTTTTTTCCTTGTTTTTCTCATCGCGTTTCTTCCGGCGATCGCGATACAACGACCAGAGCCAGCTGCTCAAAAAACCAAGGAGGAAAATGACCGGATATACAAGGAAGCCATAGCCCTTGATCTCGAGCCATAAGAAGGTAAAGGTTACCTTGTCCCAGTTCTGGATAATGAAAATAATGATCACAAGAGCTATCAACCCATTGACGACCCAAAACAGAATGCTTCGCTTTTGTTGTTCCATGGCAAGTAGTTTTTCTGGTTTCTCAAAAATACGTATTTTTAACCTTTCGTTCAAATAATGTGCAACTAACTTGCATAGTANCCTGTTATAATAATGCAGGATNCATAAAGACCAAAATAATATTGACGGTCTNTGCNTTTTGCAGCGATTATNNTGCAATTATTTNCCAAATTAATTAAATCTGAAACGAGAAATTCCAGCAGAGTTGACGCACNGGGGAATGGTTATTGGACGCTAAACCCAAAAGCCAATTGCAAACAGCCAATAGCGAGAATTTTCGACATTTCGACAATACGTAAACACATGAACCGACTATTTTTCCAAGGAATTTTACTCATAGCCGCGCAGCTGATCATTTCGAATCACCTGATTGCCTTTGATTTTGATAAAGAACAGGTAATTGACCGGCTGAAAGAGGATGTATATACCCTTGCCGGGGACGATATGGAAGGGCGTGAAGCCGGCACGGAGGGCGAAAGGAAAGCCGTTGCCTATATAAAGCAAAAGATGCAGGAGGCCGGCCTGGCCCCGCTTTTTGACGGGTCGTTCTACCAGGAGTTTCCCTTTCCCGGGGAATGGGTATGGGGGCCTGAAAATGAATTCATCTACCAGGATTCCACTTTCGAACACGAAACCGATTACTATATCATCCCCGGTTCACCTTCGGTAAGCATAAGTGCACCGTTTGCGCATGTGGGGTATGGCCTTACCGGGATGGAGGAGATAGAGGGCTTTGAGGAGTTTGCAGACTATTGTGACTATGCCTTGCATGATGACCTGGACGGACATATTTTACTAATGGAGTTTTTTACCCCGGCACGATTGGATACCCTGACAGACAGGCAGGTATTTCGTTTGTGGTTCAGCAAAATAAACAACGCAACAGCAAGGGGAGCAAAGGCTATCATCTTTGTCAACACCGATGAGGATCGCGAAGATCCTCCCATCGACATGCGTATGTCGAGAATGAATTTTGATATTCCGCTGTTGTTTGCCCATGACAATGTGTTACATGCGTTGATGTCGGACCAGGGAGGCACCATTTACCTGACGGTTGACGCTTACCGCGAGGACCACACGGCTGTCAATGTAGCCGGTTACATCGACAACGAAGCTGAAACCACTGTTGTGATCGGCGCCCATCACGATCATGTAGGGTGGGGAGGGCAGGGCTCAATGAGTCCCGGAGTATATGCCATCCATCCCGGAGCCGACGACAATGCCAGCGGAGTAGCCGGCATGCTTGAAGCGGCTCGGTACATTCAGCAGCAGGGCTGGCAAAACCACAACTACCTCTTCATAGGGTTTGGGGCAGAGGAAAGGGGTTTGCTGGGTAGCCGCTACTTCACACAGAGCGATGCGTACGACATGGACCGGGTGATGTATATGTTTAACCTGGATATGATAGGGCGTATGGAAGACGAGACACTAACCCTGATCGGCACGGGTTCGTCGCCCGACTGGGACTACCTTATCGACACATACGCTCCTGACCATTTCAACATCCGTAAAAGTCCCGGGGGCCGCGGCGGATCTGACCATACCTCATTTTATGTAATGGACATTCCCGTTTTGTTCTTCTTTACCGGTGTTCACGAAGATTACCACCGCCCGGGCGACACACCCGAAAAAATAAATTATACCGGTGCTTATGAGATCACGCGTTTTGCCCTGGACATGGCAGAGGCACTCGAAGGCCGCGATCAGCTGGCGTTTTCCAGTACCGCTGCCCGGGATTCAGACCGCAGGCGCAGCCGCGGTGTTACGCTCGGCCTCATGCCCGACCACGGGTATGATGGCGAAGGTCTGCGGGTGTTGTCCGTTACGGAAGACAGGCCGGCTGCGAGAGCCGGGATTGTCGACGGGGATGTGATCGTACGTATCAACGGCAACCCCGTGGTTGAGATACAGACCTATATGGATGCATTGGAAGGGCTTGACGAAGGCGATACGGCGCGCGTGGTGGTGATACGGGGCGATGAAGAACATAAAGTAGAGGTAAGCCTTTAGTCTTCGGAAACAAAAAAGCGTCATGCAGGATTTACAGGCAGCAGTGATTGGTTCAGGCAGTTGGGCAACGGCCATTGTGAAGATCTTGCTCAACAACGTGCAAAAGGTGCACTGGTGGGTGCGGGAAGAGGATATCGCCGTGCACCTGAAGCAGTTTGGGAACAACCCGAAATACCTCAGCTCCATATCCTTTGACCCGAACCGCATCGAAGTGTCTCACGAGCTCAACCGTGTTTTGAAGCGTGCCGATGTGCCCGTGTTTTGTATCCCCGCCGCTTTCCTGCAACCTTCGCTGAAGGGAATGCATGCCTCGCTGCTGCGTGGCAAGCCCGTGGTAAGTGCCATCAAAGGGATCATCCCCGGCGACAACGACATCATGTCCGATTTCTTCTACAAGCGCTACGGTGTCCCTGTCAACCAGTTCGTGGCGGTCAGCGGGCCGAGCCATGCAGAGGAAGTGGCCCAGGAGAAGCTTACCTACCTTACGGTGGCATCCGAAAACCGTGTCAGCGCCGTGGCTGTGGCAAACCTCTTTTCGTGCCGCTATATAAAAACCAGCGTGACGGACGATATATTCGGTACTGAATTTGCCCCGGTGCTCAAAAACATCATCGCTATCGCCACGGGAATCTGCAGCGGATTGGGATATGGCGACAACTTCCAGGCTGTGCTGATCTCCAATGCCCTGCGTGAGATCAGCCGCTTTGTCGACGTGGTGCGGCCGAACAACAGGGATATCAACAAATCGGTATACCTGGGCGATCTGCTGGTTACCTGCTATAGCCAGTTCAGCCGGAACCGGCGCTATGGCCAGATGCTGGGCCGGGGATATAGCCCGCATTATGCCCAGATGGAAATGAACATGGTGGCCGAAGGCTACTATGCCACCAAATGCATAAAGGAAATGAACGTCCGGTACGAAGTGGACATGCCTATCACAGATACCGTGTACAAAATCCTTTATGAAGGGAAAGACCCCGCCAAAGAGATGCAGGCGCTGCAGGACAAACTGTCCTGACGGACTGCCTTGCCCCCCGGGATGCTTCTCAGCACCTTTGCCTGCCTTGCTTTACATTGCTGCAGCTTACCAAACCATGATCCCATCCTTTTTCAGGTAATGGCCGTGCCCTCCCGGATGGTGTTTTGCCTGCATTGCATAAGCCCGGAACAGATTTTGGGCGGGTGAGCGGTTTTTTAGGCACCCCTCCGATTTGCGGAACTCCATCACGGACTTCCGCGCCTTTTTTTGACTTGCATTACACATTGCGGCAACTTACCAAACCGTGATCCCATCCTTTTTCAGGTAATGATCGTGCCCTCCCGGATGGTGTTTTGCCTGCATTGCATAAGCCCGGAACAGATTTTGGGCGGGTGAGCGGGTTTGCATGCGCCGGGTTGTTCTACCTGAACTCCATGGTTTCACGTGTGGTGATCTTCTCGCAATAGTGGCATTTCAGGCGGGTATCCTCTTTGTCGACCACGGCAAAGATGGCCGGGATGTGCTCGATATTGGTGATGCAGTTGGGGTTGAAACACCTCACTATTCCCTTTATACGGTCGGGTGTCTCCACGACGGTTTTCGTCTGCACCTGGAAATCCCGTATTTCGATGATGGAGGCGTGGGGCGCTACCAGGGCGATCTTATTCAGCTCTTCCGGTGCGAAAAATTTGTTGCTGACCTTGACGATACCTTTTTTGCCGTATTTCTTGCTTTCCAGGTTGGTAGCAAACAGAACCATGTTTTCAAACGCTTCCAGTTTCAGGATGCGGATAACCTGAAACACGGCGTTGGAGGGGATATGATCGATGACGGTGCCGTTTTCGATGGCCGACACCTTAAGTTCTTTAATCTTTTTGTTTTCCATGATGTGCTGTTTTTTTATTCAAATGACAGATGACCGTGGTGTTGATGAATAACTACTTGATTCCCAAAATGGAGGCCATCAGGGCCTGGCGGACAAACACCCCGTTGAGGGCCTGTTCAAAATAGTAGGCCTTCGGGCTCTTATCCACGTTGATGGCGATCTCGTTTACGCGGGGCAGCGGATGCAACACGCGGAAATTCTCTTTGGTATCTGCGATCATATCTTTATGCAGGTTGTATACGTTTTTGATCCTCTCGTATTCGAGCGGATCGCTGAAACGTTCGCGCTGGATGCGGGTCATGTAGAGGATGTCCGCATGGGGCAGCACCTCATCCATCTCCGTGTACTGGTGATAGGTAAGCTTTCTTTCTTTAATATGCATTTTCACTGAGCTGGGCAGCTTGAGTTCCACGGGCGACACCAGGTGGAAGGTTGTGTTGTAGTTGCAAAGGGCGATGACCAGCGAGTGGATCGTGCGGCCGTATTTCAGGTCGCCGACCATGGCGATGTGCAGGTTGTCGAGGGTGCCCTGCGTCTTGCGAATGCTGTATAGGTCGAGCAAGGTTTGTGTGGGGTGCTGGTTGGCGCCGTCGCCGGCGTTGATGACGGGCACGGGCGAGATCTCCGAGGCAAAACGGGCGCTCCCTTCGACGGGGTTTCGCATCACGATGAGGTCGGAATAGTTGGCTACGGTCAGGATGGTGTCGCGAAGGGACTCTCCTTTTTTGACACTGGTGTTGCTGGCTTCGGAGAAACCGACAACTTTTCCGCCCAGCCGGTTCACCGCACTTTCAAAACTCAGTCGCGTGCGCGTGGAGGGTTCAAAGAACAAGGAGGCGATCACATAGTCTTGCAGGATGGTTTGCACCGGTTTTTTTTCAAACTCCTGCGCGATGTCAAGGATGCGCAACTGTTCCTCTTTGCTGTAGTCGTTGATGGATACGAGGCTTTTGTTTTTCATTGCAGTGTTTTTGATGTGATTTGGAAAGTGATGGTTTATGTGTTGGTAATTTTTTTCAGGAAATTTAGCAACAGGGCAAAAAAAAGGGGGCGGAAGCCCCCAATAAAACTATTTGCAACCGCAGTCTTTGCTGACCAGCTTCCTTTCTTTGAGGAAGTCGCAGACCAGGTCACACAAGATGGGGTGACCTATTTCCTGCAGTTCGTAGCCCACCTTGACGGTCGGCTTATCGATCTTCACGACCCGCGAGAGGTCGATAGGCGTGCCGATCACCACGGTGTCGCATTCCGTATTCTTGATCGTTGCCTCCAGGTCTTTGATCTGCTGATCGCCATAGCCCATAGCGGGAAGCAGTGTGCCGATCTCGGGATAGATTTCGAAGGTCTCTTTCAGCCTGCCAACGGCGTACGGACGTGGGTCGACGTATTCGAGTGCGCCAAATTTCCGGGCGGCAATCGTGCCGGCACCGATTTTCATGTGGCCGTGCGTAAGGGTTGGGCCGTCTTCCACCACCAGTACTCTTTTCCCTTTGATCAGCTCGGGCTTATCCACGGTAAGCGGCGAAGCACCGTCTACAACTGTTGCGGTGGGGTTCACCAGGGCGATATTATCGCGCACGGCCTGGATGCCTTCCGGGCCTGCACTGTCCATCTTGTTGATGACCACGATGTCGGCAATCCGAAGAACAGTTTCGCCGGGATAGTAGTTGAGTTCGTGTCCCGGGCGGTGCGGGTCTACCACGGTCACCATCATATCGGGCTTGATAAACGGGAAGTCGTTGTTGCCTCCGTCCCAGAGGATCACATCAGCCTCTTTCTCTGCTTCGCGCAGGATGGCCTCATAATCAACACCGGAATAGATCACATTACCCCGTATCACATGGGGTTCATATTCCTCCATTTCTTCGATGGTGCACTTGTGTTTTTTCAGGTCGTCGATCTCTGCGAAACGCTGCACTTTTTGTGCCACCAGGTCGCCGTAAGGCATGGGATGCCGGATAGCGACAACCTTCATACCGTGCTCCATCAGCGATTCGATGATGCGGCGTGAGGTCTGGCTTTTGCCACATCCGGTACGGACTGCTCCAACTGCGATCACCGGCTTGGTGCTTTCCAGCATGGTCTCTTTGGGACCGATAAGCAGAAAGTCTGCCCCTGCTGCATTCACCTGGGCGCCAACAGTCATCACCTCCTGGTAGGAAACATCGCTGTAGGAAAAAGCGCATACGTCAACATCCAGGTCCTTGATCAGCTTGCTCAGCTCGTCCTGGCTATATATCGGAATCCCGTCGGGATACATGCTGCCAGCGAGCTCTGCAGGATATTTCCGTCCGTCAATGTCCGGGATCTGCGCCGCCGTAAATGCTACCACGTTGTAATTGTCGTTGTTGCGGTAATAGGTATTGAAATTGTGAAAATCCCTGCCGGCCGCACCGATGATGATTACGTTCTTTCTGTTTTGTTCCATATACTATTGGTTTTTATGTTTTGATTATGAAGATATCAGCGAAATAGCCGTCACAAATTTACATGTTTATTGTTTTTATCCAATTATTTTTTGAGGAAAAGGTCAGATTTACCTGAAGGTTGTTTGTTTATCATCCCATTCATAGTGCATGATATTTTTTAATAAGGTTTTATTGTAAAGGGCTTGGTTAAACCCCAAAAAAAAGAGCGTTTGCAAGCTACCAAACGCTCTTTACTAAAGAAGTAAATGTTGTTCTTAAACCATTTAAATTGTCTGTTTCTTATCTGGTTACAGAACAAGTTATTGTTGAGTCGTGTGAGGGGTTATTCCCGTATTGGGTCCTCCTCAGAGTGTCACGCGACCATTTTTTTCCTTATGCGCACTGTTACAAAAACCGCTATTAAAGCTGCCATGATGTAAACGGCCCAGCGTGCGAGGGGGATTTCCGGAACCGTGTCGAAGTTTGCCGTAATGGTCACATCGCCAGGTGTCATAAAGAAATGGGTTTCTGCGCTGTTTGGATCATCCAGGCCATCAATGTCACCTGTCCATTCAACAAACATCCATCCTTCATTAGCTACAGCTTCTATATCCACTCTGTCGCCAACATTATAGTCACCGGCGCCAATTACATCACCTGCTTCTTCTGGTTCAACCAATAAGGTGACAGTATATTCATTGTCATCAACCACAATGAAGTTTGCTGTCAGGTCAACGTTATCGGCAGGCATGGTGAGTGTTGTTTCAGCAGCCGAAGCGTCATCCAGGTTTCCGGCATACTCCCCTGTCCAGCCATCAAATCCCCAGCCCGGATTGGGTTCGGCTTTGATATTTACTTCGTCTCCCACATTGTATGGTGCGTCATCTGTCAGGTCTTCCACTGTCCCTCCTATAGCAGGATCCGGGGTCAGTGTAAGTGTATAGTCGATCATCTGGAAGTTTGCTGTGAGGGTAACGTCATCTGCAGGCATGGTAAGCGTTGTTTCAGCTTGGTCTGCATCAGCAAGGTTGTCTGCATAATCGCCCGTCCAGTTCACGAACTCCCAGCCTTCATTGGCTTCCGCCCGGATCTGCACCAGATCATCAATATTGTAGGGTGCATCATCCGTTACGTCTTCCACTGTGCCGCCTTCATCGGGGTTGGCGATGAGCGTAAGGGTATAGTCAATCAGTTGGAAGTTTGCTGTCAGGGTGACGTCATCGGCGGGCATGGTGAGGGTTGCTTCGGCATCGGTGGGGGTATCCAGGCCATCGGTGTCGCCTGTCCATTCTACAAACTCCCAGCCATCTTCTGGTATTGCGGTGAGGCTGATCTCGTCGCCAAAGTTGTAAGAATCCTGATCCGGGTCAATATCGACGATACCTGACCCCATTGGATCAATGTTGACGGTGAGGGTATAGTCGATCATCTCAAAGTTTGCTGTCAGTGTGACGTCATCGGCGGGCATGGTGAGCGTTGTTTCAGTTTCATCTGCATCATCCAGGTTGTCTGCATACTCGCCTGTCCAGTTCACAAACTCCCAGCCTTCATTGGCTTCCGCCCGGATCTGCACCAGGTCATCAATATTGTAGGGTGCATCATCCGTTACGTCTTCCACTGTGCCGCCTTCATCGGGGTTGGCAACAAGCGTAAGGGTATAGTCAATCAGTTGGAAGTTTGCTGTCAGGGTGACGTCATCGGCGGGCATGGTCAGGGTTGCTTCGGCACCGGTGGTGGTATTCAGGCCATCGGTGTCGCCTGTCCAGTTTACAAACTCCCAGCCGTCTTCAGGCATCGCGGTGAGGTCGATCTCGTCACCGACGTTGTAGAAATCCTGATCCGGGTCAATATCGACGGTACCTGAGCCTGTTGGATCAACGTTTACGCTGAGGGTGTAGTCGATCGCCTCGAAATTTGCTGTCAGGGTAACGTCATCGGCGGGCATGGTCAGGGTCGTTTGCGCTGCATCGGGGTCATCCAGGCCGGCGACGTCGCCTGTCCAGTTTACGAACATCCATCCGTCCTCAGGTGTTGCGGTGAGGTCGATCTGGTCACCGACGTTGTAAGAATCCTGGTCCGGGACAACATCAACGGTACCTGCGCCCTCTGGCTCAATGTTTATGGTAAGGTCATAGGTGATCAGTTGGAAGTTTGCCGTCAGTTCCACATTATCGGCGGGCATGGTCAGTGTTGTTTCCGCCTCATTGATGTCGTCCAGGCCTTCGGTATCGCCTGTCCAGTTTACAAACTCCCAGCCAGCTTCAGGTGTTGCGGTAAGGTCGATCTCGTCACCGACGTTGTAGAAATCCTCTTCCGGATCAATATCGACGGTACCTGAGCCTGTTGGCTCAATGTTTATTGTGAGGGTGTAGTCGATCATTTCGAAGTTTGCCGTCAGGGTAACGTCATCGGCAGGCATGGTCAGGGTTGTTTGCGCTGCACTGGGGTCATCCAGGCCGGCGACGTCGCCTGTCCAGTTTACAAACTCCCAGCCAGCTTCAGGTATTGCGGTGAGGCTGACCTCATCACCGGCATTGAAGGAATCCTGGTCCGGGTCAACCTCGACGGTACCTGAGCCTGCTGGCTCAATGTTTATGGTAAGGTCATAGGTGATTATTTGGAAGTTTGCCGTCAGCTCCACATTGTCGGCGGGCATGGTCAGGGTTGCTTCTGCGGCATTGGGGTCATCCAGTCCACCGGTGTCGCCCGTCCAGTTTACGAACTCCCAGCCAGCTTCAGGTGTTGCGGTGAGGCTGATCTCGTCACCGATGTTGTAGAAATCCTCTTCCGGATCAATATCGACGGTACCTGAGCCTGCTGGCTCAATGTTTACGGTGAGTGTATAGTCGATCATCTGGAAGTTTGCTGTCAGGGTAACATCATCGGCAGGCATGGTCAGGGTTGCTTCGGCATCGGTGGTGGTATCCAGTCCACCGGTGTCGCCTGTCCAGTTTACGAACTCCCAGCCATCTTCAGGTGTTGCGGTGAGGCTGATCACGTCACCGACGTTGTAAGAATCCTGGTCCGGGACAATATCGACGGTGCCTGAGTCCTCTGGATCAACGTTGACAGTGAGGGTATAATCGATCATCTGGAAGTTTGCTGTAAGTGTGACGTGATCAGCAGGCATGGTGAGCGTTGTTTCAGCAGCTGTGGCATCAACCAGGTTGTCCGCATACTCGCCTGTCCAGTTCACAAACTCCCAGCCTTCATTGGCTTCCGCCCGGATCTGCACCAGGTCATCAATATTGTAGGGTGCATCATCCGTGAGGTCTTCCACTGTACCCCCTTCAACAGGGTCAGCAAGGAGCGTAAGGGTATATTCACTCAGTTGGAAGTTTGCGGTCAGTGAGACGTCAGTGTCCGGCATGGTAAGGGTTGGATTAAACACATCGGGATCATCCAGGCCACCGGTGTCGCCTGTCCAGTTTACAAACTCCCAGCCCGGGTCGGCAGTAGCAAGCAGGTCCACTGCGGTGCCGATTGGAACCATAACAGTTTCTGTGTAGGGTTCACCATCCACATCTACGCTGCCTTCACCCTCTGTTGTGATGGTAAGGTCTCTTATTCCAAGGAATAATTCACCGTCAATAGCTTCATCCAGTATGTTTTGAGCATCCGGAGATCCAATTACCGGTGGTTGTGGGTACCCCGGATAATCTTCTTCCGGCCATCCCAGGATCTTGATGGGATAGAAATCAGGCACATCGGGTGTTAGTGCGTCAAAGCTGAAAATAACGCCTTCATTGCCTGTAAATGTATTGAGTTCGATAGAAAAGGCGATGACTCTGACTACGGTACCTTCCAGATCATAATCAACATCTGGAGTACTTATAACAAACTGATGATCGATGTCCCGGAAAAGCTGTGCGGTACCTTCCTGGAATTCAAATCCAGGGGGGATCAAAATATCAATGTTAAAGCCTGCCACTTCATCATCGTTGATGATTTCAAGCTCAACGGTCACAATATCTCCCGGTTCAGCATCAATGTCACGGATCAACATGATATTTCCGTTGTCTCTGCTTTGTGCAAAGACGGAAGCTATGCTAAAAACAGCAAATAGGGTGAGCAATGCAGATAATCGTATCTTTCTTTTCATACGGCTATTATTTGTTTGATTAAATGGTCTCGCATTCGGTTAATGGATGCCCAAAGATAAAGCAATATCTAAAGAAAAACAAAAACCATCCCCTTTTTTTTGGTTTGGGCTGGTTTTTTTTACAAGAGGCAGAATTATTTTACCATATCCCTCCCGGATTCCTTGCCAGGGAAGCCGGGAGGGTATGTTCGGGAAAAGTGTCATTGCAGCATGATCTTGTCCATAACCGTTTGACCTTTATAGTTGAGCCTGATGATATACATTCCTGCCGGAAGGTCATGAACATTAAATTCTGTTTCAGAATATCCTTTTTCATCTGCTGTGAGCTGTTGGATGGTTTGTCCGCGGATATTTACCAGTGACAGAGAAACGGCATGGTTGCTTTGGTTATTGAAGGAAACCCAGAACACGTTTTCAGCCGGATTTGGGAAAACGCGATAGTCAATCTTCTTCGCAATGTCTTCAATACCGGTTACCTCCCCGGTATGTGTGTGGACAGGCACTTCATCGGCAATCAGGTTGCCCGCCAGGGCATGGGACCAGGCAAGGTTTTCACCGGCATGATCATCAAATGTCACAATCCCGATAGTGCCTTGCGGTATGGGTTTATTATTCAGGTTAAAGACGATGGCCCTGAACACCCCTTCGTCATATCCGTAAACAATGTGATGGTCAGCAAGTTTCAGTTTGGGGGTAAGGGACGACAGGTTGTCTCCTTTTAGTTCGAACTGAAACCCGGCCAGTGTACCGTCGCTGGTAAGTGAAATCCCATCAGGATTNANATAGGCATGTGCGTCTTCAGAATTCAGGCCCTGNTGCATCAGCATTTTGTTGTCACCTGCAAACATGCTTGAAACCAGCAGCACATCCATTACATTTATGACTCCATCATTATTCACATCTGCATTTTCAAAGCAAAAAGCGGCAACATTTCCTGAGGCATAATAATTTGCTATGGCCAGGACATCGAGTACATTTACAAACCCATCGCCATTTGCATCTCCCGGGAGTCCTTCCATGATCACAGGAACTGCCAGGTCGTCGCTGACATTGATCACGCCCTCTGCAGCCAGGAGACACTCCATTTCCACTGAGTAGTCATAGCTGCCAGAGAAAAGCTGAAAGTCCGCTTCTCCGTCTTCGTTTGTAAGGTATTCACCTCCGTTTATTGTAACCAGTGCTCCCTGTAAGGGATTTTCCTCTTCATCCATGACCGTGAGACTTACGGTAAACTCCCCACCCGTGAGCGACACGTCACCGCTTTCTGTTCCGGTGATCACATTGGTGGCTTCTCCGTTAAGGATGGTGCCAATTACGGGTATCCCTGAAATGTCAAAGGTGTAATTTCCGGGTGTACCCGGTGTTTGCACCTCGAAAGCGGCAACCACTCCTTCGTCACCCTCCAGGAAAGCGTTTGTCATTGAGAAGAGCATCAACCTTGCTACGTTATCATCTATGACAGATAATGACAGCTGGTGGTCACCTGTTCTGAAATGCTCACCTGAGCCTTCTACAAGGGTGAAGCCTTCTGGCAGCGGAATGTCGCAGTTAAAACCAATGACATCATCATCATTCTGGATCTCCAGCTCAATGGTGATTGTCGAACCGGCCTCTGCTTCCACGTCCTGCACAATCAGTAGATTTACGTTACCTGCGAAAACGGAAGCAAACGAAAAAAAGAAGGCGACCAACGATGAACTTAGTATTCTTTTGCACATCGGAACTAATATTTTTGGTTAATTATAACGCATTAACTGTTTTTCAAAACTATTTTTGCCCTGAAGGTAATTGTGTCCGTTTGTAATGCCAATGACCGTTACTGTCTGTTTAACCATGCAGGGCAGTTGATTTTGCACAATTCTTTTAATCAGGGTTTAACAATAAGCGGTTTTTTCTGGCTTAATACATTTTTTACGTTCCAGATCTCCAAAACCGGTCGTTCGATCAGATAAATTCTTTACTGATTCTTTTTTGGGGAGCGAAATATATGCAAAATTTATTTACCTTACAAATAAAATCATAAAAAACTTACACATTAAAAGGAAAATAGACTACATGGAGGTAATAAAATAAATGCTATGCACAGGCATAAAAAACTACAAAAACAATCAGGTAGTATGCTAACATCAAATATATTTCGATTTGTGACAGTTAAAGTTCTTTAAATTAATTGTCTGCTGAATAGGTGAAAAGAAACACTCGCCCTATGGTTTTTTTTACAGCGACTTAACAATTAAACGATCAATAATTTTTATTTTTGAAAAATAAATCCTTTTTTACCTGGTACATTTTTATAGAATTATTTTTTAGCTATGTTGTATGTCCCTTTACGGAAGATTTTATCTCCTTGTGCGGTTTTTATTGTTTTGTTTGTTCTCGTTTTATCAGGACCCTTCAACAGGGTTGTTGCCGGGAATGACCAGGCCCCTTTGAACCCCCGTACAATTCCTGAATATGATACCATTGCAGGTGTAGTTATGTATTGGAACCCCGGCAGCAATCACGCTTACGATCAGATCGTGGCATCCGTGGTCAATGGGATTCAGCCAAGGGCTACCGTCTTCATGCAGACCAACAGCGAGTTTCACCAGGATAACATGATCAGCGCTTTTGGCAATTATGGTGTACCTATTACCAACATTGAGTTTATCGATGTGTATGGCGACCGGATCTGGATACGGGATCATGGCCCCTTCAGTATTTACGATGACGGGCACCTTGCTTTTGTGGGATTCAATGACCTGGCAGCCAACCACGGCGATCAGGATCTGCCCGAAAGACTTGCCGATTACTGGAATTTGAATTACTACGATTTTTCCCACATTATTTTTGACGGCGGAAATTTTTTGGTAGACAGCCATAATCGATTGTTTGCGACGGACAGGTTGTACACCAACAATCCCGGCATTCCCGAATCGGAAATAGATGCCATACTTCAGAATTACCTGGGTATTGACACTGTGTTTACCTTTAGTGCGATGACTAACGATTACTGGGGTCACCTGGACATGCAGATCAAATTGCTTGATGACACCACATTTATCATCAGCACTGTTGACACCTGGCATCCGGATTACCAGGTCCTCCAGGATAATTATCAGGCATTACAGGCCATTGAGCATCCCGAGGGGAAGACCTACCGGATTGAGCAGATTCCTAAAGCCGATAACTGGAAAACCTATATTAACAGCCTCATTGTCAATGATGCTGTTTTGGTTCCCACGTACAGCAGTCCGCGTGACGCAGAAGCTTTGTCGACCTATGCGGATCTCATGCCCGGCAAAGAAATTATTGGGATAGATGCCAATGCGATGATACATTGGGAGGGGGCTATTCATTGCATTACCAACCATATACCCCCTTTTGAAGAATTTGAAACAGGTCCCTTTCAGCTTGCATTTGATATTGAAGATGGGGATGGACAGTCTGTCTCTGATGCTGTGATAGAATTAAACGGCATAGAGTATCCTCCCGGCGAGTATGTGTTTGAAGATCTTGAGGCGGGTCTGTACCAATACATTATCTTTGCCGCTTGTTATCAGGATGCTGCCGGGAGTGTTCTCCTTACGGACGAGGACATTTTGCATCATATCGTAGTAGCTGATCATCCTGGTGATGCAAATGATGATGGTGTGGTCGACGTTTTGGATGTGTTGGCCATAGTGCAGTATTACGCCGGGCAAAATCCCGAACCCTTTTGTTTCAATAACTCTGACATAAACCAGGATGGGATTATTGACTTACTGGATGTGATTTCCGTTGTAAGTATTATTTCACAAAGCGGGGAAAGGCAGTAGAGAACGACCTTTGGTATTAAAAATATTTTGCCCGGGCAGCAAACATCACCTGCTGCCCGGGCAATTGATTATTTATTCTATCTGTTTATTCCACCATGATCTTTTGCAGCAGGGAATCTTCCTGGCTATCGACCCGGATCATGTACAATCCCGCAGCATACCCTTCGAGGCTGAAGCTTATGGTAACCGGTCCCTCACTGGTTACTTGCTTTGTTTGCATGGTCTGCCCGTGGGCATTGACCAGGCGTACCTTAACCGGTTCTGTGCTCTGGCTTACAAACTCAACCCAGAGCTTATCCCTGGCCGGGTTGGGGTAGGCATGCAATGCCATGTCGCCGTCCTGGCCATCGATACCGGTTGTTTCATCCCGGTGGGTGGTCACAGGCACTTTATCGGCATTGAGGTTACCGCCAAAGGCATCGGTCCATTCCGGGAGCAGTTCGCGTTGCACGAAGCTTATGATCTTTATTTCTCCTTGCGGGATGGGGGTATTGGTTATGCTGTAGACCATAGCTTGCAGGCTTTCTTCTTCATGCACCAGTACCAGGTTATGGTCGGGAAGGAGCAGCTGCATGTCATGGAACTGCCCTGTGGTGGCAAGCTCAAACTGTATACCGGCAAGGGTGCCGTCGCTGTGCAGGGATATGCCGTTCTGATGCAGGTGCAGGTCGGCGGGCTCCGACTGCATACCGGGGTAGGGCGAGGCCTTGCCTCCGGCAAAGATATTGGCTGTGGCAATCACATCAAGCACGTTAATAATTCCGTCCTGGTTCACATCGGCATTCTCAAAGTAGAAGGGTTCGGGCTCGTTGCCATGGAAGTATTGTACGATATCCAATACATCCAAAACGTTAACCACGCCGTCGCCGTTGGCATCGCCCGGGAGGATCGCATCCGTCATTAACACCACCGGTACTTCCATGTCGCTTTGCAGGTCGATCGTCTCATGATGGGTGTCGTATGATTCCTTGTCAACGGTCACGTGGTACTCGCCAGTAACCAGTGTGAAATCAGCAGCACCATCTGCATCGGTAAGCTTTGTGAGTGAGCCGATGCGCACATGTGCGTTTTCCAGGAAGTTTTCGTTTACGTCTTTAACCTGGAAGGCGAGGTTATAAGCTTCTTCAGGCTCTTCGGCAGCAAACTCGAGGAAAAGATTCGGCAGGACATCTGAATTGCCGTTATAGGGGGGGATGGCCT
>SL_5KL_010_SEDDRAFT_10000866_pt1 | contig 19071 bp, 15 predicted proteins | sample SodLakKL_010_SED_FD_9118 | JGI IMG/M metagenome (IMG submission 9118)
TGGTCAGAAACTCAGTCAGCTCAGGAGCAACCGCTTCAACTAATATTGAATAGGCTCCTGCTTCCTGTACCGCCAGGGCATCTTCAATTAAGCTGCGAGCGGTCTTGACATCTCTTCCGGTAGCCCTGAATCCGCCCAGCTGGCCGGCACTCTGGGGAGTCAACCCGATGTGGCCCATCACCAGGACCCCGGCCTCGTTGATGGCCTTGATCCGGCTCGCCACCCTGACTCCTCCTTCCAGCTTGATACAGTCCATATCGGCTTCCTTCAGGAACCGGACCGCGTTTCTTACCGCGTCTTCATCACTGGTCTGGTAAGAACCAAAGGGCATGTCCCCAACTATCCAGGTCTTGGGAGCGCCGCGGCGCACCGCCCGGCAGTGAGCAAGGCAGTCTTCCATGGTTACCGGGATGGTGTCTTTGTATCCAAGAAGGACCATCCCCAGCGAATCGCCGACGAGGATCATATCCATGCCGGCCTGCTCGGCAAACATGCCCATGGGAAAATCATAGGCCGTTACCCAGGCTACTTTCTCCCCTTCCTTTTTCATCCTGATAAAATCCAACACACTTTTTTTTGACAAGATCCTTTCTCCTTTCATAAAATGATCTTTATTCTTCACAACCCCGGCAGCAAACCGGGATCCTGTGAACTGCTCTTTTATCCTTTCAGGATAAGTTCTAAAGGATAGTCATAAACATGCTCATACCCGTCCGAAGTCACCTGCACACTGGCATCTACTTCGAAGCCAACTTCGTCATACCAGATACCGGGAATCAGGTGCAGCATCATGTTTGGTTCCAGGACGGTTTTATCGCCCGGGCGGATGCTGATCGTCTGCTCACCCCAGTCCGGGGGATAGTTGAGCCCGAAAGAATAGCCGATCCTGGATTCCTTTACCACCGTTGAATGGGCAATCCCCTTACGCCAGGCTTCCTCCACTTCTTCTACGGTAACCCCCGGCTTGATCGTTTCCAGGGCCTTGTCCAGGCCTTCTAAAACCACGTTGGCGGTATCTGTTAAAAGCTGGGGCGGGTTTTTACCGAGGAAAATGGTGCGCGCAATCGGGGCGTGGTAGCGGCGGTAAGCCCCGCTCAGCTCCAGCAGCACCGCTTCATTTTCCTGGTACACTTTTTCCGTCCAGGTCAGGTGGGGAGTTTTAGTGGCTTCCCCGGCCATCATCAGGGGCACTATCGCCGGATAATCGCCGGCGTATTCTTCCGTCCCGGAATACTGGGCATGAGCTACAGCCGCAGCAGCGTCACATTCGCGCACCCCCACGTTGATAGCATTTTTTGCGGCATCCATAACTTTTTCAGAAATCTTCCCGGCCCGCCGGATAAACTCAACCTCGGCATCAGATTTAACCACCCTGACCCAGTTGACCAGGGCATTGGCATCGCTGAACTTAGCCTGCGGAAGAGACTGTTCGAGGGCCACGTGCGCACTGTAGGTATAATAAAATTGGTCCATCTCCACACCGATTACGCTTTTATCCCAGCCTTTTTCCTTGATCACATCGGCCACAAATTGCATGGGATGTTTAACGATAGACTGAACATAATCATCGGCGTATTCACGGATGTTCTCTTCAGCCAGGTAAGTAGTCATCCTGGCCCCGTTGGCATCCATACCGCGGCCGAGCCACATCGGTTCCCCTTGATCCTGGTGCAGTAAAACGCACTGGTGGACGTAAAAGCTCCAGCCGTCATAACCGGTTAAGTAATTCATGTTTGCCGGCTGGCATATGACCAGCAGGTCGATTCCCCGGTCCGCCATTTTTTTCCTGGTTTTTTTAACCCTGCCCTGGTATTCTTCCCTGGAAAAAACTCCTGGCATAATCACTCCTCCTTTATCCTTTTATTTATCCCGTCCAGGAAAAAGCCCTCCTTAATCATTTTGCCCTGAAACCCTGGCAAACCCGTGCCCGGTTCTAAATACTATCCGGGTCGGCATTAAGGCTTTTTCCGTTATGCTTACATAAAACCGTCAAAGCGCTGCTTAACTACGGCCGAATAAATATAATTGATCATGGTGATGTAATCGAATACAGGCAGTCCCGTAGTATGCTGGACAGCCGCGCCATATGGCGCCAGGACGCTGCATTCGAAGAGCAAAACCCTTGTTTCAGGCACTTTTTCTGTCAACTCCCTGGCCGCTCTAACAACTTCTTTTTCCAGCTTCGAGCTGTCCAGGATCCCTTTTTCTTCAATAAAAGCATCCCGGAAAGCAGGGCAGTTTTCCAGGCCGCGGACAGCCAGTTTTTCGGGCAGATCGGCCCCGCAAATCTTTAAAACCTGATCATTAAGGGCCCCGGCGTTGGCCGTTATAATCCCAATCTTGTCTTTTTCACCGATCAGGCGAACAATAAATGGCACCTGCAAAAGGCTGGACATAAAAGTTGGAATTCCTACAGTCCGGGCTATTTGCTCCTGGTAGAGGGCCATAAAACCACAGTCGCCGGTGATTGCCCTGACTCCGTTAGCTTTTAATTCAAGGGCTGCTTCAATCACGTCATCAACCAGTGAAAGATCGTGATTAAAAATGCGTTCCACACTCAGGCCCGGCACCTTTTGGAAGCGAACCGGGAAACTGTAGGTGCTGGCGTTGGCCACATCACCTGGAATAAACGGGGCAGAGCTATCCAGCAATATAATCCCTATCGCTTCCCCGTAACTGACCTGACCCGGCTTTGCCCGGTACAACAAAACGTGACCTCCTTAAAAACTTGCTTGATATTAATCTATTAACGCAGTATCGGGTAAAAACAGCGCTATGTCTGGAAAAGCCACCAGCAAGATGGTAACCAGGATTAAGATTATAATAAACGGCGGTGTGTGCCCGATCACTTCCAGGTAAGGCCGCCTAAAAATTAGCTGGGCAGTAAAAATATCACATCCAAAGGGAGGAGTAGCAGAACCAATTGCCGCCTGGAGGGTAACTAAAACCCCGAGCAAGACCGGATCCACACCGGCCTGAATCACGTAGGGTGCAAATACCGGGCTAAGCACGTATATAGCAACAATCGGATCAACAAACATGCAGGCGACAAAATAAGAAACCACAATGATCAGGATTACGGTTAAATATGATGGATCGGCTCCGAACAAAGGTCCAAGAATCTGCTGCGGGATCCGCAAAAAGCTCAGCAGCCAGGACAGGGCCTGGCCGGCTCCAACCAGTATAAACACCACCCCGGTTATGACTCCGGTCTGTAAAAAACTGTCAACTAACCGGTTAATCGTTAAAGAACGGTAGATAACCAGCTCTAGAAAAAGGGCATAGGCCACAGCTGCAGCTGCTGCCTCAGTGGGGCTGAAAATACCCCCATAGATCCCGCCGACAATAATCGCCGGAAAACCAACAACAGGAAGGCCATCTTTAATCGCAGCCTTTCTTTCCTCCCAGTTAGCCTTCGGAAGCTGACCGATATTTTTGAACTTGGAATAAAAGAAGCTGTAAATAGAAAACAACAGGAATATGAGTATACCGGGCCCAATCCCGGCCAGGAACAGCTCTCCGATAGAAGTGCCGGTAACCACCCCATAGACAATGAAACCGATACTGGGCGGAATGAGAAAAGCGATGTCGCTGGAATTAATAATTAATCCCAAAGTATAAGCACTGGGATAACCGGCATCTAAGAGCATGGGACGCATAGTCCCCCCGATTGCTGCCACTGTAGCCTGGGTTGAACCGGAAACTGCCCCAAAAAGGGTACAGCTGGCATTGGTAGTAATCGGAAGACCGCCGGGAATATGGCCGACAAAAGATTTAACCATGTTAATCAGCTTGCCCGCCGCCTGCCCGGAGGTAATAATCGACGCTCCCAGGATAAACATGGGCACTGCCACCAGCGCCGGTGGCTTAATCCCGCTAACTACTTGCTGCACTAAAACATGCATATTGAAATCAGGCATAAAGATCCAAAAATAAAGAATCAATGACCCGATGATCACAACCATAAAAGGGAAGCCTAATAACAGCTTCGTCAACATACTTGCTCCCAAAAAAAGCACCTATATCTCACCACCTTTCTTACAAATATTTTATCCTTCTGCTTCATACTCGCTCTGCTGTTCCGGTGATAGCCATACTTCATCTTCGTAAATATTTTTAATAATTGTGCGAATATACTGAACCCCGGCCATAAAAAATCCCACAATAACAATCACCACGATCATCCAGTACGGGATCCGCAGTGAAGAGGTAACCTGCATGGTCATCCTAGCCGTAGCCACATAATGGTAGGCATAATAGGACATAAAAAACATGATAAATGCACTGTAACCGGCGATTACATAAAGTGCTACTTTTTGCACTTTAGGGTTAAGCGCATCAAAAATAGCCCCCATCCGAATGTGCCTGGCCTTGCGGACTGCGTAACTTAAACCCACGAAGGTTATGATAATTACCAGGATCATAGATAATTCTTCAGCATAATATATGCTTCTGAAGAAATTCCGGGCTATTACATTAGCTATAAGCAGGGCAGCAAGAATAAAGACCCCAATACTTAAAATCGCCACTTCAAACCAGTCCACGATTTTACCGACAATTTTGAAAAAAGCATTCATATGCTTAACCTCACTTTTAAAAACCCTGCAGCGGTTTTTAAACCGCTGCAGGGTTTGCCTTCGGTTTATCTGCTTTTATTCAATTCCTAACTCATCCTTGGCTTGCTCAATATCGCTAACAAGGGCATTATAAATTGCCTCTGCGTTAGGCCCGCCATATTCTTCGATGAAAACCTCGTGTGAGGGCATTGCTGCTTCCCTGAAACCTTCTTTTGCCTCACCGGTAATTTCATTTACTTCAATCACGGGACGGGCTTCCAACATTGCCTCCAGGTCACCTTCATGACGCTCATTAATCCAGTCTGCTGCCGGGAGAATTGCATCAGCCCACCATTCACGGTGTTCCTGCTGCACCTCTTCCGGCAATGAATCAAAGAAAACCATGTTTATAGTTGGAATGCCAACAAAAACCTCGGCATATATCTGGGTAAAGTAGTCCTGCTCCTCGTAAAAATCCATACTCTTGATCGCAAAAAGCGGGTTTACCTGGCCGTCAATCAAGCCGGTTTGCAACCCACTGTATACTTCCCCGTAATCCATCGGCGTAGGCGATGCGCCCAGAGCCAGGTACTGTTCATTTAGCATGTCAGAAGCCATAATCCGCACATCGTAGCCCTGCATGTCATCAACAGTTTCAATAGGTTCATTCGAAGTCATCCACTGCCAGCCTTCAAACATAATGCTCAAAGGTACCAACCCTTCACGGCGGTAGCTTTCCTCGAGAATATCCATTGTCTCTCCGTTCCTGACTACCCACTCCATGACTTCCCAGGGGCGCTCTTCCGGCCAAAGGTAGTGCAGCCCGAAAACCTGTGCTTCAGGGACAAAGGCCCCGATCCAGGCAAAGTCTGAAAACACGTATTCCACGACGCCCAGCTGGGCCAGTTCGTTTATGTCACGCAAGTCGCCAAGGGTCCCCATGGGATAGACATCAAGCTGGTACATACCATCGGACCACTCATACATGTGCTCGGAGAAATTCTCCGCCCACACGGTCATGAAATCGCCTTCGATTTCCTCTGAGGCCAACCTGGCTTCAATGACCTGATCAAGGACGGGCTCGTCTACTTCTACTTCCTCATCCACTTCTTCATCCGGCTCTTCTTCGACCGGTTCCTCTTCTACCGGCTCTTCCACCGGCGCTTCTTCGCAACCTGAAAGCGCTACCAGCCCAAAGGCAAGTACTGCTACCAGGATCAACATAAGCCACAACCTGTTCTTGCTGTTCATTTACATACCCCCAAATAAAATAAGATGTACTGCACTTTCGTCAGATTTTTCCCGTCAATTTTAATCAGCTGCTTATTGGTTACTCACCTCCTTATCCTGAAAAAACTTAAGCGCAAAACGGACCAGCATTTCTACCCCCAGCGGTAACGTGTCTTCATCGATATTGAAACGGGGGTTGTGATGCGGGTAGTCGCAACTTTTTTCCTTGTTCCCGGCCCCCAGAAACACAAAAACACCGGGAACACGGACCGAAAACTCCGAGAAATCTTCACTGGGCATACAGGCCAGGTCCGAAACCAGCGCTTCGCTGCCGGCGATTTCACAGGCACAGGCAGAGGCTAAACGGGCCAGATCCGGATCATTGACCAGGGGAATGTTTTCCCTGTACCATTCTACCGTGCAGCTGCATCCATGCACTGCACAAAGCTTTTCGGCCAGCTGTTTTAAACGTTCCATGGGATTTTCTTGTTCATAATCGGGATAAAGGGTGCGCACCGAGCCCTCCAGTGTGACTGTATCGGGAATGATATTGGCCTTTGTTCCACCGTTAATACGGCCAAACATAATTGCCGTCGGTTTAAGCAGGCTTATTTCCCGGGTCTGGATGCGCTGAGCACTTTGTATTATATCTGCAGCGGCAATCATGGGGTCAACGGCCATTTCCGGGTAGCCGGTATGCCCGCCCTGTCCCTGGACGGTGATAGTAAAGATCTCCAGCCCTCCCATGATCGCCCCGGGTGAAACACCCAGTTTTCCGATTTTAAGCGGGGTCCAGACATGCAGGCCCATGGCTGCATCAACAGGGGGATCATCCAGGACCCCTTCTTCAATCATAGCCAGGGCGCCGGCAACTTCTTCGTTGGGTTGAAAAACCAGCTTGATGCTGCCTTCCAGATCATCGCGCATATTATTTAATAATTTAGCCGCTCCAAGCAGCATGGCCATATGCGCATCATGACCGCAGGCATGCATTACCCCCGGCTTTTCGGAGCAGTAGGGCAAATCACTGTTTGCTTCATCAACGGGGAGAGCATCCATGTCGGCGCGCAGCATTAGGACAGGGTGGCGCTTTTTACCCTCTATCAAGCCTACCACACCGGTTTTAGCTATGCGGTTCGGTTCAATGCCAAGTTCCTGCAGGTAGGATTCGATCTTCTCTGCAGTCCGGTATTCTTCAAAGCCCAGCTCCGGATAAGCATGAAACTCTCTTCGAAGATTAATAACTTCCTCGGTTATTGAGGTTACTGCCTGGTTAAGGTGATCCAATTTCCTACAGCTCTTTCCTGTGAGTGGCTTAATCACACAACAATTGACAGTGGGTTTAAAATTCCTATTTTTTTCTAGTAGACTAATTTATTCGAGAGAAAATAATGATCTCCTGCCGGATCTTAAAAATAATTTCAAAATAAAATACTCGGTTCTGCTATACAGAATTATTAAGACACAAAAAAAATACGCTGCTTATTCCAGTCGAAAAACTGAAGCTAAAGCGGCGCATTTTAGTCTAAATAATCAGCAAGCTCAGTTTTCTTGAGCCGGCCGGTAGTTACGTTCATTTTCAATAATTGCGGCAGTGATTCATTATTGCCCGGCTGTAGTTATAATTACTGCTTACCATTATTAGAACCAAAAAACGCTGATAGCTGTTCGCAGGAATCTTTAAGCCCTTTCTGGCAGCTCATGATCTTATTATGATCCATCCGGAAAGAGGGTCCGCTGATACTGAGAGCAGCTATAATTTCATCGGTATAGTTGTATACAGGCATGGCAATGCAGGTTAAACCAATCGATAGTTCTTCCTGGTCGAGAGCATAACCCTGCTCGCGCACTTCTTCCAGGTGATTTTTAAACTCGGCCAGGCTGGTAATGGTATTGGTAGTATACTGCTTAAGAGATTTGCCGCCAAATAATTTATCCAGCTCTTCATCATCAATTTCCGAGACCAGGGCTTTGCCCAGGGCGGTGGCATGGACAGGTTCCTGGTCCCCCAGGTAAGGGCCGGTTTTAAAAAGCACCGTCTGCGGATCCGCTTTGGCCACGATGGCTACTTTGTCATGCACCCTGACCCCCAGGTTCACTGTTTCTTCATAGCGGTCGCAAAGGTCCCAGAGCACTTTCAGTTCCATATTGGTCAGGTTGCGCTGGCGAGGGATGACACTACCCACCTCGAAGAACTTCCATCCCAGGCGGTACTTTTTGTTATCAGATCCCTGTTCAACATAGCCATAATCGGCCAGTGTATTCAAGATGCGGTGCACCGTACTTTTCCCCATATTCAGTTTTTGGCTGATATCCTTAATCCTGATTCCATCAGAAGGCCCATCTTTCAAGATGTTAATGATTTGCAGGGCCTTCTCCAGGGTTTGCACCGGGTACTTGGTAGCTTTACCGGGAGGGTTCAATTAGATAGCCACTCCTTTACTTTACAGGGGCCCGGCAATCCGGGCCTGATTTTATATCCGGAGAGCAACAAACTAAATTGTATTATACCTGTCAAAACAGGAAATGTATACCTGCCGCCTCTAAGCTAAGATCCTTATATGAATGAACCGTTCGCCTTAGCCAGGCAGTCATTAGTAAGCACAACTAATCAAATCTAAAACAGTCTGGACTGGACTCCCTGGTCATCAGTTAGATCGCCAAGTTCCAGTTTCCCGGGATCAAAGCTTTGAATATAATGGTCGTCAAAATAGGTTGCCCTGAAATAGTTTTCTTCCTCCGCTTGCACGGATCGAACGAAAGCCAGTTTTAGCTCTTTTTCCTGCCCGGTCATGACCGGAAAGCCAAAATAGTTGCTGGTATGTTTCAGAGCCCCCTGCTCTTCGTTGTAGTGGCGAATAAAAGCAAGGTGATTTTTAATCCGCCCTAAATTAAACAAATTAACCTGCGGGACACCCCGCAAAATCCTGTCTTTTACCGGACCGGCAAAAGCAGGGTCAACCTCGATCCCCAGGCTGTTCCTGCCGGCAGCCAGGGCAGCCAGGGATGTGGTCCCGGTACCGGCAAAAGGATCCAGCACGGTATCTTCCAGCAGGGAGTACATGTTAATCAGCCGCAGGGGCAGCTCCAGGGGGAAAGCACCGCTCCTTTCCCTCGGCTCCGGATTGGCGATGCCCTGCCTGGTTCCCTTGAAATCCCACAGGTCGGAAAACCAGGTGTTCCGTTCTTCCCAGAAATAACTGCCCTGCATCCGCTTTTGCTTTTCTTCAGCTGTTTTAAACTCTCTTTTTGATCCTTTCCTGAACACCAGGATATATTCATGCTCAAGGGTAACGTAGGCTCCCGCCGGCAGCATCCCTGAACCCATAAATTTGTTGGGAGCGTTAGTCTGCTTGCGCCATAAAATGAGCGGCAGGGTGTAAAAACCCAGTTCGCGAAATTTCTCCTGGATCCGGGCATGGTTCGCAAACAACTGGAAACGACCGTCAATGGTCCGGGTGGCATCACCAATATTAATGCAGGCAAAAGCGCCGTTTTTCATAACCCGGTCCAGCTCCTGCCAGGTTTGATCAAGCACCTCATGCATTGCTTCAAAAGCCAGGTTACATTTGCCCTGATCCAGGTACAAATCGATATCAGGACCCATCTCTGCAAACTGTCGGTCCCACATTTCAATCATCGGGTAGGGAGGAGAAGTAATCACCAGGTCAATACTGGCATCTTTTACGGACCTCATCTTTCTTGAATCCTCAAATATCAACCTGTGCTCCGTCTGCAAAGCAGGTTCTCCTCCCATTTTAATATAAAAAGCAGCTGCAGTAGCCGAGACAGTTGATCAGGTGCGCCTTCATTCTGTCCTGGAGATGCTGACCTTGCTTAGTTTCGCCTCTTCTTCAATGACTTCTCCCCTGAAGCCCTCGATGGACTCCCTGTATTCCAGTTCGGTCTCGCCGACTTGCACGGTATATTCTTCAGGATCGGAAACGTTAAGAATGACTACCACCATTTTTTTGCCGGGAGATATCCCCTCTTCTACAATAAACTCCTCGATCAAGGCAGCCTCTTCCTGGTCAATGTCGGGAAAGTGGTCAATCAATCCCAGCGCTTTTCGCATCATCAGGGTAGCGTCACGGACATCAATCTCTCCGTCGACATTGACGTCGGCCAGTTCTTGTTCCGCTTCTCCAAGGGTTTCTAAGTCCAGGATATGCCTCATCACCAGGACTACATCGCGAACATCGACTACCCCGTCATGATTGACATCCCCATAGGTAACCGCCCGGGCGCCGGGGCTGAGCAGCACCAGGGCTGTAATAGCGCAAAGTACAAACGTTAACGGCACCCTGGCTGATTTTTTCATGTAAAAGCCCTGCACTTTAAAACACCACCTTACTGATAAATATTTAAACCCTCTTTAAGGATTCATTTCATAACTGCCGGCCAGAGCCAGGACATGATTTTCCCAGATATAGCGGTAGCGTTCGTTATCGACCACCGGTTTTTTAAGCATACGGTTGAAGAAATCCATCTGCTCGGGAGTAGAGCTGGCTTTGCTGTAAAGCTTAATGGCAAAACCGGTAAAATCCCTGACCATAAAGTCAAAGATCTGGTCGACCAGTTTCTCTTCTACCTTAAAGATTTCGGCATTTTCCAGTATCAGCTGTCCGTAGACAACCAGGGTAAAAAGTTCCCCCAGCTGCATTAAGAAATCGGTATCTTTCTGCTGTTCGGCATCGGGCGGCGCAGACATGAGAAATTCCTTGAAAAGAGCTACCTGGTCCTTAAAAACTTCAACGTTGGGCAGATCCCACTTGCCGTATACAGAATTGTAATCATGGAAGGTGACCTTGCCAAGCCCCCTGGCCGGACCCTGGTTAAAAAGGAAATAATCATGGCCGGGCTGGTCCTGGACAGGCACTTCCGGGTACTCACCGGGGTTAAAGAAATAATTGAAGATAAACTTGCTGATCAGGGCCAGGTTAACATGCACCGTTCCCTCCAGCTTCGGCAGGGCCCTGATATCGCGGGTGGCCATTTCAAAATAGGTATCTTTTTCAAAGCCCTTGGCGGCGATCACATCCCACAACAGGTCTATCACCTGTTCCCCCTGGGTGGTTACCTTCATTTTAACCGTCGGGTTGTAAAGCAGGTAGCGCCTGTCTTCAGGGGAAGCCGCCCGCTGGTAATCTGAAGCCCGCAGGGCAAACAGTTTCATCGCCACCAGGCGGCAGTAAGCGTCGGTCATCATCTGGTTGACATGTGGAAAATCGGTCACCTTCATACCGTAAAGGACCCTGTTTGCAGCATGGTTGAGGGCCTCATAAAATGCATGGGTGCAAATCCCGATTGAAGCCCAGCCCAGGTTATACTTGCCAACATTTACCGTGTTGAGAGCTGTATCCCAGGCCTCAGAGCCTTTAGACAGGATATCATCTTCAGTTACGGGATAATTGCGCAGGCCGAAGTCGGCCACGTAGGACTGCGAGTTGATCACGTTGTCCTTTAGTTCGTAGTTCTGGTTCTGGTAATTGGCTGCAAAAAAGACATAATCATTAGTATCGGCCATCTTACCAAATGTTGAAACCATTTCGGCCACATTACCGTTACCGATATAATACTTTTCCCCGTTGGCCAGGTAAGTGCCGTCACCTTGAGGTGTCAGGGTCATTTCAGTCGAGTAAATATCGGCCCCGTGCTCCCTTTCAGAAAGACCGAAAGCAAAAACGTGGCCGCCCTTAAGGAGATCAGCTGCATTTTGGCGGGCCTTTTCATTGGGGCTCATCCAGATTGGCCCCAGGCCGAGAATGCTAACCTGCCAGGTATACCAGTAATGAAGGCCGTAAAAAGATATGACCTCGTTAAAAGCGCAGTTTCGCCAGGTATCCCAGCGGCAATTTTCTTCACCCTCTTCAGGGGGAGTCAGAAGCTCATAAAATACCTGGTTCTCCTTGATGAAATCTAACAGGTCAGAATACCAGACCCGGTTGCGGTCATCTTCTTTGAGCTTTCTTTTGCCTTTTCTCTCAAAAAAATCGATGGTTTTGCTGATAATTTCCCTGGACCGCTGATCTAAATGATCTCCTTTAAACTGTTTTGGGTTGAATAAAAGCAAATTGTTTCCCTCCTAAACCTTTCTTTTTCAGTAATTAGCTGCAGTATACCACATCTATCATAATTGCCGCGCTCACATCCTGACTTTTTGCCTGCAATTATTATCTTCAAATGGCGGCCTTTTAAGGATAAAGATTCGGCAATTAATAGAAAAAACCTTTAACCGAGCACCCGATAATTTTGGTTTTACCACCTGTTCACAGGACATGGTGGGACAGCTTGCAATTATCCAACCCCGAACATGATGCATTTGGTGCTCACCTGTGTTAACCTTATATTAGAGGAAAAAAGCAGGCAGTCTATTCAAACTGTCTTAAAAGAAACAGGCAACGGTGCAAGTAGTCTATGAATACAAATGAACAAACCGCCAAAACTCCAAGAACCTGGGTGCTTTTGTTGATCATCTCAACGGCTTACATTGCCGTTTTTGCCAACATCCAGGGCTTTAAAGCATTACTGCCAATGGTCCAGGACGAGTTTTTGCTCACCAGGACCCAGGTGGGGTTATACTCCAGTTTTTATTTCTTAAGCGCCGTTTTCATCGCCGTATTCAGCGGCAGAATTGCCGACTACCTGGGCACAAAAAGGGGGCTGGTCCTGGGAGTGGGACTGGTAGCCTTTTTAATCATGCTGCATTCATTTTCCCCCCTGTTTGGGCTGATCCTGATCCTGGCTTTCTTTACCGGAACGGCCTTCAGCATGATCACTCCTGCCGTTAACAAGGGAGTAATCGAGCTGTCAGAGCCTTCAAAAAGAAGCTTTTCCATGGGCATTGTGCACGGCGGGGGAGGCCTTGGTGGTTTCCTCGGAGCGGTAATGCTGCCCTACCTGGGAGAAATTTTTGGCTGGCGCCAGGCCATATTGTTCGGCAGCATCTTTGCCTTTCTGATTACTGCCTTTATAATTAAGTTCTACCGGCCCCCTTCTTCAAAACAAGAAAAGGCTGACGATAATCCCCCGGAAAAGAAAACCTCCTCTTTAAAAGAGGACCTGCTGCTGCTTTTAAAAAATAAGTACCTGCTTAGCGTTTTTTCCATGGGAATAGTATTCGGGATGAGCATATCTTCTGTAACCGGCCACTTTACAATCTACTTAACCAGGGACCTGCAGGCGACCGCTACTTTCGCCGGTCTCGGCCTTGGGGTTTTTCATATCGGCGGCATCGTCGGCCAACCTTTCTGGGGATATATTAATGAAAAAGTATTTCACGGCGACAGGAGAATTGGCCTGTTTTTGCTCGGCATCCTTATTTCCGGGCTAACCCTGTTTTTCGGCCTTGTTGTAACCAGGATGTATTTCCCACCCTTTGCCGTTCTGATCTTTTCCTTTCTCCTGGGTTTTTGCACCATGGGTGTAATCGCTATCTATTTTACGGCGGTAAGTGAACTGGTTACCCATAAATATATCGGGGTTGCCACCGGCCTGGCCCTCATTTTCCCCCGGGCCAGCACCGTAATTACACCACCGGTTTTTGGTTTCATTGCCGATTACAGTGAAACCTATGCCCTAAGCTGGATTTTCCTTGGCATAATTGTGTTCTTGTTTTCCACCGGTTTTTTGCTTATCAGCAGAAAAAACATGGATTTTACAGGATACAGTCCTCCTTTTGATCAACAGTGAAGACCTGGTGTCATAATTGCAATAAAAGGTAATACCTTTTTAGAAATGATTAAAAAAAATAAAAACATCTTGACATAGTATTGACATTTTTAAGCATAACTAGATATAATACCTGCACCAAAGGCAATCCAAAAATAGGGCAAATGTGGTTTTATTGTAATATTTTAGGCCTTCTCTGGCTTCCAAAACCACTTCTTCGATCAGCATTATACGGCTATTTGTCAACCATATTTATGATAAAATTTATAGATTTAATAACCTCATACAACCTTCCCGGGAGGGATTACCTTTAAACCTCTAATTGGAATAACCAGCAATACTGCATATGATGATAGAATTGGCGAAATAACCAGGCAGGGAGCAAAAAAACAAGAGTGGCAGCTGCTGGCCGATGATTATGTTAAGGCAGCAGAAAGGTCCGGAGGCGTACCGCTAATCATACCGGTTGTAAAGGATCTTTCCAATATCCAAAAGATTCTTGACCTGGTCGACGGCATCATCTTTTCCGGCGGTGTGGATATAGACCCCCGCTACTATGGCGAAAATCCGGGCTACGGCCTGGGGCGGATCGAGCCTGAAAGAGACAGGCATGAATTAGAACTCGCTAAAAAAGTGCTTTATGAGATGGATATCCCCGTCCTGGGCATCTGCCGGGGTATCCAACTGCTCAACATCGCAGCAGGAGGCAATGTTTACCAGGATATCAGGCTCGAAAAAGAGTATTCATTCAACCACGGCATGCTTGACCTGGCGCCTAAAGATTACCTGGCCCACCAGGTCAGCATTAAGCCGGGATCCCTCCTCCACACAATCTTTAAAGAAGAAAGAATCTGGGTGAACAGTTTCAACCACCAGGCTGTTAAAGACCTGGGAAAAGGTTTTGAAGTAACCATGGAAGCCGACGACGGCTTGATTGAGGGGATAGAAATACCCGGAAACAGGTTTGTTGCTGCTGTGCAGTGGCATCCCGAAATGCTGATCGATAAATACGATTATTACCTGGGGCTTTTTGAAGCTTTCATAGAAGCCTCTTCCAGGCGTTTACAGTTATCAGGATAAAGGGAGGTTGATCATTACAAGACCTGATTGGTAGATTAAGCTGGTTGTAACAAGTTGTGTGTTTTAATCATTCCTAAGGGGGAACAATTGAATGACTGTCAAAAAAGTTTTGTTTGTTTTGCTTGCTTTAACCTTAATTTTTTCACTCGGTATAATGGCCGGCTGTGAAGAGCCCGCCCCGGAAGAAGAACCGGAAGAGCCGGAAGAAGAAGCAGTTGAAGAAGAACCGGAAGAGGAAGCAGTAGAAGAATTAGAGGACATTGAGATTGATATTGTTGTTGGCTTTGCTGCCGGCGGATCAAATGACCTTTCCGCCCGCTACATGGCAGAAAAATTTGCCGACTACGGAATCATGGCCAATGTTGTCAACATGCCGGGCGGCATGGGAACTGAAGCTGCCTACCATGTTTCGACCCAGTCCCCGGATTCCAACATGTTCATGTGGGCCCACCCGCTGATTATGCTTTTTGAGCCTGCTGCCGGTGACAGGGGCTTTACCATCCATGACTTCGATCCGGTCGCCCTGCTGGCCAGCCCGACTTTCTGCATCGGTTCAAGAGCCGGCGCTCCGTGGGAAGACATGGACGACCTGGTCCAGTATATCGAGGACAACCCCGGTGAAGTTACGCTCGGCGGACAGGGTGAAGGCAACATGATGCACTTTATCGCTGAATTGATCCTGGATCCAGATGAGCTTGACTACACCTACGTTGGCCTTGAAGGTGGAGCAGACGTGGCCATGAACCTGACCGGCGAACACGTAGATGTGGGGCACCTGAGCCTGGCGGCAGCCCGTCCCCTGCACCAGGACGGCGACCTGACCGTGCTGGTAAATACCCAGATCCTGGTTGAAAGAGACCCCTTAATGCCTGAAATCCCCAACGTTATTGAGTTCGGTATCGATGCCCAGGAACCGCACCCGCTGGCCCTCTGGGGACCAAAAGGCACCGATCCGGCCCTGATTGAAAGACTTTCAGAAGCGATGAGCCAGATGGCTGACGATCCCGAATTAATCGATAACTACGAAGGCGCCGGCATGATTGCCCATTACCTTGATACAGATGAAACCTGGGATTTCTTCATGGATGTCGAAGAAAACATGATTCCCCGTTTCAAGGAATGGCTGGAAGAATACGAAGCCAGGGAATAGTGTAAGACTATAGGGAATGAACAGCTTTATTCCGGGGCAGGTTATAAATAAAACCTGCCCCGGTTTGATATAAAAGAGATGCAGCAAAGCTGTTGCCGAAACAATGCCCTACAACTTAAAAGTACTTCTTTGCCGAATTATTAGTTTTTCAACAAATTAACCTGACCTGGCAGGAATATAAGAAGAAAGGGTAAATATATAGAGGGTAAAGCGTGGAGCAATATAAACTATTTTTAGGAGTGAATCTATGTCGGGAGTGAAATACTGGTGATTACTTTTAGAGCAACTCTAAACGTAAAAATAGGGGTCCTGATTATGCTTTTAAGCGCAGCTGCTTTTACCTGGACTTACTTCATGCCCCTCCGGTCCATGGAACTATTTATTCCCCGCATATCGCTGGGGCTGATGGGGCTGGGCGGATTTCTAATTATGTTAAAAGACTTTTTGGAACCCCTGGAAAAGATAGCAGAGCCTCCAAGGGAGAAAATCCTGCCTTACCTGGCAGGAGTGCCTGCTGCAATGTGGCTTTACGGCTGGTCTTTTAGAAATATCGGCCTTCTCACTTCAACTTTTTTATTTTTAACGATCTGGTGGGCCTGGATCTCAATTAGAGATGCTAAAAGAACAGATTCATTGCAATCTGTCACCCCCAAAATCTTGAAATTAGCTGCTTTAGCACTGGTGATAACTGCTTCTGTCCAAGTATTGTTTATTGAATTATTAAGCATGTACATGCCGAGAACTTTCCTACCATAAGGGGGTGAAAATATGTTTGATATGGATGCAATGAGAGAAGCTTTTTTTGTGGTGTTTGCCCTTGACACAGCCCTGTACATAATGATTGGTGTTATAGTCGGAATATCAGTGGGAGCAATTCCCGGCCTGGCCCACAGCCTGCCGATCGCCCTGGTATTGCCTTTTTCTTTCGTGTTGCCCATCCATCAAACCATGGGTCTATTAATTGGCACCTACAAAGGCGGCACCTACGGCGGATCAATCACAGCCATTAGTTTTGGGACTCCAGGCACTTCGGGAGCTGCTGCCACCGTGGCAGACGGATACGGCTTAACCAAGCTTGGTAAGGGTAAAAAAGCCCTGGAAATGGGGCTGTATGCCTCGGTAACAGGAGACACCTTAAGCGACCTGGCCCTGATCTTTTTAGTTGTTCCTATTGGTATGATGGCTCCGAGATTCGGGCCGGCAGAATTATCTGCCCTTTATTTCCTGGCCCTATCACTGGTAATTGTCTTTTCCACTGAAAACCCCGGCAAGGGTATTCTTGCTGCAGGGGTAGGCTTTTTCCTGGCCATAATCGGGAGGGACATTTTGACCGGAGGCCTCCGTTTTACCTTTGGAGTCAGGTACCTGGAAGCCGGCTTTCCCCTGGTTCCACTTTTAATCGGTTTTTTTGCTGTCCCAGAAATAATCAAGAAAATTAAAGAAGTTATTGAGAGGCCCGATGATTCCGGCGTAATCGGCGAAGCAGCAGAAAAGCTGCTTAAGCTAAAAGAAGAAGGGCTTACCTTGAAGGAGTTTTTAGCTTCATGGCGGGGACTTGGGCTCGGGACGATAATCGGCACCTTACTGGGTGCTTTACCAGGACCTGGAGCAACCTTATGTTCATATACCGCCTACAGCGTTACCAGTCAGTTTAGCAAGGATGTTAACTATGGCAAAGGCGCATTAGAGGGTGTCGCTACCGCGGAGGCAGCCAACAACGCCACCTGTGGCGCCACTTTTATACCTTTGTTAACGTTTGGTATCCCGGGCAGTTCCATCGCCGCCCTGCTTATGGCTGCCCTGATCATGCAGGGAATACCGCTCGGACCAAGGGTGGTGGTCGATCACACTGTTGTTGTTTATACCCTGTTCCTGCTTTTGCTGCTGGCCAACCCCTTCAACCTGCTTTTCGGCAAAATCCTGATTCCGGTTTATTCCAAGCTGACCAGGATCCCGGCTGCTATACTCTGGCCGGTGATTACCCTTGTACTGGTCATCGGCACCTACGCCCTGAACAACCGGCCTTTTGACATCGTAATCTGTTTAATCGCTGGGGTGATTGGCTATTTCTTTAAATGGTTCAAGCTGCCGGACGGTCCCCTGGTCCTTTCTTTCCTGGTTACCCCCCTGTTTGAAGCCAACTTCAGGCAGGCCTTGACCATATCTAGAGGGGACTTTACCTACTTTTTTACCAGCGGCATCTCCCAGGTCCTCTGGATAGTCACCCTGGCAACAATCATCCTGTTTGTCCGCAAGAGGAGGAAAACAGACGCCGATATAAGTGGGAATTAAGCTGGTAACAATATTTTTATAACCAGTACCTTCAATCTGTAAGAGCCGTTCTAAAGAAAGGCTCTTACAACTCATTTTAAGTGTATTAATATTCACACATCAGTATTTTATTAATTTTTGCAGGAATTTTGTACATAAAAGCGAATAGTCTAAGAGTAAATAAACATCATCAAGGAACTATAGGCTATCTGATCTGGCGCTGCCCAGCATGATCAAGAAAACTAAAACGAGTATAAGGTAGCAAACATTGTAATATCTATGAAACCAAGCCTGAAGCAATTACATTTTCGATAATCTACAAAACCTCTTAGCTTTAATATATCCCTATGATGGAGGTGTTGCCTAAAAGGTAAAGAAGCTTATTTTTTTCTTGTACACCAGTTTTAACAAAATGATGAATGGGGAGGAATTCTCAAAAATGAATAACAGAAAAATCCTGATTTTGTTGCTTTCGTTAGTTTTCATAGTGTCCCTGGCAGCTTTAACTGGCTGTGAAGAACCGGTGGAAGAGGAACCTGTAGAGGAAGTTGAAGAACCGGAAGAGGAAGTAGATGAGCCCGAAGAAGTAGCAGAGGAGCCAGAGGAAGATATTAGCATCGATATAGTAGTTGGCTTTGGTGCCGGAGGGTCAAACGACCTGACAGCCCGCTACATGGCGGAACACCTGGCAGAATACGGCATCATGGCCAGCGTGATCAATATGCCTGGCGGCATGAGCACAGAAGCCGCCTATCATGTTTCCGGCCAATCCCCGGATGCCGATATGTTTTTCTGGGGCCATACCGGGCCATTGCTTTTTGAACCGGCAGCAGGCGACAGGGGTTACACGATCGATGACTTCGAACCTGTTGCAACCCTTGCTGCTCCTACTTTTTGTATCGGAGCCCGTCCAGGCGCACCATGGGGCGATGACTTTGAGGCAATGATCGATTATATTGAAGAAAATCCCGGTGAGGTAACTTTCGGCGGTCAGGGAGAAGGTAACGTCAGGCACTATGCTGTCGAACAAATCCTTCCGCCCGACGAGCTCGACTACACTTTTGTCGGCCTCGAAGGTGGCGCTGATGTGGCCATGAACCTGCAGGGTGAGCA
>SL_5KL_010_SEDDRAFT_10000867_pt1 | contig 19070 bp, 18 predicted proteins | sample SodLakKL_010_SED_FD_9118 | JGI IMG/M metagenome (IMG submission 9118)
TTCCCTGCACCCAAATCGTTTCGTTACTGTTGTCCGCAATGAGCCGGCACCGGTCCAAAATGCTGCACGGATGAACAGATAAAATAAAAAAGTTAATGGTAGTGTAAACTTTAGGTAGGTTTCATGTAGGTGATTGAGGTAGTGTAAACTTTAGGTAGGTTTCATGTAGGTAATTAGAGGTTTGAAATAGAAAGAGACCTCTTACGGTGTAGTAGCCGAACTCCCAGAAAGGAGCAGAGGTCTCAATGTTTAAAATTCGTCAGGTAATCATGGTAGTCCTTCTTTTGGCGCAAGGAATTTTTGAGGCATTAAAAGAAGCGGAGGATTTTTCACAGTTAGAGGAAGAGATTCAAAAGCTGTCGCAGCGGGCAGCAGGTCAGTTATTTGTTGAAGCACTAGAAGAGATAGACCAGAGGTTGTTAGCCCAAAAAGAAAGAGGTTTAGAGGTAGTTGGTAAAAGAGAGCGCACCCTTTTGACCAGTTTTGGGGAAATTACGTTTAAGCGTCGTTTGTATTGTGATCAAGAAGGAACATATCACATCTTACTTGATCAAAACATGGGGTTGGGGCCCCGACAGAGAATAAGCAACAGGTTAATGGAGATGTCACTGGATTTAGGCACAGAGATGCCTTTCAGGCGGGCAGCCAGGGTTTTGGGGTATTTAGTGCCCACAATTAGTCCGATGGCTATCTGGAAAGTTTTAAAAGCATTCGGAGAAGAAGCGATCAGCGAGGCGTCGGCATTGAGAAAAGCGGTTTTCGAAGGAGGCAAACCTGTTGAGGGAACAGAAGAAACAGAAGTCCTTAACATTGAGGCAGATGAGGTTTGTGTAAAGCAGCAAAGAGGACCTCAGAAAAATCTGGGTTTGAAACTGGTAGTTGGCTACGAAGGCAAAGAAGGCAAAAGGAAGTACCTGTTGAACAAGACTGCGATAGCCGGTGTAGCTGATGGTGAAGGCATTTGGGAAGAAACTGACTGTGTGTTTAGCCAAAAGTGGCGCATTGAGAAAGTAAAAAGAACCCGCATTGGCGGTGACGGTGCCTCATGGATTAAAAAGGGAATAGAGCATTTCCCTGGAGCAAGTTACCACTTAGACCCCTTTCATTTGCGTAAAAAACTCTGTGAGGCCCTAAGTTTTAGCAGTAAAAGCTATGAAGAGGTAAGTTCAGGGATAGCAAAGTTAGATTTCAAGGCGGTTACTGAGGCCTTAGACAGAAGTATGAAAATATCAAGAGGAGCACGAAGGAAAAGAGTAAGAGACTTAAAAACTTACCTGTTGTCGAACTGGGAGGGCATAGCTGAACTGCCTGAAGAAGAGCGTTTGGGCACCATTGAGGGCCAGGTCAGGCATACGATTACCCGCCGGATGAAAAGAATAGGAGGCCGCTGGACAGCCTCTGGAGCTGACCGTATGAGCCGGCTTTTAGCAGCCAAAGCTAATGGTGAGCTGAACAGTTATATCTCAGGAAATAGAAGCAACATCAAGGAGTTGTTAGAATTTGAACCGGTCCTTAAAAAAACTTCAAGAGACAAACAGGAAGATCTTGAAGCCTGGCTGCGTACATCGATGCCGGCTCTTTCCGGACCACATGCTGCCCGTCCCTGGATTAAATGTGTTCTGAAGGAGCTTACCAAAATACAGGATTCGGCTTGAGGTAGTTTTAACAACCGGCCCAAAGGGCGGCCATAGGCGCGCCCCTTATAAAGCGCGCCTGGCCGCCCAGGAACAAACTCATAGCTATGGCCTAAAACTGGTTTACTAAGGCCCATTCATTGGGAATAGAAGGCTGTGGATATGCCGTATTTATGGATTTTGATGGATAACTCTTACGAGTTACCCACAAAAACCACAAATACTTGGACAACGCAAAAATCGCGCTGTCCACATAACGCACAGCCTCCACTGCGGCTATTTCTCAACTTTAAAAGCTTAAAAAAAGAAAAACCGGGTTAATACAAACAAAATAAGGGAGTTTTACCTACTAAACCTTTACACAAACCATTGTTAAGCGCAACTTCTGAGATCAAGCGAATTTATGATAAAATAGTTATATCAGAACAGTAGAATCCACTGAAAGAAAGCGGACTGATCTAATGAACCCTTCATTTAAGAAGCATAAACGGCACCTGCAAATAGCGGAGGAAGCGGCCCGTGAAGCTGGAAACACAGTTTTAAGCCTTCAAAAAAACATTACTATTTCGGAAAAAGCAACCAATAATCTGGTCACGGAAGCTGATCTGGCAGCCCAGGAAAAAATTATCGGGGTAATCCAGGAGCATTTTCCTGAACACGGCATTATTGCCGAAGAAGATGATTTACGGGCTAGAAGCGACACACCTAACCTGTGGATAATTGATCCACTGGACGGGACAAATAACTTTGCTCACAATATCCCTCATTTTTGCATTTCAATAGCCTATGCCAGCAACGGGCAGGTTATGGCCGGAACAGTTTATGATCCCCTGCGCAACGAATTATTTTCCGCAACCAGGGAACAGGGAGCTTTTCTAAACGAAACCCCAATCAGGGTTTCTGAAGCACGTTCACTCAGGGAATCAATCGTAGCCACAGGGTTCTACTATGAACGGGGTGGTATCATGCGCAGGACTTTAAACAGTATTGAGCATCTATTTGATGCCGGTGTCCAGGGTATCCGCCGTTACGGGAGTGCCGCCCTTGATTTATGCTGGGTAGCCTGCGGTCTTTTTGATGCTTATTTTGAATATAAAATTTCCACCTGGGACTTTGCCGCCGGTATGCTGATCGTAGAGGAGGCGGGGGGCAAATGTTCCGATCACCGCGGAGAAGCTCTGGGGTTAAACAGCAGCGGGGTTGCCGTTTCAAACGGTATCATTCATAAAGAATTCTTAAATATAGTCGGTTGGGCCGATTCCTCAACCGACAGCCTTGATTAATCGCAAAAAAACAAAGGTTGGCGGGGACGTGACATAATGGCCAGGCGTTCAAAAAAGAAAAATAAGCGAGGCAAAATTTTCATTACCCTGATCTTCTTATCTCTGGCAGCTTTTATAGGCGGGTACATCCTCGCTTTAATTGACATCGGCATATAAACTGATCGGCCGCGATTTTTAGCGCTTGTGCACCAACATTTCAAAGCGCGGAAGCTTGAAACGATTCTTCTTTTTCCAGGAGAGGAGGCTGCTGGCCTGTTTCTCGGCGGCAGTTACCACCTGCAGACGGCGTACTTTAGAGCCTAACCTTTCCAGGTAAGCTCCAAAATTTTTGGCTGCTTTCTCGGAAGCAAAGCGCAATCCTTCGGTATTAACCACCATTTGGCTGTAATGGGAAGGTAAAAACCTTTTTAAAGTTCTTTTTAATTCCCGCATATTTAAATTATCGGCCATCCCCCGGAGTCTTAAGTAAAGGATTCCTTTTTGCTCAGTTAAAGAAACCCTTAAGGTTGTAGCCCCGCTGGAAACAGTTACTTCCCTGTTTCCGGGTGCACCAAGCAGCCGGTAAAACAGGGTCACAGGTTTCTTGCCGGCATTTTGCTTATCTCTTAAAAACTGGTAATACCAACGGTTTTTATAATCAAAGTGCCTGGACATTCCCCAGCCGATCGCCCGGTACAGGGCTGATGCCCAGCCGGTTTTGGGGACATTCTTAAAGATATTGGAGAATGAATAAAATATCTTCAGGGCTTTTACCATTTCGGCCTGCAACTCTTCAGGCAACATCAGGGCCGGTTGGAATACCGTGTGATGGCCATCATATAGTGACCAATCATAGGTAATAATCCTGTTCTCCTTTTCCAGCTGATCAAAAAGGGGAGTTCCAGGCATGGGTGTTAAGGAAAGAAACTGAATGCTGTCAATCCCTGCTTCCAGGGCAAAATCGGCCGTCTCCCTGATCGTTTCAACCGTGTCGGCATCGCCGCCAAAAACAAACATGCCGTGAATCCTAATCCCGTATTCATGGAAACGTTTTATCGATTCTTTGATGTCATCTACGGTTTGCTGCTTGTTGTACCCTTTCAGGGTTTCAGGGTTAATCGATTCAAAGCCGATATAAACAATACTGCACCCCGCCCGGCGCATCAGGCTCATCACTTCGTCATCATAAACAACATCGGCCCTTACCTGGGCTCCAAAACCCTTTAAATTAATTTCCCGGTCAATAATCCCTCTTAAAAGTTCCTTGCTGTGTTCTTTATTGGCTACGAAATTGTCGTCACAAAAGAATATGTGCCTTCCCGAAAACTGCTTTAGTTCTTCCAGCACACTTTCAGTGCAGCGATAGCGGTAACGTCTTCCAAACATCTGGGTAACTCCGCAAAAGGTGCAGTTATAAGGACAACCCCTGGAGGTCATTACCGGTATACTGCTCATGTTTTGATGGTTCTCTATCAGCGAAAGATCAGGAATGGGCAGGGAATCCATCTCCACGGTTGATTCAGGGGGCGGGTTGTGCACTACTTTTCCGTCTGACCAGTAAGAAATGCCGGGGATGTTATCAAGGCTAAGCCCCTCGTCAATAGCGCGAACCAGGTTTAAAAAGACCGGCTCTGCTTCACCGCGAACAACATAATCGGCAAATTTCAGTGATTCCTCAGCCATAAAAGTGGCATGAATCCCGCCAATAACCACGGGAATATTGTCGGACCTCAAAACCCCGGCAATTTGATACGCTTCGCGGCAGGTGGCCGTAGTGGTTGAAATCCCGACCAGGTCGGATTCCAGTATTTCCGGCCAGGGCAGAGAGTTGCCGGTACCCAGGTGAAAACTGACCCTGTAACCTTCGTTTTTAAGCTGCGTCCCCAAAATGGGTAATCCCAGCCTTGGCATCTTGACATGCTTGTAAACATGGTCTTCTTTTGACTGAGGCTCAATAAGGGCTACTTTTTGCACTTGAAAAACCCCCTATCCTTTAATAAAAATTTAACCCGTCAAGCTGGAGATTGTCCTTCTTACAATATAACTCTGAAATGAAAGGGACAGGTAAAAATTTCACCTATCCCTGAATTATTCGTTGGAGTATTTAAAGTTAATCTGATCAATTTGCAGTAGTAAAAATAAGTTTTTATTTAATAAATGGTATGCTGAGCGGATATTTAAAATCTTCACCGTTGCTAACTCTTACCGAAGCAATAATAATCATCACCAGTGAAAAGATGCCCACCGCTATTAAAAGTAATATTCCGATTAAAATTATAGCCAGCAAGCCGGAAACTATCGCATAAATGGTTATACTGATCTGAAAATTCAGTGCTTCCTTCCCGTTCTTATCTACCCATGCGGACTGGTCTTTTTTAATCAACCAGATCACAAGGGGGCCGATTAAGTTGCCAAAAGGAATAACAAAACCGGCCAGTGCCGACAAGTGAGCTAGCATGCCGAATGTTTTGTCGTCCTGGGTTAGCCTGGCTCCATCAGTCATATTTTACCCTCCCCTGTACTAGAAAATAAATGCAGCGTTTTCTAAAAAAGCTGTATGTTGCTTCTTTTCCCATCATAATCCATTATCTTTTAGATTGCAAGCTCTGATCAATCACTACTATTAAAACTACAGGGAGCTAACTTTATAAGTTCCGGCTCATTCAAATTCTTGCGGTTGTTGTTTTAAGTACTCTTTGAGAGTAAGCCCTGATTCCTTCCATTCTTTGGCCGCATCGACCCCGATATAACGGTAGTGCCAGGGTTCATAAATATACCCGGTAATCTCTTCTTTATTTTCCGGGTAACTTAAAGCAAACCCATAAAGATAGGCATTCTCGGCCAACCACTCTCCCTGTTCGGTGTAAGCAAACTCATCGGTAAAATCAAATTTTGTTCCCCCAAAATCAACGGTTGTACCGAGCTGGTGCTCAGATTGCCCCGGACGGGCGCTAAACCGGTTGGCCTCTTTTTCTCCGTGCCTTTCAGCGTAATCTTTAAAAATCCTGTGCTGGGTATCATAACTCCGGTAAGCGGAACGGATACCGAGGGTTACTCCATCCGCTTCGGCGGCTTCATACATATCTTTTAAGTGTTCTAAAGCTTCTTCCCTTAGCTGCATGTCGTAAGCAGGATTCATGTAAGAAGGGACCGGTTTAAGATCTGAAGGTACATAGTCGCTTTGCAGGGTGGTTTCCTTGGTAACCAGGGCCAGCAAGTAATCTCCATCAGCAATTACGTCCAGATCTTCATTATCATCTCCGACATGGTCATTTTTTTCTGCAGTTGCTTCCGGCACTTCATCTTCATCTTCCGCTTTGTCCTTCTCGTCTTTGCTCTTCTTGTCGGGGTCTTTTTCCTTTTCCCCTTCATCCAAAGCATCCTCAAAAGGGTCTTCAACATCTTTCATTTTCTCATCGGAATCTTCCACTTTTTCCACTTCCTCCGGTTCCGGCTTATCTTCCACTACCTGTTCTCGTTCCGGAAAAACATGTTCGTAAATATTCCCGGCAGCCCCTGGATTAATTAAAAACAGGTAAGCAACTATTAAGAGGGGGATCATAAATACAAGGGTTTTCACCCTGGCAAACACCTTCTTCTTTTTATTTGTCTTCTTCCTCAAGCAAACTTTCTCCTTTCTTCAAGCAGCCCTTAAAGCAGCGAAGATTACAAATTTCCATTAAAAAAGCTCTCGCACTTTCTATTATACCGCCCAAGGCAAACCGGGGAACGACCTGTTTTTAGTATTTACAGTTTACCGGGCCAGTAAATCCATCAAAAATCGTAAATACAGTCATTAATGCAAACAAAAAGGAGGCAGCTGCCAGAGCTTGATAGTACAGTCGTAACTGCCTGAGGCCAATAACTTACCATCGGGAGAAAATGCTACGGAAGCGACAACATCTTTATGGCTGCTTAAAACGAAAATTTCCTTACCCGAAGCCACATCCCAGAGCCGCACGGTTCCATCCCTGCTACAGGATGCAAGAAGCTTGCCCCCGGGTGAAAAGCATACTGACAGGACCGATTTCGAGTGTCCGTAAAAAGTTTTACATTCTTCACCGGAGGCAGTGTCCCATAATCTTACCGTATGATCACCGCTCCCGGAAGCAAGCAGGCTTCCGCAGGGAGAAAAAGAGACCGAATTGACCCAGTCCTCGTGGCCGCGCAAAACTGAAAGCTCTTCGCCTGTGGATTGCTTCCACAGGCGAACAGTACCGTCACGGCTACCCGAAGCCAATAGTTTCCCATCGGCAGAAATCACCACGGATAATACCCAGGCTTCATGGCCCCGTAAGACTTGAAGTCCTTTTTTTAGCCCGGTATCCCATAAACGTATAGTTTTATTCCAGCTGCCTGAGGCTATAATTTTACTGTCGGGCGAAAATGCTACCGAAAAAACCCAGGCCCGGTGACTGCGCATAACTTGCAGTTCCTTTTTGGAAGATAAGTCCCATAACCTAACAGTATAATCTCCGCCTGCAGTAGCCAGCAATTTACCATCGGGAGAAAATACCAGGTCTTCCACATAACCGGAATGTCCACGCAGGATGGCTAGCTCTTCCCCCGAATGGCTATCCCATAACCTGGTTAAATAATCCCTGCCGCCGGATGCCAGGCTATTACCATCTGCTGAAAAATTTACGGCAAGCACGGCTGCCAAATGTCCGCGCAGGCAAAAATGTTCTACAGGCTTTTCTATTACCGGCATATCTTTGTCAATTGTTTCTTTATCGGAATACCCATTTGAAAGCGGCTTATCTTTTAAAGCGGTTTGTCCCGGCTCTTCAACACGTAATTCAAGGGCAAAAGCCCAGGCCAGTACCGCCCACAAAGAAACATCTTCTGCCATTCCGAGTTCATCTGTTAATCTTTGGGTGAGTCTTTTCACGGTTATATCCGATGGGCCTTGAACAGGCAGCTGTAAATCTTTTGGAACTCCCCGATACAGGGCCATAACCAGGGCATTTATTTCTTTTTTGTTCTCGCCGCAGTAATCCATGAGCAGTGCCCGGCAACGCCTTGGATTTCTACTTAAACCCAAACCATGTTCCCGGAGGAGTTCTTTCAAGATACGAGCTACCTGATTATTCAACAATTATTCCTCCTGCAGTTCCCGGTTCGATGCAAATGTCTTACTCATTGCTCAATAATTCCTTCACTCTTTCCAAAGTTAATTTTTGTGCCTACAGCCAGGGTCACATTTTTACCAGGCGGCACATCGACAACCCTGCCTTCGGCAGTGGTAGCAACCCATTTATCCTCACTTGAATTTTTCAGTCCCCATATCTCCGGACGGGATGGATGGCGGTTAACTTCCGCAACCGGTCTTTCAAAGTCCCAAAAAGCGGAGGGATCCAGGTGGTGAGGATAAAGTTTCGTATCATAATTTAGCATCACGGTCCACTGCTTAATTCTTAAACGAGGTGGCACGGGCACATTTTTATTACAGGACCAACAGTTTTCCAAAAAACCACTTGTTTTCTCTTTCTCCGAAGAACTTTGGTTGCTTACCCGGACCTGGTCGTAAAAATTTTCCACTCCGCAAACAGGGCAGTATATAATGCTGTCATGCAAGCGGAGCATAGCCGAGCGCCATTCAGATTCCCGCACCCTCCCGTTCCGGGGATCACTAATACCTGCAGTAAAGGCTCTGGTAAAAATATCCTTTAAAAAATCTGGATAGATAGACCAGTAGATTAAAGCGTTATCATGAATCCCGGGAATGGGGCGGTTGCTCTCATCACGGGGATCAAAAATAAATAACGGTTCGGAACCGTAAAGCTTTTTCATCGCTGGAAGATCAAAACACTTGATCTCAGCCTCTTTCTTTCCTTCAAGAGGATGATGAAGAAAAAACATATAAAATAGCAGCACTGCCAGTGAAAACAAGTCTGCCTGGATATTCGGATTTCCCCCGAGCACCACCTCAGGTGCCATAAACCGCGGGGTGCCTTTAATATTTGCTTTTTCACCATCAAATATACAATTGTCGTTATCACAAATCAAAACATCGCCACTGCCGGGGTGCATAAAAACATTTCCGAAAGAAATATCACTGTAGCACATACCCTTGGAATGAAGCTGCAAGAAACTGTGGGCAAGATTGAACCCGCTCAGGGAAAGAGCCCGAAAAGAAGGATCTACCTGTCTTTTCATTAAGTCGACAATGCCCCGGTAGCGACCATCCCTGAGAGGCATCAGGTAACCGAAAGATTTGATGTTATTATCAAATACTAGCTCCAGCGGCCATAGAAAACTTTTGTCAGGTGGCCCTTTACTGATAAGCCTTTCCAAGTTCATTCGGTAAGCAGGCGTGATCGCTTCCGGAAAAAACCACTTTAAAGCCAGTGGCTTTCCCTGCAGCTCGACCCGGTAAACTTCACCCTGCCCGCCGCCGCCAAGAAATTCCTTTACTTTGCAGGCATTCCCCGTCTCCCTGGATATTACATTTTGTCCGATTTCAAGGATCTGGTTCATTTATATCCTCCGTAGCTTAAAAAAAGTTGTCAACAACCCCGTCCCCCTGACAACTTTTAGCGATCGATGTCGGTTTTAAGCTTGGTAACGGGGGTTCCGATTTTACCTTTCCTGCCGCACGACGGGCAGCTGACATTTCTACTGTCACCGTCCCAGCAGGTAATCTCCTCGCAGCGGCAGCGAACCAGGGAATCCCTGCCGCAGTGGGGGCAGCCGGGGTATTTACTGGCAAAACCAAATTCTCCGGTGACTACATTTTCGTGGTAGCCCTCTTTCCTGGCCTGCGCGTCTTTTATATGAAAAGCCCAGTCTGCCAGCCATGCTCCGGGGGTAACCTCTTCGAGGCGAACCCCGAAACTTTCACCGGTGGAACTGCAGCGGGCCATTAACACTTTTACATTGGGCATATTATTGATCATAATTCCCCTCCGCTATGGCAAAATTTTAGGATATGTCTTTATTATATATAAGCCCCAGGGTAACATCGTCACCACTTCCAACCCGCGACGCCTCTTTTAGCCATTCATGCAGGTTGTACCTGATATCATCAACACCGTTTTTTTGAAGCATTAAGAACAGGTCGTGTCCGACTTTTAAGAAATCATCCTCGCCGGGAAACGAATTTGCGTAACCGTCTGTAGAAACCATGAACAATCCGGGATACTTTTCATGAAAGGCCTGGAAACAGGTGCGAAATTCCTGCCACGGGGCGGGCATTCCCAGGGAACTGGTTTCGTTTGCCAGCAGGCCGGGATCTTTTGAAAGCGGCCGTTCCGGTTTGCCATTACCGGCTACAGTTATAATGTCTCCGTCACCCAGCTGGAGCAGCAAAGCATATCCGGGGGTTACAAGCACAGCTAATAGCGTGGCTCCATAACCAGGCACCGGATCTGCGGCTATGGTTTTTAGCATATCCGGGCATTCTTCCTCAAGGCGTGCCCATTCCTTGTCCGTGATCGGGTTTTCCTGTAAATGCCCTTTTACCGCTTCTCGCCAATTCCTGCAAAGTAGCTGGGGAAGCTTTTCCTCTGCTACATTCTTAATTAAAGATAAGCTTCTTGTCCGCCGGTATGCCTCCCTAAACTCCTTTAAAGCGATAATAGCTATTTCTACAGCCAGCCTGGAACCTTGATCGCTGCGGAAATGCGGCGCACTGCCGTGTCCGTCTGATACGGAAAGGATTGCATACCGTGAACCTCCTCGCCGGGGGAACCAGGCAATTGCATCCTGGTTTTCCTTTCCCTTCCGGGCGTGTGAAGAGCCGCGCACACTTTCGCCCAGTACTTCCCACAAAGGCTTTTTACCAAACATCATCCGGTGCCTCCGGACCTTCTTCTTTGCCCGGAGGTAACGGAATTGGAATGTTCGTGGCAATCTTTTTTCTGCCGGTATCTTCATCCAAGATCTCGCTGGGCGGTGAAGAAGCAGATTTCACCACTTCCGTCGAAACCCAGCGCACGAAATTTTTCAATTCACCCGGGTTGTTGGCCTGCAGGGGGCCCACCTCGGCAGCATAACGGCCCATAAACTTCTCCAGCACTTCATGGTCGGCGTCTTCACCGATCGCTATCGCCAGGCGAACCGCTTTCTGACCCCAGGGCAGCTCTTCAATTCTTAATAAGCCGCTGCCGTAATCATCGGAGGGTTGGCCGTCTGAAACCAGGACCAGGACCGGGGGCAAAGCCCGTTCTTCCATGGGAGGAATTTTTAGTTGTTCCGCCAGCAGGTTAAAAGCTTTACCCATGTCAGTAACTCCGCCGGCGGATAGATCTTCCCATTTGAATTCTTCGATCGGGGTTGGCTGTGATATATGCCACTGGGCTCCGCTGGAAAATTTAATTGCTCTCATTAATACCCTTGCATTGGGGTTTTCGCCTGCGGTAGCCCGCATTTCTGGAATAGCTTCCCGGATTGCGTTGTTCAAGGACTGGATCTTACCATCAACCCCCATGGAACCGGAGCAGTCGGCAATCCATATAAAATGCAGGGGACGGCTGGCAAGCTCTCCTCCCGGCCTCTTCTTTTCCGGCATATTCATACCTCCTGTCTTATTAACCTGCTTGGTTTAATTTACTTTTGATCTTACCATATTTCTGTTAATTGCCAAAATTAACCCGCCGGGGTAGCGGCCAGGTGCCGTTCACTTTCAAGAAGTCCTGTTATTTAATTTATCGGCATTGATTGCGCTTATTATAGAAGCCCCGTAGTACAGGAGTAAAAGGAGGGGAATAAATGTCCTTAAAACATTATTCCCTTTTGCTTCCAGGCAGTTATATTAAAATATTGAGCGGCGCCAGCCCAAAATGCAGCACGGCCGGTAAGCAACAAAACATTATCTTTTCAAGATCGTTTCAGCATTGCCGACGATTGAAGCGACACTGAACCCTCGTTTTTCCATAATTTCCGGTCCCGGTGCAGAAGCCCCAAAGTCATCGAGCCCGATTACCTTACCTTTTGATCCGGTAAAACCTTCCCATCCCATTGGCAGTGCCGCCTCTACAATCATCCTGCACTCCACAGATGAAGGAAGCACTGTTTCCCTGTACGCTTCATCCTGGGCTAAAAAGAGTTCCCTGCTGACCATGCTAACCACCCGGATGCTGTAACCCTTATCCTCCAGTTCCTTTTGCGCCTGCAGGGCAAGGTGCAGCTCAGAACCACTGGCAATTATGATCAGGTCGGGAGTTTTCCCGTTCTCACGGGCCAGGATGTAACCTCCCTTTAATGCGTCTTCCCCGGTATTATCTAACTGCGGTAGTTTCTGGCGGGAACAAATCAAGGCAGTCGGACCGCAACGGCGCTGAATGGCATGGAGCCAGGAAGCGGCAGTCTCCCTGCCGTCAGCCGGCCTGAGCACATGCATATTTGGGATGGAACGTAAGTTGGAGAGATGTTCTATCGGCTGGTGAGTAGGGCCGTCCTCGCCAACGGCAATGCTGTCGTGGGTGTAAACCAAAACCACCGGCAAGCCCATCATGGCAGCCAACCTAACTGCCGGTTTCATATAATCAAAAAAGACCAAAAAAGTTGAGCCAAAGGGCCGCAAACCACCATGCAGCATAATACCGGAAACGATTGCAGCCATAGCGTGTTCGCGCACTCCAAAATGGATATTGTTGCCTCTACGGTTGTCCGGCTGGAAATCTTCTTTCTCTTTCAGGAAGGTCTTGGTGGAAGCGCCCAGATCTGCTGAACCCCCAATTAAATTAGGCAAATGCTCAGCCAGGACTTGCATCACCTTTCCGGAAGAACCGCGTGTAGCATCAGGTTTATCGCCAAAATCCCACAGCCGACCGTCATTCAACAGCTGATCGGGCACTTTGCCGGAAAACCATTGATCCCATTTCTCAGCCAGTCCAGGATGCTTGCTGCTGTACTCACTGAACAGTTTGTCCCATTGTTCCTTTTTTGCCTTCAGTTCCTGCTTGCGGCCGGCAAAATGTTCGTAGACCTCTTCGGGGACATAAAAGTCGGGTTCCAGGGGCCAGCCGAGATTTTTCTTGGTCTCGACTACCTCTTCAGCACCCAGGGGAGCACCATGAGCCCCGGCAGTACCCTGTTTGCCCGGGGAACCGCAACCAATTTCCGTGCAAACCATGATCAGGCTCGGCCTTTCTGTTTCTTCTTTAGCTTCGTTAACTGCTTTCGTCAAATCTTCTATGCTGTTTCCCTGCTCAACCTTTAATACCTGCCAGCCGTAAGCTTCAAATCGCTTTCCTACATCTTCAGTAAAAGTGATACCGGTCTTGCCGTCGATGGTAATTTTGTTGTCATCATAAAAACAAATCAGTTTACCCAACCGGTGGTGGCCGGCCAGTGATGCCGCCTCGGAAGCTACCCCTTCCATCATACAGCCGTCACTTGCATAAACGTAGGTATGATGATCCACAATCGGGAACCCGGGCCTGTTAAATTCAGCAGCTAATCGCCGCTCCGCCATTGCCATTCCCACAGCGTTGGCAAACCCCTGCCCCAGGGGACCGGTAGTTGTTTCCACCCCGGGAGTATGCTTATATTCGGGATGACCGGGGGTACGGCTGCCCCACTGCCGGAAATTCTTGATCTCATCAAGAGAGAGGCCGTAATCAAACAGGTGAAGCAGGGCATATAAGAGCATTGAGCCATGCCCGGCAGATAGAATGAAACGATCCCGATCCGGCCAATCGGGAGAATCGGGACAGTGTTTAAGAAACCTGCTCCAAAGGGTATAGCCTACAGCCGCCCCTCCCATTGGCAAACCGGGATGCCCGGAGTTAGCTTTTTCAACAGCATCAACAGCCAAAAAACGAATTGTATTTACAGCAGTTTCCTCAATTGCGTTCAATTTAACAACACTCCCAGCTTAAGGTTTATCGACTACAGTCATTTCTATCTCCAGGGCTACAAAATCTATGGGATCGGTAGTGAAGCTTCCCTCCTTTTCCTTGCCCAGGATAATTTTATCAACAACCACCTTAAACCCTTCCTGTTCTTCTGTAATATCCAGCTCAAACTCCTGCAGGCCTTCATCAGCAGGCTCGGGTTCAAGGTCGTCAAATTCAAGGTTAAACTGGAAATCAAATACCCATTCATTATCCTCGTAATACTCTACATCAAAGTTGAGAGTCACCCATTCAATGGTAAATACATCTGTGTTTTCTACCAGCCAGACTATTCGGCCGCTATATTCATATTCCCTGGTAAATTCCGCCACAAATCCCGCATCGGATTCGAATAAATGAGGCCCGTCAATCACTTCACCACTGGAAAGGGTAAGCTGGCTGTGGCTGATCCATGGCCAAAAATAATCGCCGGTCATTAATGGCTCGTCTACTTCCTCTTCTACTCTCTCGGCAGGGTCCGTGTCATCAGGATCCAGATCTCCTTCTGGCAGATCTGGCTCAGGCACATCTTCAACCTCTTCATCGGGGTCTGGATCCACAGCCGTATCAGGATCCGTTTCACACCCTGCAATAATCAGTAAGCTTATAACCAGGAAAAAAATCAACATTTTAAAAATTCGTCTTGCTCTCAATTCCTCTCAACTCCCCTGGGAACCGGCTGCAAAACTGCCCTGGGATCCCGGTTTGATATGTCCCGGACACTTCCTTTTCGACAAACAAATTCCATTACCTTCATTTACTGAACGATGAAATAATATTAACTCAAGTAATCAAGGTCAATTGAACCGTTGGATGTAGAGATGTTGATCGTATATCCACCTTCATTTAGTTTGCCGGCAACAGAAGTTTGCTCATGTATACTTGCTTCAATATCGAGGTTGCCAGTATTGACAGTCCCGTTTGAAGTATTGGCTTCCAGGTTAATTGATAAGTCCGGTTCTACCAGCAAAGTAATTGATCCATTACTGGTTATTATCTCCAAATCATTCTGTAAATCAAGGAGTTCGGCATCAATACTACCATTGGAGGTCCTTAAACCGGCCAATCCTTTTACCCCGCTTACATCAATATCACCATTACTGCTGCGCGCCGAGATAATTCCGTAAATATTACTGGCAGACACCGACCCGTTACCGGTAATAAGTTCCGGGTTGCCGTAAACATCTTCAACGACAATATCACCGTTAAAACATTCTATCCTGCCAACTGACATTTTTTCAGGTATTTTTATCTCATAACTAACGGTAACCTCGGGGTCTCCGGCTGCCGGATGAACCGTTTCTATGGCGATCACTTGATCTATGTCGATGAATATATCGACCCTGTCCAAAGTCCTCTGATCCCTGGTGGTTTCTTTAACCGCAGATATTTCAATCTCTTCCCCCTCCCAGCCGCTCACCTTAACGGAACCGTTGGGATTATATACTTCGAGGGTTGAATCCGGCCTGACCCGGTAAGACTGAAAAAATTCTTCTTGAATCACTGTTTCACTACAACCACTACCAGAAATCAACAAAAACCCTGCCAGGAAAAGAATAATTGCACTTTTACCAGTAGGCATTTCTTGCACCCCTCCGTTTATAAACCTCCCGGGGCGTGATCAAGCCTGCCCGGGCATATAATAAACTGCATTAACAAGCGAAGTTTAGCTCAGATGCATGTACTACTCTTGATCTTAATAATATCCTGTTTTTACTGGAATAATCAAGTGTTCCCGGTTAATTTCTGAGAAATGTTTTTATACCCCTTTTCCTAAGCTATTCTTTACTGTATATTAAGGGTTAGTTTTAAAAGGAGAGTTGAAGGAATTGACTAACTTTAGCCGCTATTTACCATACATTGCAGGCATCGGCGTAGCCTTGACCTGGGGAATGTCATTTACCTTTACCAGGGGGGCGCTTGATCATTTGCCGCCCTTTCATTTGTTGGGCCTGCGTTTTGCTATGGCGGTTTTTGCTATGGCCTTGTTAAGAGTNATGGGAATTATCAAAATCAAAGTCACGCCCGCCGATTACGTGTACCTCTTTCCCCTGGCCCTCTTCCAGCCAATATTATATTTTTCTGCTGAAACCACCGGCATTTTGCTTACTTCTGCTTCGTATTCAGGAATGATGATTGCCGTCATTCCTATCTTTGTAGCCATCTTCGCCGCCCTGATCCTGAAAGAATACCCCAACCGGGCGCAGCTTATCTTTATTATTGCTTCGGTAAGCGGGGTAATTTTTATCGTTTACATGGATGCCCAGGCTATAATTGGAGTTAACCCCATCGGGACTCTTTTCCTGATGGTAGCTGTTATGGCCGGGGCAGGTTACAACATCGCTTCCCGCAAAGCTTCGTTCAACCACCCCCCGCTGAGGACAACCTGGGTCATGATGGTTGTCGGTGCGGTTGTTTTTAACCTTATAACCATCGGACAGCACCTGGCAGCAGGCAGCCTGGAAGCATTTATCGCTCCGATGCAGAAAATGGAAGTCTGGACAGCGATCCTTTATTTAGGGGTATTTTCATCGGTAGGCGCTTTTTTTATGTATAATTTCGTTTTGAGCAAAATAACCGCCACCCAGGGGTCTGTTTTTGCCAACCTGGTTACGGTAATCGCAATCGCCGGAGGTGTGATTTTCCGGGGAGAAACCGTATTTTGGTACCACTTGATCGGCACCGCCGCCATTCTTGCCGGGGTCTGGGGCACGAACTATTTTGCCCCTACCTCTAAAAGATACCGGAAGAATAACTCTCAGCTTGATCCATAAATGCTTTTTGCCAAACATGCAAATCAATTAGGCAGGTCCTTTTCCCGTCCAATAAGAAGATAAACTACCGAACCAAACAAGATAAAGGCCATTACCAAAATCCACCCTATCTTGGGCAGGTACTTAACATTTTTTCGCTGCATGATATCTATTATAGCAAAGGCGATAAATATCAAGTTTAAGACCAGGACTACAAGCAGCCCGATGATAAATAAGCCATTCAATTTATAAACCAGCTCCTTTCAACGGCAAAATATCCCGAGAATGATAATAGATTTCGCAGCTATTATACCCGATTATCAGGATTTCATGCAATTTAAGGAAAAGGTACCCGGTTCAAAATAAAATCAAGGCAGCAGGTATTAAAATTTTTAAAACGAATATTTAAAGATTAATCTGTTGCTCCAGGAATAATCCATTTTCTAAACTATAAATACCTGGAAAGGAGTTTACCGATGAGATCAAAGTTAACCTTCAAAACACTCGGCATGACCGGTATAGAGGTTACTGAATTTTGCCTGGGGCTGCTGCCCATGAGTCCCTTGCAAGCAGATCTTCCAGATTCAGAATGTGTAAAGATAATCAGGAAAGCGGTAAATCTGGGAGTGAACTTTTTTGACACTGCTGAATCATACGGTTCTCAGCCCTATATGGGTAAGGCTTTGCAAGACAACCGTGATAACCTGGTTATTGCCACAAAATCTACCGCGGAGACATACGACGACATGGCAAGTTCAGTGGAAAGATCATTGAATGAGCTGCAAACCGACTACATCGATATTTATCACCTGCATGGAGCCAGGCCTTCCATTGAGATCTTTGAACAGAGAAAGGGTGCCCTGCAGAGGCTGGTGGATCTTAAACAGCAAAAAGTGATCCGGGCAGTGGGAGTTGCCACCCATAATGTTAACGTGGTTAAAGCAGCGGCTGAACGTGACGATGTCGATATTCTCTACGTGCTTGTCAACAAAAAAGGGATGGGGATTTTAGGGGGATCCACCGATGATATGGTAGAAGCAATCAAAAAAGCGGCTGATCATGGCAAGGGGCTTTACGTGATGAAAGCGCTGGCCGGAGGAAATCTTGTTTCCGAGTATCATGAGGCGCTGGAATGGGCCCGCGGATTGGAAGGAATCAACTCGGTATCGGTAGGCATTATCTCTGAAAAAGAATTGCTGCAAAACCTGAAGCAATTCGGACTCAAATCACCGGAAACAGATAGCGTATCTGCTGAAATAAATATCAAAAATAAGAAGCTTTTCATATTGGAAAGGCTGTGCACCGGCTGTGAAAGATGTGTTGAAGCCTGTCCTAACGACGCCCTCTACCTGGAAGAAGAGAAAGCAAAGGTAGATCGAGACAAGTGCATCCTCTGCGGTTATTGTTCCAATGAATGCCCCGAATTTCTGATCAGGCTGGTTTAATTTAATTTCAGGATTTGGCAGCGGCCATGGCAAAGCAGTAAAAACAGGGGAAGTATATTTTGACCGTTTCGGCACGTGGAACGGAACGGCCGACGCTGAACCGGCACCGGTTGATATATCATTACCCGGTTCAATCAAGGAAAATTAAAAAAGGTTTTAAGCTGTGAGAAAGACTTTCTTTACAGCCTAAAACCCTTTATTTACGGTGGTGGGGACAGCAGGTTTTGAACCTGCGGCCTCTTGAATGTGAATCAAGCGCTCTCCCCCTGAGCTATGTCCCCAGGTAATAGAGAAGGGAATTTCTTGGTACGGGATATTATACACACAGAGGCAGCATTAGCGCAAGAATTGTTCCGCTTAACGATGAAATTTTACTTTCCAGATCTTTAATAAAATCCATTAAAAATCTACAATAATTTTACACCATATTTGCTTAATTACCCCCGAGCTTTATCATAATAAATTGAATTGATGATCCAAAAAAATATGCGTAAGGCCTTTGAGTTTCTTTAAAGCACCCCAAAGGCCTTAGAAAATCCAAGAAAACCGGAATTTAATAACCTGAAGTATGTAACTAAAATATTATTCGATTGATACCCGGTAATCCTAAATTAAGTTAATCCTTTTTGCATCTGGTTGATGATAGTATTAACCAGTTTTTTAGGAATAAACTGGTTTGACGATGCCTGCTCAGCGATTGAAAGCCTGTCGAATACTGTCCTCAGGTTTTTAATCTTGTCACCGCTAAACTCATAGGTACACATCGCTAAAAATTCAACTTTTTCACCCTGCATAATCCCGGAAATAGTATGTTCATAAAATGCCCTGTCATCTTGTTCCAAAATTCCAAGCCCTGTTTCGGTGATCTTGTAATCCTTAACGTTCTCTGCTACCCAGTCAAAATAACGCTTTAACCCTTCTTTCCCGTTAAATTTGCCCATCGAAGTTTCCCAGGTTACATCGTCACTGCACAAAGATATTGCTTTTTCAAAATCGTTTACTTGAAAACTACTGGTAAAATCACGCATAATCGCAGCCTTGCCTGCAGCTTCCGCCATTTTTTCACCTCCTTTCAAGAAACCGGATTAAAACCTGCTTTCTGTAAATATACAGCTCTTAAATCAAATTAATCCGC
>SL_5KL_010_SEDDRAFT_10000868_pt1 | contig 19066 bp, 19 predicted proteins | sample SodLakKL_010_SED_FD_9118 | JGI IMG/M metagenome (IMG submission 9118)
CGTGCCCGACCATCCTCCGCGACTCCCTGTTCTGCGACCCTCGGCAGCCGNCGGAAGTGCCCGCCGGGTCGCCTCGGCGCGCCCGCAGACCCATCCGTGCCCGCTCGCAGTGCATCGGGTCGCACTCGGAATGCGCATTGCACCGGCGTCAGGCATTCCAACCACAAACGAAATGGGTGATAATCGCCGGCATTGCCCGGGCACAAGCTCGTGACTCGCATGGATTCGCATCGACCGCACCACACACATAGATCAAAAACAATCTATCTCATCTAATTTATCTATTTGTTATCGGCTATCGGTCTTTCTACTCTGACCAGCCGATCTCACCACCATCCGATTTCCACAACGCGCAGGAGACAACCAATGGCCGTCAAGAAATACGACGCGGGTGTGAAGGACTACCGCGAAACCTATTGGATGCCGGATTACGTTCCGCTGGAAACCGACCTCCTGGCGGTATTCAAGATTACCCCGCAGCCCGGCGTCGATCGTGAGGAGGCCGCTGCCGCGGTGGCCGCCGAGTCCTCCACCGGCACCTGGACCACGGTCTGGACCGACCTCCTGACGGACATGGATTATTACAAGGGCCGCGCCTATCGCATCGAGGATGTGCCCGGCGACGACTCCTGCTACTACGCCTTTGTCGCCTACCCGATCGATCTGTTCGAGGAAGGCTCGGTGGTGAACGTGTTCACCTCGCTGGTGGGCAACGTGTTCGGATTCAAGGCCGTGCGCGCGCTGCGCCTCGAGGACGTGCGCTTCCCGATCGCCTATGTGAAGACCTGTGGCGGGCCGCCGATGGGAATCCAGGTCGAGCGCGACGTGATGAACAAGTACGGCCGCGCGCTCCTCGGCTGCACCATCAAGCCCAAGCTGGGTCTGTCCGGGAAGAACTACGGCCGCGCAGTATACGAATGCCTGCGGGGCGGCCTCGACTTCACCAAGGACGACGAGAACATCAACAGCCAGCCGTTCATGCGCTGGCGCCAGCGCTTCGACTTCGTGATGGAGGCCATCCTGAAGGCCGAGGCCGAGACCGGCGAGCGCAAGGGCCACTACCTGAACGTCACTGCCCCCACGCCGGACGAGATGTTCAAGCGTGCGGAGTACGCGAAGGAGATCGGCGCGCCGATCATCATGCACGACTACATCACCGGCGGTTTCTGCGCGAACACCGGTCTGGCCAACTGGTGCCGTGACAACGGCATGTTGCTGCACATCCACCGCGCGATGCACGCGGTCATCGACCGCAACCCGCACCACGGCATTCATTTCCGCGTGCTGACCAAGATCCTGCGCCTGTCGGGCGGCGACCACCTGCACACGGGCACCGTGGTCGGCAAGCTCGAGGGCGACCGCGCGTCCACGCTGGGCTGGATCGACCTGCTCCGCGAATCCTTCGTGCCGGAAGACCGCTCGCGCGGGCTGTTCTTCGACCAGGACTGGGGCTCGATGCCCGGCGCGTTCGCGGTCGCCTCGGGCGGCATTCACGTCTGGCACATGCCGGCGCTGGTGGCCATTTTTGGCGACGACGCGGTGCTGCAGTTCGGTGGCGGCACCCTGGGTCACCCCTGGGGCAACGCAGCCGGCGCGGCCGCCAACCGCGTGGCCCTGGAAGCCTGCGTGCAGGCCCGCAACGAGGGCCGCGAGGTCGAGCGCGAGGGCAAGGAGATCCTCACCGCCGCCGCCAAGCACAGCCCGGAACTGAAGATCGCGATGGAGACGTGGAAGGAGATCAAGTTCGAATTCGACACCGTCGACAAGCTGGACGTCACCAACAAGTAATGATCCGCGGGGCCGGGGTCCGCGAGGCGCCACCCGTGCCACGCGCGGTCCCGACCGGGCTAAACCGATTACCAGAGGAAGACCGATATGGCCGTTGAAGTCTACAAGTCGTCGACCAAGTACGAGACCTTCTCTTACCTGCCCCCGATGACCGCCGAGCAGATTCGCCAGCAGATCAGCTACTGCATCGCCCAGGGCTGGAACCCTGCGGTGGAACACACCGAGAGGGAACAATCGATGAGCAACTACTGGTACATGTGGAAGCTCCCGCTGTTCGGCGAGCAGTCCGTCGACGTGGTGCTGCAGGAGCTCGACGCCTGTCATCGCGAATTCCCGGACCACCTGGTGCGCTTCATCGCGTATGACAACTATGCCCAGAGCCAGGGCATGGCGTTCGTGGTGTACCGCTGATCCGACGGGGCACCCATCCGGCCGCCCCACTCTGGCCGCCAGCGGATCATCCGCAGGCCAGTTGCCTGTCGCGGCCGCGGCCTGACCGCCCGGCCCGCCCGGCAGACCCCAACCGTTCGAGGTACGTGATGCCACAAGCCGAAAACAGCAAGGCCAGCGCCACCCTCTCCGGGCGCGAGCTGGCCCTGAAGCGCCGCAAGGCGATGGCTTTGCATGGCAAGTCCGCATTCGTGAAGAAGGCGGCGGCCACGCAAGGGGCGTCGTCGCGTCGAGCGCCCTCCGCAACATCCAGCGGGACCGCATCCAGTTCAACCGTCGAAGCGACCCGAAAGGTCGAAGCGGGTGTGCACGCCGGTGCCTCCAACGGGCGACTGCGGGCGCAAGCGCGCCGCGAGGCGATGAGCCGCCGCGGCAAGGCGGCGACCAGCCAGCCCGCGTCCAGTCGTCCGAGCGGCCGGATGCGTCCGAAGCCGAACGACACCGCGCAGCAGACCCCGGCATCGAGCCACGGCGCGGGCCAGGCGACCTCCGTCCGGAAGGCGGGTGACTGTGACTGCAAGGGCGAGCCTTGCGACTGCCCGGAGGCCGAAACGCGCCCCGCCGCCGAACAGCGCGAGTCCGCCTCCGCGGCTCCGATGCCGGCAGCGTCGGCGACGCGCATGCCCGGCGCCAATATGCCAAAAGGCCGCGCGATCGCCCGCGCCCGCCGCGAGGCGCTGTCCCGCAGCGGCAAGGCCGGCCTCGTGCGGGCAACGCACCTGGCCCGCGCTGCTGCGGTGATGCCGGATCAGGACTGGCAGAGCGCGATCGCCGGTGAACGCCCCAGCGGCCGCCAGATCGCGATGCAGCGCCGCAAGGTTCGGGCGCTGGCCGGCAAGGCCGGCAGCGCGCGCGACAGCAAGGGGTCCCGTCCCAGCGGTCGCCGGCGGGCACGGCTCGACATCCCCGCCCCACCGAAGGTGGAGGAAGGACACACGCTATCCGGTCAGTCGGTCTCCGGCACCATGGTCGAGGGCACGAAGAAACTGACCGGCGTGGAGGCCGGTGCCTGTCGCGGCATCACCGGCACCGAATACATTGGCGTCGAGCTGTATGACCAGCAGTGCCCGACGCGCCCCGACACCGGTCCCACCAAGGTGGGCGTCTCCAGCACCACCCGCGAACACAAGGTAACGGGCACGGAGGTCGGCCGTTCCCGCCACGTGACCGGTGACGAGACCGGTGCCTGCCGTGGGATAACCGGAACCGAGTACCTGGCGGTGGAGCGCTACGAGGAATTCTGCGAGACGCGCCCCCAGCCCTCTTCCGAGAAGGTCGGACAGTCGGAGACCTCCCGGGGACAGTCCGTGACCGGTACGCTGGTCGGCCGCTCACCCCGCGTCACCGGCGACGAGCCGGGGTCGAATCGTGCCGTCACCGGCACCGGCTACAGCCAGCCGGCCGCCGACACCGCACCGGACAAGGTTGCCCTCACCCATACCGCTGGCGGCAGGACCGTCACGGGAAGCAGCGTGGGCCAGAGCAAGCGCGTCACCGGCGATGAGCCGGGGGCCTGCCGGGGGATCACGGGTACCGAGTACCTCTCCGCCGAGCAGTTCAAGGAGGTGTGCAGCACCACCCCTCCGGACACTCCGCGCAAGGTCAGCGTGATGCTCACACATGCGGACCAGTCCGTGTCCGGAACCGAAGTCGGCCGCTCCAGCCGGGTCACTGGCGACGAGCCCGGATCGTGCCGGGAAATCACCGGTAACCAGTACTACACCGCGTCCGATTTCGGAGACCTGTGCAATGTCGGTGGCCCCCGCAAGGTGGGGGACATGAAGACCCATTCCGGCGGCCGGGTCACCGGCACGGAGGTCGTCCGCAACCCAAAAATGTCCGGTGATGACAAGGGGGGGTGCAAGCCCATCACCGGAACCGATTACGTGAGCGCCGACCAGCTTCAGGCTGTCTGCGCCACCAGCACCCCCGTTCCCGCCATCGAGAAGGTCGCGGTTGACCAGACCTGGCGCGGCCAGTCCATAACCGGCAGTCCCATCGGGCGCGGCCCGAAGATGACCGGTGACGAATCCGGCGGCTGCGCACCCATCAGTGGCACGCCCTACATCGGACGCGGCCAGTACGGCGGCTTCTGCCCGGAGCCCGCGGTAGCGCAACAGGAAACGCTCATCCCCTCTGATGCACTGATCCCGGCGCAGGCCGTGACCGGGGATCGTCCCGGAGCCGGCGGCTCCGTGATGACAGGGGACGAGCGCGGCGCCTGCGAGCCGGTCAGCGGGACCCCCTACGTCGGGGTGGACAATGTGATGCCGCAGTGCGCGACGAGCGGACGTTTCGTCCAGCGTGCAAGAACCTGGGAAGAGCCTCCCCGCCCGCCTGCGCCGGCCGACTTCAGCATCCGCTCGCCGGCGCGGGCAGCCCAGGAACGCCAGTTTGAAGACGTCACCGGTACCGGCTACACCAGTGAGCGCATCACTGGGCCGGTCAACAAGGCCACCGGCCTGATTACCGGCACTCCGGAGTTCCGGCACCGCGATGCCGGCACGCTGGAGCAGGAGCAGGAAGAGGTGATCACGGCCGCGCGCCGGTTGACCGGCGAAGGGAGCCAGACCGGCACGCCGATCACCGGTGACGCCTGGGATGCGGCCAGCCGGGTGACCGGCACCGAGGGTGCTTCCAGCCTGGGGCGCAATGTCTCCCAGCGTGGGCAACCTCGCGGCGAGGGCGTCAATGCGCGCCGCTTCCGCGAGGCCGAGCACCCCGAAGTACCGGAGAGTCGCATCACGGGTTCCTCGGGGAACACTGGCAGGGGTGCGCTGGTGACACTGTCCGGCGGCGCCCGCGGGTAAGGACCGATCGGTGAACACGCGCAAACGGCTCGCGGCGATGCGGAAGGCGGGGGTGCTGCCCGAACAGGCGCCACCCCCACCACCGAATCCTGCCTGCGTGGTCGTGGCGGACCAGCCGTGCGAGCACGCACTGGCGGACCGTGAACTGAACCGCCAGCTGTACGATTACGAACAGAACGTGCGCAGCGGCTTCACCGCCATCATCGACACCCTCAAGACCCTGTCCGACTGCCAGCACACGATGAACTTCGTGGAGGAGGCGCAGCGCCTCGCAGTCGAGCGGCTCGGGTACGAGCTTCCGGTGGAACTGCTCGAGGATTCCTGGATTGCCGGTCTCGACCTGCGCGCACTGCATGCGTGGTGCACTTTCCAGGCCATCAAGACCTGCGTCGAGCGCGCGCCCGTTGATCAGAGACCGCTGCAGGAGCGTTCGCTTCTCGACGCCGCGTTCATCCAGTGCTGCGGCTACCACACCCTCGACATCAGCCCGTGCGCGGATGGCCGCCTGCAGGGTCTGGTGCCATTCATCCTGCGGCTGGCGCCGAATGACGCGGTGGCCGTGAAGGCCTACGCGGGCGCGATGTTCGACATCGAGGACGACATCCTCGACTGGACGCAGCGCGAACTTCACCGACTGTCGGGGGGCATACCCGGCGGCGAAGAAGCGAACTACCTGAAGGTTGCCGTCTACCACTACAGCACCTCGAACCCGAACCACGAAGGCTGCGCAGCCCATGGCAGCAACGAGCGGGTTGCCGTGGAGAGCGCGCTGGCGCGCCTCAATGAACTGCGTGCGGCCATCGACAACACCTTCGGGATCGGTGCCGCGCCCGACATCCTGCTGCTCGGCGTGGATACCGACATCGACGCGATCCGCGTCCACCTGCCCGATGCGAAGGGCGACATCAGCCCGCACCGCTACGTGGAAAGCTTTCAGATCTACCACGACACCATCGGCATGACCGCGGAACACGCACGCGCCCACATCGACGCCGCGATAACCGAAGCGGAGCACGCCGAGGGCTGGGCGCGCGGCGCCGGTCAGACGCCCGCAGGTATCCGGCGCCTGATCCTGCACCTGCTCGAAGCCAACCTCTCGCAGATCGAGTACGTGATCCAGCATCACGAAGGCCGGTACCGGGTGATTGGCCACAACGAGCGCTTCATTTGCGTGGGCGAAGCGATGAGCGAACTGCAGTTGCGCAACAAGTTCTATTTCGCGCACCTCGACACCGTGGAGGAAGGGGCCAACGACATGGACGTCGGGATCCGCATCTTTACCGGCCTCAACGTTCGCCATGGGCTTGGCGTGCCGGTGCTGATCCACTTCCACTACTCGCAACGCGTCCCCGGGGCGCGCGAGCGCGCGATCACGCGCTGCATGCGGGTCAAGGAGGCGGTGCAGGCCCGCTATCCCGAACTGCACAGGAACCACCGGCTGTTCTGCCAGATGGCGATCAGCGACATCCACGGCAGCGAGCGCTGCACCTTTGTGGAAGACGAACCTGAAATCATTGGGCACTAGACGACAGATCATGGAGACACATCGCACCCTTAGAGACGAGAACCGCCCCGCGGGCACGGGCGGCGTCCTCACTCCCCGGTCCCTGTTCCAGGTACCCAGCCGGTCGACAGGCCGGTCCGCCGCCGGGTTTTCGAAGACTGTCCCGGACGGATTCAGCCATCAGGCGTTGGAACAGAGCATTGAAGACGCGACCAGCGATTTCCGCGTAAACCGACCCGGCGAGCGTGCACGATGAAGATCATGCGAGTTGAAAAGACGCTGGTTTCGACCAACCGCATCGACAGCCTCGGACACCGGCCGCTGCTGGTGGTGCAGGAAAAGATCGGCGGCACGCGCAGCGTTGCGGTCGATTCGGTCGGCTGCATCCCCGGCGACTGGGTGATCTGTGTCGGCTCCTCGGCCGCCCGCGACGCGGCCGGCAGCAAGGAGTTTCCGTCCGATCTGACCATCGTCGGCATCATCGACCACTGGAAGGGAGACGGTGACTGATGGAGATCATGCGCGTCGAGGACGAACTCGTCTGCACGCGCCGCGTGCCGGGCCTGAAACAGGCCTCGCTGCGGGTGCTGAAGAATCAGGGCGGCGCGCTGTTCGTGGCTACGGACCCGGTGGGCGTGCCTCCGGGGAAATGGGTCTTCACGGCCAGTGGCAGTGCCGCACGCTGGGCGATGCCGGATCCGAAGATCGCGACCGATCTGACGATCTGCGGAATCATCGACCACTGGGAAGAATGAGTTCGGCGCGGTTGCGCTGAACCGGGCAGGCAACAACGGGACGGCAGGACAAGGTGCTGGAAATCGGGCCCCCGGCCGTTGATTTGGGCAGTACAACTGGTATTCAAACTGAATCTCTTCAGAGGAGTAACGAAATGGCTGAACGTATGGGTATTGCCCTGGGCATGATCGAAACCCGCGGTCTGGTTCCCGCAATCGAGGCAGCGGACGCGATGACCAAGGCCGCCGAGGTCCGGCTGATCGGCCGCCAGTTCGTCGGCGGCGGCTACGTCACCGTGCTGGTGCGCGGCGAAACCGGTGCCGTGAACGCGGCGGTGCGCGCCGGGGCCGACGCCTGCGAGCGTGTCGGTGACGGCCTGGTGGCTGCGCACATCATCGCCCGCGTGCACAACGAGGTGGAAGGCATCCTGCCGACTGCCCCGGACGCCGAGGGCGGTGGCCGTGACGCCGAACTGACGTCGACCCGCAGCTAGAGCGGCAGTCGATGAGTGTGGATCCCCGGGCCATCGGCTGGTTGGCCCGTGCACTCACGCACGAAATGGGCGCGGTGCAGCAGTATCTCGCCCAGAGCGTTCTCGCTCGCCTGTGGGGCGACGAGCCGCTGGCCGAGCACCTGCGAGGCGAGGCGGTCGAGGAGCTGAAGCATGCGGAACGCCTGATGGAGCGACTGATTCTGCTCGGCGTGGCGCCCTCGGCCGGGAACCTGAAGCCGGCCCGCCTGGGGCGGAGCACCGAAGACCTTCTGGCAGCGGACCGGGTTCTCGAAGTGGATGCGGTGCGACTGTACCGCGATGCCATCGCCCACGCCGAACGCATGCGCGACGCGGAAGGCGCCGCCCTGCTGCGCGACATTCTCGGGGACGAGCTGGCCCACGTACAGGAGATCGACGGCATGCTGAAGGCGCCGGGCAAGACATGATGGAACCACCACAGGGCTGGGAACTGCGTGGCCGCCCGCCGGCGCTGTTCCGCCGCTTCGAATTCGCCAGCTACCGGGAGACGCGCGTGTTTCTGGACGCACTGGCCGAACTGTCCGACGAAGTGGGCGTGCACCCGCAGAACATCAATTTCGGGACCACGTATGCCAATATCACACTGGAGGCGCCTGAAGGCGGCGAACCCGGCCCGGAAGAATACACATTCGCGGCGCGTATCAGTGCTCTTCCGGGACCGGCGGTAAGCTGACATGGCGACCCACGTCACCGCGGTGGTCAACCAGAAGGGCGGTGCCGGCAAGACCACGCTTGCGATGAATCTTGCCGCCGGACTGGCCCGGCGCGGCGACACCGTCGTGATCGATCTCGATCCGCAGGGTTCGGCACGGCAGTGGGCGAGTCTCGGCAGCGCGCCCTTCCCTGCCACCGTGAAGCAGATGATCGGCGACTGGGACGCGGGGACGCTGCAGAAGGGTTTTCGCGCGTACCGTTACACCGTGCTGGATTGCCCGCCTTCGCTGGAGAGTCACGCCTCCCTGCAGGCGTTGCGCGCCTGCGACGTCGCGCTGATCCCGATCCTGCCGTCGCCGGTCGACCTCTGGGCGAGCCTGCGCCTGCCGGTCGAGATCGAGGAGGCGCGCAAGGTGAACCGTAAACTGAAAGCCTTCCTGGTGCTCAACCAGATGGAGCCACGCAGCGCGCTGTCGGCATCCATGCGCGATGCGCTGACGGAATTCGATGTTCCAGTGCTGGAGGCCGCAATCCGGCGCCGGGCAATCTACAGAGGTGCCGCACTGGACGGGGTTTCCGTCTACCAGCTGGGCCGTCGCGGAGCACCAGCGACGGCCGAAATCGAAGCCGTGATCGACGAGGTGATCGGATTATGACGACCACGAAAGACAAGCTCTCCGCCAGCGTCCGCCAGGCCAAGGCAACGCAGGACCCCAACGCCGAAGGCAAGACCCGCACCGAGCCCGCGAAGGCGGGAGACCCGGCCGTCGCCGAACCGAAGAAAACGGCACCGACGGGCAAAAAACCGTCCGCGCAGCAACGGTCCGGTACGCGGAAGCCCTCCGCCGCCCCCCGGAAACCGGGTCCGACGAGGGCCAAGCGCGACAAGCCCGCATCCGCGACCGAGGTCCCGGAAAGCGGAACCGCGCTCTTCCCCGACCGCGTCTGGCCGGACTGATTGCAACCGAGTAGCAGGTGACCAACATGTCTCGCGACCCCTTCACGCGAACCTACGCACCCCGCCGCAAGTCCTATTCACCGGGCGCCGCGCGGCCGGCGGTGTCCCGCCCGCCCGCCTCCCGACCGGCGGCCGACGGCGCGCCGCCAGGCGATCTGCTTGGCGCCCACATGGTGCGCGAGGAACCCTACTACCGCACGGTGGCCGACGAGGTCGATCTCTACGAGGCCGCCTACTCCGTGCGCATGCCGATGATGCTCAAGGGACCGACCGGCTGCGGCAAGACCCGTTTCGTCGAGTACATGGCCTGGCGGCTGGGCAAACCGTTGATCACGGTCGCCTGCAACGAGGATATGACCGCCTCCGACCTGGTCGGGCGCTTCCTGCTCGATGCCAGCGGCACCCGCTGGCAGGACGGGCCCCTTGCGGTGGCCGCGCGCCATGGCGCGATCTGCTACCTGGACGAGGTGGTCGAGGCGCGGCAGGACACCACCGTCGTGATCCATCCGCTGACCGATGCTCGCAGGGTGCTTCCGCTGGAGAAGAAGGGAGAGGTGATCGAGGCTCATCCGGACTTCCAGATCGTGATCTCCTACAACCCCGGCTACCAGTCGCTGATGAAGGACCTCAAGCAATCGACCAAGCAGCGCTTCGGCGCGCTCGACTTCAACTACCCGGAGCACGACGTCGAGGCGGAGATCGTCGCGCACGAGACCGGGGTAGACATCGAAACCGCGAAGAACCTGGTGCATATTGGTGAGCGTGCGCGCAATCTCAAGGGACACGGACTCGACGAGGGCCTGTCGACCCGAATGCTGATCTACGCGGGTTCGCTGATCGCGAAGGGCGTGCCGCCACTTGCCGCCTGCCGGGTGGCACTGGTGCGGCCGATCACCGACGATCCAGACATGCGCGACGCGCTGGATTCGGCCGTGACCACCTACTTCTGAGGACGCGGTGGGCCGCCCGGGCGGCCCACCCTCCCCTGCGATGGCCATTCATCTCGAAGATTACGCGGAGATCCTCGAGGACCTTCCGCACGATGCCCAGGACGTGCTGCAGGCCTCCTGGAACGAAGCCGCGCGCGTCTTCTCATCACGAGGGCTGGACAATTACCTGAAGGGAGCGGTTGCCCTGCACCAGCTGGGGCGCGGCAAGGAGCTCGTGGTCACTTATCTCCAGGAGATGCCGGAGATGGCACGGGCGATCGGCGAGGACAATCTCCCGGACCTGGTCAGCTTTCTTCTCGGCATGGCCTCAAGAACCTCCGGGCAGGTCCTCACGCTGGTCGTCGCGACCTCGCCGCTCGCCGCCGAGCGCCTTGGGGACCCGGAGCTTTTCCGCCATTACCTGAGAGTGCTCGAGGTGATGCTGGGACAGGCGCCGCGCGGCCTGCGGCCGATGCTGGAGAATCTCGACCGGCTGCTGACGCAGCTCACGCTGGGCGGGCTGCGGCGCTGGGTGAACTGGGGAGCGCAGGCCTACAAGACGGATTTCGAAGGCCAGGTCCGCTACTTCTCGCTGGAGAGCCCGGACTCCCACTCGGTACTGCAGACGGAGCGCAAGGGCACGCTCTTCGTCGATATCCAGCGGCGTCTGAATATCTACCTGCGCGCGATGTGGGGCCGCGACTTCTTTCTCCGGCCAACCGCGGGGGACTTCGAGAGTCGCGAGGGCCTGAAGCCCTACATCGAGCACTACGTGATCCACATCGCCGATGCCTACGACGACTACCGTCCCTACGGCGACGACACGCCCGACGAATGGGTGGTATCGGGCGTGGAGATCTACCGGGCCGCTGCCAACCACTGTGCCGCCCACCTGGTCTTCACGCGGCAGCCGCTCTCGATGGAGACGCTGGACAATACGCAGATGGCGATCATCGAGGCGATCGAGGATGCCCGGGTGGAGGAGCTGGCCTGCCGCCAGTTCCCCGGAATGCGCTGGGCTTGGCTGAGACTGCACCCACCGCTCGAACACGGCGATCCCCACACGGTCGGCGACCTGCTGAACCGGCTGGCCCTGGCCCTGCTCGATCCCGAGTCCGACGACCCGCATCCCTGGGTGCGGCAGGGCGTGGCTCTATTTCGCGCCGAAGAGGATCTCTCCAGCAACCGGATCAGCTGGAACATCGGCGTGGAGTTGTCGCACAGCCTCGCGAAGCTGCCGTTGCCGGAGTTCAATTTCCGCACCGACGGGCTCCGGGCGATCTACCGGGACGACAACCGGACCGTCTGGGAATCCGAGGAGTACGACGTTGAGACCGCCCTGGAGGCGACCTGGGGGCCCAGGCAGGTGCGCAAGACGGTCAGCGTCATCGAGATGGTGAACACGCTCGACTACGAGTTTGCCGGCGACGACGCCCAGGAGGTCTGGGTCCTGCCCACCGAGTTCTACCTCGATCAGGAAGGCGTGACCATCAACGAACTCGAGGGCAAGCCCCCGCTCTCGGATCCCTTCCACTACCACGAGTGGGACTATCAGATTCAGCTCGAGCGGCCCAGCTGGGTGACGGTGCTCGAACGCCGGCCCCAGCCCGGCGATCTCGAACGCATCGCGGCGATCACCGAGGAACACAAGCCGGTGATCTCGCGGATCAAGTTCCTGATCGAGTCCATGATCCCGCAGGGCATGCAACGCCTGCGCCGGCAGGAGGACGGCGACGAACTCGACATCAACGCGGCGGTCCGCGCGATGGTCGACATCCGCACCGGGCAGCAGCCGGACACGCGCATCATGATGCGCTACAAGCGCAACGTCCGGGATCTCGCCGTACTGGTACTGCTGGACATGTCCGAGTCGGCAAACGACAAGGTCCGCGGCCAGGACTACACGGTGCTCGACCTGACCCGGGCGGCCACCGTCCTGCTCTCGGATGCACTCGACCGGATCGGTGATCCCTTCGCGCTACACGGATTCTGCTCGGACGGCCGCCATGATGTCCATTACTACCGCTTCAAGGATTTCGAGGAACCGTACAATGACGCGGTGAAAGCGCGACTGTCGGGAATGAAGGGGGCCTACTCGACGCGCATGGGCGCGGCGCTGCGCCACGCGGGCATGTACCTTGGCCAGCAACCGAAGAACAAGAAGATCATCTTCGTCATCACCGATGGCGAGCCGGCCGACAACGACGTGCGGGACCCGCAGTACCTGCGGCACGACGCCAAACGCGCGGTTGAGGAGCTGTCGCGCAATGGCATCACCACCTACGCCCTGTCGCTGGATCCGCTAGCGGACCAGTACGTCTCCCGAATCTTCGGGATGAGCCATTTCACCGTGCTCGATCAGGTTGAGCGGCTGCCCGAGAAGCTGCCGATGCTCTACCTGGGACTGACCCGTTGAGGATCGACCGAATCTAGGCCATGGATACCAACTCCATCAGCAAGAAGCTCCTGTTCAATACCGTCCGGGTCGATACCGTGCTCGAGGACGGCAGCGAGGGTTCCGGAACCGCCTTCGTGATCGCTCACGCGCACAAACGCGGGACGCACAACTTCATCGTGACCAACCGGCACCTGATCGAGAACGTACGCAGCGGTGGCCTCGTCTTTACCCAGAAGCGGCAGGGCAAGCCCGCACTGGGCCAGCGCTTCCAGATCAACATCGAGGACTTCCCGCACGCCTGGTTCCCTCATCCCGACCCCGAGATCGATCTGGCGATCATCCCGATTCGCCCGCTGGAACAGGCGGCGCGCGAACAGGGCGTCGAGCTCTACTACCACGGGATCGACAGCCGACTGGCCCCGGACGCGGGCGTGCTGCACGCGCTGGATGCGCTGGAGGAGATCCTGTTCGTCGGTTATCCCAGCGGCGTCTGGGACCAGGTGAACCTGATGCCGATCATGCGCCGAGGCACCACGGCCACGCCGATGGCGCTGGACTTCGAGGGCCGTCCCGAGTTCCTGATCGACGCTGCGGTCTATCCCGGTTCCAGTGGCAGCCCGGTATTTGTCTACCAGCCGGACCTGACCCGGCGCATCCAGAGCGTCGGGCGCAAGTTCATCTTCGCCGGCGTAATCGCAGCGGTGTTCTTCCGGGAGGAGGAGAACCAGCTCGTACCCGCCCCGGTACCCGCCAACCAGGGGGGCACATTCATCGGCTCGGAGATGATCGACCTGGGGCTGGTGATCAAGGCCCAGGCCGTGATCGATGCCATCGAGGCCTACCTTGGACGCTGGGCCGAATGATGCCGGGACCCTGGTCCGGAGCTACGGCCGGATCCGCGGCGGGCGCGGCTCGATGACCCGCTCGTAACGACTTGTTCATACAGGAAACCGGCGATGCAATTCGAACCCGTGGTTCTCTTCTTCCTGCTTGGTGTCTTTGCGGGCCTGGTCCGCTCGGATCTGAAGATTCCCGGATCCATCTACGATGCCCTGTCGATCTTCCTGCTGCTCGCGATCGGACTGCAGGGCGGCGTGAAGCTGGCGGAGTTTCCGCTATCAGAGCTGATCCTGCCATCGCTGGCGATCCTCTTCGTGGGCTCGCTCATTCCGCTCGTCTGCTTCCCGGTGCTGCGTTACCTCGGGCGCATGACCCGGGCCGATTCGGCCTCCATCAGTGCGCACTACGGCTCGGTGAGCGTGGTGACCTTCTCGGTCGGCGTGGCCCTGCTGGCGCAGGAGGACATCGACTTCGAGGGCTTCATGATCGTCTTCCTGGTGCTGCTCGAGATGCCCGCGCTGGTCATCGGCGTGATGCTGGCGCGCTACGGGGCGGGGACAGTGCGTTGGGGCAAGCTGTTCCAGGAGGTCTTCTTCGGCAAGAGCATCCTGCTGCTCGCCGGCGGCCTGGTGATCGGCTTCGTTGCCGGACCCGAGGGAATCAAGCCGCTGGACATCCTGTTCTTCGACCTCTTCAAGGGCATCCTGGCGCTGTTCCTGCTCGAGATGGGCCTGGTGGCCGCATCGCGGATTACCGGACTGCGCGACTACGGCCTGTTTCTGACGAGCTTTGCAATCATCACGCCGCTGCTCTCGGCAGTGGTGGGAACGATCCTCGGCTGGGCGCTGGGGCTGTCCGTCGGCGGCACGATGCTGCTGGCGACCCTCTACGCCAGTGCGTCCTATATCGCAGCCCCCGCGGCGATGCGCATTGCAGTGCCACAGGCCAACCCGGCCCTTTCCATCGGCGCGTCACTGGGCATAACGTTCCCGTTCAACATCTTCGTGGGCATCCCGATCTATTTCTGGATGTCGCAGTTCATCCATTCATTGGGAGCCTGACAATCATGAGCGCGAAGCCAATGACCCTCCTGGTGATCGTCACCGAGGCGGTGCTGGAAGACATCCTGATCGACGAGATCACCGAGCTGGGAGCACACGGCTATACGATCGTTGACGGCCGCGGCCGCGGCACGCACGGCACCCGCTCCGGGCGCTGGACGCAGGGCGGCAACATCCGCATCGAGGTCATCGGGAACGCGCAGCTCTGCGAACGCATTGTCGATCGGTTGAAGACCGCCTACGAACACAACTACGGCCTGCTGATGTACACCGCCCCGGTCGAGTTGCAGAATTGAGTGCCCCGAGACCCGAACCGGCCACTGCCGATCCACGGGCAGCCGAGCCCGCATGACTTCCCGCGAGCCGCCTGGCCGCCAGGTAATGCTGAAGTCGGAGCTGCCGGGCCACCTGATCCGGCACGCCACGCTGCGCCAGCTCCAGGTATTCGAGGCGATCGTCAGGCTGGGCAGTTTCACCCAGGCTGCGGAGGAACTCTTCCTGACCCAGCCCACGGTCTCGATCCAGATCAAGAAGCTCTCCGATGCCCTCGGCATGCCACTGTTCGAACACGTCGGGCGCAAGGTCTTCCCTACCGAGGTGGGTCACGTGCTGTACGCAGCCTGCCGGGAGATCCTGGGGTCCCTGAGCAACCTCGAAATGAAGCTTGCCGAGCTCCACGGCCTGAAGCGTGGCCGTCTGCGCCTGGCCGTCATCACCACCGCCCAGTACCTGGCCCCGAGTATCCTCGGACAGTTCGCCCGGCGGTACCCGGAGGTCGAGCTCTCGCTGGAGGTGAGCAATTACGACCGGGTGCTCGCACGGCTTGCGAACAACGATGATGATCTTTACATCATTGGCCATGTTCCGGACCAGTTGACCGATGTTGCCGTCTATCCCTTCGCGCCGAATCCGCTGGTGGTCATGGCTCGGCGGGATCATCCCCTGATCGGCCGTCGCAAGATCCCCATTCAGCGGCTGGCACGCGAGTATTTCCTGATGCGCGAGCCCGGTTCCGGCATTCGGGAGGCGACACTGAAGCTCTTCGAGCGGCACGGCATCGAGCCAAAGATCCGCATGGAACTGGGCAGCAACGAGGCCATCAAGCAGGCGGTCGTCGGGGGCCTTGGCATCGCAGTGCTTTCGCTGCACACCCTGAGCTCCGAGGGGACCTGCGGCCCTATCGGCCTTCTCGACGTCGCCGAGTTCCCGATCGTTCGGCAGTGGAACATCGTGCATCCACGGCGCAAGGTCCTGTCCACGGTCGCCCAGACCTTCCTCGACTTCGCGATCGAGGACGAGGCACGCATTCGCGCACAGATCGATCAGATGCTGCAGGATTTCCAGCACTCCCTGACGAGCTAGCGGGGCATTTTGCTATGCTCATCATCTGTTCTGCGCCGCACGGTTCCCTGGGTGCGGGCAGGACCGTCTGCCGTTCGGATCTGATCAGTCGGCATTCATAACAATAGGAGAGGAGGTAGGAATGAAGGTTTTGATCGCGGGTGTCGCACTGATGCTGGCGGGCCACACGGCCGTTTTGGCGGATCCGGCTGATTCGCGTTATCAGATCATGGAGGAAGGCGCGGTGGTATTCGATTCGGAGACCGGCCTGTACTGGGGGCGGTGCAGTGTCGGCCAGCAGCTGGTGGATGATTACTGTGCGGGGCGCGCGAACCGCTACACCTGGGACCAGGCCAATGGGCTGGACTCGGAGCTTCCCGAGAATGGTGAGTGGCGCCTGCCCACCGTGGAGGAGTTGCAGACGCTGGTCGAATACCGGGTCTTCAACCCCGCGATCGACCCGGAGGCCTTCCCCAACACTCCGCCGTCCAACTTCTGGTCAAGCTCGGAGGCCGCCTACGACGCCTTCTATGCCTGGACCGTCCACTTTGCCAACGGCTTCAGCAACTGGCGCCACAAGCGCCAGCGCTTCGAAGTGCGACTGGTACGCGACGGAGAGTAACCCGAACCCCCGGCCCCGCGCAGGAGGCGAGCCCTCTCGCCGATTCCGGCGCCGGGGAAGATCACCCAGGGACTGGCTTCCTGCAGCGGCCCCCCCGGCGCCCCGTAGGAGCGAGCCTGTTCGCGAACGCGCCGCAGGCGCGCCAGACGCCGCGGCCAAGCAAGCGCGCATTCGCGTGCAAGGCACGCCCCCGCACGGCCGCCCCGGCCTCCTGGGCGAGCTTCCCCAGCGTTCGCTTGGCGACCGTCCCCAGCGCACGGTCACCAGTCGGCGAGCGGATTGTGACGTGAAAGCGTCAGCAGCACACGGTAGCCATCGTCTTCGCTTCCGGAGGCTGCGCTTCGGTCGCGGAACTCCGCATCGAGGGTCAGGGCGAGCCCCGCACGTTGTGCGGTTGGACGATCCAGGGTCCAGGCAAGGCGGCCGCCAAATTGCATGTCCGCCTCGCCCAGACCGGTATCCGATCGCACCTGGTGCCGGTAACGCAGGTCGAAATCGGCACCAACGCGATCATGCAGCTCCAGCGTGCGCGATCCCAGTCTCGCCTGCCAGCGATCCTGCGTGGTGCCGGTCCCCCGGTCCTCGCGCTGACGCCAATCGAGCTGCGCCCTCACCGGAAAGGCCTTGAAGCCACGCTGGTCCCGATACACCTCGAGATGCAGGGTGTCGATTCCCGCCTCCTGCCCGGAGTCGATCGCACCGGGTACCTGGCCCCGCATCGCCTTCAAACCCCAGCGGCCGACCGCGGTCCTNACCTCGGACTCCAGTTCCAGTCGCCGATAGGCCGCTACGGCCGATCCGCTCTCTGGCGNGCGCAACCGTTCATTCTGACCGAACTCGGTGTCCATCCGGACGCGGGGCCGGCCCCGCCACCAGCCCGAGTCGATCTCCGGTGGTGTCCATGTGGTTCGGAGCCGGTAGCGATTCTTTCGCTCCGCGCTGCCGGGCCGTTCACCGATGACATCATCGTGCTCCCGCTGGGCGGACACGCCGATCTCCCAGTCGTCGATCCCGAGTCCAGCCTCCGCGCGCAGGCGTTCCCGGTCGGTCGTGAGATCGGGGTTCGCAGCGCTCTCGAACTCCGGTCCCACCCACCGGTATTCTGCGCCAGCGTGCCACTGCAACCCGTCGGATGCGTCCGGGTTCCACTCGACAACCACACGGCGCGCCGATCCCGGCCTGCCACCAAGGCCACCTGCCACGCCACTGGCCTGTCCCGAGCCCGCCTCTTCGAACGAGAGCCGCATTCGCGAATCCAGCACACTGGCGTCTGCACCCAGTGACCACGCGTGTCTTGCCGGCGCCGCGGTCCCGTCGCTCGCCGCATCCGTCAGTTCGTTTCCGGCGACCCAACCACTCGTGAGATTCAGGGTGTCGTGGCCTCCTGTCGGAACAGCATGCGCCGCTACCAAACCAAACAGTTGATGCTCCAGGTCGGATTCCTGCCGCGTCTTCCCGTCTCTCTCCTCCAACTGCGGATGGAAGACAAAGCCGCGAACATCCGTCTGTTGTGCTGGCTGCCATTCGGCGATCGCACCAGGGCGGTCCCGGGCCCGATGGATCAGGCTGTGGTAGGCGAGTTTCTGCGTGCCGAGGCGGGTTCGTGCGGAGGCTTCGCGCGGTGCGACCGACGTCGCCTGCAACGGGCCTGGCCGGGAGGCGGCCGGCAATTCGGACTCGGGCGCTGCGGATCCCGAATACGCGCTGGACAAGGCGCCCGGAACCCCCGACTCCGGACCTGCGCCGAACAGCGGTCCGGCCGCCATGCCGGCCAGAAGCGCCGGCAGGCGCAACGCCCTACTCACCCCCTTGATCCGCGACATCATGGCAGCCTCTTCGAGCGTGACTGCTACTCCAAAACAGACTGTTAGCCGTTCTTACTATTGTACCTTCTAACCTGATTCCGGGGGCATCATCGAAGTGCCAAAAGACCTTGAGGCTGTTGTCCCCGTGGTAGATCAGCGAACACCTCTCGGGCGGGCCACTGGGATCCCCTTCAAGTCTGGTATTCGGCAGACACGGGCGTTTCTGAAGAGCGGCGGTGCCCTGCGGCCTTGACTACTTGATGAAGTGGCATGAACGTGGCCAGCAAGAAATTGCCCCGGCAAGAGGGGCGGTGTGTTGCTGGCCGAAGCCCAGGCGGCGGCGACAGGCGGTCAGGTGGCAGCCCGGGAACCCGCTGGGTCTCCAATGCTTCCACGCGACCTGGCCGGGCTGGAACGTCAACGGCTCAGTCCCCTTGAAGGGATTGGCCCCGGGCGGACTGGCCGCTGCGGCGAGCCCTTGCCAAATCTCCCGGCTACACAGCTCCCCGGTTCGGACGCGCGCCGGCAGACTACGATGGCAGCGCGAAACCAGTACACGCTGGTCAAAACCACCACAACCAGCGCAATCGCCACGAAATCCCCGAAGGTTCGATCCGGGGTGGCCGGCGGGACTCGGGA
>SL_5KL_010_SEDDRAFT_10000869_pt1 | contig 19021 bp, 17 predicted proteins | sample SodLakKL_010_SED_FD_9118 | JGI IMG/M metagenome (IMG submission 9118)
GGGCTTCGGCTACGATTCCGTCTTCATCCCCGTCGGTCATTCGGAGACCCTGGCCTCGCTCGGGGCCGATGTCAAGGGAAGGATTTCCCACCGGAAACGTTGTCTCGACAAGGTCATCGGCCATCTTCGCGACAAACGCTGAACGGAGGACGGTTTCGGCCTGAGTGGATAGATTGACAAACCAGCTTTTGGAAGGGATTCGCAGACAAGTTCCGAGTTTTCAAGGGAGGGGAAGTCCATGAAAGTCGTCGTCATGAGCGACATCCACGGCGACGAAAAACGGTTTGCAAGAATCGTCGCCAAACACAAAGAAGACGCGGACTATATCATCAGCCTCGGTGACTCCGAATTGAAGCAAAAACGCCTGTTGGAACATGATGTCCTCGCCATCAAAGGGAACTATCCTTTTGATGCCGGATTCACCCGCGAACATGTCATGGAGATCGCCGGCAGGAGACTCCTTTTGACCCACGGCCACCGCTACCGGGTGAAGACCGGTTATGAGAGCCTTTATCACCGCATGTTGGATATACCGGTCGATATCGCCCTCCACGGCCACACCCACAACAAAAGCTTCAAAAGGATCCGTGAGAAGTTCGTCTTGAATCCGGGCGCCGTCGGGGATTTGCGCAACGAAGGGTCGACCTACATGGTCATGCGGTTCATGGAAGAGACCGTCGAGGTCGACTGGATGGACACGGACACCCACGAGATGATCGACCATGAGGTGCTTCCCATCTGAAGAAGTCTGAAAAGCCGCCTCTCGGCGGCTTTTTTCATAGAATGGCGATGTGGGAGTCGGCCCGGGGCTCGGTGCCGCCCGCGAGGATGCCGGTTTGCGGGTCGCGGATGATGATCTGTCCCCTCCCGAAGAGGGCCGCGCGTCTTTCGACGTCCACGGAGTGGCCCCGTTTTCGCAAGGCGTCCACCAACCGGGCGGGGAAGGCTTCTTCGACGATGAGCCTTTTTTCTTTCAACCACTGCCATCGCGGGGCATCGAGCGCCGCTTGGGGATTCATGCCGCGGACGAGGAGGTTCAAGACGACTTGCAGATGCCCTTGCGGCTGCATGAAGCCCCCCATCACCCCGAAGGGGCCGAGCGGGATGCCGTCTTTTGTGAGAAAGCCGGGGATGATCGTATGATAGGGGCGTTTTCCGCCCTCGAGCCGGTTCGCGTGCCCATTGTCGAGCGAAAAGGAGACACCCCTGTTCTGCAAAGCGATTCCCGTGGAAGGAACGACGAGTCCGGAGCCGAAACCCATGTAGTTGCTCTGAATGAAGGAGACCATGTTGCCGTCTTTGTCGGCGGTGGCGAGATAGACGGTCCCGCCCCGGCGGGGTGAACCCGCCTTCGGCGTGATGGCCTTTTCGCCGATGAGGCGTCGCCTGCTTTCGAGATAGTCATCGGCCAAAAGATCCGCGGGCGATACATCCATCTTCTCCAGTTCGGTGATGAAAGTCTTGCCGTCGGTGAAGGCGAGTTTCAACGCTTCGATCTCTCTATGGAGGTCTATTTCGTTCCAAGCGGCTTCCGCATCGAAACCCGATAGCATCTTCAAGGCCGCCAAGGTGACGAGACCCTGTCCGTTGGGGGGGATTTCGTGGATTTCGTGCCCTTTGAAAGGAACCTCGACGGTGTCGACATAGAAGGGTTCATGTCCGCGGAGGTCTTCTTTCGTGAGGAAACCGCCTTGCTTTTGGATGAACGCGGCCGTTTTTTCCGCGAGCTCCCCCTTATAGAAGGATGCTCCTTCGGTTTCGGCGATGCGGGCGAGTGTGCGCGCTTGGTCCGGGGAGGTACGGATCTCGCCCGCTTGCGGCGGGCGCCCTTCCGGCGCGAAGACGCGGAACCATTCGGCGAACCTGCCGTCACGGTCGTTTTTTTCGAAGACCTTGAAGGCGTTCCGCCATGATCGGGCCACGANGGGNGCNACGGGGAAGCCTTCTTCGGCCAGACGGATCGCCGGGGCCAATGTGTCTTGCAAAGAGAGCGCACCGAACCGTCGGGACAGTTCGACCCAGGCCGAAGGGGCACCGGGGACGGTCACGGGAAGAGCGCCGTGCACGGGGATCTCTTGCAAGCCTTTGCGGACGAGTTTGTCCCGGTCGATGCCGGCGGGGCTCTTCCCGCTGGCGTTCAGGGCGTGAAGCTTCCCCTCGTGGGAAAGGATGGCGAAAGCGTCGCCCCCGATACCGTTCGAGGTCGGTTCGGTGACGGTGAGGGCCGCCGCTGTCGCGATGGCCGCATCGACGGCGTTCCCGCCGCGGGCGAGAATCTCTCTTCCCGCTTCCGCGGCATGGGGTTCGCTTGTGGCGACCATGCCGTTTTTCGCATAGGTGAGACTGCGTCGTGAAGCGTGGGGGTGGCGGTGAGGATCGTTGTTGACCAAGATGACCGACTCCTTGTCCTTCGTTTACTTCATGATAACACAAGTGCCCCATCAAGGGAGAATCGCTGTTTTGAAGCAGGCTTCCATCCGCTTGTTCCGGGGCAGGAAACGCGTATTTTGCGAAAGCGGGGAGAAAGGGTTTCCTCTTTCTATTTCGCCTTGTTTATGATACACTTTTATTGACATCCGTGACAGGTGAGGTCTATGACAAAAGAATGTGAAAAGCGCAAGAAGAAGAGACTCTCCCGCCGCGAAAGCCGGGTGAGGATCGTTGAACTCCTCTACATGATGGACATCCATGATTCCTTCCGTTTCGACGCGGAGACGACACCCGAAGAGGAGTTCGTCGTCGAGGTCCTCGAAGGCTTTTTACCCATGCGCGAGAGAATCGACGGAATCATCAGCGACCATCTCACGAACTACACGATCAAACGGTTGAATTATGTCGACCGGGCCATATTGCGCCTTGCGACCTATGAACTGCTCGCCACCGAAACCCCGACGGAGATCGTCATCGACGAGGCGTTGGAACTCACCCATCTCCTTTCCGACGAAGGCGACAAGAAACACGTCTCCTTCAACAACCGTGTGCTCGACAATGTGAAAAACACCATCAGGAAAGCGTGATTCCATGAGCGAAAGAAAACCCTTGACCGTTTCCGCCCTGACGGACTACATCAAATACAAGTTCGACAACGACGCCCATCTCAAAGACGTCCACCTCGAAGGTGAAGTGTCGAACTTCAAGAAGAATGTCCGGGGGCATTTTTATTTCACATTGAAAGACGACAACGCCTCCATCTCGGCGGTGATGTTCCGGGGGAACGCGTGGAAGGTCCGTTTCACACCGAAAGACGGCATGAGTGTCCTGGTCCGCGGCTATGTGAGCGTCTTCAAGGTGGCCGGGAGCTATCAGATCTATGTCGAAGAGATGCAGGAAGTGGGTCTCGGCAATCTCTACCGACGGTATCTCGAACTGAAGGAAGAGCTCGAGAAGAAGGGCTATTTCGAGGAGGAGCGGAAACGGGAACTCCCCGCTTTCCCGAAACAGGTGGCCGTGCTCACAAGCGCCACCGGCGCGGCCGTCAAAGACATCATCCACATCATCAACCGCCGTTATCCGCTCGTGAAAATCCTGGTCTATCCCACCACCGTGCAAGGCGAGGCGGCCAAGGAGGAAATCCGCGACAACCTGCAAAAAGCCGGCGCCAACCCCGATAACGATGTCATCATCCTCGGCCGCGGCGGCGGCAGCATCGAGGATCTTTGGGCCTTCAACGAAGAGATGGTGGCCGAAGCCATCTATCAATGTCCCATTCCCGTGATCAGCGCCGTCGGTCACGAGACCGACTTCACCATCGCCGATTTTGTGGCGGACAAGCGAGCCCCCACCCCCTCGGGGGCGGCCGAGATCGCCGTGCCCGACCAAAAAGCCCTCCATCGCGACATCGAAAAGATGAAGGGCTCGCTCTATGACAATCTGCAACGCTTGATCGAGAGGAAGAAGGAAACGGTGGAAGAGTTGCACGACCGCTATGTCATGAAGGACCCCGTCCGGATTTTGATGCCTTTCGAACGCAAACTCGAATATCTCCGGGACAAGTTGAGAATCCTTTCACCGGCCCAGAAGACGCTGGAAGCCAAGAAGAATCTCCGTCAACTCGAAAAGAACCTCTTCCGGTCGTTCTCCACTCTGCTTTCCGACAAGCGGCGCGCTCTTTCCCTATCGAGAGACAAGCTTCCCTTCGTGGATCCGAAGCGCTTGATGGAGAAAGGCTACACCCTGGCCAAGAAGAAGGGTGAAATCATAAAAAGTGTGCACATGGTCGACAAGGGAGATCGTCTGGAGATGGAGTTCTTCGACGGCTCGATCGATGTCGAAGTGTTGAACAAGAAGGAGAAGGATAGAGATGGATAAGCAATCATTCGAAGAGGCCCTGGAGAAACTCGAGGGCATCGTCAAGGAACTCGAAAGCGGCGAACTCCCTTTGGAGCAGGCCGTGAAGAAGTACGAGGAAGGCACAAAGCTCGCCAAACATTGCCACAACCTCCTCGAAAACGCCGAGAAGGCCCTGACGAAGAAAATGGAAGACAGTGGAGAGGTCGATTTCGAAACCCCGGACGAAGACGACGGTGAGTAATCACGCATGAATCTCTACGAAATCAAGGATCCGTCCTTCTTGAAGTCCGCGACCGTTCCGGAATGCGTCGAACTCGCCTCCGAGATCAGGACCTTCCTCATCGAGAATGTCGCCAAGACCGGGGGTCACCTCTCCAGCAACCTCGGTGTGGTCGAACTCACCATCGCCCTCCACCGGATGTTCGATTCCCCAAAAGACAGACTCGTCTTCGATGTGGGCCACCAAGGTTATGTACACAAGATTCTCACCGGACGGGCCGGTGATTTTCCGCGTCTAAGGAAAATCGATGGACTATCCGGTTTCTTGAAGCGCGACGAGAGCGTCCATGACGTGTTCGAAGCCGGCCATTCCTCGACGAGCCTCGCGGCGGCGGCGGGGATGCTCTTCGCAAAGCGACACAACCGAGACATCGGACACGTGGTCGCCGTCATCGGTGATGGCGCTCTGGCGAACGGCATGGCGCTCGAATCGTTGAACTTCCTCGGCCATCATCCCGAATTGAATCCCGTCATCATCCTGAACGACAACGAGATGTCGATCAGCGAGAACGTGGGCCATCTGGCTAGGATGATGACGAAATTGCGGATGAAGAGGAGTTACCGTTCATTCCGTCGCCGGGCGGCGAAGTTGGTGCCCCGCTTCCTCCGCAAACTGACAACGAAGATCGAAAAACGCGTGAAGGGTTTCCTCACGGGCACGACATACTTCGAATCACTCGGTTACCGCTATTTCGGCCCGCTCGACGGCCACGACCTGAAAAGCTTATGCAAGGCTTTCGAGGTGGTGAAGAAGAACCCCGAGCCGACCGTCATCCATGTCCGGACGAAAAAGGGCAAGGGTTATCCTCCCGCCGAGGAGGACAACCGCGGTCGCTGGCACGGTGTGCCGCCTTTCGATATCGGCAACGGGACATTCAAGAAACCCCTCGGCGACGACACACGGTCCTATTCGGCGATTGTCGCCCGGTATCTGGATGATCACGCCGGAAAGAACGAGGCGTTCTATGTCCTCACTCCGGCGATGACCGAGGGCTCGGCGCTCACGGATTTCCGTGAACGCCACCCCGATAAGTTCATCGACACGGGGATCGCCGAAGCGACGGCGGTCACGCTCGCGGGTTCGCTCGCTCTTGCGGGCGTGCGACCTTTCGTTTCCATCTATTCGACCTTCCTGCAGCGGGCTTATGACCAAGTCCTCCATGACGTGGCCCGCCAGAAAGCGCCGGTCGTCTTCGGCGTCGACAGAAGCGGCGTCGTCGGTGGCGACGGCGAGACGCACCAAGGCATCTACGACATCCCCATGCTCACCCACATCCCGCATGTGACCATCGCCCATCCGCGGAACGCCCGCGAACTGACGCGCATCCTCCGCCACGCGTTCACCCACGAGGGAGGCCCCTTTTTCGTGCGCTATCCGAAGATGGAGGTCCGTTTCGAGGAATCATGGCTCGACGAAGACGAAACCACACCCCCTTCCTGGGAAGAGATCCTGCCCGGGAACGAGGCCACCGTCATCGCCTTCGGCGAGATGGTGAACGAACTCGAAAAGAGGATCATGGCCTCGGGGCTCTCCATCCGCTTGCTCGACGCCCGCTATCTGAAACCGCTCGACGAAGACCTCCTGCAAAGCGTCGACACCGACAAGCCCGTTGTCGTGCATGAGGAATCGACCCTCCCGGGCGGACTCGGTGAACGCATCCTCAGCCATCTGGCCGCGAGAAACAGGACACCCCGCCGTTTTCGCGCCATGGGGTTCAACGACATGTATGTCGGACAAGGAAGCCGCAAGGAGATCCTCGTGCGTGAAAACCTCGACGCCGACAGCGTCATCGCGACCGTGAAGAGGCTCCGCGATGCGTCTTGACATCCACCTTCGCGAAAGGATGGGTTTTCGTTCCCGCCACCATGCGCGCCAAGAGATCAAAGCGGGAAACATCCTCGTCAACGGAAAGACGGTCAAGAAACCCTCTTTCGAAGTGAAGGAGACGGACCGTGTGCAGACAAAATCTTTCCGCACACCCTATGTGTCTTTCGGCGGTGTGAAGCTCGCAAGAGCCCTCGGGTTTTTCGGTATCGATCCCCGAGGGAGGATCGTGCTCGATGTCGGCTCCTCGTCGGGAGGATTCACCGACTGTGTATTGCGCGGCGGCGCGAAGAAGGTCTATGCCGTCGATGTCGGCCGCGACCAGTTAGTCAACGAACTGAAGCGGGACGACCGTGTCGTCTTGCGCGAGAACACGAACTTTCTCGATACGATTCCCGAAGATTTCCCCGGGGTGGAGCTCGTCGTGATGGATGTCAGCTTCACATCGAGCCTCCCCTTGCTTCGCCATATGCACGACATGTTCCCCGATGTCGTCGCGGTCGTCCTCTTCAAACCGCAGTTCGAAGGGGCGAAGACGAACCGTTCCGGCATCGTCAAGAGCGAATCCGCTCTTTTAGCGACCTTCACCGACTATCTCGAGACGTTGGTCGACGAGGGTCTTAGCCCCGTCAATGCCATACTCTCACCCCGGCAAGAGAAGAAGGCCAACCGCGAGATCTTCGTCCATATCGACCGTGACCAGCCGGCCGCCACCGTCGACGATCTCGTGGCGATCATCACCAAAAACCTCGCAGAAGAGGGGGAAACGATATGTTGAGACACCTGGTCGTCAAGAATTTCGCCATCCTCGAGGGACTCGAGGTCTCTTTCGAAGACGGCATGAGTGTCCTCACGGGCGAGACCGGCGCGGGCAAGAGCCTCCTGATCGGTGCGATCGGCCTTCTGCTCGGCGACCGGGCCGACAAGGAGATCATCCGCACCGGGGCCGAGAGCGCCGAAGTCAGCGGCCTGTTCTCCCCTCTCAACGCGGCGGTGGAGGAAGTCCTCACCGAACAGGGGATCGCCCTCGATGAAGAAGGGCTCTTGATCAAACGTCGCGTGAGCAGGGAGAAAGGCAACCTCATCAAAGTGAACGGCGAAGTCGTGACCTTGGCGGAGTTGCGGAAGATCACCCGTCGTCTCGCCGACATCCACACCCAGCACGACACGAAGCGATTGATCAACCCCGAGACCTATCTCGCCCTGCTCGACGGTTACGACGAGGGCATCGCCGCCCTCCTTTCGGACTACAACAATGCCCGGGAGAGTTATCTCGAAGCCTTTCAAGAACATGAAGCCCTCCTGCAAAAACGGCAAGAGACAGAAGAGCGTGCCGACCTATTACGGTTTCAGGCCGACGAACTCCGTTCCCATGAAATGAAAAAAGGCGAAGAGACCGAACTAGACAACCGTCTGCAGGCCTTGAAGAACTTCGACGAGATCTATCGCTCGCTCGCGACGGCGAAAACCGCTCTCGACGAAAACCGGGCCCTTGAGAACATCTATGACGCCAAAAACGCCCTCGAAGAGGCCGCTCGTTACGACAAACGCCATCTGGAGGACTCGCAGAGGACAGAAAGCGCCTATCATGAACTCGACGACATCCGGTCGAATCTCGCCGACGCGCTTTCATCCCTCGATTTCGACCCCGACGAACTCGACCGGCTCGAGACGCGAAAACACACGCTCGAGACCTTGAAGAGGAAATACAGAAAGAGCGTCGACGAACTGATCGACTATCAAGAAGAGATCGACGAGACGCTCGCCGATGCCGACACGTTCGACGAACGGATAAAAGCCGCACATGACAGGCTCAAAGCGCGTCACGCCGAACTCGTAAAAAAAGCCACGCTCTTGAGCGAGGCGCGTGAGAAAGCGGCGCGGGCCATCGAGACGCGGATGAAGGACGAACTCGCCGCCCTCGAGCTCCAAGAGGCGGCCTTCGAGATCGAGTTGGTGCGGGCTCTCCCCGCGGATGAAAGGGACCGGGAGGCCTTGCGTCCCGAGGGTGTCGACCGTGTCGACTTCCTCCTATCCACGAACAAGGGCGAACCCTTGAAACCTCTGCGTCAGATCGCCTCCGGCGGCGAACTCTCCCGCATCATGCTCGCCTTGAAGACCCTGCTCGTGAAGCAGGAGACGTTGAATCTGATGGTCTTCGACGAGATCGACACGGGTGTGAGCGGTTATGTCGCGGCGCAAGTGGCGAAGAAGATGCACGACATCGCCGAAGATGTGCAGGTTCTCGCCATCACCCACCTTCCCCAGGTGGCCGCCGCCGCCGACACCCACTATCTCATCTACAAAGAAAGCGGTGACGAGCGGACGGCCGCCCATGTCCTAGCGTTGGACGAGACCGGCCGTATCGACGAACTCGCGAAGATGATCTCGGGCGACGAGGTCACCGAACGGGCCAAAGAGAGCGCCAAGGAGCTTCTGCAATAAAAAAAGCGCCGCAGCGCTTTTTCATCAATCAGGAGAACACCGCTTGCCACATGATCACGATGGTCGTGGCCACAAGACCGAGCAGAAATGCCACGACGAGGATCATTACGACAATCTTTCCCCATTTGCGTTTCAACGGATTCACATAGATCGTTTCCGGTTCCTCTTGCGGCTTTTTCTTGCGTTTTCTGCTTTCGGGCATCATATCACCTCTCAGTGTTGTTTNAACGGGATGTGCACCGGCGTTCGCAGGAACCATTATACTAAATCTCCGGCAAAAAGGAAAGTGCGAGCATGAAGAAATACCGCGTCATCTTCCATATCGACCTGAACGCCTTCTTTGCGAGTTGCGAGGCGGCGGAAGACAAAAGCCTCCGGGAGAAGCCGATCGGTATCGGGCCCAAAAGCGAACGGGGGATCCTCACCACGGCGAACTACGAGGCCAGGAAATACGGTGTCAAGAGCGCCATGCCCGTGAGCGAGGCCCGCCGCTTGTGTCCGAAGTTGCGCGTGCTGCCCGTGAATTTTCCGCTCTACGAAAAATACAGCCGTCTTTTCTTCGAATATCTGTCGGACTACACCGACATGTTGGAGCCCGCGTCGATCGACGAAGGTTACCTCGACATGACGGACGCGCTGGCGGGAAAACATCCCCAGACCGTGGCGAAGAGGATCCAAAAGGATCTGCTCAAGAAACACAGTCTACCCGTCTCCATCGGCATCGCCCCGAACATGTTCTTGGCGAAGATGGCCTCCGACATGAAGAAGCCCCTCGGTATCACGATACTCCGTAAGCGGGATGTGGAAAAGAAACTCTGGCCGTTGCCGATCGAGAGGCTCCACGGCATCGGCAAGAAGACGGTCCCCGATTTGAAACTTCTGGGCATCGAGACGATCGGCGATCTTGCGAACTANNCGGACAAGGATAAGCTCAAAGCCTTCCTCGGCAACCAGACGGACTCTTTCATGGCCAAAGCTTCAGGCCACGACGACCGCCGTGTCGATCCCGACCGCCGNGGCANACACCAATCGCTCGGCAACTCGAAGACCTATGAGGGGTTCCTCCACGAACACGGCGAAATCGTCGCCGAACTCGAGCGTTTGACGGCCAAGGTCTCCGACCGTCTGCAAGAAGAGAGTCTCGCCGCCAAGACCTTCGCCGTGCAGATCCGCTACAACGATTACGAGAACAGGTCCAAACACATCACCCTGCCGCATCACACGAACGATTTTTCGACCATGTTCAAGGAAGCGGAAAGGTTGTTCGACGAGCTCTACGAGGATCGACCGATCCATCTTGTCGGCGTGAGCGCTTCGAACATCATCAAGGGCGAACGCCTGTTCCGACAGCTTTCGATATTCGAGCTCGATGCCGAGAAGAAGAGTGACGGTGCCATCGAGAAGGTCCTTGAAAGCATCAATCGCCATTATGAAAAACCCCTTTTGCGGAAGGGTGTCGCAGAAAAAGGTGAAAAGCGCTGATTGTGGCGGTTGCGCGTTTGTGATAAAATGAAGGCATTCAAGGTAGTGAAGAAGGAATGGGAGTGTTGGTCATGAAAAGAGTTGTCCTGGTATTGATCTTGTTCTTTGCCGCGGGGGTGCTGGCGGCTTGCGGCGACGATCCCGTCGATGAGGTCACCCCACCGTCTTTCGAGCGTCTCGAAATCAACGGGCAGGCCCCGTTCGCCGAGGGAACACATGTCCCCGCGGTCGTCGAGAAACAAGACCCCATCCGTTTGGATGTCTATTTCGACAATCCCTCCGATCTGGATATCAATCTTTTGCGCATCCACGACAGGACGATCCGGGCCAGCCGTTTCGAAGATGAAAGCACGAACGAACACGTGGTCTTCTACATAACCGCCGGGGCGATTCCCGGAGAGACCCGCTATAGTTTCGACGAATTCGAATACATGCACGACGGCGTCCAGGCCGTGGAGGTCACCGAGAACAACACCTACGACATCCTCGTCCTCGAAGCGCTCCCCGCGGCCGAGATCGTTTCCGTCGACCCCGGCGTGGACAGCCTGGCCTTCGATCTCGGACTCACCGACACCGACGACACCATCCTCGATGGGCGTATCGAGTTGCTTCATGAGGATGACATCGTCGCCGAACGCGAGCTCATCGCCGGCGACCACGTCTTCGCGGGGCTTTTCAGCGACCAGGAATACACAATCCGCATCCTCGTCGATTATGAGCGCAATGACGGTGAAGGCCTGCAGGAGGATTATGTCCTCCTCGAGAGCGCCCCCGTTTCGACACTGCCGAAGAGCCCCCCCACCGCCTCTATCGAGGAGCCCGTCATCGGTGAGACCGATATCCGTTTCTCGCTGACGTACGCGGATCCCCACGGAGTCCTCATGGAAGAAGGATTGCGGGCGCTCATCATCAAAGACGAGATCGTAGAAATGGAAATCCCGCTGGATGAAGAAGAACTGGCTGACATCCATATCGAGAACCTACTCAACAACAACACCTACACGTTGAAAATCGTCGCCGATTACGATCTGCACGATCTGGAAGGGCCGCGGGTCGACCAGATCCTCGCGGAGAAGACGTTCACGACCCTGCAGATGGATCTTCCTCCCATCACCGTCGACATCGACGCCCCTGCCGAGAACCGAGTCTCTTTCGCCATCGACACGAGCGCCTTGAAAGACATCGTCTTGCCTTCCACCATGCACGCCAGACTCTACAACGAAGCCGACGAACAGAAATGGGCCCAGACCCTGCTCATCCGCGATGACATGGTCTATGACGTCGACGGCCTCTTCGCCGACAACACCTACCGTCTGATAATCACCGCCAAGTATGATTTGGGCGACGGTGAGGGTGTCCGCGAAGGCGTGATATTCGAAGACACCGTGACGACCCCCGCCAACGAGAAGCCCACGGGTGATGTGACCAATGTCGAGTTGGACGCAGCGAGCGTCACATTCACGGCGACGGTGAACGACCCCGACGACACCATCCTGGAAGGACGTCTCATCGCCCGCCTCTATGCATTGCCCGTCGGGGAGGACTTCGACCCCGACGACCTCGACCCCTACCGGGTCAAGGTCATCGACAGCGGCGGCACCTACACGTTCGAGGATGTCCCCATCGACCACGAAAAGACGTATGCGGTGGAAATCATCACCGATTACGACCTTCGCGACAAGAGCGGACCCGTGCGGGGTCATGCTCTCGGCTCCCACTACATCCGCGCCACCAAGACGCCCAAGCCGGGCGAAGCTTCCATCGCGGATGTCGAGAGGATCCTCGGCGGGTTCATCATCGACATCGATGTGCAGGATCCGCACGACTCGTTCCGTGACGGCGAAGTGACCGTCTCCCTCTATGAGGGTGAGACCCTCGTCCATACGGAAACCCTGAGTGAAAGCCGGACCGTGACCATCGACACGCTTGCGGCCGATACGGAGTATCGCATCTATCTGACGGCGACCATCGATTTCGACGACGGGGGCGAGCCCTATGAGACGGTGTTCGTCCGCGAGACCCTGCGGACGGTGTCCGGATGGCCCGGCATCGATTTCTCCGACATGAACATCGAAAAAGAGAGCATGGCGACGGATGTGCAGATCGACGACGCCCACGGCAGCATCGTCGCCGGCTCGCTGCGCCTCGTCCTCTATGACGCGGAAGATGAACCGATCGGCACACGAAAGATAGAAGACGGCATGCACATGAGATTTCTCACGCTCTATTCCGATTACACCTACATGCTGCGCGTCTATGGTGATATCGACCTCGCCGACGGCGAAGGCGTGAGGGAAGACGAACTCCTCCACGAGGAGACCTTCACGACCGAGCCCTACGAGTTCCCGATCCCCGAGTTCTCCGAACTCGCGATCACCGAAGAGGAAATCAGGCTCACCATCACGGACATCGACGACAGCGACGGGATCTATGTGGAAAACGACATGCGCCTCGTCCTCTATGAAATCACCGACGAGGGGGACGTCCTGCTCGAGGAGATCCATCTCGATCTGACGAGCCCGGACGGCATCGGCGGGGAGTATGTCTTCACCGCCCAACACGAAGAAGAGAAGAACTACCGGATCAGCATCGAGGCGAGCTACGATTTGAACGATGCGCGCGGATTGCAGGAGGATGAAGTTCTCCGCTCGATGTCCTTTTCGACCATTTACGACCCGAAAGAGGATTGAACCCCTTTGAGGCGCCATGCTTGGCGCCTCAAAGTTTTATCCACCCCCCCCATCGCTCTTCTCGAGAAAGGAGCATGCTTGTGAAACTCGTCTGGCGCTATCTCGCCGCGACTTTCTGCTTGACGTTCTTTTTCCAGTTCTTGCTCGTCATCTTGCTCACGACCACCACTATGCGCGCCGGCGGCGGCCTCTATTGGACCTTGCTCGTGCTGGGAGGCAGCGCGCCGACAATCGTCGCCGTCTATCTCGTGGTGCGTCATGACAGGGAGGCCGACAAGAAGAACTTCTTCAAGAGTCTCATCGCTTTCCGCCGCAATCCTTTTTGGTTCGTCTTCGCATTGGCCTTCCCTTTGGCCGTCGGCGGGCTCTACCGGTTGGTGGAGGACGATGCCCGAGGCTTTATCGATCTTTCCGCATCGGATTTGTTGATGTTCATCCCGGCCCTCTTCGTGGGCATCCTTCTCGGCGGACTCGAAGAAGTGGGCTGGCGCGGCCTCCTCTTCAGGGAACTCCAATTCCAGGGTCCCCTCGTCGTGGTGGCGCTCCTCATCGGGGGCATCTGGGGCCTTTGGCACATCCCGCTCTTCTTCATCGAGGGCATGGCCCATGTGGATTACGCGTTCTTGCCCTACTTTCTCGGTGCGCTGATGTATGGTGTGTTTCTCACCTACATCCTCGTCAGAACGCAGAGCATCGGCATGGCCGTCTTGTCCCACGCGGCGATCAACGCCGCGGCGGCGATCGGCCTGTCGGTGGATTATCGCAACGACCTTTTCACCTATCTCTATCTGGGGCTTTTCATCCTGATCGGCTGCTTTTTGCTCATGCAGTATGAAAAGGAGGCCGCCCCCGGGAAGATGTGACCACGCTTCACGGGGTGATGATCCGCCAAGGAAAGCCTGCATCCCGATTCGCCTTCCGTGCGCGACATGTACGCACGCCGTCACTGTAAGCATGATATAATGAAACCGGCTACCGGAACGGTATCCGGACAAGCCGTGTGGAAAGGGGTATGTAGCATGGCCGACGAAACCTTGAACAAGGACCATCGGATCATCAACGAACTCTCCGAGAAGATCAATCGGGCCGGCGACTTGAAAGAAGAGATCGAAGATCTCACGGTGAAACGGGAAAAATACCGGAATGTGAAATTCAGCTCGGAACACAAGTTCTTCCCTTACGGGGCTTTAATGCTTGAATTGGACGAGGATGTGCGGAAACGGACGTTCGGCAAATCGTTCTTTTTGTTCTTGTATCTCTTGTTGACTTATGCGGCGCTGTTCGCGCTCCCGGCCGCCGCCGTCTTCGTCATGGACTATCTCGAATTGTTCGCATACAGCCGTTTTCTCGAGGAGCTCGTCTTCACCATCATGATCATCGGTGCCTACGCCGTCGTGGTGGCGGTGTTCCTCCTCACCTTCAAAAAACACCGTTGGCGACTGATCCGGGGCTTGGAGAAACGTAAACGGAAACGGTTGATCAAAAAACGCAAGGAAAAATTGGGCAACGCCATGGATGAATCAAGGCGGATGATCAAAGAGTACGAAGCGGCTTTCGCCGAGAAGATCGAGGACGCCGACGAACGGATGAAGAAAGCGCAAGAAGAACTTTCCGCCTTGGAGAAGGAGTTCGCCCAGAACGCCACGGTGCCCTTGAAGTTCATCCCCGAAATCCGGAGAGTGAAATCCTATTTTGACGAAAAACGGGCCGACACCATCAAAGAGGCCTTGAATCTCCTTGTCGCCGAGAAGCGAGAAGAAGAGCGTTTCAACCATCTGATGGCGATGCTCAAAAAACACCTTTCCAGTCTCGAACATCTCGGAGAAGAATTCGCATCGGTCCAACAATACCAAAAGACGCTCGCGGAAAGAAGTTTGCGTGAGGACCGCGAAAAAGAGCGGGAAGCGAAAATGCAAAAAAGCGCCGAGGAGCTCCCCCGTGAAGGGAAGAATCAAAAGAAAAGCAAGAAAGAAAAGCAGAAACACATCAAGAGGAAGTATTACTGAGGCTTCTTTCGAAGATAACGAAAAGGCGACCCGCATCGCGGGTCGCCTTTGTTTGTGGGTAGTGGTTATTCGGGGAGTACAGTCACTTCGACGCTTCTGCTGACGACGTCATCGTATTCTATGACGTCCGTGGAGGCAGTGAGTGTGACGGTGACCGCCTCGTCGGTGGGACGGGTTACCGTTCCGTCATCACTGATGACGTCCGGATTGTCCGATTCCCACATGATGGCGAACTCTTCGTGGGTCAAAGGAAGGTCGATGGTGTCCGTGTCGACTTCGGTCGGAACCTCGGCAACGGCTTCTTCGAGGGCGTTCTCGGCACGGGTGTAAGGGTCTTCCATGTCAACGCCGTTACAGGCGATGAGGACGAGAGACAACACGAACAAGGGGATGATCAGTGTGAGTTTCCTCATTTTTGTACACCTCCTCTAGATTCGGGTGGGTGATTTCCACCGTTATCATTATACAATACACTTTTTTTTAATGCAACGCAACCCTTGGAAGGGAAAAGCCTTCAGGAACCGATCAATCGTCTGATGGCGTCGACATCGGTCAGGTCGTCCAGAGGCATCTCCAAATCCACAGCGACACCGTTTTCGAGGGATTGATGCTCGTCGTCGGCAAGGAGGGAAGTGCTGCTCATCACGAGTACGGCCCCACTCGGAACGATGAGCGGGGCGATCGATGCGGCACCACCGAAGGACTTTTGGCCGATGATGGTCGCCGCTTTTGTCTCTTTGGCGATGTGGAGCATCTTGTTGGCGGCGCTGTAGGTGACCGGGGAAGAGAGCAGATAGAACTCGAAATCGAAGGCCTCGTTTTCGCTTGTCATCCAGGCCGACACGGTGGAACCGTCTTTCGCATTGACGCGATGCTGGGGGAGTTCCTCGTCGCTCATGTAGGCGAAGGTGCGATACATCGTGCCCATGACACCGCCGGTGTTGCAGGTGAGGTCGACGACGATGCGGTCGATCTCGCCTTGGGCCTTCACGTCTTCCAAGTAGGACCGGAAGGCGTCGGGGGTCTCCTCCGTGAACCGTTTGAGAAGGATGACGGCGAATCCGTCATCGGCATGGATGACGCCCTCTTCCCGCCGGCAATGCGTCTGCAGAACCGTTTGGCGGGCATGGACGAAATCCCGCGAACGGGGGCCGAGATAGTTGTATGCGTGGTCGACCTCGTGATTGTCTAGATAGATACCGCTCATGAGATAGGACGTGTGGAGGTCGTCGAGATCATAGGCGATGCGGTTCAAAGCGTCGTAATGGTCGCCGTCGGAACCGAGAAGACCCTCTTCGCGGTTGTGGACGAGGTCACGATAGGATTCCTTGCCGTGCATCTCTTTCAGACCGTAGAAATGATCGAGGGCGAAGACGAGAAAGTCCCTTGTCGCCTTTTTGATGTCGTCGGGCATCGCATGCCGGTTGTAGGCGGTGTCGTTCAGCTTTCTCCGGAGGGAGGCGTCGTCGAGGAGTTGGTAGGTGTCGATGCCATAGAAGGTTTCGCCGTTGAAATAGACATCGTACATCGGACCGCTGAAGAAGAGGTTGGCGAGGTGGAAAGGCATGAGATGGCCCTCCTCGGTCATTTCGAGGGAAAAACCGTAATGGGCCAGATCGAAGGTCGTCTCTTCCGGAGGTGTCTCCACCGCCTTCACGATCTCGAGGCCTTTGCCGAAGTCCGTCTTGGTGTCGGCGGCGAAGGCCCGGAAGAAATCATAACGGTTGACGGTCACGGTGTCGTGAGCGAAGTCGATCTCCATCCGCAATTCGATGTCCTCTTCCCACTCCGCATCGTCGTCTTCGACTGTCTTGTAGGCGATGATGAGCAGCTCATCGTGATAGTCGAAGTCGATGCGTTCCGTCTCGAGGGCCCCCTCTAGCAACATGATGAAACTCTCGACATCGACGTAGGGGAGGTTGTTTTCGAGGGGGAAACGGACAGGGAGACCGCCGTCTGCGACCGTGTATTCTTCGGCGAGGTTCTTGAAAGGGACCTCCCGGTCCTTCTCTTCGTGCCTTCGGCAGGCGGAGACGAGGAAGATCGACGTGACGATGATGAGCATCGCGAGGATTTTTTTCATCGGTATCACCTTCCCATTACGGTCGGGCTTGTGCTATCATGAGTATGATGTCATATATAGCGGAATTATAGCATGAGAGCGGCTATTTTTCCACAGGAGGCCCTATGAGATACAAGAAGACGAGAACGTTCTGGGACAGGGTGTTCGGTGATTACGATAAATCGCCGCCGGCAGGCGGACGTTTACCTTTCAAAGCGCTTGACGAGGCCTTGGACATGTTGGCCGATGGGAGCGATGACACTTTCCGGGTCGTGGATTTCGGTTGTGCTCCGGGTGTGTTGCTCTATTGTCTCTCCGAAAGAAGAGAGGGCGTCTATTTCGGTATCGACATCAGCGAGGAAGGCATCAAGCGTTCGAAAGAGCTTTTCAAGGGCAAGGATCCGTCTCCGCGTTTTTTGCTCGGGTCCCTCGAGAAACTCGCCGTGTTCAAAGACGAAGAAGCGGATGCGTTCATCCTCTCGAACATCATCGACAACCTCGTCCCCGCCGACACCCGCTATCTCCTCCAAGAGGCACACCGCATCCTGAAACCCTCCGGACAAGTTCTCGTCAAACTGAACCCCCATCTCTCCCCGGCCGACATCGCCCATGTCGGCTACATGCCGGTGGATGACGAGTTCGACTTCTACGAGGGGCCGGACGGCTTGTATCTATGGAATCTCGACACCGAAGCCTGGAAAGGTTTCTTCGAGTCATACGGGTTCAGGGTCGTCACAAGGGAAGATTTGGGCGAAAAGGCCGGCCACAACCGCCTCTTCGTCTTGGAAAAAAGGGACGGATGAAAATGTGCACCCATGAAGGGGAAATGACATGAAGTTTGCGAGTTGGAATGTGAACGGTCTGCGGGCGGCGGTGCGCAAAGGCTTCTTCGAAACCTTTGCACAACTCGATGCCGACATCTTCGCCGTGCAGGAGACAAAAATGAAAGAGGAACAGAAGGATTTCTCGTTTCCGGGGTATCACGAATTCTGGAACAGCGCCTTGAAACCGGGCTACTCGGGAACCCTCATACTGGCGCGGAGAAAACCCCTCGCCGTGATGCGGGGCTTCGCGGGAGAAGAAGACGACGAGGGGCGCGTCATCACCCTTGAATACGACGACTTCTTTTTTGTCAACACGTATAGTCCGAACTCCGGAGAAGGGCTGAAACGCCTGCCGTTCCGCATGGATTTCGAGACCCGTTTCCACAGGCACTTGCAAGAACTCGACGCGAAAAAACCCGTCATCCTCACGGGCGACCTCAACGTCGCCCACGAAGAGATCGACTTGAAGAATCCGCAAAACAACCGCAAGAACGCCGGTTTCACCGATGAAGAGCGAGAACGCTTCACGGAGTTGTTGGGGAAAGGGTTCACAGACACGTTCCGCGCCCTCCATCCCACCAAGGTGCAATACACCTGGTGGACCTACCGCTTCAACGCCCGCAAGCGGAACGCCGGCTGGCGGATCGATTATTTCGTCGTCTCGGAACGTCTCATGGAAAAGGTCGTCGAAAGCCGCATCCATGACGATATCCACGGTAGCGACCACTGCCCGGTGACTTTGGAGATCGAACTTTGACGGATTGAACCTCGGAAGGAGGTCCGTGATGGATGTCATCGCTTGGCTGAAGGAAGGCGATCCCTCCTTGGTCCCTCTTGTGGAGAGACACCTTTTGGACAACAAGGCGCCTTCCACCGAAGAAGGCATCATCGGCCGCTACCTCGACCGCTTCGATGAAGAGACCTCGATGTGGGGAGGCGGCATCTATACGCCGAAGTGGATTTCGACCCACTACACGATGATGGAACTTCTTTACATGGAAATCGACCCGCACCATCCCGTCTATCAAAAGGGCATGCGGAAACTATGGCGGACCATATGGCAAGACCGGGTCGAAAGAAAGGGCCGAAAAATCGACCTCTGCATCGTGGGGATGCTC
>SL_5KL_010_SEDDRAFT_10000871_pt1 | contig 19007 bp, 17 predicted proteins | sample SodLakKL_010_SED_FD_9118 | JGI IMG/M metagenome (IMG submission 9118)
GTGTCGACGGCACACCGTTCCAGGGCGAAAGCGAACAGGAGCTTCGAAGCAAACTCGAAGAACACGGCTTCAAATCCTCCGGCAAAGAGGTCATGTACTCGGGCGTGACTGGTGAGAAAATTGATGCCGAGATTTTCGTTGGCACGATTTTCTACCACAAGCTCTACCACATGGTCTCGAACAAACTGCACGCCCGTTCGCGCGGACCTGTGCAGGTGCTCACTCGCCAGCCGACCGAAGGGCGTGCCCGTGAGGGTGGCCTGCGTGTCGGTGAGATGGAACGCGATACGATTATCGGCCATGGGGCGGCGATGGTGCTCAACGAACGTCTGCTTGATTCCTCGGACAAAGAGACGGTGTACGTCTCAGCAGATACGGGGATGATCGCGGTCAAAGACCGCGAACAGCGGCGTGTGTACGATCCCGCAACCGGCAGCGAGGACAACATCCACGAGTTGGAGATCAGTTATGCGTTCAAACTCCTGCTTGATGAGATGATGGCACTCGGCATCCGACCAACCCTCGAACTCGAAGACGCAGTCTAACAATGTCAATGCAAACACCAAAACAGCTCGGCGGGATCCGCTTCGGACTCATGGATCCCGAGACGTACCGTGATCTGTCGGCCACGAAAGTGATTACCGCCGACACCTACGACGACGACGGCTACCCCATCGACATGGGGCTGATGGATCCGCGGCTCGGCGTGATCGACCCCGGTCTCGAATGTCGAATGTGTGGACAACACTCGGGGTCGTGTCCGGGTCACTTCGGCCATATCGAACTCGCCGCGCCCGTCATTCACGTCGGCTTTACAACGCTGATGCGTCGACTGCTGCGGGCGACCTGCAGAGAGTGTGGGCGGCTGACGCTCACCGAAGAGAAGATGGATCAGTTCCGCGAGCAACTCGAAAAGGCCAACGAGCTCGGCAAAGACCCTGATACGGTGCTGAAAGCCGCCGTCCGCGAGGCACGCAAATCGAGCACCTGTCCACACTGTGGCAATCCACAGGCTGACATCAAACACGAAAAGCCGACAACCTACTACGAGGTCGAAAACGTCCTTTCGTCGGAGTACTCCGAAATCATCGCCTCGGCGATGCAACCCGACCCCGACGACGAAGACGACGACGGAACGAGCCCACAGGCACTCGCCGACGAAACGGGCATTTCGCTCGAACGGATTAACCAGATTCTCGGCGGTGAGTTCCGCCCGCTCGATGAGGACCGGCGTTCGCTCGAAAAGGCACTTGACGTCGATCTCACCGAAGAGGACATGAACAAGCTGATGCCCTCGGACATTCGGGACTGGTTCGAACAGATTCCCGACGAGGACATCGAGGTGCTGGGTATCGATTCGCAGCACTCTCGTCCCGAGTGGATGATCATGACCGTCCTGCCCGTTCCACCAGTGACCGCTCGGCCGTCGATCACCCTTGATAACGGCCAGCGCTCCGAGGACGACCTGACCCACAAACTGGTCGACATCATCCGAATCAACCAGCGGTTTATGGAGAACCGTGAGGCAGGTGCCCCACAACTGATTATCGAGGACCTCTGGGAGCTGTTGCAGTACCACGTCACTACCTTCGTCGACAACGAGATTTCGGGCACTCCACCAGCCCGCCACCGCTCGGGTCGGCCACTGAAAACCCTCAGCCAGCGACTGAAAGGCAAAGAGGGTCGGTTCCGGGGGTCGCTTTCTGGCAAGCGTGTGAACTTCTCGGCGCGAACCGTCATTAGCCCCGATCCGACGCTCAGTCTCAACGAAGTTGGCATTCCGGACCGGGTCGCCAGCGAGATGACGATCACGGTCAACGTCACCGACCGTAACACCGAGGAAGCTCGGCAGTACGTCGCCAACGGGCCAAAGAAACATCCCGGTGCAAACTACGTCAAACGACCCGACGGTCGACGACTCAAAGTCACCGAGAAGAACTGCGAGGAGCTCGCGACAAAAATCGAGGAGGGCTGGGAGGTCAACCGGCATCTCGTCGACGGCGACATCGTGATCTTCAACCGCCAGCCGTCGCTGCACAGAATGAGTATTATGGCTCACGAAGTCGTCGTGATGCCGTACAAGACGTTCCGGCTCAACACGGTTGTTTGTCCGCCGTACAACGCCGACTTCGACGGCGACGAGATGAACCTGCATGCCCTCCAAACCGAGGAGGCTCGTGCGGAGGCCCGCGTGCTCATGCGTGTCCAAGAGCAGATCCTCTCGCCCCGCTTCGGCGAGAACATCATTGGGGCGATTCAGGATCACATTTCAGGAACCTACCTGCTGACCAACGACAACCCACAGTTCACTGAAACGCAGGCACTCGACCTGCTTCGGGCGACCCGTGTCGACGAGTTGCCCGAACCGGATGGTGAAGACGAGATGGGGCCATACTGGAGTGGCCGAACCGTCTTTTCGCTGTTATTGCCCGACGGGTTGGACCTTGAGTTCAGTTCTTCGACCGGCGAGACCGTGATTATCGAAGACGGCGAACTTATCGAAGGAACTATTGACGAAGACGCCGTCGGCGCGTTCGGTGGCGAGATCGTCGACACCATCGTCAAACAGTACTCTGAGACCCGTGCTCGCGTCTTTATCAACGAGATTGCCGCACTGGCGATGCGTGCGATCATGCACTTCGGCTTCTCGATTGGGATCGACGACGAATCGATTCCGGCCGAGGCCGAAGAGCAGGTCGACGAGGCGATTGCGAACGCCTACGACCGCATCGAAGAACTAATCGAGACCTACCGAAACGGCGATCTCGAATCGCTGCCCGGCCGAACGGTCGACGAGACGCTTGAGATGAAGATCATGCAGACACTCGGCAAAGCCCGTGACTCTGCCGGTGAGATCGCTGATGACCACTTCACTGACGACAACCCAGCGGTCGTCATGGCCCGATCCGGGGCGCGTGGCTCGATGCTTAACCTGACCCAGATGGCCGGCTGTGTCGGCCAGCAGGCAGTCAGAGGCGAGCGAATCAACCGCGGCTATGAGAACCGGACGCTTGCCCACTACGAGGAAGGCGATCTATCGGCCGAGGCTCACGGCTTCGTCGAAAACTCCTATCGCAGCGGCCTGACTCCACGGGAGTTCTTCTTCCACGCAATGGGTGGCCGCGAAGGGCTGGTCGACACCGCAGTCCGTACCTCGAAATCGGGGTATCTGCAGCGTCGACTTATCAACGCCCTGTCCGAACTCGAAGCCCAGTACGACGGCACCGTCCGGGACACCTCCGGCACCGTTGTGCAGTTCGAGTTCGGCGAGGACGGCACCTCGCCGGTTCGGGTGTCGTCGTCCGAGGACTTCGATATCGATGTCGAATCGATCACCGACCGCGTTGTCGACGCCGAGTTCGACAGCGAGGAACAGAAGGAGGCGTTCCTGAGTCGCCGCGAACCGCCGACGAACCTCTCAGAGCATACTGAGCCACGGTTCGAGGAGGTGAGCTCAGATGACTGATGCCGTTTTCGAGCCGCTGGCCGAATACGACCACATCACCGAGGATATCGAAGCCGTCGTCGAAGATACCGAACTGCCACGCCGGCTCAAAACCCGCGTCTACGACACTATCGAAGACCGCGAGGGAGTCACAATTGAACAGGCCAACGAGATCGCTCGGGCGGTCGAATCACAGTATCTCGATACGCGCGTCGACCCGCTCGAACCCGTCGGAACGGTTTCGGCCCAATCGATCGGCGAACCCGGAACCCAGATGACGATGAACACCTTCCACTACGCGGGGGTCGCCGAAATCGACGTCACCCAGGGGTTGCCACGGCTTATCGAACTGGTGGATGCTCGCAAGGAGCCGGATACACCGATGATGACGGTGTATCTCGAAGACGAGTACGCCGAAAACCGAGAGAAGGCCCACGAGGTCGTCTGGGGGCTTGAGGCAACCAAAATCCTCGCACTTGGTGATGTCTCGACGAACGTCGCGGATATGGTCGTCCGGATCGATCTCAACGAGGAAACGCTCGAAGAACGGTGGCCAACGGTCGACGATCCGAACCTGGTCGCCCAGGAGATCAGCGAGACCATCGAGGACAAACTCGGGGTCTCGACGCGCCAGCAGGGAATGGCCATCGAGTTCGGCCCGAACGAGCCGAGCTATCGAGAGCTGCTGCAGTTGGTCGAACAGCTCCGCGATATCGTGTTCAAAGGAATCGAAGACATCAGTCGTGTCGTCATCCGCAAAGAGGAACTCGACGCTGGCGAAGAGTTCGTCCTCTACACCGAGGGGTCGGCGTTCGGTGACGTTCTTCACATCGAGGGTGTTGATGCCAGCCGCTCTACGTGTAACAACATCCACGAAATCCGCGCCGAGTTGGGCATCGAGGCCGCCCGTGAGGCGATTATTAACGAGACAACTGATACGCTCCGCGAGCAGGGTCTCGACGACGTGAACGTTCGGCACCTGATGCTTGTGGCCGACATTATGACCAATGAAGGCACCATCGAATCGATCGGTCGACACGGAATTTCGGGCTCGAAAGATTCGGTGCTTGCGCGCGCTGCCTTCGAGGTGACGGTCAACCACTTGCTGGATGCCGCGATTCACGGCCAGAGCGATGATCTCGACGGCATTATCGAGAACGTCATCGCCGGCAAACCGATCGCGCTCGGCACTGGCGATGTAAAGCTCCGAATGGGCTCGATCGACGCCAAACCAGCCGACGACTAACCGATGAAAATCACGCTTTCGGACGAGGCCCGCCGGTACATCGGGCTGTTCGACGCCGAGACCGATGTCAGCCCAAACGACTGTCTCGTCGAAAGCGATCGCATTGTCTTTCTGATCCCGGCCGGTGAGATGGCTGCTGCTATCGGCCCGGACGGCAAAACGGTCCAGCGCGTCGAAGAAAAAATCGGTCGACGAATCGAGTTGCTCGAAGACGCCGACACGCCCGAGGCGTTCGTCGAAAACATGCTGGCTCCCGCGGTTGTCCGTGGGGTGACGATCTCCGAACAGGGCGAGACCGTCGTCGCCTACGTCGAGGTCGTCGACGCCGATCGCGGCGTTGCGATCGGCACTGATGGCCAGCATATTAAGACGGCTCGACGGCTGGCGCGTCGACAGTTCGATGTCGACGACATTCAGCTAACCTGAGTTTGTCCGACACTGATTTTCTGCGCCGTTTGTGGCCTCCGCGTCGATCTGTGGACGTTATCCACACAGTAAAACAGCCTCAGATTCGATTAGCGACCCCTAAGAAGCGATCTGCGTGAGTTTCGTCGACTCTAAAGAGGGATGCTTAAGTAGCCACATCTGAAACGGGAGTGTACATGGCCAACGGCAAATACGCCGCCCGGAAGCTCAACAAAGACCGGCAGAAACGACGCTGGTCGGACTCTGAGTACGCTCGACGAGAGCGCGGGCTCAAAAAGAAGTCGGACCCACTCGAAGGCGCACCGCAGGGACGCGGTATCGTCCTCGAAAAGGTCGGTATCGAAGCAAAGCAGCCGAACTCCGCAATTCGAAAATGTGTTCGTGTGCAGCTGATCAAAAACGGCAAGCAGGTCACCGCTTTCTGTCCCGGTGACGGCGCAATCTCGTTTATTGACGAACACGACGAGGTCACAATCGCAGGGATCGGTGGCGCGAAGGGTCGTGCAATGGGCGACCTTTCGGGTGTCAACTACAAAGTCGAGAAAGTAAACGGCGTCTCGATGATCGAACTCGTTCGCGGCAACGCCGAGAAACCGGTGCGATAATGNCCGAGAGCGAAGCCACACCCGAAGACGAAGGGGCCGAAGAAGTCGACGCCGAAGCCGAAGCAGAGGCAGAATCCGACGCCGACGAGTCGGAATCGGCCGTCGAGGGCGCGCTGCTGTTCGGCGTCTGGGACGTCTCGGAAATCGAGTACAGCGACCCCAGCACCCAGCGGTATCTGACCGTCACCCCAATCGCACACACGATGGGTCGACACGCCTCGAAACAGTTCGAGAAAAGCGAGATCTCCGTTGTCGAGCGACTCATCAACCGGCTGATGCAGACCGAGGACAACACGGGCAAAAAACAGCGCGCGACCAACATCGTTCGCGACGCCTTCGAGATTGTGCACGAGCGAACCGACGAAAACCCCGTGCAGGTGCTTGTCACGGCCGTCGAGAACGCCGCGCCGCGCGAGGAAACCGTCCGCCTGAAGTACGGTGGCATCTCGGTTCCCAAAGCCGTCGACGTTGCGCCCCAGCGCCGCGTCGACGAGGCGCTCAAATACATCGCGCAGGGCACGAAAAACGCGAGCTACAAGTCGTCGACCGACGCGGCCGACGCGCTCGCCCGACAGCTGATCGGTGCGGCCAACTACGATATGGAGGCCTATGCGATTTCGCAGAAAGAAGAACGCGAACGCGTTGCCGCTGCGGCCCGCTAAGCGGTATTTTCTCTTCTTTTATTCTGCAACCGCATACGCACGAGTCACATCCACCAACGCCTTGCGATACTCGCTTTCGGAGGGGTCGCTGCCGAGCGATTTGAACCGTTCTTTGAATGCAGAGAAATCGACGCTCGGCGCATCGGCGGCGGCCGCATCGGCGAGCGCGTACAGTCGATGCGTTGGCTCGACGAGATTGTGACGTTCGACCAAACCGAGGGCGAACGCGGCGTTGACGGCCGTGATGTCGGGATCCGAACCTGGCGTTTCGCGGTGCCAGTCGGGTCGGTCGTCTTCGGGTTGGCGGTCGGCCAGTGCCGTCGCCAGCTTCGCCGCAAAGAAATCGATCAGTTTTGTTGCGGGTGCGAGATCCAGTGTGATGTCGTCGGCGTAGATGTCCTTCATGTGGTTGGCGATCTGATAGCAGTGGCTGAGTTTGCGCCGCTCGACCGACGTGCCGGCGAGCGCCAAAAACAGCGCCTCCTCGGTCGACTGGGTATGTGAGGCGTGACGCTGCTCGTAGCGGGCCATGTGGGCATACTCGTGAAGCGCGAGTTCGCGAGCCATAACGCTGGTTGCGGCCTGCCGGGAGATGTTGAGCACGTGGTGGTTGGGGTAGTGTGCCGCCCACGTTCGCTGATCGGGGTCTTCACGGAGGTGTACCTCGACCGGCCGCAAGAGGTCGTACTCGGTTTCGAGGAGTTCGGCCGCACTCAGAAAGGGATCCGGAGCCACCGTTCCTTGGACGCGGACATCCATGTGTATGTTTACCATATTCGGTGGCATATATGGCTCTTTCGCGGGCACGTGGTGCAATCCGGGTGATGTCATCTCCAGCAACGTGTGTTGTGCCGAGCCCAACGCGGAGCCGACTGCGAGATTCGGGCGCTGTGGCCGCGTTTTCGGCGGATTCCTCGGCGGTCGAAACACTATCCTTTTCACCCTCCTGCCGGTAGGAGCCTGTATAATGGGCCGACGAAAAAAGATCGTTCAAGAATGTGAACGGCTGATGGACAACCCGGAACACATCCGGAACATCGCCATCGCCGCGCACGTCGACCACGGCAAAACAACCCTTTCTGACAACCTCCTTGCGGGCGCAGGCATGATCTCCGACGATACGGCAGGCCAGCAGCTCGCGATGGATACCAAAGAGGACGAACAGGAACGCGGAATTACCATCGACGCGGCAAACGTTTCGATGACCCACGAGTACGAAGACACCAACCATCTCATCAACCTCATCGACACGCCCGGCCACGTCGACTTCGGTGGCGACGTCACTCGCGCAATGCGCGCCGTTGACGGCGCACTTGTCGTCGTCGACGCGGTCGAAGGCGCAATGCCACAGACCGAAACCGTCCTTCGACAGGCACTCCGCGAGGGTGTCAAACCGGCACTGTTCATCAACAAGGTCGACCGGCTCATCAACGAGCTGCAAGAAGGTCCACAGGAGATGCAAGAGCGGCTGATGGCCGTCATCCACGACGTCAACGAACTCATCCGTGGGATGACCGAGGAGAAAGACTACGACTGGACTGTCTCGGTCGAAGAGGGCACGGTCGGTCTCGGCTCGGCGCTCTACAAATGGGGTGTCTCGATGCCGTCGATGCAGCGCACCGGGATGGACTTCGGCGACATCATGGAGCTCGAACAGAACCACGAGCGCGAGGAACTCCACGAGCGAACGCCGCTGTCGGATGTTGTCCTCGACATGGTTGCCGAGCACTTCCCGAACCCCGTTAAGGCCCAGCCCCGCCGGATTCCAACGATCTGGCGCGGTGACGCCGAATCCGAACTCGCCGAATCGATGCGGCTGGTTGACGACGACGGCGAGGTCGTCTTCATGTCAACTGATATCTCGATGGACCCACACGCCGGTGAAATCGCCACCGGGCGACTCTTTTCGGGAACCATCGAGAAGGGACAGAACCTCTACGTCTCGGGAACCGCAGGCACCAACCGTGTCCAGTCGGTCGGCATCTTCATGGGTGGCGAACGCGAGGAGGTCGACCGCGTTCCCGCCGGCAACATCGCCGCCGTCACGGGTCTCAAAGACGCCATCGCCGGCTCAACGGTTTCCTCTATCGAGATGACGCCGTTCGAGTCGATCGAACACATCTCCGAGCCCGTCATCACGAAATCCGTTGAGGCGAAGACGATGGACGACCTGCCAAAGCTCATCAAGGTGCTCCAGCAGGTCGCCAAAGAGGATCCAACGATCAGAATCGAGATCAACGAGGACACCGGCGAGCACCTGATCAGCGGTCAAGGTGAGCTCCACCTCGAGGTCATCACCCACCGGATCCGCGACAACCAGGGCATTCAGGTTCACACCGGTGAACCGATCGTCGTCTTCCGCGAGCAGCCCCAGCAGAAATCCCGCGAGGTCGAGGGCGTCTCGCCGAACCGTCACAACAAGTTCTACATCACCGCCGAGCCGCTCAGTCAGGATATCGTCGACGCCATCCAGCTCGGCGAGGCCTCGATGAGCATGCCGGAGCTTGAACGCCGTGAGGCGCTCCAAGAAGCCGGCATGAACAAGGACGACTCGCAGAAGGTCGAACACATGTACAAAACGAATATCCTTATTGACGAAACGAAGGGTATTCAACACCTCAACGAGACGATGGAGCTCGTTATCGAGGGACTCGAAGAGGCGCTTGAAGACGGCCCGCTCGCTGCCGAGCCCGTCCAGGGTGCGCTGCTTCGACTCCACGACGCCAAACTGCACGAGGACACGATCCACCGTGGTCCCGCACAGGTTATTCCGGCGACGCGCGATGCGGTTCACCGCTCGCTGATCGACGCAAAAATCAAACTCCTCGAACCGATCCAGAACGTCCGGATCGACGTGCCTTCCGAGTACATGGGTGCGGCCTCCGGCGAGATTCAGGGTCGTCGCGGCCGCGTCGACGACATGTACCAAGAGGGTGACCTCATGGTCATCGAGGGCATTGCACCCGTCGAAGAGATGATCGGCTTCTCCTCTGACGTTCGCTCCGCAACTGAGGGCCGCGCCTCGTGGAACACCGAGAACGCCGGCTTCCGCGTGCTCGTGGACAACCTCCAGACCGAGAAGATCGGCGAGATTCGCGAACGCAAGGGCATGAAGCAGGAACTGCCGCCGAGCATCGACTACATCTAACAGGCCGTCGATCCACTCGGTTCTCGGTGTTATTGTTATTCGTCGACACCGCATCTGTATTCATTGCTCGCTGGCAACGTGTGTCTCCACGCTTGCCAGCGCCGTCTGTCATTCTCGACAGTCTGCGTCACGGCCTACTCTCGAACCAGCTCCGTTGTGCCGACGAAACGCGCCCGGAGACCCGTTGGCTCAGCGGTATCTCGACTGATACCACCGCAAACGCCTCGCATATCTCGTCTTCGACAATGACGGTTGGACAGCCACAACACCCATTGGCACCATAGTCATATACGGTGCTGTTCCGAGTACACACATGCGAGCAGATTCAATGGCCTCATTTGTGCGCGGTGTTACGTATGAGTAACACAAATATCACGGACGACATCGACGACCCTGAAGCGGTCGCAACATGGAGTGACCTTCCCAATCGGGAACCGGCGGGCGCTCGCGTCGCCGGTGTTGACCTCGTCGTGGTTCGATACGATGACGAGGTATCGGTTCTCTACGGCCGTTGTCAGCACCGTGGCGTTCTGTTGTCCGACGGCTCTATTGAGGGTGAAAACCTGATCTGTGGCGTCCACGGCTGGGACTATCGGTACGACACGGGGATCAGCGAGTACGACAACAGCGAACAGCTCGAAAAATTCACCTCGTGGGTCGATCACGAGGGCGATGCGGTCTACGTCGACGCCGCCGAAATCCGCGAGTGGAACGCGGACAATCCGACCGAGTACGACGAGTACGATGTCGAGAATCCCAACGACGCCGACGATCACGCGTTTCCCGATTTCTACGGCGAGCCGCATCCGGAAAAAGAACCGCACACGAAGTATATTCAACATCTCGCCCAACACGGGCTCGACAAGTGGGGCCACCACGGCAAGATATCGGCGATGGGCGTTTCCCGAACGGAACTTCCGTCGTGGGATGACATCCAGCTCCAGACCGCCCAGCTGGCGACGACGCCGCCGAGACAGCCCGCAAAACCGATGGCGGCTGCCGACCCCACGCCAGCGAGATATGCCCGGCGAGAACGCCCCTGAATCTGTTTCGTCATTACTGCACTAGCCGTCTCCGATGGGCAAGAGACAGCGGGAGACAGTAATATTTGAGTGTACTGAAGACGACAACAAACAGCTCAAAAACGTGCTTGAGTGGTGGTTAACGCGATTCATTCCGTGCTAAACGCTACACAGCGAATTCATATTAGTCATATGTATCGGCAAATACAACTGATACGTCGTGTGCTGATACGTTTCGATTCGCGTGGGCGCTTTTTATTGGGCTCGTTGAACCGGCGGTGGCTCACAGCCGGCCGACCACCCGCTCGAACCGCCCGGAGCGACCGAGCAGGAGGTAGCTGCCGCCGAGCGTGAGTCCCCAGAGCGTGTGGGCAGCGAGGCCGATTGGTTCCAGCGTCGGCAGGGTGGCCGGCTGGCCAATCGCCAGCAGCCACGCGGGCATGACGAAGCCGGCGGCGACAAACCAGAGGACGGCCCCCCACCCAACCCCCACCGCTGCGGCCTGCGGAAGCGACGAAATGTACTGCTCGATATCGAACAGTCGACAGCCGGTCGCAAACACCAGCGCGAAAATGACGCTATGAAACAGGTGGGTGAGCCAGCCGATTCCGATGTGTGAAACGCCGTACAGCGCGCCGATAACCGGCATCGTTCCCGTCGTCGCCTGATAGAGCCCGCCCATCGCCACGCCCGCGATGAGCCCGGCAGTCATCGCTCGCCCGATGGTTGGCACCCGCAGACCGGTTCGCTCGACGACCGACCCCGACTGGGCGTAGCGTGGCAACCAGACCGTCACCCGGTGGGAGTCGTCGGCACCCTCCGTGGTGGTGATCCGGCCACCGTAGCGGTCGACCAGCAGACGAACGACCTGGAGGCCGAAGCCGGCGTTCGGATCGTCGTACTCCGGAAACCGCCCGGCTTCGAGCAGTGCCCGCTGCTGGTCGTCCAACCCCTCGCCGCCGTCGACGATAGAGATTCCCACCGACTGGGGAGTCGTCTCGACCTGGATCGAGATCGGGCCCTCGCCGCTGTACTTGACGGCGTTCACGAGAAGTTCCTCGAACACCAAGCGGAGTCGCTCGTCGGCAGTCACCGTCAGCTCCGGGGGAATCGATTCGACTGTGACCGAGCAGTCCGGATAGGCGTCGAGACAGTCGTCGGCCGCCGCCGACAGCTGTGGGTCGAGCTGGACGGTCGACAGTTCGGCGTCCTCGTTCGGAGTGGCGATCTGGCCGACCTCCTCTATCGTGTCGGTGATCCGGGCAGCGGCGGTGGTGATCGCCCGAACTGAGTTGGTTCGACCGGGGTCGGCTGCCAGCAGGTCGGCGTGGCCGTCGATGATGGCCGCAGCGTTGAGCACGTCGTGTCTGAGCCGCCGGTTGACGAGCGCCGCTCGGTTGGCAGTGCGCTGGATTTCGCGTCGCTTGCGCGTGTTTGCCGCCGACCGATCCCCGACGACAATCCCTGCGACAGCGCCGCTCAACACGATGTTGGCGACCAGCGGCTGAGAGCTCGCAAGCAGGTCGACCGCGCTACCGTAGCTCATCGTGAGCTGTGTGACCGCGACCAAACCAGCCGCAACCAGCGTGCCGAGCCCACACCACAGCGTCACGGTTCGGACGTAAACGGACGAAAACTGTCCGACTGCAAGCACGACACCGTACACCGTCATGCCGAGGCCGACGACGAGCGGCGGGAGACTCACCAACAGAAAGGCAGCTGTGCTTTCGGTTTGGACCGTTTCGGCGACGAACTGCCGCGTGATAACAAAGCCAAGCACCGCGATTGCAACACCACCGTACCGGTTCCAGCGGACTGTGGGAGTCGACATACGACCCCTACGACGGCCAGCCATTATGTCAAGGGGGTGTTTGGTAGCTGTGTTGCATAACCGCCTCAGACGGACTGGCTCCGTTCGTCGTCCCACTGATGGCTTTCGATTGTCGCCTCGGCCGTGTCGGCCCACCGACCAAGCGCGTCGGTGAGTCGAGTTTTGACGGCTCCACCCGACTCGACGAAATACGCATAAAAGTAGCCACCCTGATCCAGGAGGCGACGCTGTCGACACACCAGTCTAGCCTCGGTGAGGCGTGTGAGCGACCGGTTGACATTGCTCCGGTCGCGGTCGACCGCGGCCGCCAGCTCTTTAGTCGACGCGCCAGGGTGGTCGCCGAGCGCGTTGTAGGTCGCCAGATCCTGCGAGCGAAGTCTAAACACCGTCTGCAACAGCACCGAAATCGAGGGACCGGCAACCGCGTCAGTCGCACCTGCCTCGGGTTCACACCCGTTGCCCATCAGCGTCGACCAGTCGCGCGGTGTCTCCGAGCCCGTTCCACTGCTCATTGGTCCAGGCCCTCCTCCGACTGACTGCCCGAAGCGACCGCAGCCGCCGGGCTTGGTGTCGACACGCTCGCGGGAGCACTGCTCTGGGCACTCGGCTTTGCGGCCGTGCTGACCGTCGTCGGGATGGTCTTTTGGATGCGCGTCGTGTTGGCAATGGAGCCCGAACCGAAGGCGGCGGCGATGTTCGGCCTGTTCCATGCCGTCTACGGTGTCGTCCTCGCTGTGGGTCTTCTCTTTGTTCCCTGCTAAGCCCTCGCTCGCGGAACCGTGTATCATCGCCGGTGTTTTTTCGCATCGTCCGTGTCGTGTTTGTCGCCGGTCGCGACAACAAAACGAGACACGCCTTCGACGAACTCTTATAGCCGCCGGAAACACTCATTACTCGTATGCGGATGGACACCAACGGCTTCCGACGGAGCAGCACCGCACGACAGGCCACTTGCGCCCTGTCGGCGACAACACAGCCGTCGTGTCCACGATCAACAGCCCCGGAGGCACACCGATGACTGACACGCAAAGCGAGGCTCAGACGCACACGATTCGGCTCGAACTCGTCGACGAACCCGGCGAGCTGCTCCGTGCGCTGGAGCCAATTTCGGCTGCCGGCGGCAACCTGCTCTCGATCTATCACGAACGCGGGAATCTCACGCCACGCGGACACATCCCCGTCGAGGTCGACGTCTCGTGTGCGCCACATCGGTTCGAAACCATTGTCGGCTCACTGCGCGACGCCGGCGTCAACGTGATTCAGGCCGGTTCGGAGCGGTATGACGAAGAGCTCGTCGTGTTGTTGATCGGCCACCTCGTCGACACCGATCTGTCCGATACGCTGCGACAGATCGAGTCCTGTTCGGACGCCTCGCTGACCGACCTCTCGCTGTCGGCCCCGCGTGGACGCGATGAGACGTCGAGCGCACGGCTTCGGCTCAAAACCCGGTCGGGAACGAACGGTGATGCGCTCTCGAAGCTTCGCGAGATTGCCGACGAGAAGGGGCTACACGTCATCGAACCGCTCACGGAGGCGAGCCAATGAGCGGCGCTCGACTCGCCGTGCTCGGCGTTGGCGCGGTCGGTCGCTCAGTGATCGAACTCGCCGAGGAGTACGGCCACACCGTCACCGCGGTTGCGGACTCCTCATCAGCCGTTGTCGACGCCGGCGGTGTCGACACCCCGGCCGTGTTGGATCGCAAGCGCGAGACCGGAACCGTTGGCGAGAGCGACCCCGACGCGGCGCTTGCGGCCGACTACGACGTGCTCGTCGAGGCGACGCCGACAACGCTTGGCGACGCCGAACCCGGCTTTTCGCACGTCGTCAGCGCGCTCGACCGCGACAAACACGTCGTACTCGCCAACAAGGGGCCGGTCGCCGAACGCTACAGCGAACTCCGCGCGGCCGAAGCCGCAAGCGAGGGCCGGATTCGGTTTGAGGCGACCGTTGGCGGAGCCATTCCGATCTGTTCGACGATTGAGGATTTCGGTGCGACACACATCACCGCTGCCCGCGGCGTGCTCAACGGCACCGCGAACTTCATTCTCTCGCGGATGGCCGCCGAGGGCCTCGACTACGAGCACGTGTTGGCAGAGGCCCAAGACCTCGGGGTTGCCGAAGCCGACCCGACGTTCGATGTCGAGGGAATCGATGCCGCACTCAAGTTCGTCATCCTCTCGAACGTGCTCGCCGATGGGAACCAGGAGTTCACGCTGGCCGATGCGACCGTCGAGGGAATCACTGATATTCCGGGAACGGCGCTCGAACTGGCTGCTGAAGACGGCCGAACGATTCGCCTTATCGGCGAATCAACGCCCGAGGGCGTGAGTGTGGCTCCACGACTCGTGCCGGATGACGGTCCGCTGTCGGTGACGGGCACGCTCAACATCGTTCAGTTGGAGACGACCCATGCCGGCCGGCTCAACATCAGCGGACGCGGTGCGGGCGGTCCAGAAACGGCGACCGCGGTGCTGTCGGATGTAAGTCGACTCGCCGAGTAGATTTGCGCCGGTTTCGGCGACGACGCAGATTTGACCAGTCGTCCCGTGTGTGTTAGTTTGCGAACAATGAACCGCCGAGCGCTACGGGTCGGTCACGCTCGCTCTCGGTCGCCCGGTTGTCGGTCACTTTCCGTGGGTTCGCTCTCGGTGGTGACTGTATCGTCACCGACCGTTTCGTTGTCAAACCGCGGCTCGGCGTCGCCAGTTCGATCGCCCACTGCGGTTGTCCATCCGGGCGTCCGAACCGACTCACCGGCAATGTCGCGAGCGGTTTCACTCGCCCGCTCACCGCCGAGGCCGGCCGCATTGGTCCGAAGCTGTTCGAGTGCAGTCACGTTGATCCCGCGTTCAGCCAACCGTTCTTCGGGCAGGTCGTTCGCGCTGCTGGCCGTCTGGGCGGCCGCGCGCTCGGTCGCTCCGGATTCGGCGACGAGCGCGGCAACGCGCGCCTGGTACGCTGATTCGCTCATCTCGCCGGCCCCACGGGCCGCGTCGAGTTCGGCCAGCCGCTCCTCGTGGGCGGCCTGTCGCCGTTCAAGATTTTCGATGCGTTCTTCGATAATGTCGGCGCGTTCGGCGTCACTGTCGGCGGCAGCGATCCGGAGGCCGAACCGCCGATCGTCAAGGTCGCCGTCGAGACCGGCCTGTTGGACGCCGATCGCGCCGCCGAGCTGTGCGCCGGGGCTTGCGTTACCGTCTGCGGTGTCACGGTCGTCGTCGCTGTCGTCATCGCCAGTCGACTCGTTCGCCACAGCAGTCTCGGTCTGTGCGATATCGTCAGCGCCAACGGCAGCCACACCGAGCGGGACCGTCANCATTGCCAGCACGACCAGCAGCGCAATGAGTCGCGTGTTCAGTCGGGTATTCATACCATGACGTTGTCTCATATCCACATATACTGTGTTGACCGTCGACCCCAGTTGCCCGGAATTTCGCCGGATTACTCGGGTTTCAGGTCGCTTCCCGAGCCACTGCCGTCGGTGTCGTCTTCGGCCAGCCGGAGGACGTTCTCGCGGCCGATTCGGAACGAGTCGATCTCACCGGCATCGCGGAGTGCGCTTACGACCTTGCTGGTTTTCGCCTCCGTCCAGCCGAGTTCGGCGACGACCGTCTGTTGTTTGAGCCGGCCGCCGTTTGCGGTAAGCAGCGCAACGACCTGCTCTTCGTTGCTCATGAGCGAGGGGTCGATCGAGGTGACCGCCGGTGGCGACGCTGCATCGTCGGCAGCGGATGCAGCCGAGTGTGACTCAGGTGGCTCTGGCTTCGACTGAGTCGGCGCCGACTGGCCCGGCGTCGTTTCGTCTACAGCTGTTTGCATCGCCGATTCTTCGCTTCCTGCAGCCGCCGCGCTGGGCTCGGTTTGGGCTGTTTGGGTGTGCTCGCCACGCATCCATATTGCGTCGTCACGGCGGCGCTGGTAGTGCCACGTTGCGACCACGACGACGAGGATGACGGTGAGGCCGACGGCGACAACGGTGAGGCTTGTCCCATCAGCAGGCGCAACAACCAGCCGTGGCTCGCCGGTCAGAAACTCCGTGTCGCTGCCGCGCCAGAGCACCGAATTCGACCGGCTCTCGTCGGGGTCGGGGTCGACCGACTGTCGCTCGTAGCCGTCGGGCCAACTCATGCGCAACCGGCTGGTGTCGTCGAGAAACAGTCCGTCGATGGCATCGCCCGCGTGGATCGTGTCGCCGTCAACGCGGGCGAATCCCTCCCAATCGAACGAGTAGCGGACGATTCCGTACTCCATCGTGAGCGACTGTCGCTCGGTTTCGATGTCGAACCCGTCGGCCTGCATCTCACGGCCGGTTGTGTCTTCTGCGGTGGCGACCGTCTCGTCGATCCGCTCGGCAAAGTCGGCAGTGTAGCTGTCGGGGTCGTCTTCGATGTCCGCGCGGAGCGACTCGAATGCCTCCTCGCTGTCGTCATCCTCGAGCACCTGCCAGAACTCGATAGTCCACGCGGCCGAGCCGTCCTCGTCGAGTTCGACAGTGAGTCGGATGGCGTCGGCGTCGCCGTCGAGTTGGGACGGGAGCTCGGTCGTGGTGAGTTCATCATTCGCGTCGGACGCGGTCACAACGCCGCCGCTCAGAGCGAACCCACCAACAACACCAACTACACACAACAGCCCGCAGACAACCACGAGTGTGCGGGTCTGCCGGCTGCCACTCATTGTGGTGAGTCGGGAGCCGAGACATAAAAATGGTATCGCACTGGGTGGTTCGGCGGGTGGGTTTATCGCAAACCAGTTGTCCGTTGCTGTGTGATGTGCTCCCACAAACCGCAAGACGGCGCGGGGCTGCTGGGGCCAGCGTATCGAAATGGTTTTACGGGAAACAGTCGAAAGAACCCTCACATAGCGCCTTAGCGCGTTACTTACCATGAGTGACAAACCGCACCAGAACTTGGCCATCATCGGCCACGTCGACCACGGAAAAAGCACGCTCGTGGGACGACTCCTGTTCGAAACAGGATCGGTCCCCGAACACGTGATTGAACAGCACAGAGAAGAAGCCAAAGAGAAGGGCAAGGGCGGATTCGAGTTCGCCTACGTGATGGACAACCTCGCCGAAGAGCGCGAGCGTGGTGTCACCATTGACATTGCCCACCAGGAGTTCGACACCGACAAATACTACTTCACGATCGTCGACTGCCCTGGTCACCGGGACTTCGTCAAGAACATGATCACCGGTGCCTCGCAGGCTGACAACGCGGTGCTCGTCGTTGCCGCCGACGACGGTGTCGCGCCGCAGACCCGCGAGCACGTCTTCCTCGCTCGCACGCTCGGGATCAACGAACTGATCATCGGCGTCAACAAGATGGACGTTGTCGACTACAGCGAAGACACCTACAACGAGGTCAAAGAGGAAGTCTCGAAACTCCTCAAGCAGGTTCGGTTCAACACGGACGACGCCGAGTTCATCCCGATTTCGGCGTTCGAGGGCGACAACATCGCCGAGCGCTCCGAGCACACCGACTGGTACGACGGCCACACCCTGCTCGAAGCACTCAACGACCTGCCGGAAGTCGAGCCGCCAACGGACGCGCCGCTCCGACTCCCAATTCAGGACGTGTACACCATCTCGGGTATCGGTACCGTCCCCGTCGGACGGATCGAGACCGGAACGCTGGAAGCGGGCAACAACGTCTCGTTCCAGCCATCCGACGTCGGCGGCGAGGTCAAAACCGTCGAGATGCACCACGAGGAAGTCCCAAGCGCTGGCCCCGGCGACAACGTCGGCTTCAACGTTCGCGGCATTGGCAAGGACGACATCCGCCGCGGCGACGTCTGTGGCCCAGCCGACGACCCACCAAAGGTCGCAGAGACGTTCACGGCCCAGCTTGTCGTGATGCAGCACCCAAGCGTGATCACCGCGGGCTACACGCCCGTCTTCCACGCCCACACCGCGCAGGTCGCCTGTACGATCGAGTCGATCGATCAGAAGCTCGACCCCGCCACGGGTGAGGTCGCCGAAGAGAACCCTGACTTCATCAAGTCGGGCGACGCCGCAATCGTGACCGTTCGACCACAGAAACCGCTCAGCATCGAGCCATCCGGCGAAATTCCGGAGCTCGGCAGCTTCGCTGTCCGAGACATGGGCCAGACCATCGCGGCTGGCAAGGTGCTCGAAGTCAACGAGCGATAAATGCAGCAAGCACGCGTCCGCCTCGCTGGCACGAGCCCCGAGGACCTCGACGACATCTGCGACGACGTTCGCGAGATCGCCGAAAAAACCGGTGTCAGCCTCAGCGGTCCGATTCCGCTGCCGACCAAGAAGCTGAACATTCCGGCGCGAAAGTCGCCAGACGGCGAAGGAACTGCGACGTGGGAGCACTGGGAGATGCGCGTCCACAAACGGCTCATCGATCTGGATGCCGACGAACGCGCACTCCGTCAGCTCATGCGTGTGCAGGTTCCAAATGACGTGAGCATCGAGATCGTCCTCGAAGACTAGGACGCACTCGATTCGTTTCGACTCGACCTGACCGATCGCGGTTCGACCCCCCGTGGACGCGCTCGCGGTGCTAAGGCGTGTTGCGCCACGATTTTTTATCGAACCGATGAGCTATCAATCCGAGAGAGCGGTATTTTTGTCGCTCCGTAGCCACGTTGGTGTATG
>SL_5KL_010_SEDDRAFT_10000872_pt1 | contig 18971 bp, 20 predicted proteins | sample SodLakKL_010_SED_FD_9118 | JGI IMG/M metagenome (IMG submission 9118)
TTTCAACGTCTCTATTAAGACCTGTTACAATTAAAAAATTTGACTCGAAAATAAATTTATGGATTGTTATAATATGTTTAAAGGTAACTATTCATCTTTCTTTTCTGATTTCTTTGAATTACACAAAATATTATATCATGTTATCAAAAGTCCAAACAACATTGGATATGTAATCATAACGATTGCTTTGTCCGTGGCGCCGTCGCATGTTATCATAAGATGTACACCGTTTGAAAAAACATCTCGGAGGCGATAGCTTGGTTCGACAACTACTGATTTTGGGCGCCGCACTCGTGCTTTTGGGGCTTGTGCTGATACTGATTCCCGCAAGAGGCGAAAGCCAATACCGTGACGCTTTAAGCGCGCTCGAAAACGCCCTGGAAAACCCGGAAAGCCTAGAAATCGTCGAGGCGTGCTACGACGACGAACGGGTCATCTTCGAGTTCTACGCCGAAACGGAGGATGGCACGCCGCTTGAAGCCGACCGGGCCGGCTATTACTATACGGGGAACATGGAAGGCGCTCTTGAACTCTACACCGAAGACGATTTGGGGCACGGCTTCTTCCGCTGCCGCGAAGACGACCTCGACTTCCCCGCCTGGCTGATTGGCGGGCGCATGGGGCCTAGAAACATCCTCGGCATCCTATCAAGCGCGGGAGGCGCAATCGTGTTCGCCTACGCGTTGTACAAATACCGTAAAAACCCTAGTGAAGAGGACGAATAACGATTCCACACAAAAACCGTGCTTCCGGCACGGTTTTTTTAACGCTATTCGCTTTGGAAGAACGCCTTGATGTCTTCGGCCAACGTATCGGGCAAATCGGTGATGGGCGAATGGCCGGCGTCTTTGTAGATTTTCGGGGTGACGTCTTGCAAGACTTCGTTGTTTTCGTCAAACATCGTCTTCGGGATGACCGCGTCCTTTAGTCCGTGGATGTTCAAGACGGGCGCTTTGACGTTGTCAATCGTGCCGTCGCCTTCACTGACGCCGTTTGAGGCGTGCGACATGTTGAAGGTGAGGAGCGCCCAGTCGATGTCGACCAGGTTTCTTTGTTTCAAGGTTTCTTCCAAGAAGAGATCGGTGTCGTCTTCATCGGGAAGCCCCACGTTCCAAATCAACTGCGACCAGATTTGTTTCATGAAGTCCTTGTTTTTGTCTTCAAGAGCCTTGAGGACGGGAAGCACTTGCACGGGGTCTTTCGCCATTTCTTCTTTCGACTGGTAAAGCTTGTCGTAAAGAGGCTGCATCGATTCGTCCTTCTCGAAAATCGGATAGCCCCTGTAAGAACAAGATTCCAAAAGCGCAACCTTTTCCACTTTGTCCGGATGAAGCGCCGCAAGTTTCAAGGCGACGCCGCCTCCGGTGCTCCACCCGACCACATACGCCTTTTCGATTTCGAGCGTTTCCATGAATTCCGCCAAGTCTTCGGCAAGGTCGGCGAGGCTTTCAAGCGGGGTGTCGTAGGTGGAATCGCCGAAACCGCGCATGTCGGGGGCGAGCACATGGTAGTCGTTTTCGAAGCGTTTGATCAACGGAAGATAATGCAGGCCGCTGCTCATGTTTCCGTGAATGAGGAGCACGGTCTTTTCATGACCGGGCGAACGTTCGGTGTAAGCGAGCTCTTCACCGTTAGAGAGATGTACGGTCTTTTTCATCATAGTTACACCTTCCTTTTTATAGGGTGTAGTCTTGTGTTTCCAAATTCAAAAAGCCCACAATCGTTTGCACGAAAAGTTCCGGTTTTTCATACATGCTGGCGTGGCCGCAATCGTTGAACATCACAAGCTCCGCTTGCGGCATGCGTTCGACCAGATACTTCTGTTCGAAGGGCGGCGTCAGCATGTCGTGTTCGGCCGCGACGACGAGGGTCGGGATCTCCATCGAAGAAAGTTCGCCGGTGACGTCGTGGCTTTCGGCGCTGTCGGTCAGGCGGATCATCGCCTCGCGGAAACTGTCGCTGGCGAAAAGCGGCATGAGCTTTTCTTTGCGCGCTTCCATCCAATCGATCTTTCGCGTGTAAAAACCGGGGGAATAGATGTAGGGAATCGTGATGTGGTAATAGGCCTCGGCGTTTTTAATCCGGGCCACCTCGTTCCAGCCGCGCCCGATGTCGCGCAGCCAGGGCGTCGTTTTCGCCGCGGCGTTTAGAAGCACCATGCGGTCGATGCACTCGGGATGGCGCGCCGCAAGTTGCAGCGCGACGCTGCCGCCGTAGCTGATGGCCACGATATGGACTTTCTCGCCGAAATGCCGGCAAAACGCGGCGAGCATCTCGACTTGAAGGGCTTGCGTGTAGGGTTCTTCCATTTTTGAGGAAAGCCCTTGGTCGAGCATGTCAAGCCGGATCACCCGGAAATGGCGCGTGAGCTCGGGCAAAAACGGCGCCCAGCTCTTATGCGACATCATGATGCCGTTTAGAATCAAGACGGCCGGGCGCTTGGCGTCGCCGTCCACCACATAAAAGACTTCTTTGCCTTTGAAGGGAAAGACACTCATCGCAAATACCCTATCCGTTTCGCTTCACGGCGAAGCTCCTCGCGGAAGTCGGGGTGGGCGATCGAGATGAGCCGTTCGACCCGTTCTTTTATGCTCGTGCCCCTTAGCCTGACGGCGCCGTATTCGGTGACGACGTAGTCGACGTCGTTGCGCGAAAGGCTGACGGCGGCGCCCGGTTTCAACGTGGGTACGATTTTGCTGATGGGTTTGCGTTCGCCCGTTTTCGGGTCCTTGACGTTCGCGGTCGAATAGAGCGTAATGAAACTCTTGCCGTTTTTGGCGCGTTGCGCGCCGGTCGCGGTGTCGGTTTGGCCCCCGGTGCCGCTGAACTGCACTGTGCCGAGCGATTCGCTTGCGCATTGCCCGCTCAGATCGATCTCAAGCGTTGTGTTGATGGACACTTGGTTGTCGTTTTGGCCGATGACGCAAGGATCGTTGACATAATTCCCATCCATAAGCAATAAAGAGGGGTTGTCGTCGATGAATTCGTAAAGCTCTTTGGTTCCGAGGGCGAAGGCCGCAACCATCTTGCCTCGGTGGAGCGTTTTTTTCTTGTTTGTGATGGCGCCCGCCTTGAAAAGCTTCATGAACCCCGTCGTCAGCATCTCGGTGTGCACGCCCAAGTCCTTTTTGTCAATGAGCGCGTTGGCGACTGCGTTGGGAATGCCACCGATGCCGAGCTGGATGGTGTCGCCGTCGCGAATGAGCTTGGCGATGTGGGCGCCGATGGCCTCATCCTTTTCGTTCGGCTCGATTTCGGGCAGTTCGGGGGCGGGATAGTCGACCTCGATGAAATAATCGATTTCGCTTTCGTGAATCTCCATGTCGCCAAGCGTGCGGGGCAGGTTCGGGTTGATCTCCAAAACCACCGTCTTCGCTTCTTCAATGACGCGCTTTTCGTAGACGTTCGAAAGCGACAGCGAAACATAGCCGTGCTTGTCGGGCGGGGTGGCGTTGCCGACAAAGAGGTCGGGAGTCTTGTGCTCCAAGCGGCGCACTCCCGCAAAGTGGAGCTGATTGGGGATGAAGGTGACGTTGCCGTGGGCGAACGCCTTCCGCAAGTCCGGCGAGAAAAACCAGCTGTTGACGGTGAACGTGTCCGCGTATTTCTCCTCGACCATGAACGGATAGGCCGCAAGCGGCAAACAGTTGTCGACGCTCACATCCTTGATGGTGCCGGCGATTTCATGGAGGCGTTCGAAAAAACGCCGGCCTTCGCTCGCCGCCATGCCCGCGACAATATGGTCGCCGCTTTTGACAAGCCGCAAAGCTTCTTCTACACGTATTGTTTTTGCCATAATCCTACTCCTTTTCATACAAGAGGGGGCGGCTTGCGCCACCCCGCAATCGTTAGTCGCCGATGATGTTGGAAATGGTGTCGATGGGACGGTGGGTCGCCCATTCGTAGACCCATTCTTCCTCGTCGTCATCGTATGTGGCCGTGGCGAGCAAGAGCGCCATCGACTGAGTGCCCACACGGGCGCCGTTGGCGTAATCGACAAGTCCGCCCATCGGGTTTTCAATCGGTGCGGATTCCATCGCTTCGATGTAGGAATCCCAAGTCAGTTCCTCTTCGCCGACCCGTTCAAGACCGACCACGAAGAAATGCGCGGCGATCCATCCGGCCATCGCAAACGCGTTGGCGGCGTAATCGGGAACTTGTTCGGCGAACTCAAGGTAGCCGGGCACGAAGTTGTCGTCTTCGTCAAAGATGTTGACCCAAGCGCTGGCGTACATGTCGAAGAGTCCGTCTTGGACTTCGGCGCCGACGTTGGCGAGCCAGGAGGCGTCCGCGTTGACGTAGCTTGTGAAGACAGGTTTCTCGTTGCCGGCCGCGTGCAAAGCTTTGACCGCGACTTCGGCGGGCACTTGGTTGGCCGCGACGATAATCGCATCGACATCCGCATCGACAAGCGCGCCTGCGGCGGCGCTATAGTCGGTGGACGTCGGGTCGACCTGGCGGGTGATCAAGTTGATGCCGAGGTCCGCGGCGCGGGCGACGATGCCGGTAAGCATACCGCGTCCGTCGTCGGCGTTGGTGTAGATGACGCCGATGGTTTCGGCATCATACTCGGCATAAGCACGGGCGACCATGACTTCGCCTTCGGCGTCGTAGATGGGTTGCACGGGGAAGCTTGCCCGGGCGCCGCCTGTGGCTTCACGGTTGAAGAGCTCGCTGATGCCGGTGGCGTAATAGACGCGAGGGATGCCCACAGAGTTGAGGTATGACCTCGTGGCGCCGACCGTCGGAGTGCCGAAGTGGCCGACAAGCGCGAACACGCGGTCGTCTTCGACTAGTTGCGTGGTATAGGTGAGCCCTTGGGAGCCGGAGAATTCATCGTCGTAATGGATGAACTCAATCTTGCGCCCCGCGATGCCGCCGGCGTCGTTGACCATGTCGAAATAGCCTTGAATCGCCGCGTTGAACGGCACGCCGACCGCGGCGAAGCCGCCGCTTGTGGCCGCGGTGTTGCCGACTTTAATGGTGGAGTCGGTCACGCCGCGGAATGTTTCCTCATCTTCCCGTCCGCAAGCGGCAAGGGTGAGGACAAACGTTACAGAAAGCAGTAAAACCAATAATCTTTTCATAGTTTCCTCCCTATATTTTCTTATATTTTTCTGCTAAGCAGATTTGAGGGTTGCTTAAGCGCCCAAGTAGGCTTCGACCAACGATTCGTCCTCGATCAGTTCTTTCGCGGAACCTTCTTTGATGATTTTTCCAACGCGGAGCACGTAGGCGTAATCCGCGATTTTGAGGGTCTGAAGGGCGTTTTGTTCGACGATCAAAACGGTGATATTTTCTTCGTTCAGCTTTTCGATGATGTTGAAGATGTTGCGGACGATGAGCGGCGCGAGCCCGAGCGAGGGCTCATCGAGAATCAGAAGCCGCGGCGTCCCCATCAACGAACGGCCGATCGCGAGCATTTGCTGTTCGCCGCCGGAGAGGGTTTTCGCGATTTGATCTTTCCGCTCTTTCAGGACGGGGAAGACGCTGTAGACGCGGGCGTAGTTGTTTTTGATGACTTCTTGCTTGCTCAGCGTGACGTTAAAATCCTTGTGCCCCTTTTCTTTGATCAGAGCTTTCACGCGGTCGCTCATGGCTTCTTCGTAGATGTTGGCGGCGCTGACGGTGGTCTTTTTGACAGTGAACGCGCCAATTTGCAAGTTNTCCCTGACCGTCAGATCGTCAAAGATTTTCCGGCCTTCGGGGGTGTGGACAATGCCTTCTTTGGTGATGCGTTCGGCCGAGAGTTTGGTGATGTCCCTGCCCGCATAGACCACGGAGCCGCTTTCGGCGCCGATGAGCCCCGAGATTTTTTTCAACAGCGTGCTTTTTCCGGCGCCGTTGGCGCCTAGTATCGCGACGATCTTGTTTTCGGCAACGTCGATCGAGACGTCGCGCAAAGCTTTGATGGCGCCATAGGAAACGTTCATGTTTTTCACGGACAATAGCGCACTCATGCGGCATCACTTCCCAGGTAGGCTTCTTTCACATCGGGATGGGTTTGAATCTTTTCGGGGATGTCCATCGCGAGGAACTTGCCGAAGTTGATGGCGCAAACGCGGTCGCAGATGTTCATCACGAAGCCCATGTCGTGTTCGATGAGCAAGATTGAAACGTTGAACTCGTCGCGCAGTTTGTAGACGAGTTTCTCGAGTTCGTCGGTTTCGTATTCGGTCAAGCCGGCGGCCGGCTCGTCAAGAATGATCAAGCGGGGGTTGCTCATCATCGCCCGGGCGATCTCGATTTTCTTCAAAATGCCGTAAGGCTGGCCGGCGACGTAGAAATCCTTCAAGTGCGCGATGTTCAAAAACGTCAGGATGTCGACCGCCTTTTCGCGCCATGCTTTTTCTTCTTCCCGGGCTTTTTTGGTTTTCAATATGTGTTGCCAAACCCCGGTTTTGAACATATGGTGCGCGCCGATGACGACGTTGTCGATGATGGACAAATCGGGGACGAGTTCAATGTTTTGGAACGTGCGCGCAATGCCCAAGGAGACGATGTCGGTGATGGGCTTCGACCGAAGGTCGACCACCTCGCCGTCCGCCTTGTGGAAGCGGATGTGCCCTTCGTAGTCGTTATAGAACTGCGTCGCGCAGTTGAAGACGGTGGTTTTTCCGGCACCGTTGGGCCCGATGAGCCCGACGATTTCGTTTTCGTAAACGGTGAAGCCGAGCCTGTCGACGGCGGTGAGGCCGCCAAAACGCATCGTCACGTTCTCTAGTTCCAATATCGGGCGTTTTTCCGTGTTATTCTTCATGAGCGACCTCCTTTTTTANGCGCCTGCGAAGCTTCAGCCACAGCTTCTTCAAGTCGTAAAAGACAAAAATCGCCCCGCGCGGGTAAAAGAGGATGACGGCGATGATCAGCACGCCGGAGAACAAATAGCGCACATCGCCCAGAATCGGACGCAAGTAAAGGTTCGGAACCGCATGGATGATGAACGCGCCGATGAAAGTGCCGAAGATCGACTTGAGGCCTCCGACCACCGTCGCCGCAATCAGCATCAGTGTCAGGATGAGCGTCCATTCGCGCGTCGGCGCGTTTTGGAAGTAAATCGCGTACATGATGCCGCCCAAGGTCGCAAACATCGTCGCGGTCACAAAGGCGATCAAGCGGTACTTCAAGATGTGCACGCCCATCGACTGGGCAGAGTTCTCGCTGCGGCTCATGGCCATGAAAGCTCTGCCGGTGCGGCTTTTGACGATGTTGTGCGTCACGATCATAGTGAGCACCATGATGACGACCAATATGATGTAAAGATAAAACCGTTCGAAGTTCGGCGCGTTCGTGGCGAAATCGCGGAATGGCGGATTCCGATCGATTTCGAAAAGGCCGAAGAACGTAATCGGACCGATGGCGATCCTCTCCCCGCCGAAGATGTCGACGTTGGTGTAAATTTGCCGGAGAATCTCGCCGACAAAGAGCGTGCCGATGGCCAAGTAAATGCCTTGGACCTTCATCGAAAAGAGTCCGATCAACAACCCGAGCGCGCCGCTGATTATAAGAGCCAACAACGCGGCGATTTCAAAAGGCAGCCCGAATTCGACGACAAAGACGCCGACACCGAGCGCGCCCGCGCCCATGAATCCGGCGGTCGCGAGCGAAATCAAGCCGCCGAAGCCCAAAAGCAAGTTGATGCCAAGGGCCACCACGGTGTAGATCATCACCGTGATCATCGCCCCGAAAAAGGGGCCGCCCACCGGAATGAAACCGTAATAGGGACCAAGCCCCAAAAGCGCCATGAAACCGCCGAAAAGCACAAACTGCAAAGGCGGGCGCGCTTGGATGTAGGCTTTCATCTTGAAAAGGCGTCCAAGCAAGGAAGCTATGAATGTTTTCTTCTCCATCCGTCCCACCTACACCTTCCGTACCGGTTTCTTGCCGAAGAGGCCAAAAGGCTTGAAGTACAAAAACACCAAGATAAGCGTATAGACAATGGCGTCCGCCCAGATGTCGGAGATGTAGAAGTTCGTGAAATTCCGAGCGAAAGCGATGATGTATGCGCCGATGACGGCGCCGTAAAAGGTCTGAAAGCCACCGAAGACGCTGGCGAAGAAGGCGCTCACCTGCACATCGACCAGCATGTTCGGATTGACGTTGCCCGCCGGCGCGATGATCAGCGCGGCCAGGGTGCCAAGCATGGCGGCCGTGGCCCACGACATCATCGTGACCGTTTTCGTCGGCACGCCCATGAGACGGGACGTCGTCTCATCCGAAGCTGTCACCCTGGTGGCGAGGCCCCATTTCGTATACTGGATGAACCAGAAAATGGCGCCCATCAAAAACAAAGAAAGGAGCACCACGAAGATGGTGTTGTAGCGAAGCGGCGAGCCCGCGACGGTGTAAGCCCCCGTCGGGAAAAAACGGGAAAGCTGGTAGGTGTCGACCCCGAACAAAAACGGAATCGCTCCGACAATCACCATGATCAACCCGAGGGTGATGATCTGTTTGGAAATCGGGCTGACCCGCGAGGCGGGCCGGATGACGAACACGTCGATGACGATGCCCGTGATAAACGCGGTCCCCATTGCCACAACCGCGACCGCCCACATGCTCCAGCCCATGTTGGCGAAAAGAATCGCCGCCACATAGGCGTTCAAGGTCCCGATGGAACCTTGCGCAAAGTTCGTGGTTTTGCTCGTGCGGAAAATCAGCACGATGCCAAGCGCGGCGAGCGCGTAGACGCTGCCGGTCTGCAAGCTGTCAAAGAGGGTGCGGAAGAAATTGCTAACGGTCATCCGCATCACCCCACTTGATGATGGAAGCGCCCCATACATACCCGATGCCGGCCGCAATCAGCGCAATCAAAGAGCCGTCTTGAATTTTTCCTTCTTTCAAGGCGAGATGCATCGAAAGAATTTGGTCGAGCTGCCCCATATGCCCGTAGTCTTCCAAATAGATCGACTGTTGATCGGACAAACCAAGTTCGGAAAGCATCCCCTCATGGCCCGAGCGCTTGATATGAAGTATGGCGAGATAGTCGATGTCCTTGCGGGCATACCCCGATTTTTCGAGCGCGCCGTCGATGCAGGCGAACCAGTTCGGCACCGAGACCTCGTTCAGACGGTCTTTCATCTTCTGCGGTTCCATAAGGCGCAAAGATTTATAAGCTTCCTCGACATTGTCTTTCGTGATGGGGCGTTTTGTACCGCCGATTTCGACGCCGGCGGTCCGTGCAAGCGTGCCGTCGGCGACGAGGTGGCTGCCAAGGAGAAGATTTTTTCCGTAGTTTTTCTTCAAAAGGATCGCTCCGCCGCCGGCGGAGAGGTTGTACATCATTGACATGTTCGGATCGGCGTAATCGACGAAATCGCTGTTGCGGTATCCGCCGACAATCAAGACGGTCTTGATGTCCGGATCGGCGATCATCATGTCCTTGGCAATTTTAAGCGCGCTCAAACACGTCGCGCAACGGTTTTGCAAATCGATGCCCCAGGCGTTTTCGGCGCCAAGGGCGCCTTGCACGTAAAGCGCCGAAGTCGTGAGCGGGTATTCCTTCCACTCTTCGCCGATGTCCAAAATGAGATCGATCTCCAAAGGGTCGACGTTGTGTGTCGACAAGAGGTTTTGCGCGGCCTTGAGGCCCATCTCCTGCGTGCCGTCTTCTTGGGAGGGGACGTGGACTTTGCGGATTCCGAGCTTTTTGACGATGTTTTCTTCCGTCCAGTTGCCCTTGGTCGAAGCGGCGATTTCTTTGGCGCTTCTTGTCCGTTCGGGGAGGTAAATCCCCGTACCGACCACGCCGATGTGAAGGTTGTTCATGATACCACTCCAATCAGAGTCTCATACCACCGTTTACGCTGATGGTTTGTCCCGTGATGTAGCTCGCTTCGTCGCTGGCCAAAAANACGGCCGTATCGGCNATTTCCCTGGGTTCGCCCAAACGCTTGAGCATAGTCATGCCGGCAAACTTCTGCAAAAGTTCCTCGGGCACGGTTTTCAAGATGTCGGTCATGATGTAGCCCGGGGCAATGGCGTTCACCCTGACGGGGACGCCTTTGCGGGCGAATTCTTTCGCCCATGTTTTCGTAAGGCCGATGAGGCCGGCTTTGGTCGCGGCGTAGTTCGCCTGGCCGATGTTGCCGTATTCGCCGACGACGCTGGAGATGTTGATGATGGCGCCACCGCCGTCTGATTCCATTTGCGGCCCAACATGGCGGGTGAGGTTGAAAACGCCTTTTAGGTTGACGTTCATGACCTTGTCCCATTGCTCGTCGGTCATCTTTTTCGTCATGGCGTCTTGGGTGATGCCGGCGTTGTTGACGAGGATGTCGATCTTTCCGTATTTTTCGACAATCTTGTCAAACGTTTCCTTGCACGCGTTCGCGTCGGTCACATCGAGGACCATGCTTTCGATGGTCCCCTCAAAAGAGGCTTCTTTCATATCGAGCGCCACAACACTGGCGCCTTCTTCGGCGAAACGTTCCGCCATGGCTTTTCCGAGTCCTTGCGCGCCGCCGGTGACGACGGCGAGTTTGTCTTTCAGTCGCATCAGGCATTCTCCGTTCTTTTTAGTATGATTGCCGTGCCCATGCCGCCGCCAATGCAAAGCGAGGCGAGCCCGAATGTGCTTTTGCGTTTCATCATTTCATGAATCAAAGTCACGACGATGCGGTTGCCGCTCGCGCCGATGGGATGGCCCAAGGCGATCGCGCCGCCGTTCACGTTGGTCTTTTCAAGCATCGCCTCTTCGCTTGCGCCATAAATCTCGTTCAATTCGCGCAACACACCGAGACTTTGCGCCGCGAACGCTTCGTTGAGTTCGAAAAGGTCGATGTCCTCAAAAGAGAGCGAGGCGTGGCGAAGCGCCGAAGCGATGGCCGGTACCGGCCCCATGCCCATGATGTCGGGCGCGACGCCGCCTTGACCGATGCCGACGATTTCGGCGAGCGGCTCGAGGTTGTGTTTTTTCACCGCTTCTTCGGAAGCAAGCAGCACAAAACTGGCGCCGTCGTTGATTCCCGAAGAGTTTCCGGCGGTGACGGAGCCGTCTTTGACAAAAGCGGGACGGAGCTTGGCGAGTTTGTCCATGTCCGCGCCGCGGTTGATGTGTTCGTCGTCTTTGAAAAGAATTTCTTCTTTGCGCGTCTTGACCGTGATCGGCACGATTTCATCGGCGAAACGTTGTTCGTCTTGCGCCTTCATGGCGCGCGTTTGCGACGTCAACGCCAATCGGTCCTGCTCTTCGCGGGTAAGGTTGTAGCGTTTGACGATGTTTTCCGCCGTCACGCCCATGTGGATGTTGTCAAACGCGTCGGTAAGGGAATCGTCGATCATGTGGTCCTTTACGGCAAATCCGCCCATCTTGTTGCCTTTCCGTATGTTGTCTGGTAAAATGAAAGGCGTTTTCGACATGGATTCAACACCGCCGGCCACCACTAGGTGGTGCCAGCCGTTTTGAATGCTCATATAGCCGTTCATGATCGCTTTCATACCGGAACCGCACACCATGTTGACCACATACGCCGGCACTTCTTTCGGCACCCCGGCCTTCAAAGAAACCTGGCGGGCGATGCCCTGTCCGAGTCCCGCGGGCAAAATGTTCCCGACGATGACCTCGTCAATCAGTTCGGCGTTCACCTTGGCGTCCGCAAGAATTTCTTTGACCACGCTTGCGCCGTACTCCGCCGGGTGCATCTCCGAGAGCGTCCCCATGAATCGTCCGATGGCGGTGCGTTTTCCCTTGACCAAAAACACTTTCTTCATACATTTTCCTCCTAGAATCGCTTATGATTGAAAACCTTTTCTTGCCAAACCCCGAACGTTGCAGTATACTTTATATGAAGCGGTGTTCACTTTGTGAATATATATTCATGTTATGAATGGATATTCACATATTAGCATAAAGCGCTTTCACTGTCAACGAAATTACGCACAAGGAGTATGTTTATGATGGATTTGAACATTAAAGAACCCACCACCCGAAACGCGAAAACCACGTTTCAGGAAATCGAAAAGTCCGCCATTAAGCTGTTTTACAAAAACGGCTACCACGCCACGACCATCGCCGACATCACCGACGACGCCGGCGTCGCCGCCGGTACGCTCTACCTATACTTTCCAAGCAAACTGGTTTTGTACCAACACCTGCTTCTGACGTTTTCCCACAACATCCGCCGTTACATCGCGGCCAGGGTGAACAAGATGGAAAGCCGCTACGAAAAAGAACGCGAAGGCGTCAAGGCCTTCATCGAGTACGCCAGGAAAAATCCGGAGATGTACAACATCATCTGGGAATCGCTTTATATCGACCGCGACCTCTTCCGCGATTACTACATGTCGTTCGCCCAACGCTACAAGAAAGGCTTGGACGCCGCCGTCAAGCAAGGCGAACTCCGCGACGTCGACACCGACGTCGTCAGCTTCGTGCTCATGGGCATCGCCAACTTCATCGGCCTCAAAGTCGTCTTCAAGCTCGGCGAGCATAACGAGGATTTGGACTACGTCGTCGATGTGGCGATGGACCTCATCAAAAACGGGCTTTTCAAAGAACGAAAATAACCCCGCACAACACAAAAAAGCGCCAACGATCGAATCGTTGGCGCTTTTCTAATATTATCCTTAGAATTTTAGAGGGCTTTGGCGAAGTCGGCGATCAACGCGTTGACTGCATCGGGCGCGTCGCCCGTGGCGACGTGTCCGGCGTCTTTGAGAAGATGACGGGTGGTGTTCGACGTTTCTTTGTCCCACTTGGCGCCGCCTTTTTTGATGAAGCCCACTTCTTTTTCACCGTGAATGATCAAAACGGGTTGCTTGATGGGATGCGGGATGGGCATTTTCATCTCCCGAAGCATCGCGAAGGAATACTGCATGATCTTCTTCTTGCCCGTCTTCAAAGAGGTTTCGAAGAGGTTTTCGATGTTTTCCTTTTTGACGGCCTTGTCTTTCGCAAACATTTTGCAGAAGAGTTTTTCGGGTAAAAGCCTCGCAAACTGTAACGCTAGAGGCATCAATAGTTTCATCGACTTCGAAGGTTTCATATGCAGTCCGAGAGAGCCAATGTCGACAACGCCACGAACTTTGTCTTCGTAGTTGAACGCCATGTATTGCGCAACGTGTCCGCCTAGGGATACCCCGACCATAACGACCTTGTCGATGTTCAAATGATTGAGAAGTTCGAGAAACACTTCCCCCGTTTCTTTATAGGTGAAGCTTTGCGGCTCATAGCTTCCGCCGTGACCCGGAAGATCGACACATAGCAGACGGTAGTCATCTTTCAACCCGACCACTTGCGCCTTGAACGCGCTCAAATTCATCCCAACGCCATGGATGAACATGAGCACGGGCTTGTCTTCCTTTCCTTCCAAAATGTAATGCAACGTTCCTTTGCTCGATGCAAATTCCATAAACGACCTCCATTTTTTTATTTTCCGGAATAACCCCGCACTTTTTTCGCGGGTTTGTAACGGGATTCACACATAAACCATTATAGCACAGAGTCTCCACTATCGATACGCTCAATTGTAATAATTGCAACAACCCTTCATGATAGAACTCGCTCACAAAAAGGGACAAGCGGTGTGGCTTGTCCCTTTGCCATATTTAAATATTACATTACCCTTCGTCACGGAGCAACGCCCGCAAACGAACGCCAATCAAGAAAAGCAAAGCCGGGATGAACGCCGCAAGCACCAAGACGTTCACAAGCGGAAAGCTCTCCTCGGTCATAATCATCATCGCGTGCGTGGCCGGAAGCGCGTACCCGACGGCCGCAAGCGGAGTCGGAAGCATTTCGAAAGGAAACATGATGCCCGATAAAAGCATCGAGGGCAAAAACACGGCTTGCGAGACAATCGTCAGACGGCTCGCGTCTTTGGCCAAGACGGCGATCAAAATCGCGAGCAGCAGATTCGGCACCAAAAACAGGAAAAACCCTCCGATAAAGACGCCGAAGCTTGCGGGAAGGTCCGCGCCGAACACAAGGGGCGCGACCAAAAAGATGAAAACCGAAACCAAAAGAAGATTGACAATCCCCGCCACAAGCGTCGCAAGCAACACCGAAGAAAACGGAATCCCGCCCGCTTTCATCGACTTGCGCGTCGGCGCGGCGGTGTAGGGAAGGAGCGTCCCGCTCGTTCCAATCAAAGCGCCCATGGTCGCGGTGAAGATGACCATCGTCGGGATCAGCGTCTCTTCGGTTTCCGGCATGACGGAAGTAAACACGGCGCCCATCACGAAGAAAAACACAATCGGAACCAGGAAATGGGTGATCCAAATCTCCGAAGAACGCCAGTCCATTCGTGTCTTGAGATAAATCGTATACACCCAGGCTTTCATCGGACGTCCTCCTTCGCGATTTCGATGAACCGCTCTTCCAAGGTCTGTTTTTTAAGCGATATGTCCAAAAGCGGCAAATCCTGTTCTTTGATGTAACTCAGGATCTCAAAAAGGCCCTCGAGCATGTTTTCCGCTTTCCATTCGGTGTAGCCTTCCACGCTTTCTCCATGCTTTTTCGCATAAGAAAACGCCGGCCAGTCGTGAGCGGCATCAAGCTTCACGCGAACGATGGTCTCGCCCGCCACCTCCTCGACAATCTCCGAAGGCGCGCCGATTTTCTTGATGCGGCCCGCAACCAAAATGCCCACGCGGTCGCAAAGGCTTTCCACTTCGGCCATATCGTGCGAGGCGAGCACCATCGTGATGCCGTTTTTCTTCATGCCCCGGATGTCTTCGTGCAAAGCCACCCTCGCTTCGACATCAAGCCCCGCGGTCGGTTCGTCCAAAAAGAGGATTTTCGGGTCGTGCGCCATCGCCAGCGCAAGATGCAAGCGGCGCTTCTGTCCGGTCGAGAGATGCTTGTAGGGCTTTTTCAAATGCCCCTCAAGCCCGAAACGCTCAAGCAAATCCGTGCGCACTTCCACGCCCCGCCACCGGCAAAACCACGTCATCGCATCGAGCGGCGTCATCGCTTCAGGCAGCGAAGACGATTGCAGCTGCACGCCGACGATTCCGCTTCGCACCGCTTCTTCGGGAGCTTCCCCCATGATGTCGATGGTGCCTGCGTTCTTTAGGCGCAAGCCTTCCATGATTTCAAGCATGGTCGTCTTGCCGGCACCATTCGGCCCCAAAAGCCCAAAAATCTCGTTCTTCTTGAGCGCGAGGTCCACGCCGCGCAAAACCTCGTTTGACCCATAAGACTTATAAAGCCCGCTGACGTTGATCATCGCTTCCCTCCTAATAAAACGGGGCGCACAGGCATGCGCCCCGTACACTTTCCTTCATTATAGCAAGCCCCCGCTTAAAACACCATGTTTCTTTTTCGAAACGCAATAAATCCTACCGCTCCAAGCGCGATTCCGAGCCCGTACATCGTCAAAACGCGCAATGCCGAAGCGTTTTCCGGCAAAAACTTCGCGTGGGTGTAGGGCGAGAGGTTCTTCATGAACTCGGGCAAATCGAGGATGGGTCCGAAAAAGGACCCGGCAAGAATCGCGTAAAGGAGCACGGCCAACGACACCGCGGAGGCCTGCTTGGGAATCAGTCCGAAAAGCATCACCACAAGCCCCGCAAGCATGAAGAGCGCGCCGTATTGAATCACGCCGCCAAGAAGCTGTTCGCCCAAGTCGCTTGAAGTTTCCGCGACGACAAGGCCTTGGAAAAACGCCATCGTCATCACCAGCGTGAAACTTCCCAAGACCGCCAAAAGCACATGGGAGGCCATCCATTTCGTGCGCGAAAGCGGCGTCGAAAGCACATTGTCGAGCGGCCCGTCGGTTTCTTCCTTGCGCATCCTAAGTAGCGCGAGCCGAGCGTAAAAGGCCACCATCATCGTCGCGACCGCAATCAAAATGAACGGCATCTCCCGCGCCGCCTCGGTGAAGGCCTCGCCAAAGAACTCATGGTCTTCAAACGTCTCTCCAAGGTCGCCCGTCGCGGCGCCGAAGGCCGCGCCGACGAACGCAATCGGGATGAGCCATCCGAAAAACGCGCCACGATGCAACCTATACGCAAGCCCGAGCGGTTTCTTCATCCACCCAGGCGCGCGTCCGCGGCCGCGCTTGTCGGGAAGAATGCCCCGTCCGACGTCGCGTTTGTCGACTAAGAAAAACGCGATGAAAGACAAGAGAACAAACAGGCTCGCAAACAGGAAAAAGATCCAAAGATTCCTATCGTCAAACGGATAGACTTCCTGTACCCACCCCATCGGCGAGAACCAGGCCAAGAACGAGCTTTCAAAGCCGAGTGCGTCCTCATGAACGTTTCCGGTCACGTTGGAAAGGGCGTTCACCACAAACACCGCCAAAAACACAATCGCCGACAATCCGCTTGATGCGGAGGCGTTGCCGGAAAGTTGCGCCGTAAGCGCCGCTACGCCCGCAAACACTATGCCGAGGGCACCGTAGGAAAGCCCGGCGACGATGGAGCCGGATACTTCAACCCCGTTCACCACAAGACCGAGCGTAAGCGCAAAGGCGATCGCCAAGTTGACGAGGACGCCGACAATCAGCGCCGAAAACAACTGCGCATAGCGTCCGGCACCGCTCGTTGCGACCATTTCCGCGCGCTTCGTGTCTTCTTCCAAACGCGTCAGGCGGTTGACGATCTGCACGCTCATGATGGCCACAAGAATGGAGATCACAAAGGAAAATCGGAAAAAGACGAACCGGCTGATGTCTTCAATCCCTTCGGGGCGAATCGGGCTCACCAGCATCCGCATGCCCGGTTCCCCGACAGAGAGGATGACAAGCTCGCGCATTTCTTCCCCAGAAAACTGCCCATTCGCATACGTCGCGATGACCATCAAAGCGAACATGCCGAAAAACCAGATCGCATACCGCGGCCATTCCACCTTGAGGGCGTGAAGAACCAATGTGAGTGTTCCTTTCAAATCAGTTCTTTTCATCTCGGACCGCCTCGCTTTTGTGGTAACCCTCTTCGTAGTGCCGCATGAACAAGTCTTCAAGCGTCGGGGGCGCAATCTCCAGCGATTGGATGCCGTGGGCGGAGAGATGGCGGATAATGTCGTCGATTTTTTCGTTGTCGGCCTGGAAACTTAGCGCCTCGCCGTTTTCTTCAACGTTGTGGACGCCTTCAACATCGCTTAAGTCGCTTAAAGGTTTCTTTGTGCGCACGGTGATGAGGTTCCGTTTCATATGACGCATCGCATCGAGCGTGCCCGTTTCGACAATCTCGCCATGACTGATGATGGCGACGCGGTCGCACAGCTTCTCGACGTCGGCGAGAATGTGGCTCGACATGAGAATCGTCTTGCCTTCTTCTTTCAACTCGGCGACGCATTCCTGAAACACTTTCGACATCAAGGGGTCTAATCCTCCTGTGGGTTCGTCAAAGACGATCAAATCCGTATCGGCCGCAAACGCGGCGATGAGTCCGAGCTTTTGCCGGTTCCCTTTCGAATAGGACCGGCACTGCTTGTTGGGGTCGAACTCGAAGCGCTCGATATAATAGGCGCGCTTTTCTTCGTTGATGCCTCCTCGTAGCGAAGCCAAAAAGTCGATGACTTCTCCGCCCGTGAGCTTCGGCCAAAGGCGAACGTCATCGGGGACGTAAGCCAGACGCTCATGAATCTCGACGGAGTCTTCCCAGGCGTCCTTGCCGAAGACTTTGACAGAGCCTCCGCTTTTTTTAAGCAGCCCCAATAGGATGCGCACGGTCGTCGTCTTCCCGGCCCCGTTTGGCCCGATTAGTCCCAGCACCTCGCCTTGCTTGATGTCCAAATCGATGCCTTTCAAGGCTTGAAACTCACCGTAATACTTGGTTAGATTCCGAATCTCAATCGCATTCATAGTTTGCCTCCCAATAATCTATTCATGATCAAACGCCGTGCTTCTCAGTTTTCGGCGCCCCGTTTCAAAATGTCCATGTGCTTTTTCGCGAAACGAATCAGTTCCTCGTCGCTTGCGCCCTTTTCTACCATGTCGATCAGCTCGCGCCCGAAAAGGTTGAAAAGCATCCGCGCAAGCGTCTTGACGTCGATGTCGGAACGGATGTGGCCGCGCTTTTGGTCACGCTTCAAAAAGTGCAGAGGATTCTTGACGCCTTCTTGGTCGAAGCGTTCGACAATTTCCAACACTTCAAACGCGCTCGAATGGTACATCCAATAGCCGAGCCGGCTATACTCCGGATAATCCCGCAAGTACTTGAGGGCGACGTCGAAGATTTCCATCACCAAATCGAAAAACGGCGCTTCAATCTTCTCGCTTTCGAAGATTTCCGTAAAGTATTCGAGCTTCTTCATTTGCGCATCCACCAGCAACATGTAAAACACGTCGAACTTGCTTTCAAAGTACTGATAGAAACTTCCCCTTGGTATGCCGGAGACTTTGACGATGTCGGAAATCGTCGTGTCGTCGTAGCCTTTTTCGTTGAACTTCTCAAGCGCGGCGCGCTTGATGCGCTTCTTCTTGTCTTCGGGCAAATTTTCAAACGTTTTCGTGGGCATGTTCACACCTCTTTCCATAGTATGACAAGGTTGTCATCTATGGTTATTATGACACCTTTGTCATATAAAGTCAACCCCAAAATGACAATCTTGTCATTTTTTAACGAAAAACAAGAGCGGGCTTCCCCGTTGCCCGCTCTTGGATAGAGTTTGATCATGGTTCCTTTATTCCTCTTTCGGAACGATGACGTCCTGATCGACATGCGAATCCGGGACAAAGGTGTTCTCGGCCGGAATGGTGTCAAGGTCGAAATCAAAATCCGAATCGTTTAAAACGTGGATGTCGTTGCTTTCAAAATGGTTGTTAGAAAACGCCGCAAACGTCGCTTCGGCTATAAGGTCGTCGCTCCAACTGACGAAGCGTACGCCATGGTCGTTTTCCAAAAAGTGGTTGTCCTTGATCGTTATGTCGTGGATGTCGCTTTCGTCCCAAAGTTCCATTTTGATTCCGTAGACGAACCCTTCGAAGGTGTTGCCTTCGATCCATACGTTTCCCATGGGGTCGCTCTGGTAGTTGCCAAAGAAGATGCCCACGTGGCTGTCGTAGCTCTCGTCGGGGTAAACG
>SL_5KL_010_SEDDRAFT_10000873_pt1 | contig 18934 bp, 10 predicted proteins | sample SodLakKL_010_SED_FD_9118 | JGI IMG/M metagenome (IMG submission 9118)
GATATTCTGGANAAGAGTTCGTTCATATATTTTAGGTAACTTTTTCGAGAAAGCTGAAAAAGGTGATAAAATATGAAACGAAATAATTCGCAGATAACACACTTTAATTTTTATATACTATAATGCCACATATATGTTGATAGGACCTCAGTAGCATATATATTTCACCTCAGTTATATATAATCTGGGGCGTTCATAATTCTAGATAAATAATATATAGAACAGCTTTAAAAATACATAAGCTTTAAATAAAAGATTACTTTTACACTAATTGTAGAGGACGATAAATAATGAAATGGAAAAAAACGATGAGCGTTCTAATCGCTACTGTTCTCGTTATGGCGGGTGTAGCTGTTGTTGCAAACTCTGTAACTGCAGATGACCCAGTATATATCGAGACCATAACATTGGAGATTAGGACGACTCAAGAAACAGGACTTGGGGACACAGCAGTTGGTGACCTAGATGTCTTTATACAAAGTGTACCAGGAGAACTGTACGACGGTATATCTGATGACTGGAAAGCACAGTTAGGAACATGGATGAGTAGTGGTTCTTACAACAATCTATTTTTTAACCCTGCTTTCGACAAGGAAACTCAGGAAGACTATGACGATACCGAACTGACGATGATCGGTGGAGGGTTACCGGTCGTTGAAGTTGACGGCGAATGGGAATTCAATCCATTAGCAGACAGACATATCCGATTTGCTAACAACTTCATGGTCGATAGGACCGAATACTTAGAGGACCTATATGATGGATATGGTACAGAACGATACTTTGCTATGGGACAAGAAGAACCAGGTTACGAAGAGCACTACGCAGAAGTAGTCGCAGACCTCGAGGTCGACCAAGATGGTGATTTCGACAGAGCATTCGACATAATTCAGGAACGGATGAATTTCTGGGCTGAACATGATGGTATAGAGGATTGGACCGATGAGTCTTTAGAAAACACAGGAACTGATACAGATCCCGTTTGGGAATTCGGTGGAGAACAGATAGAACTTATATCAGCTAATAGGATCGAAGACGAAAGACTCAGCATAGGCCACGATTGGTCCGATAAGATGGAAGACATGGGTTTCGCAACAGATAGAGTTGACGGAGAAGGTGCTACTCTCTTCGGAATGACTTTATATGCTGACCCAGAAGCCATGACATTCCACATGTACACAGGTGGATGGATAGCTAGCGCTGCTAACGTTTTCCAAGAAGCCGCAATGAATCAGATGTACCTAGGTTGGTACGGATGGACTGCAGGTATGGGTTCACCCGAACACTGGCAGCTCAGTTCGATCCAATGTGATGATATCGAACAGACTGGTAGAGACTTAATGGGTGGAAGAGCACCTACGATGGATCATTACTGGGATTGGATGACAGATATAGCTGAATACGGTATACAGGAATCCGTAAGAATATTCACAGTATCCACCCACGACTTCTTTGTGTATGATGCAGATAGGGTTGCTGAAGCCGCTACCGATATAGTGACAGGATGGGCAGGAATCTGGAGTCCTAGAACACTAAGAATCCACGATGATGAAGGAGCATTCAAAGCTGCTCAATATTCTAGTGTCGGTGCCCTATACATGGATAACTGGAACAGGATCGATGGTTCTGGAGATACATACTCCATGCAGCAGCAGGATATGGTCCGTGACTACACGATGTATAACCACCCAGCTGAGGGTATGCCTATAGGTCTGAGGACTGAGTACGAGTACGAAGAAGATTACTATTGGGACGGCGATGACCTTGTAAGAGAAATGGATGTACCTGAGGGAGCATGGGATTACGATCCTTTTGAACGTGAATGGACAGAAGTAGAAGATGGCCTTAAATCCGCTAATTCAGTAACATATGATTTCTATGAAACAGATGATGGAGATCTTGGTAAATTCCACGATGGAAATCCGATGACATATAGAGATCTGATGTATTGGTATGCATTCAGTAAATCAGTTACTTACGAAGTAGAAGATGATGATAGATACCATTATGGACCTTGGGGAGACGTAGCCATCGAAGGTTTCGAGAACATCCAGGGTATCGAATTCCATGAAGAAGGTGGAGAAGTTACATCTTACACAGTTTACGGAAATTACGCTTTCCCAGACGAAGGAACAGTTGCTTATCACTATGATAGCACCGCTTATAAGCCATGGCAGGTATACGAAGCCGCAAGGATAATGGTAGATCAACACGAGGATGAATCTGACCTTTGGGAAGATGTAGATGGTGCAGGTGAAGTATGGTCTTGGTCAGAAGCCGAGAACTGGATCCACTTCATCGGTAGCGATCATGGAGAAACCTTCGTGCAAGTAATGGAGAACATGATCGACCATGATTGGATACCTGAATACCTTGAAACGATGCCTGAAGTCTTAGGTGATGTCGATGTAGAAACTGAAGTCCAGAGAAGTATCGATTTCTTCGATGATCATGGCCACACATTCATCTCACAGGGTCCGTTCAGGATCACAGAGATCGATGAACCGAACATGGTCATGGAGATGGAGAGATGGAGCTACGAGGATGACAATTATCCACTACCAGAAGACCACTGGGAAGACAGGTTGGTCGTAAGGAGATTCGAATTAAGACGAGTGACAATGCCATCTAGAGTAGATGCTGGTCAAGAATTCGAAATAGAGGCCACAGCCCGTATCCGTGAAGATTATCCAGAAAGCCGTACATACGATGCCGACGAAGGTGAAGTAACGGCAAGGATACCCGGAACAGATCGTGTCGCAGAAGGTGAACTTGTAGAAGACGGTTTATTCAGAATAGAAGCCGATTCTGACTTCACTGAAGGTCTGACAGGTACACAGTTGATACGTGTCGAGGGTACTATCGAAGGAGCAGTCGCACCGGCTGTAGAAGAAACATCGCTGTTAGTGATTGGTGTTGGAGATGCGGATATCCAAGTTAGCGATTTCGATGTAGATCCTTCAGAAGGTCCCGCACCTCTTGAAGTGAGTGTATCTGGAATGTTAGAAAACGTAGGCGATGAGACTGGCGAAATCGACGTGATGATCGATGGTGATGTTCATGATACAATAACATTAGAAGCCGGAGAGACCAGATCTTACACAGAGATATTCACCCTTGAAGAGGAAGGAGATTACACAATAGAACTAGGAGATAGATCCACTACAGTAACTGTAACGGAACCGGTAGAAGACCTAGAAGTAAGTAACTTCGAAGTCAACCCTGACGAAGGTGAAGCACCTCTCGACGTTGAGATAACCGCTGACGTGTTCAACCCAACTGGCGATGAAATAACATTTGATGTTAAGGCTGCAGGTACGAATATAGCGGATTACACAGTCGAAGCTGATGAGACAGTATCTGTCGATGAAACACATACATTTGATGACCCAGGTGATTACATAGTACAAGTACATCGTACAAGAAGAGTAGTAAGTGTCGAAGATGAAGAAGTAGAACCTGCTGATATAGTAGTGAGTAACTTCGAATTGGACCCTGACGAAGGTGAGGCACCTCTTGAAGTCGAGATAACCGCTGACCTAGAGAACGAAGGTGGAGAAGAAGGTACTATCGATCTGATTATCGATGGTGATGTCTACGAAACCTATACTCTCGGACCTGGAGATACATTGTCAATCGATGAAGAATACGAATTCGAAGATCACGGCGACTATGACATAGAACTCGGTGGTCATGTAAGGACAGTAGAAGTCGAAGAAGAGACACCTGGATTTACATTAGCTATACTGGCGATCGCTGCAGTTGTTGCTGTGGTTGTATACCATTCGAAGAAATCCGACGAGTAAGATACCAAACAAAAACCCTTTCCTTTATTTTGTTTTTTTTTTTCATCCTTTTACCAAATTTATCAAAAAAAAGTGCTCTTTTTGTAAAATAATCTAGCTATATCCTACACCTAATAAATATCAAAAATAGTTCTTGTCAATTTTTTGAATTGATTAGGGTATATTTCGTACCTTTTTTGATTTAACTGCGGTTTATTTTCAACCTAGTGTTGAACATATGTATAAATACTTTAGAAAAATAGTATAACACCAGGCAAATAGCCAAATGAGGTGAAATAAAAATGAAAAAGATAATAAGTATACTAACCGCCACTTTTTTAGTTATGGCCGGTGTAGCTGTGGTCGCAAATTCTGTAACTGCAGATGATCCAGTATATATCGAGACCATAACACTGGAGGTTAGGACGACTCAAGAAACAGGACTTGGGGATACAGCAGTTGGTGACCTAGATGTCTTTATACAAAGTGTACCAGGAGAACTGTACGACGGTATATCTGACGAATGGAAAGCTAACTTAGGAACATGGATGAGTAGTGGTTCTTACAACAATCTATTTTTGAACCCTGCTTTCGACAAGGAAACTCAAGACGACTATCCTGAAACCGAACTAACCATGATCGGTGGAGGATTACCAGTTATCGAAGTCGACGGAGAATGGCAGTTCAATCCTTTGGCCGATAGACATATCCGTTTTGCTAACAACTTCATGGTAGATAGGACGCAATACCTAGAGGATCTATATGATGGATATGGTACAGAACGATACATGGCTATGGGGCAAGAAGGACCAGGTTATGAAGAATATTACAGGCCAATAGTAGAGATGCTCGAGGTCGATCAAGATGGTGATTTTGACAGAGCTTTCAACATGATCCAAGATAGGATGAACTATTGGGCCAACCATGATGGTATAGCAGATTGGACTGGCGAAACTTTAGAAAACACAGGAACTGAGACTGATCCCGTTTGGGAATTCGGTGGAGAACAGATAGAACTGATATCAGCTAATAGGATCGAAGACGAAAGACTCAGCATAGGCCACGATTGGTCCGATAAGATGGAAGACATGGGTTTCGCAGTAGATAGAGTTGACGGAGAAGGTGCTACTCTCTTCGGGATGACCTTGTTCGCTAACCCAGCAAGCATGACATTCCACATGTACACAGGTGGATGGATAGCTAGCGCTGCTAACGTTTTCCAGGAAGCTGCGATGAATCAGATGTACCTAGGTTGGTACGGATGGACTGCAGGTATGGGTTCACCAGACCACTGGCAAGTCAGAGCAGTTCAGTCTGACGATATAGAACAAATTGGTAGAGACTTAATGGGTGGAAGAGCACCTACTATGGAACGCTATTGGGAATGGATGCAGGCTATAACTGAATACGGTATACAGGAATCAGTAAGAGTCTTCTTAGTATCTACACACGACTTCTTTGTGTATGATTCAAGTAGAGTTGCTGAAGCCGCTACCGACATCGTGACAGGATGGGCAGGAATCTGGAGTCCAAGAACTCTGAAGATCCGTGATCCTGATGGAGCTTTCAAAGCAGCTCAGTATTCCAGTGTTGGTGCATTATACATGGATAACTGGAACAGGATCGATGGTTCTGGAGATACCTATTCTATGCAGCAGCAGGATATGGCACGTGATTTCTCATTCTACAATCACCCTTCTCGAGGGATGCCGATAGGTGTACGATCTGAATTCGAGTACGAAGAAGATTACTATTGGGACGGCGATGACTTAATAAGAGAAATGGATGTACCTGAGGGAGCATGGGATTACGATCCTTTTGAACGTGAATGGGTTCAAGTAGGAGATGACATTAAATCCGCTAATTCAGTAACATATGATTTCTATGAAACAGGTGATGGAGATCTTGGTAAATTCCACGATGGAAATCCGATGACATATAGAGATCTGATGTATTGGTATGCATTCAGTAAATCACTTACTTACGAAGTAGAAGATGATAGATACCATTATGGACCTTGGGGAGACGTAGCTATCGAAACTTTCGCGAATATCAAGGGTATCGAATTCCATGAAGAAGGTGGAGAAGTTACATCATACACAGTTTACGGTGACTATGCGTTCCCAGACGAAGGAACAGTTGCTAGTTTCTACTCCACAACTGTATTCAAACCCTGGCAGGTATACGAAGCTGCAAGGATATTGATAGATCAACACGAAGATGAATCTGACCTTTGGGAAGGCGTTGATGGAGCTGGAGAAGTATGGTCTTGGTCAGAAGCCGAGAACTGGATCCACTTTATCAGTCGTGCTCAAGGAGAATCTTTCGTTCAGGTCATGGAGAACATAATCGACAATGATTGGATACCAGAATACCTTGAAACGATGCCTGAAGTCTTAGGTGATGTCGATGTAGCCACTGAAGTCCAGAGAAGTATCGATTTCTTCGATAATCATGAACATTTGTTCATCTCACAGGGTCCGTTCAGGATCATAGAGATAGACGAACCGAACATGGTCATGGAGATGGAGAGATGGAGCTACGATGATAACAACTATCCACTACCAGAAGATCACTGGGAAGACAGATTGGTCGTAAGGAGATTCGAAATAAGACGAGTGACAATGCCATCTAGAGTAGATGCTGGTCAAGAATTCGAAATAGAGGCCAGAGCCCGTATCCGTGAAGATTATCCAGAAAGACGTACATACGATGCCGACGAAGGTGAAGTAACGGCAAGGATACCCGGAACAGATCGTGTCGCAGAAGGTGTACTCGTAGAAGACGGTTTATTCAGAATAGATGTCGATTCTGACTTCACTGAAGGTCTGACAGGTACACAGTTGATACGTATCGAGGGTACGATCGAAGGAGCAGTCGCACCGGCTGTACAAGAAGTGTCACTGTTAGTGATTGGTGTTGCAGAAGCGGATATCCAAGTTAGCGATTTCGATGTAGATCCTGTAGAAGGTCCCGCACCACTCGAAGTGAGTGTATCTGCAATGTTAGAAAACGTAGGCGATGAGACAGGCGACATCAGTGTGATGATCGATGGTGATGTTCATGATACAGTAACATTAGAAGCCGGAGAGACCAGATCTTACACAGAGATATTCACCCTTGAAGAGGAAGGGGAGTATGTAATAGCACTAGGAGATAGATCCACTACAGTAACTGTAACGGAACCAATAGAAGACCTAGAAGTAAGTAACTTCGTTGTAAGTCCGGATGAAGGTGAAGCACCTCTCGACGTTGAGATAACCGCTGACGTGTTCAACCCAACTGGCGATGAAATTACATTTGATGTTAAGGCTGCAGGTACGGTTATAGCGGATTACACAGTCGGAGCTGATGAGACAGTATCTGTCGATGAAACACATACATTTGATGAACCAGGTGATTACATAGTACAAGTACATCGTACAAGAAGAGTTGTACGTGTCGCTGAGGAAGAAGTAGAACCTGCTAATATAGTGGTGAGTAACTTCGAAGTGGACCCTGACGAAGGTGAGGCACCTCTCGAAGTCGAGATAACCGCTGACCTAGAGAACCAAGGTGGAGAAGAAGGTACTATCGATCTGATTATCGATGGTGATGTCTACGAAACCTATACTCTCGGACCTGGAGATACATTGTCAATCAGTGAAGAATACGAATTCGAAGATCACGGTGATTATGACATAGAACTCGGTGGTCATGTAAGGACAGTAGAAGTAGAAAAAGAGACACCTGGATTTACATTAGCGATACTGGCGATCGCTGCAGTTGTTGCTGTAGTTGTATACCATTCGAAGAAATCCGACGAGTAAGATACCAAACAAAAACCCTTTCCTTTATTTTGTTTTTTTTCCACAAGTCCTTTAACAAAACCTTTGGACCAGTAACATATAAATTCTGATTAAATATTAATTTATAAACAGTATTATCCCATGAAATATTCCACAGCAAATGCAATAGTTGAATGGATTCTTTATCAATAACATCTTTAATCCAAGTCATATCTAAAGTTTAGAAAACCCAATAATCTAACACATTATAGAGGCGATCATCTAAAATCCATGTATTAGTTTAAAAAATTCATATTCTAAAAAATCTTCCTTAAACTTAGTTTACATGTCCTGCAAAATTACAACCTGTTTAACATTAAATAATAGTGAAAGACCAAAAAATCTACTATCCTCCTCCTCGTTTTTCTTTGAAGACATTCGAGACTTAACTCATGAAGAATCCGTGATATCATTTTCAGCTAGTAAAATAAAATAAATAGAAAAAGTTAGTGAAAATTACGTCTTTGACTATAATAGACTAATCTGAGATGCTCTTAATTTTTATAAGTAATTTCTTTGGTAAACTTTTATTATTAACCTTATTTTTCTCTTCTATCGGTCAGCAGAATTTATATGTGGTAATGAATTCATTCTAGGGGCAGCAACAGTGTAAAATATCAGAATATAAAACGATGATATCTCATAAAATATATTAAAAGCTTTTTAAGTATATTTTTGTACTCTAGAGGGATTTAGAGAAGTTTTTGTTTGTATCCTTCTTTTCTCCCCCGTTCTTTTCGTTAATTTTTTCTAGTTATTTATAATTATTTATAATCAATAATTGGCTTCTTTGTTCGTACAGTCCTCGAATATAAATCTAGTCTTATCTGCTCTTCTCTCTCGTTCATTTACATCTTATTTTAAATCAACATTATGAGACTTTCAAACACTTTCTCTGAGATGGGGTATGAACTATGAATCTAACCACCAAACCGAAAGATTTATAACTAAAATTAAAGTATGGTCTTATGATAACTATGGCAGCATCATTAAAGTACTTTGGTGTTCGGATATTGAATGCCCTTGTAGTTCTTTTTATCGTACTATTTATCATATCTGCCGCTTTTAGTACATTAGCAGATGAACAATTAGAATACCATATCGATCAGCAGATCAGAGGACGAGCGATGTCACCAGAGATACAAAGATTAAACGAAACAGCATACGCACGTTGGAGAAATAGAACTGAATCTGATTTACGTGCAAGATATGGTTTGGATGATCCATTACCTCAACGTATAGTGGATAGAACCATAAGAACTTTCATGTTAGACTTTGAAGAAGCTCATTCTATCACCGCGGCCGATGGTAGCGGAAGTCAAGATGTTTTCCGTATAATAATGGCTGTATTACCGAGAACAATATTATTGTTTACTACTTCTGCAACAATTTACATTTTGCTTGGGTTAGTAGTTGGTCTAAAAGCAGCACAAAGAGCGGGAACACTATTAGATAAAGCGTTGTCTATTTTTGGTATGACCGCCTCTAGTATGCCTATGTGGTGGCTGGGTATGTTAGCCGTTCTGATATTTGCTTTCGAACTGGGTTGGTTCCCAGCCTCAGCTTATCCTTTCCCAAGAGAAGAAGGATTGACATATTACAGAGGGGTTATCTGGCGGATGATATTGCCTACAGCAGTGATCGTCTTCAACCTTTTTGGTGCTAGAGCTTGGGCTACCAGGAATCTTGTTACAGATGTACTCCAAGATGATTATATAATGGCTGCAAGAGCCAAAGGAGTACCAGAAAGAAAAGTTATCTACGGCCATACTCTAAAAACTGCGGCTCCTCCGATAATCACAACGGCTATCCTCACTTTCTTGATGTCTATAGGAGGCGCTATGATCACAGAGATTATCTTTGGATGGCCGGGTATGGGTAGATTGTATTTTCAGGCAGTTTTCGAAGAAAGAGATGTACCGGTTGTTCTTGGATTAACGTTTATAACCACGTTCATGTACGTGTTCGGTTATGTGATAGCTGATATGGTTTACGGTTTACTTGATCCAAGGGTAGAAGTTGGAGCTGAGAAATCTGTATAAATAGGTGTATCAATATGGCTATAAGATGGGAAGATATCAAAGAAAAAACTAAAGAATTATTGAACGAATTTAGAGGTCAAAAAATAGGTGTGATTGGACTAGGGATCATCGTTGCTCTCTTGATAATCGGAATACTAGCACCTGTAATAGCACCTGGTATCATCGGACATTGGGAGGACACAGACCAATGGAGAGATAATCCAAGAAGTGTACCCCCAACTTGGTGGGATTATTTCACTCGTGATGATTTTAGCCCTCAGGACGAAAGGTTTGAACCCGACGAGGTAAGGACAGAAGAAGTACGCTCCTACTTAGACCCAGATGAATGGGGTCCTAACCATCATTGGGAAGATGTATATGTAAATTACACTTACGATTACAAATACGATATACCGCCTACCAATCTGGCTCTTTATGTGGATCTAGAATTCTATAATCAATCAGAAGCATACTCCTTAGTGGTTGATTTTATCCGGCCTGATGGTCGTACAGTGAGGTTAGAGGATACAAGGGCGGACGTTGAGAGGGGTTACTTCGAAAATAGATTCTCACTTATAGGAAGAAACAGGGATACCATTTACAACTGGGCAGATGATCTAGGGGTTACCGGTGAGCACGTATTTGATATGGATCTAGAGTACCTGGATGATCTTGAAGATGGTGGTAGACCCTCTAGTGCTTTGAACGAAAGATTCGCGGAAGAAGGTATCGAACTTGAGGAGCTATTGTTTTCTTTGGATTTAGAATTCGAAGAAGAGCTCGAAGAAGGGACATTCCCTGAAGAAATAAGAGAAGAATTTGATGATTTAGAAATAGAATATTTCGAGGAAGCACATACTTTGGATTATGAAGAATTTGAACCTTATCTAATAGACGGGGACTTCTTAGATGAAAACCATCCGATTAGAGAAGAATTCGAAGCTAACGGATTAGAAATAAGTGAAAACGCCACGTTATACTATGATGATATAGATGATATATGGTGGATAGCCTCAGCCTATGAAGATGAGGATACTGGAGAATTTGTAAGGAAACATATGGAATACAGACTAGACGTAATCGATGTAGATGAGATTATAGAAGTTTACGAAGTAAATGCTGAACTCGAATATGATGATGGATGGTATATAACAATAGATGGTAGAAAGTCTTACCGGGTTGTAATAACAGAACAGCAGATCGAGATATATCCCCGTTTGATCACCCGTTACTCAGATGGAGTATGGTCATTAAGAGTAGGACCAGATATGTACCGGATGATTGAAGAAGATGACAAAGTAGGTGTATATCTCGAAGAAACTATCCCTCGAGAAAGGGTAAATTATGCTAAAACACTCTTCGGCAAAGCCGATTCAAACCTGCTTTCACCAAATCCTACTCCTTTAAACGGAGAATATACAATACAAGTGAACTTTATCAGTGATGATGTAGAATTCGATTTCGGTGAAGATTCTGGAAGACTAATAATAATGGGTTCCATGTACGGTTCGATGGGAACTGATAACAGAGGACGAGATATCGGTCTAGGTTGGGTCTGGGGCGCAAGGTATGCCCTCCTTCTTGGAGCTATTATAGCTGGTTCAACCATTGCGATAGGTACATTATTTGGTATGACTAGTGCCTATTTAGGAGGATGGAAAGATGAATTCATGCAGAGGATCAACGAGATCGTAATCGGAATACCTATCCTACCCATATTGATCATAATGATGTTTATCTGGAGACAGTCTTTCTGGATAATGGTCGGACTTATGACCATCCTATATTGGCGTGGTATTGCCAAAACCATCAGAGCTAGAGGTCTTCAGATACGACAGGAAACATATGTTGAAGCAGCTAGTTCATTAGGTGCAGGTTCCGGAAGGATCATCACAACCCACATGGTACCTCAGATCTTGCCATATTCCATGGCAGAAGGTGCCCTTTTAGTGCCTGCGGTGGTTATCATGGAAGCAAGCCTCAGTGTGCTTGGACTAGGTGATCCCCAACTAGTGACATGGGGTAAGCTTCTGAGTCAAGCCCAAGGAGGCGGTGCCACTGTTAGAGGACTTTGGTGGTGGGTACTCCTACCAGGAATAGGTATCACCCTTCTCGGTTTTGGATTCATCGCAGTCGGAATGGCCATTGAAAGAGTAGTAAATCCAAAGATGAAACAGAGGTAATCTAATCAGAGGTAATTCAAATGAGTAAGAAGACAGTCTTGGAAGTTAATGACTTATCAACACATTATATGACTAGCAAAGGAGATGTACGTGGTTTAGACGATGCTAGTTTTGAAATTAAAAGAGGAGAAGCACTCGGGCTAGCAGGAGAAAGTGGTTGTGGTAAAAGCACGCTAGCTTTCTCACTATTAAAAATGGTACAACCACCCGGAAAGATCGTTAAAGGTACTATAGATCTTGACGGAATAGAAGTCACAAAATTAACAGAGAAGCAAGCTAGAAAAAAGATCAGATGGAATAAGATATCCATGGTTTTTCAAGGTGCTATGGATATCCTAACTCCAGTATATACCGTTGGACAGCAGATGAAGGAACCCCTAAAATACCACAAAGGTATTGAAGGAAAAGAAGCAAGGGAAATATGTGTAGAATACCTTGATTTGGTAGATCTTGATGCTGAACTGTTCGACAGATATCCCCACGAATTGAGTGGTGGTCAGAAACAGAGGGTTATCATCGCGACAGCCCTTTTGATGGAACCAGATGTAGTAATCCTCGACGAACCAACAACGGCTTTGGATGTAGTTGTAGAAGCACGTATTATGAACGACCTTAAAAGACTTAAGAAAGAACTAGATAACTCATCGATCTTTATCACTCACGACCTAAGTATACTAGCAGAGGTATCTGATAAACTAGCTATAATGTACGCTGGCTGGATAATAGAAATCGGTTCAGCCCTTGATATCTATCACGATCCAAAACACCCGTATACTGAAAAGTTGATGGCTGCGATACCGACTCTACATGAGGACATAGATAGACTGGAATATATACCAGGAGCACCACCTGACTTGATAAGACCTCCTAGTGGATGCAGATTCCATCCGAGATGCCACAAAGCTTTCGACAAATGTAGAGAAGAAGTACCTGCAGATAGGATGGTAGACGGGGTTAGAGTTAAATGTCATTTATATCCGGAGGACTAAACTATGGCTGAAACAATACTTAAAGCAAGAAATTTGACTAAACATTTCGATATAACACAATCATTTTTCAACTTGCTCCTGAGAAAACAGAAGATGATCGTTAGAGCAGTTGACGGAATAGACTTCGAGATCAATAGAAAGCAATCCTTTGCTCTTGTAGGGGAATCTGGTTGTGGGAAAACAACGGTCGGGAAACTGATCATGAAATCACTTGAACTTACCGATGGGAAATTGGTGATGGAAGGTAAGGACATAACAGAAATAAACGATACTGCAAAATTGAAGGCTTATCGTAGAGTTACCCAGATGATATACCAAGATCCATTTTCCTCATTAGATCCTAGATTCAAAGTTTTTGATATTGTACAAGAACCACTTTTGATACATGACATCGGGGGAAGCATCGAAGAAAGACGAGAATTGGTAAAAAGAGCTCTAGAAGAAGTTAGATTAGTACCCCCAGAAGAATTCATAGATAGGTATCCCCATATGATTTCAGGAGGACAGAGACAAAGAGTAGCTATCGCTAGAGCGCTTATTTTAAAACCAGATTTCATAGTGGCCGACGAGCCTGTATCTATGCTAGATGTCTCTGTTAGGGCAGAGATATTGAATCTGATGAAGGATTTAATAGAAAAAGAAAATCTTACATATCTATACATCACCCACGACATCAGTACTACCAGGTTTTTTTCAGACGACATAGGTGTGATGTATCTTGGGGACCTAGTTGAGAAGGGTAAAGTTGGAGACGTCCTAGATACACCTCTTCATCCCTACACACAAGCTTTAGTTACAGCTGTACCAGAACCAAAACCTGAAAGAGTCGGCAGGATCAAGGAGATACCGATCAAAGGTGAAGTACCTTCGGGTACTAATGTTCCAGAAGGTTGTAGATTCCATCCAAGATGTCCCTACGCTAAGAAAGTCTGTAAGAACAAACAACCACCAGAGAAATATCCATACGATGATGGTCACGCTGCAAAATGCCATTTTGCAGGTCAAATCGAATACGATAAGGAACAATATATCGAATAAAAAACCCTTTCAACGCCTTTTTATATCTTTTTTTAATGCATTTTATTTGTATTCAGGGTCAATATACATAAACTATAAAAACCATTAGATGGACTATTATAGATGACATGATAGATCCGTCAATATTGTGTCTAAAATAAAAAAACCCGTCTTAATGTATAAATGGAAAAAGTAGATCACTATGAAGATGGAAGATATTAAACGAAAAGTAAAAAAACGTTCACTCTTGTGGATAGGATTAGGAATCCTATTTATAGCTATTATCCTTGCCTTTAGTGCAATCCATGTGGTAGAAGCAACATATGAGGGGGAAGATAAAGTATTGGAGGGACAAGACTCTAAAGTCTTGGAATCTAGATACCAAGCCCTAAACTCCTCTATAGAGATGGAATTCCAACCCGAAAATAATGACGATACAACAGGACATGAATATGTGATCGTGACTATCATATATCCCAATGAAGAGCAAGAAAACATCTCAGTTAGGTATGATGAGAGCAGGACCGTAGAGATAGGCACGAACGCAAATATTATCGTTTCAGACTTTGACAGAGAAGAAGGGAATCTGACTTTCAATCAAAAGATCGTATATGAGAGACAGCCCTATAGTTTATTGTCGATCCCTGCCTTTTTACTAACAATAGTTGGACTCGTAGTTGTTTATAACGGCAAGTATAAGATGAGGGTCGAGAGAAAAATGAAGGAACAGGAAAAGAAACTTGAAGAGAAAGATGAGCAGGAAGGATCATCCCCAGAACCAAAATTCATGGGAGTAGACTGGGGTAAAAAAGATTAAAAGTAGTAAGGGGATAACGATGAAGATATATTTTAGTCACCCAACTTTCACATATAGGACAAAAACAGAATCAAGATGTATCGATATAATTGAAAAAGCCTTTAAAAAAGAATTCGAATCAATCGAAGTTATCAACCCTGCAGAATTTGGACTAAGGATAAACCCTGTCAACAAGATCAAGCAGGCAGATAAAATAGTTGGTATGGCTATTTCAGATAAGTTGATATATTTAGTTTGGAAAGAACTAGAACTCGCAGAAAAATTCCAGGTCGAAACTTATGTTTTCTATGTGGAAAATAAAGATGACCTAGGTCCATTGGTTGAAGGTGTTCCAGATAAAATAGAAAAGCTATCTAAAAACGAATCAAGGAGATTCTCAAATATAGTATTGAAAGGGAAGAGGGATTCCTTGATCAGTTCTTTTATAGGTAACTGGGGAGGAAGATTTTAACAAAATCTAAACTTTTAAATCAAACTGAATTTTTTATAATATGTGATGTTTGAGTATAAATATAATATGAATAATAAAGGAAAATCAGAAATTGTCAAGGATGGTTAACCGGGGTGTGCAAGTCGATTAACATAATAGAATTACAAAGGATTATGATCTCTATACAATCAAAAAAATTATCATCAGTATTGATTTAGTTAATATTAAGGGAACGCAACTAGCTCGTAATGATTATCTGTGCATTGTTTTATAACTAGCTTAAAAAGCAATACTAACCACTTAGTATGTAATATTACCCATGGTTTATTAGATTGATCAAAGACTACATAGAAAGTGGGTTATATACGTGATCCTATAAGAGATTATAATTACATTATAGTGTCATCAATAATATACTTGATTTAACCTATAATTTTTTGATAATTAAAAAACAAAAAAATAAAGGGGTTTTGAGAGGTTTCTAGTTATTTACTCTTCCTCTTCTTCGAAAAGGTCCTCTTCCTCGAACTCTTCTTCTTCACCGAATTCCTCTTCTTCGAATTCCTCTTCACCGAACTCTTCTTCTTCTTCTTCAAATAGTTCCTCTTCTTCACCGAATTCCTCTTCTTCTTCAAATAGTTCCTCTTCTTCTTCGAACAGGTCTTCTTCTTCACCGAACAGGTCTTCTTCTTCTTCGAATTCTTCTTCTTCAAACAGTTCATCTTCTTCTTCGAATTCCTCTTCCATAGGTTCTTCTGTGCCTTTCTTCATCATCATTACAGCGATGATGATTATGATGATTATGACTATTAGTCCTATACCAGCTAACATAGCTGTGCTTATCTCATCATCAGGATCTTCTGGTTCTTCTTCGAACTCAGCTGTGACTGTTATATCCTCGTCCATTGTGATCGTTATAGTTCTACGTGTAGTTGATACGTCTCCAGTCCATCTCCTAAATCTCCAGCCATCATCTGCAGAAGGAGTTAGTGTTACTTCAGTTCCTTCTTCGTATGTCTCCTGGTCTGGATTAATATTAACGGAACCTTCTCCATCTATGTTCACTGTAAGTGTGTATTCATCAGGTTCAATTATGATCCTCTGTATGGTTATGTCTCCAGAGGAGGGACCTGTGAATTGTCCATCAGCGTCTTCGAAGCCCGCTTTCTCGATCTCATAATTGAAAGTGTATCCTTCAGGATCAATCTCTGTTTCAAATACGATAAAGCCGAATTCGTCAGTTTCACCAGATTCGATGTAAGTTCCATCTGCATCCATTAGTCTTACAAGTGCGCCTTCAACAACTCTTCCCTCCTGATCTCTAACACTGCCTACTTCAACTTCGTAGATCTCCGGAGGTATTTCAGACATCACTATCCTACCGGATTCAGTTCCGCTAAAGGTCTGTGAGACTGTTCTGTAACCCTCTAAAGATGCTTCTAGACTGAAGACTTCTTCTCTAGGATCAAAGTCTACATAGAATGAGACTTCTCCTTCATAATCAGTATAGTCCGTCATCGGTTCCATATCGTCATGATCTAAAGTTACTTCTACGCCATCAAGGGGTTGATATTCTCCCTCAAATCTTTCGACTATTGGACCCACTAAGATTGCAAATTCTTCTCTCGGTTCTAGTTCCACTCTACCTGTCATTGATCCTTCATAGGTTGTTGCAATATCATGGTATTCATATTTCTCAAATCTTACACCAAATGACAGATCTTCAAGGAGTACAAACCTATCTAGTGTAAGTCTATATGTTCCATCTCCTCCTGTAGATTCGTCCCATATCTCATCTATGAGCTGGATACGGAGATCTACATCTGGAATCGGTTCATCTGTTTCTGCGTCTACTACTGGACCAATATGTAGATGTTGTGTGAACTCTATCCTGCCATATATATAGTCTTCAACGAGAGTGCTGTGATATTCAAATAAATCGTGTGTTATAGAGATTTCAAATGATCTATTTAATGGATTCTCTGGTACGGTGAAGATTGCCATTCCATCATCATCTGCTTCTAATACCCAGTAATCGCCTGTTTCCACCGAAGTTAGATTGACAGTAGCATCATCGATGGGGAACTCCTCGCCTGTAAACTCATTAACACGTAGTATCGGTCCAATTTCTACGATGAAATCTTCTCTTGGATCGAGCTCTAAAGTGTCTTCAAAAACTCCTTCAGGTGCGTCGTCTGCTGTGATATTTTCGTATTCTATACCATATACAGTTGTGTACTCATAATGATCTGCAGATAACGTGAAATGATCTGTTGTCAATTCTTCGAAAGTTACAACACCATTCTCATCAGTTGTTTCTTCTAATCTTACATCTACGGGGTATTCAATAACGACGTCTACCCCCTCGATAGGATCCTCTGTTTCAGAGTCTGTTACAGTCAATTCGAAGTGATAGTATGCAGTGACACCCATTTCAGCTGTGACGTTAACTCCATTGACATCTTCTATCTCGAGCATCACCGTATTATGTATATGTCCAAAAGTGTGAGTAATATTATCTCCATCTCCAGTAGCAACAACGTCTTCTCCTTCCATAATAGTCCATGAATAGGATGCAACTTGGTCTTCTTCAACGTCTGCATAGTAGGTTGCTTCTTCTACATTTACATGTACCCAGTCTGGACCATCAATGGCCACATCGGGTGCTGTAGTAAATTCGACTGGGTCTCCTTCTACTGTAACATTTTCTTCGGTATCCTCGTCGTAATATTGTAAAACACCTATGTAGCTATAATCTGTGAATGGTTCTAGATCATCCAATGCAAAACTATGTGTATCATTGCCAGGACCATATTCTTCCTCGCCCACTTCGATATCTAAGTCTTCACCGGTTTCGTTATACTGGAACCAAACAGTCACATCTTCTAGTCCGTCCATATCGAATGACATATTAAGTGTAGCTGTGTGTGTGGCTATGTCCTCAGCTGGCTCTGTAGTCACTGTTGGATCTTGTGCTAAGACTGTTGGTGTCATCATTATAGCAGTAAATCCTGCAAAGACCAGGACGAATGCTACAACGAACACCTTCCATTTGGAACTTTTTTCGTTCATATATATCTAAGCCTCCTAATTTCTTCAATTAAGAGAAAACTTAAGCCTATTTATATTTTTCCACATTTGAAAGATAAAAAAGTGGACAATCCCAGTGTTATAGACTGAAAAATAAATAAAAAAGATTGGTTAGTAAAGGGGGAAAAATACTTTATCCCTTCACTACGCCTAAGGGAACAAGTTTTGCTACTATCTTTGATAGTCCAGCGTTGTGAGTGATCTCCACTACCTTGTTTATATTCTTGTATGCACCAGGACTCTCTTCTTCAAGAACGTCATCACTAGCTGCTTTAACATATATGCCATCATCGGAGAGCTGTTTCTTTATCATATTGGCTCTAAATTTCCTTCGAGCTCCAGTCCTGGACATTACTCTACCTGCACCATGACACGTAGAACCCCAGCTCCTTTCCATAGCGTGCTCGGTACCTAGCATAACATAGCTAGCTGTCCCCATATCTCCTGGGATTATCACAGGTTGTCCGACACCTCTATATTTATCCGGTACTTCTTTCCTACCCGGGGCGAAGGACCTAGTGGCACCTTTCCGGTGAACTATCAGTTCTTTTTCCTTGCCATCGACTTGATGCGTTTCTTTTTTGGCGATGTTGTGACATACATCGTACACCACATTCATACCTAGATCTTCGGAACTCTCGTTGAACACATCTTCAAAACTCTCCCTAACCCAATGTAAGATCAGTTGACGGTTCGTCCATGCATAATTGGCCCCACAGTTCATAGCTGCGAAATAATCACGACCTTCTGGTGAATCGAATGGTGCGCATGCCAA
>SL_5KL_010_SEDDRAFT_10000874_pt1 | contig 18934 bp, 23 predicted proteins | sample SodLakKL_010_SED_FD_9118 | JGI IMG/M metagenome (IMG submission 9118)
CAGCGAGCCGAGGGCCTCCGCCATCATCGCCGGCTCGCGCCTGAGCTCGAAGGCGTTCTCCACCACGATGAGCTCCGCCCCGTCCAAGGCGCTGAGGTCCTTGGCCAATGGCAGACGCAGCACGACGACCCCGTCTCCATGCTTTTGAGGGGGCTCGGAGGCGCCGGCGCTTATGGGGGGCCTCAGTTTAGGCCCGAGAGGCACCCGGTACTCCCCCCATCTGAGCTCTGCGGAAGCATCTCCCTTATGGATCCCCAGAGGCGCCCCTCCCTGGCTCAATGCCATCGGCGTGTCCACCGTCTCTCCTGCGACCTCTCCGGCGCAGACCCGGGCCAAATGGGACCTGTGGATCACCTCCATGTTATCGTACTCTCCATGACCGCAACCTATTTCAAGCTGCCTGGGGGGATGTATGCGGTTTTAATTATTATTATATAGCATCACCGTATCCTTCGTTCGATGGCTGAGGCGGTGATCGAGGTCGAGGGGCTTCGCAAGCAATACGATAACATCGTTGCTGTGGACGGGATCGACTTCTCGGTGCGCCGTGGCCAGGTCTTCTCTTTATTGGGGCCTAACGGCGCCGGCAAGACCACCACCGTGGAGATGCTCGAATGCCTGCGGCCCCCCAGCGCAGGGAGGGTGAGCATCCTTGGGCTTGACATCTCCCAGGGTAGGCGCATAAAGGACCGCATCGGGGTGCTCCCCCAGGGGTTCAACGCATTCGCCCTTCTGACCGTGAGGGAGAATGTGGAGTACTTCGCCGGCATGTTCGATGCGGCGGTGGATGTGGACGAGCTGCTGAGATGGGTCAAGCTGGACGGCCGTCAGAATGAGCTTTTCAAGAACCTCTCCGGGGGAATGAAGCAGCGCGTGGGCATAGCGACCTCCCTCGTCAACGACCCTGAGATCGTTTTCCTCGATGAGCCCACCACCGGCCTGGACCCCAGCGCCAGGAGGGACGTTTGGCGGATGATCGGGAATCTGCGCGACCAGGGCAAGACGGTCTTCCTCACCACCCATTACATGGAGGAGGCCGAGATGCTCTCCGATTACATATGCATAATGAACCATGGCCGCATAATATGCCGCGGGACCCCCCGGGAGATCATCTTGGAGCACGGCGGGAGCCCTGTCGCCTTCGTGCGCGGTGCGGGCGAAAAGGGCCTGCGCCTCCTGCAGAAGGCGTTCCCCGATGCGGCCCTCGTAGAGGACGACCTCAAGGTGACAGTGCACAACGGCCGCCGCGTCTCGGAGATACTCAACCTGCTGGACGCCGGCGAGGCGCATTATGATGAGATAGTCATCAAGAAGAGCACGCTGGAGGACGTCTTCCTCCGCCTTACGGGGGAGGAGCTGATGAAGGAGGGGGAAGAGGATGAGGAGTAGGGCCCTGGTCGACCTCAAGGCGACCGTCCTGGAGTTCAAACGCTCCCCCAGCGCCGTGTTCTGGACCCTGGCCTTCCCCATCCTGCTGATACTGATATTCGGGGCGATATTCTCCGGCAACGGCGCCGGGGCCTACATCCTCTACGTCCAGGACCTTGACGGCAGCCCGCAGTCGGAGCAGTTCCTCGAGATCCTCAACGGCACCGGCCAAGTGGAAGTCATGATGGCCGGCGCCGACGAAGACCCTGAGAAGCTGATAAGCGATAAGGGGCTGAGCTCCTTCCTGATAATCCCCGCCGGTTTCGGGCAGAACCTCAGTGCGGGAGAGAACGTCACCCTGGATTTCCGTTGGGACAGTGGCTCGCAGGTCGCCATCACCAACTACAATGTGGTGAAGTCGGTCGCTGACTCGATGAACCTCGCGGTGCAGGGCGCCGACGAGAGGATCTCGGTCGGGACGGGCTCCATAGTCGACGATCGGCTAACTTTCATCGACTTCTTCCTGCCAGGGGTGCTGGCGCTGACCATAATGTACAGCACCATCAACTATATGGTGCTGACAATAACTCAGTACAAGAGCCAAGGGCTTTTCCGCAAGATGATGACCACCCCCCTGCGCAGGTCCGAGTGGTTGGCGAGCCGGATCATCTGGCAGATAATTCTGTCATTCATATCCGTGGCCATAATCATTAGCATAGGGTCCTTGCTGTTCGATCTGAACGCGACCATAAACATCGTCATGGTGCTGCTGATACTGGCCGGCACCGCCCTGTTCACCTCGATGGGGATGGCGATAGCGGGTCTGATATCTGACGAGGAGAGGGCCGACGCGGCCGCCGGTGCGGTGGTGTTCCCGATGATGTTCCTCTCCGGGATATTCTTCCAGGTGGAGGCGATGCCCGGATTCCTGCAGACGGTGGCGATGGCCCTGCCGCTGACCTACCTGGTCGATGGGCTGCGCGATGCGATGGTATACGGCAACATGGCCGGGGCGGTCTTCAACCTGGCAGTGGTCACCGGCCTGGCGGCGGTCTTCGCCGTGCTGGGGACGATGCTCACCAGATGGAAGCAGGAGTAGCGAAGGAATAAAATATTGCTGGCCTGCATTCATGTCCGAGTATCATGAATTTTAAGGACATGGATGTCGTCTCCATCCGCGACTTCTCCCGCGCTCAGATCGAGGAGATACTGGAGAGGTCACGGGCGATGCTCCCCTATGCCAACGGGGAGAAGGTCACGCGGGCGCTGGAAGGGAAGATCCTCGGGAACCTCTTCTTCGAGCCGTCGACAAGGACCCGGCTCTCCTTCGAGAGCGCCGCCAACAGGCTGGGTGCCAAGGTCATCGACGTGTCGCAGACATCGACCACATCCATCATCAAGGGCGAGACCCTGGCCGACACCATCCGCATGGTGGAGGCCTATTCCGATGTGATCGTGCTGCGCCACCCTCACGAGGGCGCCGCCCGCCTGGCCGCCCATTTCTCCCGGAAACCGGTGATAAACGCCGGCGACGGGGCGGGCTCCCATCCCACCCAGACCCTGCTGGACCTTTTCACCATCCAGGAGGAGCTGGGCGCCATCGAGGGCATGAACGTCATCATACTGGGGGACCTTAAGTACGGGCGCACCGCCCACTCCCTGGCCGAGGCCCTCACCGTCTTCGGCGCCGAACTGACCTTCGTGGCACCGGAGACGCTGCAGATGCCCAAGGACACCGTGGAGCAGGTGAGGAGGCTGGGCGGCAACCCCCGCATCACCGACGACATCGAAGGGGAGATCAGCTCCGCCGACGTTCTTTACATAACCCGCATCCAGCAGGAGCGGTTCCCCGACCCCGCCGAGTACCAGAAGGTGGCCGGCGCCTACCGCGTGGACAAGGCCATGCTGCGGGAGGCGAAGAAGGAGCTCATCGTCATGCATCCCCTGCCGCGCATAGACGAGATATCACCGGAGGTGGACGAGACGCATCACGCCAAATACTTCAAGCAGGCCTTCAACGGCATACCGGTGAGGATGGCCCTGCTCACATCGGTTCTGGGGGTGGACATCTGATGAAGGAGTTCAAGGTGACGCCGATAAGGAACGGCACGGTGATCGACCACATCGACTGCGGCCAGGCGCTGAACGTGCTGCGCGTGCTGGGGATAAACGAGCACAACGTGGACTCCACCGTATCCGTGCTCATGCATGTGGCCTCGAAGAAGACCGGATGGAAGGACGTCGTCAAGGTCGAGGACCGTGAGCTGGACAAGCAGACGGTGGACAAGATAGCCCTCATTTCGCCCAAGGCCACCATCGACATCATCCGCGACTTCAATGTGGCGGAGAAGTACAAGGTGATGCTCTCCGAGCGCGTGGTGGAGCTGGTGCGCTGCGGCAACCCCAACTGCATCACCAACAAGAGCGAGCCGGTGCGCCCGGAGTTCGATGTCGAGGCCCGCGACCCGCCGCTGCTGCGCTGCGTCTACTGCGACCGTGTGCTGGATGAGATAAGCGAGAACCTCATCTGAGCCAGGGTATCTCGTTCTTGATGCGGCGGGAGCACTGCTCCATCCTCTGCAGCACCTCCTCCGGGTCGACCGCCTTGCGGGCGACGACGCATATGGAAGAGGTCTCATTGGCCCTTTGGACGAACATGCAGTGGTCCTCGGCGCAGACCCTGACGAAGGGCTCGCTCTCCAACGCCTCGGCGGCGGCCAGAAGGTTCGCTATCTTGGTGGGCCTCCTCATGTCCTCCGCCCCGGGGGCATCGTTCAACAGAAGGCCGGCGTCGCTCACCGCGTAGACCTCCAGATAATCTTCGGTGTTGAATGTGGTGGCGAGGATGTCCTCGAAGGCGTTCTGCAACCTCTTCCTGCTGTCCATTGCTGCACCCTGTGGTGTATTGGTGCGGTGCTGTAATAATAACTGCGCCCCTAATGCTAAATACGGACTAGGCATCTTCGTCAACGATGGTCGCTGTGAAAGCCATTATCAGCGCCGGCATGCCCGGATCTGGCAAGGAGGAGTTCCTGATGGCGCTGCGCCCCTTGGGGCTGCCCCACGTGCGCATGGGCGACGTCGTCAGGGAGGAGAAGGCGGCCAAGGGCTCCAGCGCGGCGACGGGGGATTTCGCCCAGGCCGAGAGGGAGGCGTACGGCGACGGCGTGTGGGCGTTGAGGACCTTGGACCGGATGGGCGAGGGGCCGGTGCTCATCGACGGCTGCCGCAGCCATGCTGAAGTGGAGGCGTTCCGCTCCGCCCTGGGCGACGGCCTCTGCGTCATCGCCCTGCACAGCGACCCCGCCACCCGCTACCAGCGCTTGCGGAGCAGGGGGCGGGAGGACGCGCCCGCGGACATGGAGGAGTTCCGCCGCAGGGACGAAAGGGAGATGGAGTGGGGCCTCGCCCGGGTCATAGCCCTCGCCGACGTCATGGTGGTCAACGACTCATCCCTGGAGGAGTTCCACCGCCGTTGCCTGGCTGCCGCCAGGAGGGTGATGGGGCGATGAGGTTCACCGTCGCCCGCCTCTGCGGCGGAAAGGCGTTGATGATGATACCGCGCGAGCCCGTCCCCTTGGACCTGCATGAGGCCGGTCGCATACTCTCCGTCGAGGCGGAGGGGTTCAGCGTGGAGGGGCCGATGTCCGTATGCCGCTGGAGGGGCATGGAGATGACGCTCTACGACCAGGGGAAGGTGATGTTCTACCCTCTGGAGGACCGGAAGAGGGGCATAGCCCTCGCCAGCGAGCTGCATGAGATGCTGGCCCCCGCCCGCTCCCGCGGCTGACGGCCTTCCGCGGACCTATCCATCTGAGTGGATGACCGCTTCCATTCAGCGAGGGGGGATGGCGTTCCATCTCAGTTGGTTATTTATTCATGTTGCATGTTCACGGAAGGGATGGATTTCCTGACCGAGGCGGCGGTCGCCCTGACGCTCTCCGCCCTGCTGTCCCTGCTGGCATGGAGGATGAGACTGCTGACGAGCTACGGCTCACTGTCGGCCTTCGCGGTGGGGAGCGTGATCGGCGTCTTCGGCTCCCTAAGCTGGCTGGTGGTGCTTCTGGTCTTCACCTTCTTAGGCTTCGCCGCCACCCGCTACGGCCTGGTGCAGAAGAAGGAGCGGGGGGTCCAGGAGGGCCGCGACGGGGAGAGGGGGCACGTGAACGTCCTGGCGGTGGCGCTGGCCCCCTGCCTGGTCTCCGTGCTCAGCTTCGCCCTCGGCATGCAGGGCACCATGGTGGCCAGCATAGCCTTCCTGGCCTCGATAAGCGTTGCCGCCTCCGACACCATCGCCAGCGAGATGGGGGTGATGTACCCCGATGTGTGGCTGATCACCACTCTGGAGAAGGTGCCGGCGGGGACGGACGGCGGCGTCTCGGTGATGGGCACCGCCTGGGCGGCGCTGGGGGCGCTGTTGGCCTCCGTGGTGGGCTGGATCGTCATATTCCCCGCCGACCCGCTCAACCCCCTGCTGCTGATACCTGTAGCCGCGGGCTTCCTGGGATGCGTGGCCGACAGCGTGCTCGGCGCCACCCTGGAGCGCAGGGGATATATCGGCAAGCACCTCAACAACATCTCCACCATGCTTCTGGGCTCGCTGCTGGCGGTGGGGCTCTACATGCTGCTGTGAGCGGAGCTCCGATAGGGTTTTATACTCTCCAGCAATGCACATCCTTGGCATGACGGCCATAGCGGCGGGGTCACACCCGGTCCCATTCCGAACCCGGAAGTAAAGTCCGCCCGCGTCCCTTGCTGTACTGTGTTGCGCGAGCGCACGGGAACCTTGGGGCGCCGTCAGCCACTCCCCCTTCATTCTCTTGCTTGCGGCTGCGGGCAATCGCAACCGATAAGTAGCCATCTCATTCTTAACCAAACCGGATGGAGCTTTCGCTGGAGCTCAGGGCGCTGCTTTTCGTCCTCTTCTGGATAGCCATACTGACGGTGCTGTACCTGCAGCTCAAGTACTTCCGCGTCCGCTCCGAGGAGCGCATCGACGCCAAGCTGGAGAGGGAGGAGCTCTACAACTCGATGGTCACCGCCCGCGCCGTCTGCGGATCGCTGCGCAACCAGGGCTACGACGTCGACGCGGCGGAGGCGGACGTGGAGAGGGCCCTGATGGCCTATGAGAGGAGGGACCACGGAGGGGCCGCCGAGCTGCTCTCCATGGCCAGGACGAGGATGATGGAGGCCAGGCAGGGGGCTGAGGAGGACCCTTTCCCGGCGGCGCGTTCGGCCGGCCCTGTCGGGCAGGGCCCGCCGCGGCCGAAGACCTCCGAGACGGAGATACAGGCCCGCTTCCTGATAGCCCGCACCCGCTCGTACGAGCCCGATGAGGAGGCCGCCGCCTTGCTGGACGATGCCGAGCAGGCCCTGGCGGCGGGCGAGGAGGAGAGGGGGCTCTCATTGGCATTCCAGGCGTGCCGGGCATCGGAGGGCTGCGCGGAGGAGGCGGAGGAGGAGGGCCTCTGCCCCGATTGCGGCGCGGAGGTCCCCGAGGAATACAGCTTCTGCGGAGCCTGCGGCAAGAAGGTTAGGTGATGGTCGATGTGGCCATACGATAATGTATAAATACGCTTGCCTTAATCGGAGAGCTCGATGATCCTCGTCAAGCTGGGAGGAAGCGTCATCACCGACAAGTCCCAGTATCAAGTCGTCCGCCTGGATGTCCTGCGCAGGCTCTGCGGGGAGATGGCGGGGGCGGAGGACATAGTCGTCGTCCATGGGGCCGGCTCATTCGGACACATAATGGCGCATGAGCACAGGCTGTCCGAGGGGCACCGCGACGCTTCGCAGATCGCCGCCTACGCCGCGGTGTCACGGGACGTCAGGGAGCTTAACCTCATGGTCCTGGACGCCATGATTGAGGCGGGCATGAGGCCGGTCTCTCTCCCTCCCAGCGCCTGCATCACTTTGAAGGACGGCAAGCTGGAGGATTTCGACGCCGGGCTGCTGCATGGGTATCTGGAGCTGGGCATGGTCCCGGTGCTGTTCGGGGACGTGGCCTTGGACAGCGTCAGGGGTTTCGCCATATGCTCCGGCGACCAGGCGATGGAGCACCTCGCCAAGGAGCTCTCCCCCCGCCGGTCGATATTCGTGTCCGATGTGGACGGGATAATGGACCGTGACCCCGGAGAGCCGGGGGCCGAGCTCCTCGCCGCCATCACCCCTGATGACCTGGACTCCATGACTTTCCATGCCCGGGTCAAGGACGTGACCGGAGGCATAAGGAGGAAGGTCGAGAGCATGCTCTCCATGTGCTCCCCCGGCATGGACTGCATCATAATCAACGGGAACGCGCCCGGGCTCCTGGCCGACGCCATCGCCGGCAAGGAGGTCAGAGGCACCAGGGTGAAGGTGGACTGAGAATGACTGGCATCGGCAACAGGAAGGAGGACCATATCAACATATGCATGAACGAGAGCATCACGCCCGAGCACTGCTATTGGGACGATGTCAAGCTCGTCCATGAGGCCCTGCCAGAGCTGGACATGGAGGACATAGACACCGGCGCCAGGGTTCTGGGCAAGAGGCTGAGCTACCCCTTCATCGTCACCGCCATCACCGGAGGCTTCCCGGGGGCGGAGAGGATAAACGGCAACATCGCCGAGGCCTGCTCCCGCCTGGGCATCGGCATGGGCGTCGGCAGCCAGCGCGCCTCCCTGGAGGGCGAGGAGCGGAGGAGCTTCGAAGTGGTCAAGGAGCATGACGTGCCCTTGGTCCTGGCCAACGTCGGCGCTCCGCAGCTGATACCGCAGCAGGGGAAACCGGCGTTCGATGAGGGCATGCTGGACGATGCCATGGAGATGGTGGGCGCCGATGCCCTGGCGGTACACCTCAACTTCCTGCAGGAGGTGGTGCAGCCTGAGGGGGACACCCGCTCCGCGGGATGCTACGACCGCATACGCGAGGTCTGCCGCGGCCGCAAGGTGGTCGCCAAGGAGACGGGCGCGGGCATATCACGCAGCACCGCCGAGCGCCTCAGGGGCGCAGGGGTGGCCGCCATCGACGTCGCGGGGATGGGGGGAACGAGCTTCTCCGCCGTTGAGCTTCACCGGGCCCGCAGCGTCGGCGACGGCGCCCGGGAGAGCATAGGCTCCAGCTTCTTCGACTGGGGGATCCCCGCCCCGGTGTCCGTGGCCTGGGCCGACGTGGGCGTCCCGGTCATCGCCAGCGGCGGGGTCAGGAACGGCCTGCATGTGGCCAAGGCCCTGAGCCTGGGAGCGTGCTGCGCCGGGGCCGCCAACCTGGTGCTCAGGGAGGCGACCGAGTCCGCTGACGCGGTGGAGGAGCGCCTCATGCGCGTGATGTCGGAGCTGAAGGCGGCGATGATGCTGACCGGGGCGAAGGACATTGAGCAAATGTCTTCAAGAAGGAGCGTGATTACCGGTAAATGCAAAGAGTGGATGTAGAGGTGCTTCGGAATGGACATTTTTGAGATTCTCAACAACCGGGCCAGGGACTTGGAGCCATTGATAACCGGCTACCTGAAGGAAGGAAGGCCTGAGAACCTTATGGATGCGGTCAGGCATTACCCCATGGCGGGCGGCAAGCGGATGAGGCCGGTCGTGGCCATGGTCGTCGCCGACGCCGTCGGCGGCAAGGGCAAGGACGCCGCGCCCTTCGGCGCCGCCTTGGAGCTGGTGCACAACTTCACTCTGGTGCACGATGACCTGATGGACAACGATGACACCCGACGCGGACTGCCCGCGGTGCACGTCAAATGGGACATGCCCACCGCGGTGCTGGCGGGGGACGCCCTCTTCGCCAAGGCCTTCGAGGTGCTGGCTGAACTGGAGGTCTCCGATGACAAGCTGCGCCGCCTCCTCAAGCTCACGGCGCAGAGCGTATGGATCCTCGCCGAGGGGCAGCAGCTCGACACCAATTACGAGAACAACCCCAACATCACCGTGGAGGACTACCTCACCATGGTGGAGAAGAAGACGTCGGTGCTGTTCGCCGCCGCCGCGGCCGGGGGAGCCATCATAGGCGGCGCCAACGAGAAGCAGGTCTGCGACCTCTACGACTACGCCAATATGCTGGGCATCGCATTCCAGCTTTGGGACGACGTCATCGGCCTCACCGGCGACGAGAGCATCACCGGCAAGCCGGTGGGAAGCGACATCCGCAACGGCAAGAGGACCGCCATCGTGATCAAGGCGCTGAGCAAGGGCGGGAGGGGGCATCCGAAATACGACGAGCTCCTCAACGTCCTCGGGAACCAGGACGCCAGCGATGAGGAGGTCAGGCGGGCCATCGACATACTGCGCGAGCTGGGCGGGGTCTCATACGCGACCGAGCTGGCGGAGCGCTACGTCAAATCCGCCAAGGAGAAGCTGAGCTCCCTTCCGGACTCCAAGCACAAGGAGTTCCTGGTGGCCCTGGCCGATTTCGCTGTCGCGCGCAGCTACTGAGCCCCGAACGATCAGGGGCAGACCACGCCGCCCTCCTCCAGGGAGAAGCTGGCGGACCGCCCCTCGGGGATGCTGCGGTGCTTCATCACCACCGCGCGGCGCCGGGCGCTGCCCGCCTTGTCCAGGCGGATGATGGTCTTGGCGTTGTGATGCAGCACATGGCCGCCGAGGAACTCGAAGGTCCCGGTGTCGATGGAGGTGTAGACCTGGGAGGTCAGGACCACCGGCACATCCATGCGGCGGGAGGCGTTGAGGAGCCTCTCCGTCTGCACTATCAGCGATTTCCGGACATTGTGCATGTCATCGCGGGCGCCCAGCCGGTAGTACATCGTCATCGAGTCCACCACGATGAGCCCGACATCGGTGTTCGACTCCGCCAGCCTGACGGCGTTCTCCACCGAGCGCCCCTGCTCCTCGAAGTCGTGCACCTGGAAGAATAGTATGTTCCTCAGCACCTCCGCCCCTTGGCCGCCGGAGATCTGGAACAGCCTCTCCATGGACACCCCCTCCGTGTCGATGTAGGCCACCTTGCGGCCCTGCAGCGCCACGTTCTTGGCCAGCTGCAGGCATATGTTGGTCTTGCCTGCGCCCGCCTCGCCGTAGAAGAGAGTCACGCAGCCTTTCTCGATGCCCCCTCCCAGCATCTGGTCCACAGGGCTGCAGTCGATGGGAATGCGCTCCACGGTGGGGAAAAAGGGTAAAGGGGTTGATAAAGCTGGCGTATCACAGCTAGCGTTTCTGCCTGCCCTTATCGCTGTCCTCGTGGTCGTTCAGGCTATAGGAGCCTTCCTTGGTCCCCTCGCCGATGCTCAGATAGAAAGGTATCGCCACGAAGAGCGAGAGCACCGACAGCACGAGGAGAAGCAGCGCCAGGGCGACGAGGATGACCAGCAGCCAGTATAATATGGCGGGCAGGTTGGCGGCAATGAAGACCAGGGCCAATATCCCCAGCACGGCGACTGCCAGGTATGCTGCCACCAGCACTGTGCTGTTCAGCCATACCCGTCTGCCCTCCGGTTCCCGATCATTCATGCCCCCGCCTCCGTCGCCCTCACTTGCTGGACCCGAGGCTTATCGATGAGCCCGACCTCCTGGGCTTGGGCATATGGGGGTGCAGCGCGTAGGCCAGGTCCTGCAGCGACAGGGACTGGATGATTATCTTGCCCGGGCCGGTGAGAGTGGTGACGAACAGCCCTTCTCCGGCGAAGAGCGCCGTCTTCAGGGAGCCGGTGGTCGATATGCTGTAGTCCACCGTCTTCTCCCAGGCAACGGCGTGGGAAGTGGACACCTTGTACTGCTGGCCCTCTTTGAGGTCGACCACGGTGAAGTCGCCGGCGGCGTGTATGAATGCGGTGCCTTTCCCGTGCAGGCGCTGCAGTATGAAGCCCTCGCCGCCGAAGAACGCCGACCGCAGCCTCTTCTGGAACGCTAGGTCCATGTCGACTCCGTCCTCCGCGACCAGGAAGGACTCCCTCTGGCATAGCCATTCATCCTCGCCGATCTCCAAGGGGTATATCTTCCCTGGTATGTTCCCCCCGAAGCCGGCTATACCGTTCCCGCCTGAGGCCCGGTAGTTCACGATGAAGAAGCTCTTCCCGGTCATGGCGCGTTTCAGGCCGCCTCCGAGGCCGCCTCGCATCTTGGCGTCCATGCTAACGTTTCCGGTCATGTAAGCCATCGCTCCGCCGTGGGAGTAGATGCTCTCATCCTCCGAGAACTCTATGTTCACCAGTTGCAGGTTCTCTCCGGTTATCGTGTACCGCATATTATCGGCCTCAGCTTGGTTTTACTCGGACATAATCCTTTGTGTGCCCCGCGCCGGATATTGACAAAAGGTTAAAACAGGAGATGGGATTCCCAACGCATGCTGACCCTCGAGAGGGGTGCGGAGGCGGTGGTCTCCGCCGCCGATTTCCTCGGCAGGGAGGCCGTGGTCAAGGCCCGCAGGCCCAAATCATACCGGGACCCGCAGCTGGACCTGTCGCTACGCTCAGCGCGCACGCGCAAGGAGGCGAGGCTGCTGCAGGCGGCGAGGCGGGCGGGGGTCAGGACGCCCTACGTGTACGACATCGACATGCGGGAGGCGAGCATAACCATGGAGATGGTCAGAGGCCCGAGGCTAAGGGACATACTGTCCCCTGAGCTCGATTCGTTGGAGCAGGTCTGCTCAGCGGTGGGCGAGGCGCTGGCGAAGCTGCACCGCGCGGGCATAAGCCACGGGGACCTCACCACCTCCAACATGATACTGGCCGATGACGGCCTATGCCTGATAGACTTCTCATTGGGCAGCATGCCCGCCAGCGTTGAGGACCTCGGAGTGGACGTCCACCTGCTGAGACGGGCCTTCATGTCCGCCCATTCGGACATACACTGGACCTTCGAGGCCCTGATCGACGGGTACCGGCGGGGCAACCCCGCCGCCGAGGCGGCATTGGCCAAGGCGGATGACATCCAAAGCAGAGGGAGGTACACATGAGGATCAAGGTCATCACCTCCAATGAGGGCAAGATGAGGGAGTACGGCCAGGCGCTGGGCGTGCTGGGCATAGAGGTGTTCCAGGGCGATGTGCCCTATGATGAGGTACAGGCGGACACGCTCGAAGAGGTGGTGGAGAAGGGGATGGAGGAGCTCAAGCAGAAGGAGGACTCCTTCATAATCGATGACTCCGGCCTCTTCATCGACCGTTTCCACGGCTTCCCGGGGGTCTACTCCGCCTACGCCCTGAAGACCCTGGGCAACGAGGGGGTCCTGAAACTGATGGCGGGGGAACGGCGCCGTTCGGCCCGTTTCGAGTGCTGCATCGGCTGCAAGCTGGCAGGCCAGGAGCCTTTCCTGGTGAGCGCCGGGTGCCAGGGGGAGATACTGGAGGAGGCCCGCGGCGCCGGCGGCTTCGGGTTCGACCCCATATTCAGCGCCGACGGCGGGCGCAGCTTCGCCGAGCTCGGCCTGGAGGAGAAGAACTCGATCTCCCACCGGGGCCGGGCGATAGCGAAGCTGGCTGAAAGGCTGGCTGAGGAGACCGGGCCATGACGTCCAACGGAAGGACCGTGCTCGTCACCGGGGCGGCGGGATTCATCGGCAGCCATCTGGTGGACGCCCTGCTGCAGAGGCGCGTCAGCGTCATCGGTGTCGACAACCTCAGCACCGGGCGCAGGGATTTCCTGGAGGATGCCATGCTCGACGACCGTTTCAGCTTCCATGAGCTCGACCTCCTAGAGGACGACCTCGGTCCTTTGCTGAAGGAGATCGGCGCCGTTTACCACCTGGCCGCCAATCCGGACGTCCGCTCGGGGTCGGAGGACACCCGGCCCCATTTCGACCAGAACGTGGTCGCCACCTACCGCGTTCTGGAGGCCTGCCGCCGGGCCGGGGTGCCCAAGTTCGTATTCGCCTCCACCTCCACCGTCTATGGCGACGCCACGGTGATGCCTACGCCTGAGGACTACGGCCCACTGCTGCCCATATCGATCTACGGCGCATCCAAGCTGGCCTGCGAGGCCCTGGTCTCATCTTACGCTCATCAGTACTCGATGCGCTCGGTGATGTTCCGTTTCGCCAACGTAGTCGGGCCGAGGAGCACCCACAACGTGCTGCACGACTTCGTCCGCAAGCTGGACGAGGACCCGGAGAGCCTGGAGATACTGGGGGCGGAACCGGGGACCTGCAAATCCTACATACACGTCAGCGACACCGTGTCGGGGATGCTCAAAGGCGCGGAGAAGGCGGAGGCCATGGTGGAGGTCTTCAACATCGGCTCCAGAGACTGGACCTTCGTGAAGGACATCGCCGACATGGTGGTCAGGAGGATGGGTCTGCAGGACGTCGAGTACCGATGGACCGGCGGCGTCGAGGGCGGGGGAGGCTGGGTCGGGGACGTCAGGAAGATGCTGCTCTCCACCAAGAAGCTGGAGAAGAAGGGGTGGTCGCCCCGGCTGACCAGCTCCGAGGCCATCGAGCTGGCGGTGATGGAGATCCTCTCCGGATGATGCGAAGCTTTATACGCTCAGCGCATTTTGTGGACGACAACGGGGCCGTGGGGTAGCTTGGCATCCTTGTGGCTTTGGGAGCCACTGACTCCGGTTCAAATCCGGGCGGCCCCACCAACCCCCGGAGGGAGGTTGCGTTCCCATGGAGATTACCACGGCGCAGGCGGTCCTCATCGTTTTCCTGATGGCGGCCGTGCCCACCCTGGAGATATGGATATCCATTCCTGCAGGCCTGGCCCTGGGCCTCGATCCCTTCACCGCCGCCGCCGTGTCGGTGCTGGGGAACTTCCTGCCCGTGGCGGTCCTGGGGCTGGGATTCGAGAGGCTGCGCTCATGGTACCGCTCCCGTTTCCCGGAATCGAAGAGGAGGCCCCCTGGCCGTGCCAGGAGGCGGTTCGACCGGATATGGGATCGCTACGGCCTCCCCGCGGTGGCATTGACCGCCCCTGCCACCCTGGGGACGCACATGGTCATCGTGATCGTCATGTCAGCGGGCACCAGGGCGGCCCCCGCGCTGGCATGGATGGCCCTGGGGCTGCTGGCATGGGCGGCGATGATCGCGGCGGCGGCAGCGCTGGGGATGGCCTACCTATGGCTTTGAAAACCGGGCGGGCCGCCCACGGCCGCCATACCGTCCAGGACGGCCTCAAAGTTATTAAGAACGCCAGTGCGGATAATCGCCTGGTGCTTGGTTGAGGTTCCTGAACTCCTTCTCCCGGCGGATCGCCGCTAGGCCGCTCTTGGGCATCTCAGCGGTGGTGGCCATCACCCTTCTGGCGTCCCTCTCGGTGGTCGTGAACGGAGTGGAGCAGTCCTTCGAGGTCACCCAGTTCGAGCCGGACAGCGATGCGGTCGCCGCCGATGCCTTGGTGAGGGAATCGTTCACCTACCAATACAACGTGGCCGTGTTGACGGAGTTCCACTGGCGCCCCTACGATCCGCCTGAGAGCCCCGTCGAGGGCAACCTGTTGAAGAGCCAGTTCCTCCAAGTCCTCGAGTTCGAGAAGGGCGTCTCCACCGACCCTCGCATCTCGCCCGCGGTGGACACGCCTGGCGAGATTGGGCGCTCCATCGTCAGCCCGGTGAGCCTGGTAAGCCTGATCATGTTCCAGAAATACATGGAGGAGAACCAGCAGGCCTGGGAAGAGATGGGGCTTGAGCTGCGCACGCTGAAGGACCCCGAGACCGGCGACCCGGTCCTCGACGGCGACGGCGAGGAGGTCCTCTACGCCCCTGGGACATACGGGAACGTGATCAAGTACATGTCCTCATCCAAGGTCCTCACCGCCACCATCCACCGCGCCATAAACCTGCTCATGACCAACGAGACCGTGCCCCTGGAGCTGAGGGAGAACCTGAGCCGCCTTTTCAGCTCCGACCTGAGCTATGAGAGCATCCCCGTCAACGCCAGCGCCTGCGTGGTGCTGATACGCCTCGACCGGGACAAGGTGCTCGAGCAGGGGAGCCGCTACGATGCCGAGAGCATCATAGCCGAGGCGGCGAAGGAGGGCAGCTCACGGTGGCTGACGCTCACAGCCTACGGCGAGTCCTTGATCTACAACGAGATAGAGGAGGCGGGGATGCACGACCTGCAGAGCCTGTTCCCGCTGGCGGTGCTGGCGGTCGTCATGGTCCTGATGGTCTTCCTCCGCGACCCGCTGGAGGTCGCGGTGACCGTCTCCTGCCTGCTGGCCGCGATCATATGGGTCTATGGGTTGGGCGCCGCGGCGGGGATCGTTTTCTCCCCCCTCTCATTGGCGGTCCCGTTCCTGGTTCTGGGCGTGGGCATGGACTTCTCGATACATCTGTTCCTGCGCTATCGGCAGGAGAGCTTGCTGCGGGGCGATGCGTTGCTGCGCCTTACAGGCACGATGCGGAAGGTGGGGGAGGCGATAGTGCTGGCCACCGTGACCACCTGCATCGCCTACATGATGAACGTGGTCTCCGGGATGGAGGGCGTCATCCAATTCGGTGTGCTGAACGCCCTCGGCGTCCTCAGCGCCTTCGTCATAATCATGCTGGTCGTCCCGGGGGTCCTGGTGCTGCGCGAGCGGCGGCGCCCGCGGAGGGTGCTGCGGCCGGCCGTTGGTTCATTGGACCTGCTGCTGCACGGGGCGCTGAGGCTCGTGCGCCGGCGCGGGACGGCGGTGATGGCGGCGATGCTGGTGCTCACCGCCGCCCTGGGGGCCGCCGCCGCCAATGTGCAGATGGACTTCGAGATTGCTGAGTTCCTTCCCGAAGGCTCCGATTCAGAGAAGGCGGGCCCATACCTGGAGGAAAATTTCATGGCCTCGGGCAGATCGAAGGCCTACGTGCTGGTACATGGCGGGTTCGCCGACCCGTCCCTGCTTGAGGCCTTGCAGGAGTGCATCGACCGCCTCGATGACAACGAGCATGTGATCTCGGTGGGGGGCAGGGCGGACCTGGAATCGGTCTTCACCACGATGCGGGACTGGGGGACTCTGAGCGGTCCGGGTGACGAGCGTTACGACCCGGCCTTCGCCGCCCTCTACGGGCTGCATTTCGACAAGGACAGCGGCAGCTACCTCGGCGGGGCGGACGCCGGCCAGCTGACCGAGCTCTTGCAGACTATGCAGGAGAACCCGCGCTTGGCCAAGGAGCTGGAGAGGCACCTGAACGTCGAGGCGGGGATGATGCGCCTTTCCATCGGCCTGCCCGAGGACATGAGCGAGAGCAGCCTGCTGGCGATGCGGGCCGCCATCGAATCGGACCTCGACCCTCTGCGCCAGGAGGGATACGTTGCAACGCTCACCGGCCCCAAGATAACCGGCCTCGACATCATCGAGGGGATGCGCGAGGCGCAGACGCTGTCCGTCTTCCTGACCCTGGGCATGGCCCTGGTCATAATCTGCGGCCTTTCGCTGCTGCGCGGCAGGGGCCTCGCCATGGGGGTGCTGGCCGTGGCGCCGGCCACGATGGCCATAATCTGGATGTGGGGCGCCCTCTACTTGCTGGGAATAAGCTTGAACCCCCTCACCATAACCGTGGCCGCCCTCACCGTGGGGCTGGGCGTGGACTACGGCATACACATGACCAACCGGTTCTCCCAAGAGCTGGCCTCGTCAGGGGTGGAGGAGGCGCTGCGCAGCACGGTGGTGGAGACCGGCAAGGGGGTCCTGGGCGCCGCTGCCACCACGGGGCTGGGCTTCGCCATGCTGGGATTCTTCAGCATCCCCCCCATAGCCCAATTCGGCCTCATCACCATGGCGTCCGTTCTCTTCTCCATGCTCATCAGCATCCTGCTGCTGCCAGTTGCCATGGCCCATCTGGCCCGCCGCGGCGGGTTCAGCGGGTGAAGGCCATGTGGTAGAATATGCCCATGTCGCTGCGGCGCTGCAGGCGGAAGCCCTCGAACAATGCGATGACCTCGTCCGGAGACAGGCGGTCCTGCCGGGGGGGCCCGCTCTCCTCGTGGTCCTTGTGGTGGTCGATGATGTGGACGCGCCCTTTATCAGAGAGCACGCGGGCCAGCTCCTTGACCAGGCCCCTCTTGTCGGATATCTCGTGCAGCGTGTTCACCAGCACGGCGGCGTCGGCCTCGCCGTCCTCCACCGGCACCGGAGGCATGAGGCCGATGGCGGTCTCGAGCTTGGCCTCCAGCCCATCGGGCACCCGGGATATGAGGTCGAATATCATCTCCTCCTCCAGGTCGACGGCGGTCACCCTGCACCCTCTCTCCAGCAGCGGCACGGTCACGTATCCGTTACCGGCGCCGAGGTCAACCCAGTGCTCGCCCTCGCTCGGTTCGAGCTCGGCCATCAGCCGGTCGATGGGCTGCCGGGAGCGCCGGTCCTCGTCCCATAGCCTCTGCCTCCTCTTGACATCGAAGACATGGGGCATGGTTAATGAATCGGTTCGGCGGTATATCAATTGCATTATGACAATCGTTAAATCGATGCCGGCCGATGCGGCTGCCTGATGAGTTCAGCCCCTGAGGTCGGCGATGAAGCCCCTGATTTCACCCTGGAGACCACCGACAGGGAAAGGTTCAACCTGCACGAGGAGGCCGCCAAGGGCCCGGTCCTTCTCTATTTCCACGTGGCGGCCTTCGGCATCAACTGCACCAACTTCATGGCCAAGCTGGTGGAGAGGGCGGATGAGTTCGAGAGGCGGGGGGTGCGCCTGATGCCGATCAACCCCGACAGCAAGGAGATCCACATCAAGTGGAGGGAGCGTCTGGGCTCCAGCCTGGAGCACATCATCGACGAGGGGCAGGAGGTCAGCAAACGCTACGACGCCATCGTCAAGGCGAGCTCCATCGTCCAGGGCTTCACCAACCGGGAGTTCTTCCTTGTCGACCGCGACGGCGTCATCCGCTTCAAATGGAAGGCGGAGATACCGAAGCAGCTCCCGGAGGTGGAGGACATCTTAAAGAGCTTGGACGATGTTCTCGGATAGATGTCATTGGGTTGGTACCGGCCTTCCCCCCTGCCGGAGGGGGAGATAGCCCCTGACTTCAGCGTTGATTCCACCGCCGGCCCGCTGACGCTCTCCGAGGAGCTCGCCCATGGTCCGATCGTCCTGATATTCTACATGGGCGATTTCGGCACCACCTGCTCATGGGTGCTGAGCAAGTTCCGCGAGCTGTGGCCGGAGCTCGACCGCAGGGGGATCAGGCTGTGGGCGGTGTCGCGGGACGGCATCGACGCCCACCGCCGCTACCGGTCGCGCATGGGGTTCCCCTTCCCGCTGCTCAGCGACCCTGGCTCCGAAGTGATAAGCGCTTACGGCTGCCGCATAGGCAATCATGACATATACGAGGGCATGGCGGGCAGGGCGGTTTACGTCATCGACGAGGAGGGCATCATCGTCTACGCCTGGGCGGCGGAGGAGGACCCCGCCCAGGTTCCCGATTACATCGGCCTGCGGGAGTTCATCGAGTCCTTCCGGGCGCCGAGATGAGCGTCGGTCACCCTCAGGGACCCTGAGTCCCGGCCCATCGACCGCTCCGCGGCGCCTAGCTGAAGCGGGCGGGAGTGCAGGGGGGAGTCCAGCACCAGGGTCTCGTACTCGCCGCCCTCGCCGGCGACGTTTATGCCGTGGCGGTCCGCCAGGCGCTCCAGCTCCTGGACCGCCGCGCGGTCGAGCCGCCGGCCCAGCCAGCCCCCGTCCAGGCCTTCGGCCATCACCGCCACCACGCAGCAG
>SL_5KL_010_SEDDRAFT_10000875_pt1 | contig 18927 bp, 18 predicted proteins | sample SodLakKL_010_SED_FD_9118 | JGI IMG/M metagenome (IMG submission 9118)
TCCGGAGTGCGGTCCTCGCCGCGCTGAGCGAGGACGAAAAGGCTGAGCGAGAACGGAACGAAGGAGGCATGTGATGCGAGCTGTGCTGTTGGTGTTGGGAGTTGGTAGGGGGGGTACTGGTTAGCATAAGGGGGTGTGCGGTGCATCGCTACGTTGGGCTGCTCCTCACGCTTTTCATCTGTTGTCCGCTGGTCGCAACCGCCACGACGACAGACTCGGCCGCTGATCTCGGAGCGGTTCGCGATGGTCGGTGGGCTCTGGCATTCGTGGTCGTCCCCGACTGTCCTGCCTGTGACCAGGTGATTGAGTGGTTCGGCCGCGCCGCCGAGGCTTTTCCAGAGGTCAATTTTGCTCTGGTTGCCCCCGAGTTCACTTCCGAACTCTTGGGACTGACGGGCGAGGATCTGCTCGTGCTGCACGATGCGGGAACCCAGTTAGGCTCGGAGGTAGGGGTGACGCGGGCCCCCACGGTCTCTCTGTTGGTGGAAGGTGTTGAGATCGAACGTCTTGATTGGCCGTTCGCTGAAGGCCTTCTTCTGCGGAAGCTTGCGGAATCGCTTTTGGTAGAGTTCCCTACACCTTCGGAGCTGTTGGGGCAGCCGGCACCTGGGTTTTCTGCTCTGAGCCTGGAGGGACAGAACATTGCTTTCGCCGACCTCAACGTACCACTGCTTCTGGCTTTCTTAGCCCTCGATTGTGCTCCGTGTTGGGAGGCGTTGCCTGTTCTTGCGGAGCTTTCGCGGGACGTTCCCGTGGTGTCAGTGGGCATCGTAGGGCAGCCGGGCCTTTCTGACGAGGACGGGGAGCGGCTGGCGCAATTCTTGGAGGAAGCCGATGGTGTAGGCGGGGAGGCTGTTGTTCTCCTGGACCTGTGGGACGATGGAATCCCAGTGAGCAGGGCCTACAAGGTTAGACATAGCCTGACTTTTGTTCTCGCGGACGGAAAGGGGGTGGTAGCTGAAGTTTGGGAAGGAGTGGAAGAACTTGAAAGTTTAGGAGAAGAGCTGCGTGCGAGCTTAGCGGAAGCTCGAAGTTTGCGCGGCGAAGAGCCTCATTGAGAAGAGGAGGGGATCATGCTTCGAGTTTTTGTCTTGTGGACAGTGGTACTTGCCACTCTAGGGTTTGGCGTCGTGGGTTTCGCCGAATCGAGTTCTGATGGCACTGTATCGTACGGAGACGTGCAGCCAGAGCAGCTCTGCCAATGGCACTATGCTTATGACTGCGGCCCCTGGCACTGTTGGCCATCACATCAAGAATGTCCCAGGACATGGCGGTGCGCGTTCTTTTTTCGGAGAGGCTGCTATCAAATCTCCATGTGTTATCAGGTGTGCGACGTTTACCGGCAATGGTGCTGCGAATGGAATGGCATTTGGCACTGTGACCCGTGGGAATATTATGGAGAGCAGGCATACGAACGGCGCGAGCACGAGTTTCTTGAATGCTATTGTACAGGTGTTTCAGGCGGGATGTGCGTGTGGGACTGAATAGTCCGCGGGGCATCCCTTCCTCGAAACCGAGGCTGTGGATGCCCCTCTTCCTTTTGCGGTGCCTTCAGATTGCGGGTACGAGATAGGGTAGTTATCTTTTGTGGAACTATGGTGCGACTTGCCAGGCTAGAACTTGAACATGTGGTGAGACACCCCATATGGGTGCTGCTCTTCGCCTATGCCGCAGGGACCTTTTACATGCGACTGTTGGAAGGCACATTAGTCCCGGTGGTTTACCTTGGCTTGGAACAGCCACTGCTTGGCCTTGGCCGCACCCTTTTTTCCGCGGGCGAGTGGGGTAGATCTCTGTTCCTTGCCCTCGAGGTGTTTGGCGGGATTCCTCTCTCTTTGTTTACAGCCCTGTTAAGCACGAGGGTATTCTCCTCAGAGTTGGGACATCGGGAGGTACTGTGGGTCAGCTATCGTAGCTCGCAACTGTCGTATGTATTCGTCAAGCTCGTGGCAATAAGCACCTTTGTACTGCTTATCTACGCATTGGGTGCCGCTGCAACGTTCCTCAACCCTTCTGCCCGAGCGAGCATGAACATGGCCGGATGGCAGTATCTGCCAGCCTATTGCCTGGTCACTTGGCTCCGAATAGCAGTTTGGGTCACGCTGACAGGTTTTTTCTTCTCACTGACCCGTTCCCAGTGGGCTACGGTAGCTATCGTATTCGCACTGCAAGCGATTTGGTTCGGCACGGCTGGGGGCTGGGGTGGGCCGAGTTTGCTGCACCTGCTTCACCGAAACATGATTGGTTGGAACTTCGTAAGTGTGTTTGCACCTGTTGGCGTGATCCCGCGCGCCTTCCTCTTGCAGGCGATCGCCTATGCGGGAACGGTCACCGCGCTTACTGGAGCGATTCTTAGGGTGCGGAAGAGGTTTCCAGAGCTGGCCGGTTTGAGATCTCCCACAGCAAAAGCCGCCGTCTTGGTAGGTGTCGCTGTTGCCCTGGGCGCTGGGAGCTGGATTGCCCTGGAGATTCGAGCTAACACTGCGCCTTTCAGCGCGGCCCACTTGTGGGACGGGGAGGTTACCCTGGATCGTCCCTATGTCTGGAGCAGGGATTATCGACTGCTTGTGCATCCCGGCCAATACACAAGCGTAATCGTGCCACCCGGTCACGAACGCCCCGATTGGCTGTTGTCTTCAGACCGACGTGTTACAGTCCACGAGATGGCTACCGAAGCAGTCATCGAAGGTAATGTAGGCAGGGAAACACGTACAGCTCCGGCTTCCTTGATCTTGGCCCATCCCTCCCAGACTCCCTATCCCTCTGAGCTTGACACAGCAATCTCGCAATACCTAAACGCTGTTTCGCCTGTAGTGGAGGAGCTGGGACCCTGGTTTGAAGGGCCGCTCACAGTCGCATTTGTGTGGCCGGAAGACGTTCTTCCCAGTTTGACCCCTTCCATCCACCGCACAGAGTTTCTCTTTGGACCAGCATGTCTGCTTGGGACGACGGAGAGCTATCTTCGGCGAGCAGGCTGGGCAGTGAGCGAAGCGCTAGGGGATGACAGAGCAACGAAACTGTACATCCATATGTACTTCTGCACGCGCTTCCCTGGGGCTGATTGCAGTGAGGAGGTAGACGAGGTATTGGAGTGGTTACGGAAGAGAGCGGGGGGCGAAAGTCCAGACTTCAAAGTTGCCCTAGGAAGGGGATTCCACTGGGCGTCGTGGTCCCCCGGGGATGCGCTCCGGATGATCCAGCACTGGGAGACGGGAGAAGAACTCGGTCACGAGGACTACGTCAAGACACTTCTCGAGGAGGGCCAAGGTGGTTAAGGCAAAACACTTGGTGAAGAATTACGTGAGGATTCGAGCTCTCCGTGCAATCGACCTCGAGATCGATCAGGGAGTGTTTGGAGTCCTCGGCCCAAACGGGGCCGGCAAGACCACCTTCATTCGCATCATCGCAACCCTCCTTCCCCCAAGTTCCGGACAAGCCACGGTCTTCGGCCACGACGTGGTGCTCGAGCGCATCCCGATCCGTAAGCTCCTCGGTTATCTTCCCCAAGAGTTCGGAGCCTATCCCAAACTTACCGGAGCCCAATACTTGGAATATATCGCCGCCCTGAAGGGGCTACGTCGGCCGAAAGAGCAGATCGAGGCGCTTTTCGAGCAGTTCGGGCTTCGCAAGGCGGCCCGTCGAAAGGTGGCCTCCTACTCGGGCGGAATGCTAAGAAGGCTGGGCATCTCCCAGGCTCTCCTTGGCGATCCCAGTGTCCTCCTGGTGGATGAGCCCACCGCAGGCCTCGATCCCGAGGAACGGGTGCGGTTCCGGGAGCATTTGATGGGACTCGGCAGCCACCGGGTGATTGCGCTCTCTACTCACCTTGTGGAGGACGTGGCCATGGTCTGTGATCATTTGGCCGTGCTCAACGAGGGAAGGATTCGCTTTTATGGTACCCCTAGCGAGCTGATCGGAGCATTCGAGAGTCGTGTTTACCAACTGGAAGTACCGGAGCGAAAGGTGAAAGAAAAGCTCTCCGCCCTGGGAAATCGTGTCCTGACCTCACAACGGCGAGATGCTGGCCGGGCCATTCGAGTGCTGGGTGAGGTTGCGGGCGGGTATCCGGTCACCCCTTCTCTAGAAGACGCATATCTGGCACTGCTGCGCTCATGACTCGTTACCTCCTCTACGAAGCCAAGCTTTTCACACCATGGGGTCTCCTTCTTCTCCCGCTCTTCGTGGGCATTCTGCGGGTGACTGGGGTGTTCTCGCCCGAGGAGCCGGAGACGTGGATAGGGTGGCTCTCCTTTCTGGAGTACAGCTACCCTGTACTATTCCCATTACTGTTCTTCAACTTGTTAAATCGGGAAAAGCAGTGGCGCTCTCTCGAGGTGATGGTGGCAACCCCAAGGAAGAAGGGCGTTATTTTCCTAATACGATCGCTACTTTTCCTGCTCCTGCTTGCTCTGGTGGCATTTGTGGCGGTCCGACCACAGGAGTATCTCTGGGTACTGGCCCCGGGGTTGGCATTGGGGGGCGTCGCACTCTTCTCTGGCCTGTTCCTGGGCGAGGAAATAGGCCTTGGGATAAGCCTTTGCTGGTGGGGCTTCTCCTTTGCGCTCGCCGTGGCAGGAAGCGGCCTTCCAAACACCGGGCCTACCAGCTGGTTTGTTCTGTTTCTCACTCGTTTGGGCCTTACACCAGCTGAGCTTTTGCAGAGGAAGTGGGCGCACCTTGGAGCGGGATTGGTTTTCTTGACACTGGCTTTCGCACTGACGGATTACAAACGTTCGTGGCGTGTCCGCTAACCCTGGCCACGTGTCCGCTCAAACGGAGAAGACGGGGTGGGCGGGTGCACGCACCGCTCGGAAATTGAGCCATCCACCGCTCGGAAATTGAGCCACCCTCAGCGGGGACCCGGTAGTCTGGAGGACACAACAGACTTCCGGAGGAAGGATGCTGAGGATGGAGCAGGTGCATGTGATCAGGCACAAGGTGTTGGTGGAAGGTAGGTCGATCCGGTCGGTGGCGAGTGAGATGGGCGTCAGCCGGAACACGGTGAACAAATACCTCCATCAGGCAGAACCGGCACGCAAGGAGAGCGGGGATCGCCGCCGGCCGGTGCTGTCGCTGGTGGCGCCGCGGATCGATGCGCTGTTGGAAGAGTGGGGCCCACGAACCACGCGCAAGCAGCGGATCACCGGAAGCCGGATCCACCGGCAGCTCGTCGAAGAAGGTTACCAGGTGGGGATCACCACCGTGCGGGACTACCTCTGTGAGAAACGCCGGCAGGAAGCCGAAGTCTTCATCCCTCTTGTGCACCGGCCAGGAGATGGCGCCCAGGTGGACTTCTTCGAGGTGACTGTGGAAGAGGACGGAGTAAGGCACAAGGCGTGGAAGTTCGTTCTGCGCCTTATGTACTCGGGGCGGGACTTCACCTGGCTCTACGAGCGGTGTGATCAGTTGTCGTTTCTCGATGGGCATGTGCGGGCGTTCTCGCACCTGGGGGGTGTTCCCCGGCGGGTGACCTACGACCGACTGACGGCGGCGGTGAAGAGGAAGGTGGGCCTTGACCTTGAGCTCACGGAACGCTTCCTGGCACTTGCGAGTCACTACCTGTTCGAGCCTTGCTTTGCCCGGCCGGGGGAGGGACACGACAAGGGAGGCGTGGAAGCACGAGGCAAGGGGATCCGCCTTGAGCACCTGACCCCGATCCCGGAAGGGAAGACCCTGCGGGAGATCTCCGAGAGATTGCTGTCGGACTTGGATCAGTCGTGGGAGAAAAAGCCGAACCACGAGGGGCGGACGGTGGCCGAACGGTTCGCCGAAGAAGCCCCGAAGCTCTTACCCCTTCCTCCTGAGCCTTTCGAAGCACGGTCGGTGAAGACCGTCCCGGTCAGCCGGATGTCCAAGGCAAGGGTGGAGGGAGCGCAGTACTCCCTTCCTTCCGAGTGGGCGGGGCTCTCGGCCACCGCTTACGTAGGCGTTGAGGACATCCGGTTCTGTTGCCTTGGCCAAGAGGAGACGCGGAGCCGGGTCAAGCGCGGACAGCGCAACGTGAGCTACCGGCACTACCTCCCGGAACTTGCCAAGAAACCGCAGGCCGTGCGCCAGGTAGCCCCAGAGCTCCTCTCAGAGCTCGGGGAGCCCTACGGGAAGCTGTGGGAACTCCTGGTCACCGCCCACGGGGAGAGGGATGCCTCGCGGGTGCTGGCTAAGCTCCTCAGGGTCATCGCCAGTCAGGGAGAGGAGCCTGTACGCGAGGTACTCAAGCACGTCGTGGAGGAGCTCGAGTCGGGCACGGTGAAGGTGGCCCACCGGCCGGCGGTGCCGGTGGTGGAAGTCCCTCAAGGGCTACGTAAGTACATGATCGAAGCTGCCCACGCCACCGACTACGATGCCCTCCTTACGGGGGTAGAGCGATGAGCGCTGAAGTCGTGCACGCGGTGATCGCAGAGCAAGTGAAGCAGCTCAAGCTCCCCGGGGTGGGAAGGTCCTACCAGGAACTTGCCCGCCAGGCCGGGGATGCCGGCTGGGGCTTCCCTGAGTTCCTAAGGGGGGTCCTCGACGAGGAGCTGCGCTCACGGGAGCAGCACGTGGCCGCCGCGCGACTGCGGGAGGCGCGGTTCCCGGATGTTAAGACCCTCGATCAGATCGACTGGAACGCCCTCAGTGGGGTGTCCCGTCCCAAGATCGCCGAGCTCACGACCTGTGGCTTCATCGACAAGGCTGAGGACGTGATCATCGCCGGGCCTGTAGGGACAGGGAAGACGCACTTGGCCATCGCCCTCGGGGTGGAGGCCACGCGCCGGCGGTACCGGGTGGCCTTCTTCCGAGCAGCGGACCTTGTGCGGGAACTCTTCGAGGCCCGGGACACGCGGACGCTGGGGAGGTTACACCGCCGTGTACAACGTGCGTCCCTGTTGGTAATCGATGAACTCGGCTTTGTGCCCTTTGATCGCACGGGAGGTGAGCTCCTGTTCAACCTCCTCTCCCAGCGTCACGAGAGGCGGTCGACCTTGGTGACCACGAACCTCGCCTTCTCCGAGTGGGTGTCCGTTCTGGGAGACGAGAAGCTCACCACGGCGCTCCTCGATCGCCTGGCCCACCGCGCACACATCCTGACCACCAAGGGCGAAAGCTACCGCACCAGGAAACAGAGGAGCAAGGGATGAACCTGAACAGTCCAATCCACGCCAACCAGTCAGCGAAAACACAACGGCCAACTGCTCAGACGAAATGTCCGTCGACAAGACGAGGGGGTGTACCCGATGGTACACTGCGGCAGCCGAGGTGGCTCACAAACCGACCGGTGCCTTGGCTCAGTTTGCGAGCGTTGCCAACAGCGGGTTCATAAGCACCACAGAAGGGGGAATAATCTCGCTGACACGACGATCGTCGCTTACCTCGGGCCTATGATAGCTGTCGCAAGCCTCGTCTGGCAGGCCTACGACACCTGTCGTGCTCGGGGTAGCTATGGCTAATTGAACTAAGCAAGGGCTGCCAAATGGTTCAACTCAAGGTAGCGCAACCGGTCCGTGAATCGGTTGGGAAGGGGGATCCCGGGGCGAAAGCGAACCGCCGTCAGAGACTCCCTGAGCGTCCCTACGAGAACTCAGGCCACCAGCCCCTCTCCTTTCGTCGCCGCTGCAACCGGGCAGGATAGTGACAGGCCATCTTCCGAACAAGCGTCACCGTGCCTTCGTACGGCGCTTTTCGTCCCCGGCACTCGCGGCAAGCCGCAAGCCCAGCGACAGGACACTCGTCCCAATGACAACTAGTTGACAGACAGCCGAGCGAACCAACCGCTATGATTGAATGGCATATACGAGCGTCCGACAAAGGTGCAACCATGTTGCGCAGAGGATTGGCGGCAGCCGCAGTCGTTCTGCTGGTCACAGCGCAAGCCTCGAGCGGGAACCAAGCAGCTCCACAGGAGGACCGGGCTGTCTTGTCGCTGCCGCCAGGGAGGGTTGCCGCCCTGTTCGTAGTCCTGCCTGGTTGCCCAGCGTGCGAGCAGGCCATCGGCTGGCTGAACCAGGCTCGACAGGCGTATTCCGACCTCAACTTCCTTCTCATCTGCCCTTGGCTTACCGATGAGCTCCAGACGGCAGCCGAGGAGGCAGACCTCCCACTTGGGGTCGATGACGGGGGCAGGATGGGCGCTGGCCTGGGGGTGACGCGCGCCCCCACCGCAGTCTTCTTCCTCGATGGGGTGCCGCTCTCCCGCCTGGACTGGCCGTTCACCGAGCAGGAACTCCTGGAGACGCTGGCCGAGCTTGCTGCCGCACCGCGAGAGGGTCCGTGGCCGTATCTTGGGGAGGAAGTCCCGCTCGGCTCGTTCACCTCGCTCGATGCCCGCACGGTGGACCTCGATGAACAGCCCGGACCGTTTCTCGTTTCGTTCTTCAACCCGCTGTGCCCGCCCTGTTGGGATGCCCTGCCGGCGCTCGTCGAGCTCGACGAGGAGGTCCCAGTGGTGTTGGCGGTGAGCGTGCCGGAGGCGCTCTCCGAGGATGAGAGGGAGAGCCTGCGGGAGGCCGGACTGGTGACGGTGCGGGCTGAACATGGAGGGCTCGCGCAGACGCTGGCGGTCCGCGTCAGCCCGACGCACGTGATCGTGGACCAAGAGGGGGTGATCCGCTGGGTGCATGAAGGCACGGGAGAGCTCGAGGAACTCCGGAGTGCGGTCCTCGCCGCGCTGAGCGAGGACGAAAAGGCTGAGCGAGAACGGAACGAAGGAGGCATGTGATGCGAGCTGTGCTGTTGGTGTTGGGAGCGGTTCTGGCGCTCGGGCTCTTAGCTGTAGCGGACGATGGAAGCGTGCCGTGGCCAGCGGACGCTGAGTCTATGAAAGAGGGTGCAGAGGATGTGACCAGCACGTCCGGCACCGCCATCGAGGCTGTTGACCCGGTTTGCTACAAGGCTTGCTTGGCGTCCTGCTGTGCGGCTTTCTGGTGGCAACCATGGAAGTGTTTCACGGTCTGCCCAGGTTTCTGTTCTCTAGTGTGTTCAGCGATGCTGTAGTGTAGTAGGCTACATGTAGACCGGTGTGCTCTAGCATGCCGCGGCACTGTGGCTCCCGGCATGCTAGAGTGCCCATGCAAGGAGGTGGACATGCGTACGGATATGGCAGCCGCGTTGCTGGGGAAGGTGAGAAGGCTCTACGAAGAGAAGCGGCCAATCCACTTGGTGGGCCGTACTGAGCTAGTCATTCCCGGACCCTCCTTCCGCGACCCTCAGCGTATACAGTGGGAGCTAGAGGCGTGGTCCGATCCTTCCCGGCTGCGAACTGAGCGCAGGGTGCTGGCCGCGGGCCCTGATTCGGAAGAGGAACGGGCACACGAGGTGCTCGTGGTTGTCGGGGGATACGCGTATGTGCAATCCGACGGGCGGTGGATCAAGAGAACGCCCAGCGGTTGGTGGACGCCGACCCTGTGCGACGTTGTGGGGCTTCCTCCTGCGGATGCGCAGTGCGAATACCTTTCCTATGAGGAGGGGGAGTTGGACGAGCGTCCCGTGCGAATTGTGTGGGGGCGCGTTGACGGTGTCGCGGCAGCTTGGTGGATCGACAGGAAATCACTCGCCGTAGCCAAGTACAAGATTGGGGAGGGACCACAATCTCCTCCTGGGGGGGCCTCGGATTCAAACCCCAAGCCACGCGTGACTGTCAAGTTCCACACGATCGAGTTACAAGCCGAGGTCCCCGAGGAGCTGTTTGCTGTGCCTTCTGATATTCCTGTGGACGAACGGCCTGCGGGGGGGATGTTCGCGGACCTCTACAGCTCCCTCCAGGACGAAGGCTTTATCAGCACCTCAAGATGCCTCCTCTGCGGCCGGCTTCGCAACCGTGGGGAGAGTTCGTAACAGCACTCTTCTGGCTGGCATGTCGCCGACTACGGCAGCGAAGGAGGTTCTATGCGATTTCTGTGGCTGCCAATCGCCCTGCTGGTAATCATCCCAGGGGCGCTGGGTTTTTCGGAACGGCTCGACTGGGAGCTCTGTACCTGCCCCCCCAGCAGCCCGTTCACCTACTGCGTTGTTGCTGAAGACGGTTGGATCATGCTTGCGTTCGACGATAACCGGCAGCACCTTGCCCTCCTCTGGCCCTGGAAGACGGAGATCCTGGATCCTTATTCCGGCGAGGGGCTGGCGTCCCTCTCGCCACCATCACGTACGGAGTTCCAGGTAGGGCCAGCGTTCAACAAGGATGGGTCGCTCATCGGCTTGCCAGTAAGTGACGGTACCGTTCGAGTATGGGATTGGCGAGCGGAAGTGGAAGTCCACGCCTTCCAAGGAGCATCCTGGGGCAACACCCCTGCGTTCAGCCATGATGGGAAGCTCTTGGCTGCCTTGGGCCGCGAAGGGGAGATCATCGTCTGGAATCTGGAAAGGGAAACCCCGGTGTTCTCGCTGCTGCAGCTGCAGACGTTTGAGGGACCCTTCGTTCTCGGCTTTGGCCCTGGTGACCAGCATCTGTTCGTCCGAGCACGGTTTCCGGCGAGTGGCGCTCACCTGACTGCTGTGTGGGATACACAGACAGGACAGCTTATCCAGATCCTACCAGGTATGCCTGTAGTTTCGCCGGAGGGTTTGGTCTACCTCCTTGAACCTGGGCGCGACGGGCGCACGCGGCTCTGGCGGTGGAATGAGGCAGAAGGGAGCGTAGACCCATTGTTTGTGGTCCCCGGCCCCATGACCGGAGCGTCCCTCAGCCGGGATGGGCGGGTCCTAGCCCTTGCCTTGGCGGACGGCACAGTCAGCCTTGTGGACATGAAGCGTAGGGGGCAGGAGTTGGGCAGGCTCAACCCGGGGCTGGCCATCCAGAACACTAAGGAGGACGGGCGGCTCGTGTATGCGTTCTTCTTCCCAGACTGCTGCCTGGTCGCTACAGCGACATGGGTTTGGGGAACGAGCAGGGCATACGTGCATCTGTGGAACATTTCCGGCTTTCTTGAGGAGGGAGAATGAGGGTGTGCTCGGCTAGGCTCGGTCGGTGCCGGCCCAAGAGCGGGTGGTCCGCCGGGTACATGAAGGCACAGGAGAGCTGGAGGAACTCCGGAGTGCGGTCCTCGCCCTGCTGGGTGAGGACGAAAAGGCTGAGCGAAAACGGAACGAAGGAGGCATGTACGGTCCAATCCCGGAGTCCGATTCCCAAGGCTCTGCCGATTGACCCGGAAAAGAGAAGTGGAGGCCGATTACGACTTGTGGAAGTGGAAGAGGATTCGTTGAACGTTGCCTGGAGGTGGGCCGATGACCAAATGCATGTATGCGGTGGCTATCGTGTTGGTGTGTGTTTCCGCAGTTGGGGCCGTAAGTGCAGTGCAGGATGGGCAGACAACGATTGCCCTGTTGGGGGAGGTTGTACCGTGCCCGGTGGTGAGTGGTACCCGGGAGCTTGCGTTCTCCCGTGATGCCCCGGATGGGCTGGACGCGGCACCGCGAGGAGGCCGCGGCTTGCTCTATGCCACATTTCCCGTGGGGGGTAGAGAGGTAATCGTGGCGCTGTGGGAGGGCGACCCCGCTGAGCCGCGTCTGTGGGTGGATGTTCACGGTGACGGCGATCTGACCAACGTCGGCGATGGCCGACCGGGTTGGAAATGGGGTTGGCAAGGGTACACCTGGGAGTACAGCCTTCTCCTGCCCTACGAGGGGACGGACATGGTTCGCTTCCCGGTAAGGTTCAGCGCGGGGCCCCGGTTCGGCCCCGCGGACGGTCCTTGGTTCGAGGTCTTAGTGTACACGGGAGGCTATCGCCGAGGGCTACTCCACCTAGGGGAGCGTTCTGTCGCCTTTGCTGCTGCGAGTGCCTGTGTAGAAGGATATTTCGATGATCTAGACCAGGTATTCATCGGCGTGTTGGACGAGGGGGAACCGCTGTCCTTGCGTGGAGCGATCCCCGCCCGCAAGCCGATCACTGTCGAGGGAGAGGTATTCGTTGCAAAGAGCGCAAGCCCTTGCGGGCGATGGATAGAGTTCGCCAGGCAACCACAGGCACAACCCTCTCCGATGCTGACGACGGGGAAGCCCTTCCCCGAGTTCGAACAGGATACCGTGATGGGCCAGAGGATCGGCCTGGACGACCTATTGGGCGGCGTGGCCGTTGTCGCCGTGGGGCACTCGGCTATGTGCACCGGTGCTCAGTGCACGGTTGGCGGTCCGTCGTCGGGGCCGGCGGCAGGCCCTCCGGCGCCGGTAGGTGATCCGTACGAAGCCGCGCCTCTGTGCACCCTTCTCGATGAACTGCGGGAGCTGCTCGAGGCGTACGAAGCTCCGGTGGAGGAAGTGCAATGGCTTCTGGTTCTGATCGACGAGGACGAGCCGCCCCGAGAGGAGGTGGAGGCGCGGTGGTCGGATTGGAAGGTGGTATGGGATCCGGAGGGGAACGACATCCTGGGTTCCCATTGGAAGCAAAGCATGCGGCAAGTGCCGCAGTTCACACCGGTCCTCATGCTGCTCGACCGACAAGGGACGATCGCGTACACGGACAGCGAGTTCGCCGATAGATACGATGCATTCGGTTGTCTGCGGCCCGAGCGCCCGGACGTGCTGGCACCTCACCTGGCATGGGCGATCCTCAGACTACTGGACTGAGTTGGGGGTTGACCGAGAGGAGTACCACGAAAGCGAGCCTGGCATATTGTCCAGCCCTGAAGGCGTCCGCGGATGACTGCAGGGCGCGTTGGGTCCTGTCACACAGGGTGCTACAATGGCATTAGCCATGATCCGGAGCTCGTTCCTCAGGGCTCTTCGCCGACCAAGCTGGTGGCTCCTGGCAGCGATGACTGGCGCGCACGGGGTGTTCTTCGCCTTGTTGGTGGAGGGCAGCACCGGCTCGCTTGGGGAGTGGGGGCGCATGGTGGTGATGGCTTCGGTGGGCCCGCCTGTCGTGTTCATGGTCCTGCTGGCTTCGGGAGTCACCAAGGACGACCTCGAGCAGCGCGAGATCTGGGGAGCAACAAGCTCCTCACCCCTGAATGCTATGGTGCTGGGGAGCATCGGCATTACCCTCGCCGGCCTGCTAGCCGTCCTGCTAGGCGTAACAGCGTCGTTCTCCGTCGTCGCTGGCGTTGCCGGACGCTTTACCACAGCGGGAGTCCAGTTCAGTGGGCTTTACGTCCTGTGGAGTGCGGTGTATCTGTACGCTTGGGGTTCGTTCGGCATAGCGTTGACGGCCCTGCTCAAGTCCCGCTGGGCTGGGATAGCGCTGTCGGCAGTCGCCTTGTCGTTGATCTGGAGGGGCTTCGAGCTGCTCCTCCCCTCTAACCTAGGAGCGTTTACGCCTTTTGGGTACATGCCCCACATAGCCGGCCCCACGGGAGCCGCTGCCCTCGGGACGAGCGCAGCCATGCTCGGCCTTGCTCTGTTCCGCCTTCGCGCCTGGCCCGAGTGGTTGGGAACTGTCTCCAGCTGGAAGCCGGCTGTGCTCCTGCTGAGCGGCGCGGCGCTTCTCGCCACAGGGGCGGTGGCCACGTCTGCGCTGGGACGGGCGTTGACAGCTCCTTTCACCTCGCAGGATCTCTGGGCCGGGCACGCCGGATTCGACCAACTCTACCTCTTGGACGCCGACGGTGACAGGCTTCCCGTGGTGGCCGGCAGTGCGTTCCTCGCTCTCCGCCTGCCAGCGGAGTCTGCTGTCCCAGCCTGGCTGGACAAGGAGCTGGGGCAGGACCGCGAGCTACACATCTTTCACCTGGATCTGCCGCGTACGAGCGAGGTTGTAGAGGAGCGGGAGGGCCGTGCCATCACCCGTCGCATCATCCACAGCGAACTCGAGGCGAGTCTGCTGATCCTGGCCTATCCGCAGGGCAAGACCTACCCGCGTGTTCTTGAGGCCTGCGTCGATCGTTTTTCTGAGGCTATTCGTCCCATGTTGCAAAGAGCTGGGTGGTGGGAGCACAGCAAGTCGTTCCAGCTGGTCATAGCGCCCTCGCAGGACTTCGGCCCCTTCCAGGAAGACCGGATCGTCGAGGGAGTCCACGTTCTGGGAGACACGCTTCTCGTCCCCGAGCAGATGCTGACCGCGTGGAGAGGCAACGCACAGCCAGAATCCCTGTGGGGAGCGGCGTGGGCCCTTGCCGAGGCTGCAGCGCTTGGACCCTCCGAGACGACGTATCTCGCCTGTTACCTGATCGACGCTGTCGACCGTGGGCAACGGGAGCACGCGCTGGCGTACTTCGAACGGAGGCTGGAGACAGATGTAGAGGAGCGCGTGTACCTTCCTCCGTGGGGCCAGTACAACACGCTGTACAGGGCCGGAGGAGCTTCTCCTCTCGCGGTCCTCGAGCACTGGCAGCGGGGCGAAGAGATGGGCCACGAGGCCTATGTCTCCCAGCTCCTCGAAGGGAGGGACGGATGATCCAAGCTAAGGGCCTTGCCAAGAGCTACGGCAGCGTGCGGGCGCTCAAGGGCGTCGACCTTGAGATCGGAACCGAGGTGTTTGGGCTTCTTGGGCCCAACGGGGCGGGCAAGACCACGTTCATGCGCATCCTGGCTACGCTTCTTCCGCCCTCCTCGGGGAGCGCCACCGTGGCCGGGCACGATGTACTCGAGGACAGAATCGCCATCAGAAAGATCCTCGGGTACCTTCCCCAGGAGTTCGGCGCCTACCCCAAGCTCTCCGGTCGGGAGTACCTCCAGTACATCGCCGCCCTCAAGGAGCTTCGCCGTCCCGAAGCCGAGATCGAGAGGCTCCTCTCCCAGTTCGGGCTGAGTCAGGTCGCGCGGCGGAGGGCCACCGCCTACTCGGGAGGGATGCTGCGGCGGCTGGGGATCGCCCAGGCGCACCTTGGGAGCCCCAAGGTGCTCCTCGTGGACGAGCCGACCGGAGGCTTGGACCCCGAAGAGCGCGTCCGCTTCCGGGAACTGCTCATGGGGCTCGGGGGCGACCGTATGGTGCTCCTCTCCACACACCTTGTGGAGGACGTGGAGATGACCTGCGCCCGCCTGGCGGTCCTGAAGGAGGGCCAGATCCCCTATGAGGGGACGACCCGCGGGCTGATCGACCGGTTCCGGGGCCGCGTGTACGAGGTGGAGGTCCCAGAAGAGGAGGTCAAGAACCGCCTGGCCGCCTGGGGAGACCGGGTGCTGACCTCTCGGCGGGCGGATGGAGGCCGCGCGGTGCGCCTCCTGGGGGAGGTGGACGGAGGCAAGGAAATCACCCCGTCGCTCGAGGACGCCTACCTCGGTCTCATCCGCTCCTGATGCGCTATCTCCTCGCCGAGGCCAAGATCGCGTTGCCGTGGGGTGTGTTGCTTGTTGTGCTCGCTGTTGTGATTCTCCGGTTGACCAAAGTGGTCTCGCCCGAACTCCCGAATACCTGGGATGGGTGGGTGGCATTCCTGGAGTTCGTCTACCCTGTTTTGCTACCTCTCCTCGTGTTCAACCTCCTTGAGCAGGACAAGCGTTGGCGGACGCGGGAGATCATGGCGGTCGCGCCCCGGCGGAAGTCGGTGATCTACCTCGTTCGTACGGCGATCGTGGCGCTCCCCGTGTTCCTGGTGGCCGTAGCGGCGGTGCGCCCTCAGGAGTACCTGTTCCTCCTGGCACCGGGCTTGGCGCTCGGTGGCCTGTGTCTCCTGGTGGGGATCGTCTGGAACGAGGAGATGGGTCTGGGGCTGGCGCTGGGCTGGTGGGGCATCTCGGTCGCCGCCCTGATCGCCGGCGTGGGCGCTGGCGGCGTGGGGCGATGGCTGCTTCTCGTGCAGGGTACAGCCGCGCTCGCGCCCGGCGAGCCCTCCATGCCCAAGTGGTTCCACCTGGGCCTGGGCTGTGCGCTCATTGTTCTCGCCCTGATCATGGCGGAACGCAGACGGACATGGACAAGATCTTAACCAGTGATTTAAGTGTAAGTCTCCTCATTCTCCTACTCCAGCCTCTTGTCGGAACGAGGGTCGCCACGCTACCACCCACTGAACGGCGGCCCGCCCGCGAAGGTGATGGTAGTGCGGCGGGAAAGTGAGGGTCCGATGAGGGACCGATGGCAACACGTGGTGCGGTTGTGGCGGGAACATGTGTTCCGGTACCGCGTCCTGTGGGTGCTCGCTCTGAGCCTGCACCTCCTGTTTTTCACCCTGAGCGGGATCCTCCCCTTCTTCTTCAAGCGGGTGATCGACGCCCTGACCGCCTTTGATCCTGGCGCCTTCGTTCTGTGGATCGCGGTGTTCCTGGGGACAGAGATCACCCAGGTCGCCCTCATGTACGCCCGCGGGCACGCAGCCCGCCGGCTGGAGCTCAAGGTGGAACAGGACGTCCTGATCGCGATGTACCGCCGCTACCACACCATGCCCTACGCCCAGGCAGTGACCACCAAGGCCGGGGAGGCCGTACAGCGACTCACGAGTGACGTTCCCCGTGCCTCGCCCCTCATCGTGAAGGGTTTCGCCGAGCTCGTCGGACACATCGTGCTGGTGGTGATCGTCCTCTCCCTCATGTTCGCCATGGCCCCGCTCCTGGCGGGAATCGCCCTGACGTTCGTTGCCATCTACACGGTGGGCTTCCGCCTCTACGGGAAGCGGGCTCCGGCCGCGGCAGGGCGGCGCCAGGAGGCCGAGGCGCGGTACGTGGCGGCCGCGGAGGAGGGGCTGGCAGCCTTGTACTCGGTACGGGTCCAGGCCGGACTGCGTGGAGTGGTGGACCGGTTCTCCCGCGCCCTGACCGCTTACCTGCGGGAGGGGTTCGCCTTGTACAAGCTGACCCTTCTCTTCCAAGGTGGGTTCACGACCGCGATCACTGTGGCCTCGGAGGTAGCGGTGCTCTTGGCCGGTGCGTGGCTCATCTTCCGCGGGGAGGCCACGGTGGGGACCTTGATCGCGTTCAGTCAGTACGTGAACTGGCTGTACGTGTTCGTCGGCTTCATGTCCAACTTTGCGGCGGAGGTGGAACCGGCCGTGGTGTCCCTGAAGCGGGTCCAAGACGTGCTCAGCCTTCCCGAGCAGTGGACCGTGGAGGAGCCGATCCTCCCCGGGGCGCTCCCCGACCACCCGTACGCGCTCGAGGTGCGGGACCTTCACTTCGCGGTCGGAGACACCGCTATCCTGCGGGGAGTGTCGCTGCGGGCCGAACGGGGCCGGACCGTGGCCGTGATGGGCCGGAGCGGCCTGGGGAAGTCCACGCTCCTCAACCTCGTCCTCGGCCTGTACCCCGTACCCCCGGGGAAGGTGTTCCTGTTCGGGCGCGATGTGACCGAGATCCCCCTCCCGGAGCGGGTGGGGCTGCTAGGGGTGGTGGAGCAGGAACCCAAGTTCGTGAGCGCCGACGAGGGAGGAACCCTGGCCACGGCCCTCGGCGTTCCCGAAGAGAGGCTCCGTGCGGTGTCCTGGAAGCTGGGGCTGGGGGAGTTCGTGGAGGGGCTTCTGGCGCGGCGGCTGGCCTCGGCCAAGCTCTCCGAGCTCTCGGGGGGGGAGCGCAAGCGGCTGGGAATCGTTCGGGGGTTCGTCCGGGAGGCGCCGCTGGTGCTCCTCGATGAGCCCACCGCGTTCCTGGATGAGAACACGGCGGCGACGGTTCTCGATCACATGCGCAGGAACTTCCCCGGGGTCACGGTGGTCGCGTTCTCGCACGACCCCCTGGTGCGCGACCGCTGCGACGCCCTGATCGACCTCGAGGCAGCCGAGGCTGGCTGAAATTGACCCGGAGGGTCAGGTTTCGACCACTGCTCACCCTGAATCCCGCTCCCCCTGCGGGGGCAGGTGAGAGGGGGATATGACCAGTCTTCCCTGTCATAAGTCACTGATCACCGAATCCATCTCGGGGCTCTGGAGTTCGGTCCGTGGCGGAACGCCACCGTTCGCGGGAATCCCGCTCGTGCATCCAAACACGATCTACCGCCTGTGGGCTTCGTCACCTGGGTGCCCTTCTTTCCCGTGATCGGTGTCTACAGCGGCGAGAGCCTGCTATGATCCTGACGTAGCCTACCGGCCGGGCCATCGGAGGTGACTGCGCGGATGACCGGTTCGAACGCGACGAGACCCAGTTGTGTCCCCTGTCCCTCCCCCTCCAGATGTGCCCTGTCGGCAGTGGAACCCGAGGCCCTCGCGAGCCTGACGTCGCGAATCCAGCGGGTCCGGTTCCCAAAAGGAGGGACGATCATCCACGAGGGAACTCCCGCCACGGGCTTGGCCATCCTTTGCGACGGGCGCGCCCGGCTCACCGTGAGCGCCGAGGACGGCAAGAGGCTGCTCCTGCGCTTCTGTGGCCCCGGAGAGCTCCTCGCGGCGTCGCTGTCCGGCCCCCACGGTTTCTCGGTGACCGCCGCCTCCCGCTGCGCCGTGGGGTTCGTCCCCCGAGAGCACGTCCTGGATCTTGGCCGGGGGTACCCTGAGTTGCTCTTCAAGGTCCAGCTGCGATTCGAAGAGACACAGCGTCATCTGGCAACGAGGCTGGTGGACCTCGCCTACGGAAGCACCCGGGGGCGTCTGGTGCGCGTGCTCCTCGATCTTGGGGAGGAACATGGGGCAGCGGAGGGGGGCGGGGTGCGGATCGACATCCCGTTGTCACTCCGGGACCTGGCGGAGATGATTGGAGCAAGCCGGCAAGCGACCTGCAAGCAACTCCAGGTGTTGCGTGCCAAGGGGTTGATCGAAGTTGTGTGGCCGAGGGTCTTCATCGCGGACGTTGAGCGCTTGCGCCCGTTCAGGTGACGAATGTCCTGCTCGCGGAAGAATCCTCGTTCCAGACTGTTCTCCGCCTTCTGCATTCGCGTGGACGAACGCTACCGTTCACCTAGACGAACGGAATCGTTCATCTAGTTGATTGTCGTAGCGCTTGGCTGGCTGCTATCGTTGCTTCGTGGGGCTCTTGAAAGGGGTGCGGTTTCGGAGTCGAGTCCTGATGAGGGAAGGGAGGTGACAAGCGATGACCATTATGTACAGCGGGTATAGGAGTTTCATTGGCGGTACCACTATGGTTGTAATGCCGGCTGGCGGATGCTCGAACGCATCTCAGAGGTGCAAGCAGATCACCTAAGGAGGAAGTGTCACAGAG